>Ga0114946_10002288_pt1 | contig 13172 bp, 7 predicted proteins | sample WalLakDeSediment_FD_88676 | JGI IMG/M metagenome (GOLD analysis project Ga0114946, IMG submission 88676) | Lake sediment microbial communities from Walker lake, Nevada to study Microbial Dark Matter (Phase II) - Walker Lake 11/02/13 Deep Sediment | ecosystem: Environmental > Aquatic > Freshwater...
GTCAGCGCTGGCTTGTTGTGAGCGGCATCGCGCTTGGCGCGGGTCTGGCGGCCGGTCCGGCGTTTATCACCACTGCGCTTCTGATGCTGGGGGCGAGCTGGGCGGCGCACCCGGCCGGGTTCGGCGAGCTGTGGCGCCCGCTGGCCGGTTGGCGGGTATGGGCGATTGCGCTCGGCACCGCTTTGCTGGGCAGCACGACCCTCTTGGCCTATCCAGATGGGTTGGGGGCGATCGCAGGTGGTCTCGAAGCATGGACCGGTGGGTTTGGCATTGGCTCGTGGCTACGGCCGATGGGGCTGTTGGCGGTTTACGAGCCGGTGGTGCTGGTCCTTGGCCTACTCGGCCTGATCGATAGTCTGCGGCGGGAGGATCGGACCCTCCGGATGCTGGGCTATTGGGTGTTGGGTGCCTGGTTGCTGGGCTTGTTCCGAGCGGAGCAGCCCGATGCAGCGCTGTCAGCTTTGCTCCCCCTGGTGCTGTTGGCGGGGTCTTTTTGTGACCGCGTCCTGGGTAGCATTGCCGAGAGCCCGGCCGACCGCCCGGCATTGTTGGCCGGCGTGGTTGTGATCTTGATCCTGGGAACGCACATGGCGGCTAGCCTGGGGCAGTATGCGTACCGTGGTTCGACCAACGCGGCGAACGCTAACGTTCATCTCTTGCTGGTGGGGATTGCAGCGATTCTGACCGCCGGAGTAGTGGCACTGATCTGGACCTACAGCAGCCGACTGGCGGGACGGAGCCTGCTGCTCGCCTGGGTGATGCTGCTGGGATTCTATGGCTGGGGCAAATCGTGGGAGTTGGGAAACACTCATCGGAATGACCCCCGCCAGCTATGGGTGTCGGAGGGCACTGCGTCGGGCGCCCGCAACCTGGTGGAGGAGCTACGGGTGGCGTCACAACGGGCCACGGGCGCAACGCACGACGTATCGCTGACCGTGGCGGTGGAAGGGCCGGTGTTGCGCTGGTATCTGCAGGGCTTTAACGTGGCGTGGGTCGACGGGTTGCGGCCGGATGAGATCTCCCAGGCAGTGATCACAGCAGCCCAAGATGAGCAACCCCTGTTGGGAGATACCTATCTGGGCAGCGCCTTTGCGCTGCGGGAGGAGCGAGCTGAGCCCATGGTTCAAACGTTTGGCGGGTCGCTGCGCTGGCTACTGCATCGTGAGGCGCCATCTGCGCTATATACTGACCGAGTGGTTCTGTGGTTGCGGCAAGATGTGGTTCTGCTAGGAAACTAGGCGCCGACTGATCCGGTTCCAGTGATCGAGTGATGAGTATTCTAGCCGGTGACCGTGTATATACGGTAGAGGATGCGCCAGACCTGATCTCGCGCTGTCTGGTGGGCGATCAGGCGGCCTACGCAGCACTGTACCGGATCTACGCGGGCGATGTCTACCGGCTGGTCTACAGCCTTCTTGGACACCGTGAGGATACGGAGGAAGTGGTCCAGGACACCTTTGTGTACGCGATCAAGAACCTGCGCCGATATGACCGCGAGAAGGCGAGTTTTCGGACGTGGCTCTTTGTGATTGCGACGTCGAGGGCGCGCAACAAGCGGCGGCGCCGGTGGCTGCCGACGGTCTCGCTCCGCCGGCTGCTGCAGACTGACGGGGAGCCGGCGACGCCGGATTGCGGGGACCGGCCGCCGGAGGGCGAGTTGGAGGATGCCAGCCAACAAAGAACGCTCCACGACGCGCTGGCGCAGCTATCGCCCAAGTTGCGCGAAGCGGCCGTCTTGCGCTATTTCGACGGGTTGACCTATCGCGAGATGGGCCACATCCTGGGTATCTCGCACAAGACGGCCGAATCCAGGGTTCGGCTGGCTCACGAGGCTCTGCGTCTCTTGCTGGATGGAGTGGACGGCCTCGGCTACCGCGGCGACACGGAGTGTGACTGAATGGCGCATGTTGATTCATCGGTGACAGATTATGTACTGGATCTGCTGCCGGGCGACGAGCGCCGGGCGGTGGAGCGCCACGCGATCGGTTGTCCGCGCTGCATGGAGCTGTTGGCAACCGCCGCGAGGCGGGAGGCGCATCTGTCAAGCATGTTCCGCAAGGGCATGGCGCCTCCGGGGGGGCGATTAGAGGTACTGTGGCCCCAGGTGGCGTTGGCTCTGGGGGGCCACGCCAGCCACCGGGCCGGCCGGCCGGCGTCGGGGTGGAGGGCCGGCTGGCGGATGGCGTTGGCAGTGCTGGGCGTGGGCCTGGCGGTCCTAGCCAGCTCTGTCGGCGCCGGGCGTGGGCTCGACGGTTGGCTGGTGAGCACCTATACGCCCACGTTGGAGGCGACGCCGACGGCATCGCTGACGCCGGCCCTCTCCTACACGCCAGATCAGTGGTCAGTCACGGGCGACGAGCGGCCGGTGGCGGCGACGCCGGCTCCGGTGGCTTGTTCGCCGTCGCCTGCTCCATCGCCGGGTGCATCGAGAGTGGGCCAGTAGCGCCGAGAGGCGAGATCATTCGAGGTTATTGCGTATGTCAGAAACGACTACCTGTGAGGCCGGCGTCGAGACCGGCTCCACCCCCGAGGAACAGACCCGCTGGTTGGATCGCCAGGTGTTGGGAATAACCCATGAACAGGCGTTGTACCTGCTCTTTATCCTGCTGGCGGTCGTCAGCCGGCTGGTCATGGTCGGCGCGAGGACGCAGAGCCACGATGAGAGCCTCCACACGAGCTACTCATGGGACCTATACGCGGGGCGAGGTTATCAACACAATCCGATGACGCACGGCCCGTTCCTCTATCATGCCACGGCCCTGTCCTACTGGCTCTTTGGGGACAACGACACAACCGCCCGCGTCCCGGTGGCGATCCTGGGCGTGATTCTGGTGGCCTTTCCCTATCTGCTGCGGAAGGAGTTGGGGCGGCGTGGTGCCCTGGTGGCGTCTTTTCTGTTCTTGATCTCACCCTCGTTGCTGTACTATTCGCGTTACATACGCCACGACATGCCGGTCATTGTGTGGTCGATGATCGTCGTCTGGTCCAGCTGGAGTTACCTGCGCACGCGGGAGGACAAGTATCTCTATTGGTTTGCAGGTGGCCTGTCACTGATGTTTGCCACCAAGGAGGTGGCGTATCTCTACGTCGCCATCTTTGGTAGTTTCATGGTCGCGCGGCTCGCGGCGGGTCTCCTGACCACAGATTGGCCGCGCCCTGGCGCGCGTCGCTGGTTCGAGATCGGTCTGCTTGCCATCTTGGTGGGCGCCCTGTTTTTTGGGGTGGCAATGGTTGGCGAGAGCTGGGCGGGGAAGCAGGCGCTGCAGGCGGCCATTGCCCAGGGGACCATCCTATCGGACGACGCGAATCCGGCGCAGGGTTGGAAGGTCGCCCAGGTGGGCGCCGGCATCGTTCTAGGTGCCGGGATCGCGATGTCCGTTTTGGCGGCCGTCTGCGGGATGAAGAGCGGCCGTCTGTTTGGGGGCGGTCGAAGCCGGCTCTTGAACTATTCCGAATTCGATCTAGTGGTGCTCTTTTGTACGCTGCTGCTGCCCTACATGGGGGCGGTGCCTGTCTCCTGGTTGGCATCCAGCATGGGACATGATGTCAACTGGAGTTCGATGCAGATCTCACCCCAGCTTGTCTACCTGACTGTCGGTGTGATGGTAGTGGTGGTCAGCATCTCGGTTGTCGCCGGCTTGTTGTGGGATTGGCGGCGCTGGCTGGTGTCGGCGGGCGTCTTTTACGTGATCTTTGCGGTCCTCTATTCAACGGTCTTTACCAACAGCCGCGGCATTGCCACCGGGTGGTTCGGCTCGCTTGGCTATTGGATCGAGCAGCAGGCGGTCGAACGCGGCAGCCAGCCATGGTACTTTTATCTGTGGGTGGTCCCCATCTATGAGTTTCTGCCGATCGTGGGGGCTGCTTGCGCCGGGCTGTTGTGGGCGCTGCGGGGCGGTGGCCTGCCACTGCTGGGACGGTGGGTGGCAAGAGGTTCGCGATTGGCGGACCATGACCGGCGGGCGCTGTTTGGTTTTATCCCGTTTGCGATCTGGTGGTCGATCATGACCTGGGTCGTCTATTCCTATGCCGGCGAAAAGATGGGCTGGTTGACGACTCACTTTGCCGTGCCGATGATCCTCCTGGCGGGATGGTTTGTGGGTCGACTTTGGGGCTCGATCGACTGGCAGTCCGCCTGGAGACGGGGCGGCTGGGCACTCACCATTCTGCTGCCCATCCTGACTGTGGCCCTCTATTTCGGGGTGCTGCAACCATTTCTCCTCGGCGGCGGTGCCCCAATGGGGGATCAGTTGTTGGACAGCATGATTGCGACCGGCCGGGTACTCGCGGGGCTACTGGTGGCGGCCGGTGCGGCGGTTGCCATCTACCTGGCAGCACGGCAGCTATCACGCCGTGAAGTGGGCCGGTATGTGCTGTCGATCATGTTTGCCTTGTTGGCGGTCCTGACGGTGCGCGCTGCCTGGATGGCAAGCTATATCAATTATGATACGGTCAAAGAGTTTATCGTCTATGCGCACGGTGGTCCGGGGACCAAGATCGCGATGGCGCAGATCGAGGACATCTCGCGGCGGCTGTACGGTGACCTGAGCATCAAGGTCTCGTTCGATAATGATGCTGCGTGGCCTTATTGGTGGTATCTGCGGAATTACCCGAATAAACACTACTTTGGTGAGAACCCCAGCCGCGACAGCATGGACACACCGGTCGCGTTGGTGGGAGATAAGAACTGGTCAAAGGTCGATCCGTACGCCGGCGACCGTTTTCACGTGTTTGAGTACATCTTTGTCCAGTGGCCGATGGAGGACTATAAGCAGATGACCTGGGAGCGCATCAAGGGCGCGCTCACCGATCCGGCGATGCGCGGCGCGCTGTGGGACATCATCCTGAACCGGGATTACGATCGGTACGGGAAATTGGTCGGTAAGGACTATTCGTTGGGTAAATGGCCTCTCCGTCATGAGATGCGCCTGTACCTGCGCAAGGACATTGCCGCCCAGTTGTGGGACTATGGCATTGGTCCGGCCGTCGTCGAGAGCCCACCGCTGGATCCTTACCAGGCTCACTTTCAGCCAGATCTCAAGCCGATCCGCGTCTTTGGCTCGGCCGGCAGCGGTGACGGTCAACTGCTGGCACCCCGTGGCGTTGCCGTGGGGCTCAACGGGCTGGTGTACGTCACGGATTGGGGCAACCATCGGATCCAGGTTTTTGATGGAGAGGGCCAGTTCGTCGGCGGATGGGGCAGTCACTGTGACCTGGAGACGGGTATGGGTTGTGTCGATCCTGATGGCGCCGGCCCTCAGCCCCTGGGTGCCGGGCAGTTTCGCGAGCCCTGGGGAATTGCGGTGGCGGACGATGGGACGGTCTATGTAGCCGATACGTGGAACCATCGCATCCAACGCTTCGCGTCCGATGGCGAGTTCCTGAATGCCTGGGGGCGCTTTGGGCAGAGGACGCCAGGACAGCCGGCGGGCGAATTGGGCTATTTCTACGGCCCACGCGACATTGCGATCAGCCCAGACGGGCTGCTCTATGTGACCGACACGGGTAACAAGGTGATCCAGGTCTTTGAGCCAGACGGCACCTATGTCGGCGAATTCGGCGGACCCGGGCCGCTGGAAGGCCAGCTGGACGAGCCGGTGGGGCTGGATTTCGGGCCGGACGGGCTGCTCTACGTCGCCGATACATGGAATGGCCGGGTCCAGGTCTTTGATCAGAGCCATTCATTCGTTCGTCAATGGGCGATCGACGGTTGGTACGGCCAACTCCCGGATAACAAGCCGTACCTGGCGACCGACGCGATGGGGCGGGTTTATGTTACCGATCCAGAGCAGTACCGGGTGCTGGTTTTTGACGCCATTGGCAACTATCTGTACGGCTTTGGCCAGTACGGGACCGAACCCGACGCCATGGCCTTACCGACGGGGATTGATGTCGGTCCGACAGGGACCATCCAGGTGATCGATGCGGGCAACAGCCGGGTGCTGGTTTTTCCGCGGCAGTAGGGAAAGCGAGTTACCTAGTCGTGCTCCGGCCCCTCGCCGACCGGGGTGCCGAGGGCTGCCTCGTCGACCCGACTCGGATCAGTGCGGGCATAATAGGCGCGGGTGGTCTCAACTGACCGGTGTCCCAAGTAATCCTGCACCACGTCAAGCGGCTGTCCGGCATTCACCAGTTGGGTGGCGCGCCAGTGTCGCAGGTCGTGCGGGTGGATGGGCCGCAGACCAAGCCCGCGCGCGGCGGTTGTGATGATGCGCCAGACGGCCGTCCGCGAAAGTCGCTTTCCTTCAGCCCGTGGATCGTGGCTGACAAAGAGGGGTACCTTGCCTCCCACGGCGCGGAGATCCGCTCCGCGAGCCTGGATGTAGTCGGCGATGGCCGGCAGCGTGCGATTGAGCCGGAGTTGATATTCATGCTGACCCTTGCCGACCACCTGCAGGCGGATGACCGAATCGTAGGGGGGCTCGAGGTCGCGAGGTGCCAGGTCGGAGAGGTTGAGCGAGAGCACTTCGCTGACGCGTCCACCGCTCTCTGCCAGCGCCCAGACGACGGCGTGGTTACGAAGCCGAGTCAGTTCCCAACGTCTGTAGCGGGGATCGTTGCGGTCGACTCGGGCGAGCGAACGAGGTGGTCTGAGCCGTTCATAGTAGGTGAGAAGCTCTTCGACGCCACGGGGTGGTTGCGGCGGGCCGCTCCGCGTCCGCTGGTGGGCGCGCAGTTCGTCGCGGACCATGCGCTGCGCTTTGGCAAGGGGAAATGGCGACGGCAGCCATCCATAGTCATCGAGCCACTGAAGCCAACGACCGACGCCAGCCAACCGGAGCCGTACCGTCGAGGGTGCGTAGGGGCGCGGGTCGGCCGCGCTCTCGGGTTCACTGAGCAGCCACTCGGCAAAAGCGAGCAAGATCGGTGCGTCGCCGTTGCCAAGACCCGACAGCGCCAGCTCCTCGGCCGGCGGCTCGTTCTGTTGGAGAGGCAGATTACCCCTCCCGGCCGTCCGGTCGATGAAATCGAAAAAGGAGGCGATGCTCTGACGATACGCTGCCACCGTATGCTTGGATCGCAAGGTGGCGCGCTCTAGATATCGGTCACGGGCAGCGCCCAGGGTTCTCGGTGCCTCGGCCATAGGATGAGCTCATTCTAACATCGCAGCGTAGAGTGGTCAACGCCTATGATCTTCTTGACGGCGGCCTAGCCTTGGCTTAGAATCGGATAATCACTGCGCGGCGAGAGGAAGGAAGCAGGAATTATGCTGGTTAGAGATTACATGACCCGCAATCCGGTGACAATACGGCCGGAGAGCGATTTCCTGGCGGCCATTGCGATCCTAAAGGCGGCCCGCTTTCGCAGTCTACCCGTGGTAACCGGTGACGGCAAGCTGGTTGGTATCGTTACAGACAAAGACCTGGCGGCCGCATCGCCGCCGGCCGTTGACGAGCTTGAGCCGCGGAAACCCAACTATTTCGGCGTGCACCTCCGTGTCGAGCAGGTGATGGATCCCGATATCGCGGTGGTGAGCCCCGACGTGCCGCTGGAAGAAGCGGCCTTGTTGATGCTCAAGCGACGTGTCGATCGCCTGCTGGTGGTCGAGCACGGCAGGTTGATTGGAATCATCACTTCTTCCGATATCTTTCGCCAGCTGGTCACCATTCTCGGTGGCGGTAGTAGCTCGATTCGGATTACAGTCGAGGTGGATAACAGGCCTGGGCAGCTGGCGACGTTGGCTGGCGCTATTGCGCGCGCCGGTGGCAACATTGTCTCGGTGGCGACGGCCAATGTGGATCGCCCCGATCGTTGGGCCCTCACGTTCCGAGTAGAGAACATCGATTGGGCCGCACTCCAGGGAGCGTTGGCCGAGTGCGAGGGCGCCCGGCTGCTCCACGCCTGTGGGCACGAAGAAGGCTGTCAGGTCTGAGGGGTGCCGTCAGCCTATCTTGCGATAGGCGCTGCGAACTCCGCTAGTCTGAGCCAGCTTTTTGAGGATATGCTCGAGCTGCTGGACATCAGTGACTTCGATCACAAGTTCAAAGATCGCCCAGTGGGTCTTTTTCTTGACAGTCGCTTCGACAATGTCAACGTTCTCTTGGGCGACAGCCTGTCCGATGTCACCCATCAGCCCTTTGCGATTGAGTGCCTCGACCAGGACGCGGACCGGATAAAGCTGACCAGCCGTGTCGCCCCAGCTGGCCGGGATGATTCGAGTCGATTCGCCAGCTGAATGTGCGTTCGGGCACCCAGCCTGGTGGATCGTCACCCCATGGCCCCGTGTCACGTAGCCCACGATCTCTTCATCCGGCACGGGGCAGCAGCACTGGGCTAACCGCGAATAGAGACCGCTGGTCGATGCAATCAGTAACCCTTTTTCTGCCGGGGGCGCTTCGGGTCTCTTTTCGATCAGCGTCTTGGTCTCATCAGCGCTGACGAGTTCTCGGTCGGCCTCTCGGGCGCGGTCTTCGCGGGACGGTTTGGGACCCGCCACGATGGCTGCGCGCAGTTTGTCGACCGAGATATCCTCGGCACCGATCCTTGTGAGCAGTTCATCCGTGGTGCCGACATTCAGTAGCTGGGCAACCTGGTCGAACGAGAACGTCGATCTTTGTCCCGCCTTGGCCAATTCCCGGTCAAGGATCTCGTGACCACGGGTGATCAGCCGGGTGCGCTCCTGAGCACGGAACCAGGCAGCGATCTTTTTGCGTGCCTCTTTGGTGCGGGCAAAGCGGTTGTCCTGGCTGAGCCAGTTGGGATTTGGGCCTCCTCGTTTGCGGGTGATGATCTCGACCACATCACCGCTCTCCAAACGGTGATCGAGGGGGACAATGCGACCGCTGACCCGGGCACCGTAGCAGCGATGGCCGAGCTCGGTATGGATCCGGTACGCAAAATCGATGGGTGTTGCCCCGACCGGTAGCCGGATCAGGTCGCCCATGGGGGTTGACACAAAGATGAACTCGTCCCGCGGCCGCTCGTCCTGATCGCCATTTTCGCTCTCTTCGGTCTGGGCAATGTCCCCGTTGACAGGGGCCACCAGAAGTGAACGTAGCCACGAGATCTTGTCCTCAATGGCCTGTTCGGCGGCGAGCTCTTTTCTTCTGCGCGACACCTGTTTGGCTCCGCCGCGCTCCTTGTATCGCCAGTGGGCCGCAAATCCCAACTCGGCCTCGGCGTGCATTTTGTAGGTCCGGATCTGGACCTCGAGTGTCTGGTTCTCTTCGTCGATCACCGCGGTGTGAAGCGAGCGATAGCCGTTGGTTTTGGGATTGGCGACATAGTCGTCGAACTCGCCTGGGATGGGGGTCCACAGCTGATGGACGATACTGAGAACCTGGTAGCAATCGGCCGGTTCATCGACGAGCACCCGGAGGGCACGGATATCATAGATCGCCTCCAGCGGCACGCCCTTGCGCTGCATCTTGCGGTAGATGCTATAGATGTGCTTTGGCCGGCCGGTGATGTCGGCATGGAGGTTGTGTTTGGCCAGCTCTTTGCCCAGGATGGCCGCCAGGCGATCAATGCTCTCTTCACGGCTTTCGCGCCGCTCGTTGAGCACACCGACAATGCGATGATAAGCCTCTGGATCCACAAAGCGAAAAGCCCGGTCCTCCATTTCCCACTTGACACGCCAGACGCCCAGCCGGTGGGCCAGCGGAGCGTAGATCTGGAGCGCATCAAAGACGATCTCGCGCTGATCGGGGGGAAAGCGGCGCGGCAGGTGGCGCAGTCGGTAGAGCTGGAAGGCGAGCTCGATCAGGATCGGGAGGGGGCTTTCGAGGGTGGAGACGAAGGCGTGGTAGAGCTCGGCGCGTTGCCGGTCTGACCATGTCTGTTTATTCTCGCTACTCAGATAGGGGGCCCGGCGCAGCCGGCGCACTGCTGCCACCAGGTCCGAAATCGGCTCGCTGATCTCTTGGCTAACGTGCACCAGGTCACACAGCTCATCGTCCAGGTTGACGAGTAACGCTGCCACCACGCTTTCGACGCTCGCCTCCAGCTCGGCCAAAATGAGCGCGGCGCCCAGGGCAGCTTCCATATCGACGCGCGCGTGGCTGCTCGATTCGGTGCTGCAGGCCCGGGTGGCAAGCCGATATGCCGTCTGGACCTGCTCCACTTCGTCGAGGCCCGCATAGGCTCGTAGCCGATTCAGGATCTCGTCTGGTAGGCTCACTGGTCCGTCGCCCCGTGTATGTTGGTAAAAAAAAGCGGGCCAACCGGGGCCCGCCAGGAAATCCAGCTGCTCGGTTGGCGATCAGGACTTGCGACTGCGGAGGGTCCTCTCGAGCAGATCATCCTGAACCCTGCGTCTTGCCGAGCGGGATCGCTCTCGGCGGCCGGGTTTGCCACGAGATGCCAGCGGGAATGCCTCGTCTGCTTCTTCAAAGGCCTCACGAAGCGCCATCTCCATCGCTGTCGGTGGTGGTGCGTCATCGTCCTCTTCGGCCGGGGCGGGGGTAGCTGCGGAGTCTGGCTGCGCCACTGCAAGATCGATGCGGCGTTTTTTGCGATCATAGTCGAGCACCCGCACCGTCACCTGGTCGTCCACCTTGTAAAGGTCATTGGGATGGCTCACGTATCCTTCACCCATCTCGCTGACGTGGACGAGGCCCGGCCGCTCGGCGCCAATGTCGACGAAAATGCCGTACTGCTCCACGCGGGTGACTGTACCGTCGAAAACCTGGCCTGGTACCAAGTCGCGCCAGGTCACGTCGAGCGGTTTGATCATGGTCAGGCTGACCCGGCCTGAATCCTTGTCGATCTGATCGACGTAGACGGTAACCTCATCCCCAACCGAGAGGACGTCTTCGACCCGATTGACGGCGCCCTTTTGAATCTTGCTGATATGCACCAGGGCATCACGGCCGACGCCGATGTCGACAAAAGCGCCATAGAGGTCGGTCCGAGTGACCCGTCCGGCGAGTTTCATCTTGGGGCGAAGGTCATGGATCGATGATGGTTGCTCGAGTGGAGCAGACTCGTTTGTATGTTCGTCAGCCATAGGGCTCTCCCTCAGACACTTGTTCCTGCTTGACTGCACCGGGGTTGCGCGTCCGGTCCAGACAACAACACGCCCCGGAATACCGGGGCTGTTGTGGCGAGTATTATACATGGGCTGAGATGGGGTGTCAATCCCCGTTGCCCTCCAGATCGAGGTAGTCACCCAGCGGGTCATCGTCCTCGTCTACCAGCACATCGCGGGTCCGGCCGCCTGCCTGTCCCCGGCCGACAACACCCATTTCTTCGAGTGCCTCCATCAGCCTGGCTGCTCGAGGGTAGCCAATACGCAGGCGTCGCTGGATGAATGAGGTGGAGATCGACTCGTTCTGCTGGGCCAGCGCAATGGCCTCTTGGAGGAGGGCATCTTTTTCCTTGATCACCGACTGCCGGGCCAGTAACTCCTCCCAAGGGGCTACCTCTGGTTGGGTCAGATCGGCGTCGCCCGTCTGCTGGCGCCAGAAGCCGACGACGCGCTCGATTTCCAGATCGGAGACGAAACAACCCTGCAAGCGGGCCGGTTTGGCAGCTTCCGGCGATTGGTAGAGCATGTCGCCCTTACCCAGCAGGTGATCGGCCCCCGTCGAGTCGAGAATGACCCGCGAATCGACAGATGAAGCGACGGCGAAGGCGATGCGGGCCGGGAAATTGGCCTTGATCAAGCCGGTGACCACGTCGGTGCTGGGTCGTTGAGTAGCAATGACCAGGTGAATCCCCACTGCCCGCGCCATCTGGGCCAAACGCACCAGAGTCTGTTCGACCTCCTCCGGAGCCATCATCATCAAGTCTGCAAGCTCGTCGATCAGGAGGATGATATACGGGAGTTTCTCCAACGATTTGCGCCGGCCGGCCAGCTTGTTATAGTCCGCGAGGCCGCGAGCCCCTGCATTTGCCAGGGCCTTGTAACGATTGTCCATTTCGTGGGTCAGCCAGCGAAGGACGCCGATGATACGTTCGAGCTCGACCTCGACTCGGCCGAGGAGGTGCGGTAGCCCGTTAAAGCGCACGAGCTCGACCATCTTGGGATCGATCATGACCAGCCTGAGGTCCTCAGGACGGTTGTTGCAGACGAGGCAGGTTGTCAACGCGTTGATACAGACCGACTTGCCCGACCCGGTCGTGCCGGCAATCAGCAGGTGGGGCATCGAGGCCAAGTCGGCGACCATGGCGGTGCCCGAGACGTCCAACCCCAGACCGATGGCGAGCGGCGATTTGACCGAATAGAACTGCTCTGAGCTCAAGACTGAGCGCAGGTAGACGAGCGCAGTTTCCTCGTTGGGCACCTCGATACCGACGATGGGCCGGCCGGGGACGGGCGCCTCGATACGGATGCTGGTCGCAGCCAGCGCCAACGCCAGGTCGTTCGCCAGGGCGGTGATCTGGTTGACTCTCACTTTGTGCTCACGCACTTGGCCGTTGGCGGCCGACCGCTCGACATAAAGGGGCGCAATTCCAAACTGGGTCACGGCCGGCCCGCGCCGGACCTCCAGTACGCGCACGGGCACCCCAAAGTCGAGCAGCGTGTTCTCAATAATGGCTGCCTTTCTCCGGATCTCCTCCTCGCTGTGCTCGATCGGCGTGCCTTCTTCAAGCAGGTCCAACGAGGGCAAGTGGGCCGGCCGCGGCGCGGCCCGCACCTTGGTCTGGGCGCGGGCGATGACCATCTCGGCTGGTTCGGGTTGAGTGAAGGCCGGCCGCTGCGTCGGTGTGGGTGCTCTGTCCTTGCGCCTCGCGGGAGTGCGCCTCTGGGGCCGGTCCGGTTGCAGAGATGGTCCTGTGGTCTGTTGCTGAATGCGCTCGGCCCAGGCCTGCATCGCCGCCGAAAGTCGGAGGAACCAGGCTTGAACATCGTGGCGGCTGACCTGAAACAGCAGGGCAATCCCGACTGCCAAGACTGCCGCCAACACTAACCAGGCCAGCAAGGCGCCAAAGCCCTCCACGAGGGGGGCCGAGAGTGCCCATCCGACATACCCTCCAGCGCGGCCACCAGCCGCCAAGAAGAGGGCAGTTTCCTCATCGGATGCACTTCCCAGATGGGTCAATGCCAGCGCAGCGACAAACGCGATCTCGAAGCCGATCACTTGCAGTGCATGGATGGGCCACGAGCGGCCGGCGCGGCGCAGGATCATGTGGAGGCCGCCTGCCACCAATGAGAGACCGGCGATCCAGCTCCCCCAGCCGAGAGCCTGGCGCAGGAGCCGGGCCCAGACCTCACCAGGAGAGCCCAA
>Ga0114946_10002289_pt1 | contig 13169 bp, 13 predicted proteins | sample WalLakDeSediment_FD_88676 | JGI IMG/M metagenome (GOLD analysis project Ga0114946, IMG submission 88676) | Lake sediment microbial communities from Walker lake, Nevada to study Microbial Dark Matter (Phase II) - Walker Lake 11/02/13 Deep Sediment | ecosystem: Environmental > Aquatic >...
CGTCGCAGCTGTGGCACGACGTCCTCTCCCGGCAGGGCGGGGTGCTCTCCTGGTACGCCGACTACCCCGAGGATCCCGACCTCAACTGACGGCGACGATCAGTTCACGCCGTCGCGGACCCACACCTCGATCGCGCCGGCCAGCAGCTGCACGCCGATGGCCGCGACCACCAGGCCGAGCACGCGCGAGATGAGGTCGATGATCGTCGGCGAGAGGATCCGGGCCAACGTGGACGCGAACCGCATCGCCAGGTAGACGACCACGAACACCACGGCGAGCGCGGCGAAGACCGACAGCGTCTCCCCGATGGAGTCGCTCTCGGCGGTGGCGAGCATCGTCGCGGCGATGGCGCCGGGCCCGGCGAGCAGCGGCGTGCCCAGGGGCACCAGGGCCACGTTGGCGTCGCCCTCGGCGGTCGTGAGCCGCGACGATCCGCCCGGGTTGAGCAGCTCGTAGCCGATGATGAGCAACAGCAGGCCACCGGCCACCTGGAGCGCCTCGAGCGAGATCCCGACGAGCTGCAGCAGCCGCTCGCCGGCGACGGCGAAGACGGCGATCACGATCGCGGCGACGAACGTGGCCACGAGCGCGGAGCGTCTCCGTTCCGTCTCGGCCTGGTCGCGGGTGAGGGCGAGGAAGATCGGCACGTTGCCGACCGGGTCCATGATGACGAGGACGGTGACGAGGGTGACGAGGAAGCGCTCGCCGTCGAGGACGATCTCGGGCACGAGCCGGAGAGGTTACCGGGGCCGACGGGGAAGGTCCGCGTGCGACGTGGTGTTGGACCGCCTGTGCGCATCGACGTGTGGTCCGACGTGGTGTGTCCGTGGTGCTACCTCGGCAAGCGCCGGCTGGAGGCCGCGCTCGACCGGCTGCCGTGGTCCGCCGAGGTGGAGGTGCGGTGGCGGGCGTTCCAGCTCGACCCGCGTGCCCCACGCGAGCCGGGCGATCTCCGAGCCGCCATCGAGCGCAAGTACGGGCCCGGGGCCTTCGACGCCATGACCGCCCGCCTCACCGCCCTCGGTCGCCCCGAGGGGATCGACTACCGGTTCGACCGGGCCCAGCGGGTCGGCACCCGCGACGCGCACCGCCTCCTCGCCTGGGCGCTGGCCACCGAGGGCCCGGTGGCGCAGGGGGTGCTGAAGGAGCGGCTCCTCCGGGCCTACTTCACCGACGGGGTGAACGTGGCCGATCCGGTCACCCTGGCCGGGCTGGCGGGCGAGGTCGGGCTCGACGCGTCGACGGCCGGCGCGGTCCTGGCGTCCGACGCCCACGCCGACGACGTGGCCGCCGACCTGCGGGCGGCGGCCGAGCGGGGCATCACCGGTGTGCCGGGGTTCGTGGTCGACGACCGGGTGCTGATCCCCGGCGCCCAGGAGGTCGAGACCTTCGTCGCCGTGCTCGAGCGGGCCCGGGCCCGCGGGCTCACAGGCTGAAGGCGCGCGGCAGCAGCTCGTCGAGCGTGAACCGTCCGACACCGTCGACGGCGATCACCGCGCCGGGGGCCAGGAGCTCGGCCATCACCTGGCGGCACGCCCCGCACGGCATGAGCGTGGCCGGGTGGTCCGGGTCGCCGTCGAGACAGCTGACGGCGAGGGCGACGAGCTGGCGGTGGCCGGCGGCGACGGCGGCGAACATCGCGGTGCGCTCGCCGCAGACGGCGAGGCCGTAGCTCGCGTTCTCGATGTTGCACCCGCCCACCACGGTGCCGTCGGCGTCGAGCACGGCGGCGCCCACGTGGAACCGCGAGTAGGGCACGTGCGCCCGGGTGCCGGCGGCCCGGGCGGCCCGGAGCAGTCCGTCGATGGCGGTGGCGTCGACGAGCGGCGGCGCGGCCACGATCAGGCCCCGATGCGCTCGATGACGAGGGGGGCCGGCTCGGGAGCGGTATCGGCGATCTCCCAGGCCCTGTCGAGGGCCTCCAGGGCGGCGGCGATCCGCGCCGGGTCCTCGGTGTGGAGCTCGAACAGGGGGGTGCCGGCGACGACCGCCTCCCCCGGCTTGGCCCGCATCACGATCCCGGCCGAGGCGCTCACCGGGTCCTCCTTGCGCGCTCGCCCGGCGCCCAGCCGCCAGGTGGCGACGCCGACGGCGAGGGCCTCGAGCCGGGCGAGGTACCCGTCGGCCGGCGCGGTGACGATCTCGCGGTGCGGGGCCACGGCCAGCGCGGCGTCGGGGTCGCCGCCCTGGGCCCGGATCATCCGACGCCACGTGTCCATGGCCCGGCCGTCGGTCAGGGCGTCGGCCGGGTCGGCGTCGATGCCGGCCAGCGCGAGCATCTCGCGGGCCAGGGCGAGCGTGACCTCGATGAGGTCGGCCGGCCCGCCCCCCGCCAGCACCTCCACCGCCTCGAGCACCTCGAGCCCGTTGCCTGCAGTGCGCCCCAGCGGGGTGTCCATGTTGGTGAGCAGCGCGGTCGTGCGCACGCCGTGCGCCGTGCCGAGGCCGACCATGGTGCGGGCGAGCTCGCGGGCCCGGTCGATCTCGGGGAGGAACGCGCCGCTGCCCACCTTCACATCGAGCACGAGCGCATCGGTGCCCTCGGCGATCTTCTTGCTCATGATCGACGAGGCGATGAGTGGGATGGCCTCCACCGTGCCGGTGACGTCGCGCAGGGCGTACAGCTTGCGGTCGGCGGGGGCGAGGTCGCCCCCCGCGGCGCAGATCACCGCGCCCACCGTCCGGAGCAGCTCGATCATCTCGTCGGTGTCGAGCGAGGCCCGCCAGCCGGGGATCGCCTCGAGCTTGTCGAGCGTGCCCCCCGTGTGGCCCAGGCCCCGGCCCGACAGCTGGGGGACGGCGGCGCCGCACGCGGCGACGAGCGGGCACAGGATCAGCGAGACCTTGTCGCCGACGCCCCCGGTGGAGTGCTTGTCGACGGTGGGCTTGCCCACCCCGGAGAGGTCGAGGCGCTCGCCCGACGCGATCATCGCCGCGGTCCACCGGGCCAGCTCGTCGGGCTCCATGCCCCGCCACACGATGGCCATGAGCAGCGCCGACGCCTGCTCGTCGGCGACGTCGCCGTCGGTGTAGGCGCGGATGAACCAGTCGATCTGGTCGTCGGTGAGGCGGTGCCCGTCGCGCTTGGCCCGGATGATGTCGACGACGTCCATGTCTACCGCGATTCCCCCTTCCGGTAGGGCTGTCCGTCCGCGGCCGGGGGCCGGAGCCGCTGCGACGCGAACCCGAGGACGAGCAGCGTGACCACGTGCGGCGTGAACTGCACGAACTGCCGGGGCACCTCGTCGGAGACGATGAACCAGGTGAGGAACCCGGCCGAGGTGACGGCGAGGAGCGCGGCGGGGACCACCCGGCGCTGGATCGCGGCCCGGACGGCGAACACGCCGGTGAGCAGCGCGACGAAGAGCAGCAGGGCTTGGATCGCCGCGTCGCTGCGGAGCTGGAGGGCGTCGGCGAAGCCGAACAGGCCGGCACCGGCTGCGGCCCCGAACGGCATCCAGTTGCCGAAGATCATCGCGGCCAGGCCGATGAAGCCCCGGCCGCCGGTCTGGCCCTCGCGGTAGATGTTCGCGGCGACGATGGCGAGGAACGCCCCGGCCAGCCCGGCCATGGCGCCGCTGATCGTCACGCCGAGGTACTTCATCCGGTAGACGGGGATGCCGAGCGACTCCGCGGCGGTGGGGTTCTCGCCCACCGAGCGGAGCCGCAGGCCCAGCCGCGTCCGCCACAGGAACCAGGCGGTGAACGGGAAGAGGGCCACGGCGATGAGCGTGAACAGCGAGAGGTTCGAGGTGAAGCCCTTGAGGATGCCGCCCACGTCGGCGAGCAGGAACCACCCCGAGTCCTCGAACCACCCGAACAGGTCGGGGGTGCTCCATCCGAAGAGGTCGCCGCCGGCCAGGAAGGGGACGTCGACGAGGGGGATCTTGGTGGTGATCTGGGGTGACTGCGTGGCGCCGCCACCGGTGGTGGCGTCGTAGTTGATCACCGACAGGTAGCGGGCCACGCCGGCGCCGAGGATGTTGATGGCCACGCCGGAGATGATGTGGTCGACGCCGAAGGTGACCGTGGCCAGGGCGTGGATGAGCCCGCCTGCCGCGCCGCCGGCCAGCCCGAGCACGATCCCCCACCACGGCCCGAACTGCCAGGCGCCGTAGGCGCCGAACCAGGTGCCGAGGATCATCATCCCCTCGAGGCCGATGTTCACCACGCCCGACCGCTCGGCGTAGAGGCCGCCGAGGGCGGCCAGGCCGATCGGGATGCCCAGGCGGAGCGCGGCGCCGGAGGTGCCCGACGACGTCAGCTCGGGCGTGTCGGCGACGAACCGGGTGACCGAGAGCAGGAACACTCCGCCCATGGCCAGCAGCAGCGCGCGCTGGAAGCGGGTGAGGACGGCGAGCTGGTCCGCGAAACCGGCCCGGACCGCGGTGACCGGCGGTGGCGGGGACTCGACGGGGGACGTCATGCTGCCGCCGCCGCGCCGGCGCCGCCCTCGGTGGCGGCCAGCTCGCGGGTGACCGCCCGCTGCTCCTGGTCCTGGCGGTACCGGCGCACCAGCTCGTAGGCCACGACCACCGAGATGACGATCACGCCCTGCATGATCACGACGATCTCCTTGGGGATGCCCTCGAGGTCGAGGATCTGGGCGGAGCGGTCCATGAACCCGAAGAGCAGCGCCCCGAGGGCGATGCCGAACGGGTGGTTGCGGCCGAGCAGGGCCACGGCGATGCCGTTGAACCCGTACATGACCGGGAAGTCGGTGGTGTAGCGGTACGAGAAGCCGAGCAGCTGCGACATGCCCACCAGCCCGGCCAGGCCGCCCGAGATGAACAACGTCTTGAGCACCATGGCCTTGGGGTTGACGCCGGCGACCAGCGCCGCCGACGCGTTCACCCCCGACGCCCGCAGCTCGTAGCCGAAGCGCGTCCGCCAGACGACCACGTAGAACGCGACGCCCAGGAGCGCGGCGATCACCACGAACCCCTGCAGGTTGCTGCCCGTGCGCAGCTCGAGCCCGAGCCACTCGAGCACCGGGTTGAGCGACGGGAACCGGCCCGACTCGGGGATGAGACCGGTCGACAGGATGAGGCTGGTCTCGCTCGAGCGACGGTCGAGGTAGTTGGCGAGGAGCCAGGCGGTGAGCCCCACCGAGATGGCGTTCATCATGATCGTCGAGATCACCTCGTGGACGCCCCTGGTCACCTTGAGCACCGCGGGGATCGCCACCCACGCCATGCCGACGACCACCGCGGTGACCAGGATGAGCGGTACGTGCAGCAGCGGCGGGAGCGTGACCGACGCGCCGACGGCGGCGGCCCCCACCGCGGCGATGCGGTACTGGCCCTCGACACCGATGTTGAACAGGCCCATCTTGAAGCCGATGGCCACGGCGAGGCCCGAGATGTAGAGCGGGACCGCCCGGTTCACCATGGAGATGAGCGAGTCGGAGCGGGTGCCGTACGACCACATCGAGCTGTAGGCCTCGAGGGGCGAGGCGTCGGCGAGGAGGAGGAACACCGACGACACGGCGAGGGCGAACACCACCGCGAGGACCGGCGCGGCGAGGGCGAGGGCGATGCGGCGCAACAGGTCCATCAGGCGCTGGCCTCCGATCCGGCGTGGGCGCCGGTCATGTAGGAGCCGAGCTCCTGGGCGGTGACGATGGCCGGGTCGAGCTGGGCGACGATCCGCCCCCGGTAGATCACGAGCAGGGTGTCGGACAGCCCGATGAGCTCCTCCAGGTCGGCGGAGACCAACAGCACGGCGAGGCCGGCGGCCCGGGCCTGCCGGAGCTGCTCCCACACCGCGGCCTGGGCCCCCACGTCGATGCCCCGCGTGGGGTGGGCGGCGATGAGCATCGACGGCCCGGCGGTCATCTCCCGGCCGACGATGAGCTTCTGCTGGTTGCCGCCCGACAGTGAGTAGGCGGCGACGTCGGCGTTGGGGGTGCGGACGTCGAACTCGGCGATGGTCTGCTCGGTGCGCCGGTGCGCGCCCTTCAGGTTGAGCCACCGGCCCCGGGCGAAGGGTGGTCGACCCTGGTGGCCGAGCATGGTGTTCTCCCAGAGCGGCGAGGACAGCAGCAGGCCCTCGCGTTGACGGTCCTGGGGGATGTACCCGATGCCGGCCTCCCGGCGGTCCCGTGTGCTCCAGTGCGCGATGTCGGTGTCGCCCAGCCGGATGGTGCCGGCGTCGATCGGGTGCGTGCCGAGCAGCGCGCTGATGAGCTCGTGCTGGCCGTTGCCCTCGACCCCGGCGATGCCGACCACCTCGCCACGCCGGATCCTGAACGTCACGTCGTCGATGAGCGCCCGCCCCTCGTCCGTGCGGATCGTCACGCCCTGCACGTCGAGCTCGACCTCGTCGGTGACGGTGGACTCGCGGGTCTCGGGCGTCGGCAGCTCGCTCCCGACCATGAGCTCGGCGAGCTGACGGGCGGTGACCTCGGACGGGTCGACGGTGTCGACGGTGGTGCCGGCGCGGATGACGGTGATGGTGTCGGCGATCGACAGCACCTCGTCGAGCTTGTGCGAGATGAAGATGATCGTCACCCCTTCGCGCTTGAGCTCGCGCAGGTTCTTGAAGAGCTCGTCCACCTCCTGGGGCACGAGCACGGCGGTGGGCTCGTCGAGGATCAGGATGCGCGCCCCGCGGAAGAGCACCTTCAGGATCTCGACCCGCTGGCGCTCGCCCACCCCCAGCCGCTCGACCAGATCGTCGGTGTGCACCGGGAACCCGTAGGTCTCGGCCAGCTCGTTGATCCGGCGCCGCGACTCGGCGACGTCGAGCAGCGGGCCACGGCGCGGTTCGTTGCCGAGGACGATGTTCTCGAGCACCGTGAGGTTGTCGGCGAGCATGAAGTGCTGGTGGACCATGCCGATGCCGACCTCGATGGCGTCGGTGGGGGAGCGGAAGTCCTGGGCCACGCCGTCGACGGCGATCGTGCCCTCGTCGGGTCGCTGCATCCCGTAGAGGATCTTCATGAGCGTCGACTTGCCGGCGCCGTTCTCCCCGACGATCGCGTGGATCTCGCCCTGGGCCACTGCCAGGTTGATGTCGCGGTTGGCCACGACTCCTGGGAATCGCTTGGTGATCCCGCGGATGTCGACGGCGAGCTGCGTGTCGGTCACTCGGTTCGCCTCGGGTGTCGAGGGGCCCGCCCGGACCGGGCACGGCCCGGGAACGGAACGGGTCCGGGGCGACACTAGCCCCGGACCCGTTCAGGTCACTCCATGCACGCCGGGTGGCGTGGTGGGTGGATCACTCGAAGGTGAACTCGCCGGCCACGACGCGCGCCTTGTAGTCGTCGAGCTGGTCGGCGATGTCGTCGACGAACCCGCCGCTGGTGGCGTAGCCGACGCCGTCGACGCTCAGGTCGAACACGCTGACGCCGCCCGCGGCGTCGCCCTCGGTGAAGGCCTTGATCGTCTCGAACACGGCCACGTCGACCCGCTTGAGCATCGAGGTGAGGATGTACTCGTTCAGCGGGGCTCCGACGGTGAGGTACTGGTCGGAGTCGACGCCGATGGCCCAGACCTCGCCCGGTTCACCGGCCTCGGAGGCGGCCTCGAACAGGCCACCGCCGGAGCCGCCGGCGGCGTGGTAGACGACGTCGGCGCCGCCCTGGTACATCGAGGCCGCGATCTCCTTGCCCCGGGCCGGGTCGTTGAACCCGGAGAAGTCCGGCGCCTGGGTGATGTAGCTGATGTCGATCTCGATGTCGGGGTTGACGGCCTGGGCGCCGGCCACGTAGCCCGCCTCGAACTTCTGGATGAGCGGGATCTCGACGCCGCCGATGAACCCGATCTGGCCGGTCTCGGACTTGAGCGCGGCGGCCACGCCGACCAGGAACGAGCCCTGATCCTCGGCGAACACCAGGCCCTTGATGTTGTCGGCCTCGGGGGCGGCGTCGACGATGGCGAAGGTGGTGTCGGGGAACTCGCCCGCGGCAACGACGATGGCGTCCTCGAACGCGAACCCGACGCCGATCACCAGGTCGTAGCCCTCCTCGGCGAGGAGCCGGAGGAGCTCCTCCCGGTTCTCGCCACCAGCGGTGGGCTCGAGGTCGCGGACCTCGACGCCGAGCTCGGTCGCGGCCAGGTCGAGGCCGGCGGCGGCGGCGTCGTTGAACGACTGATCGCCCCGGCCGCCGATGTCGTAGACCATGCCGACGCGGATGTCGCTGCTCGGCGCCTCGCCGTCGGCGGTGGTGGTGGTCTCGTCGCCTGCATCGGTGTCGTCGTCGTCGCCGCACGCTGCGGCGACGAGGGCGAAGACCGCGAGCAGGGCGAGCAGGAGCCGAAGGGACCTCTGCTTGTTGCGCACGTACGTCCTCCATCGTCTGACGCCGCCCGGGGATCGGGCAGCGCTCCAGCGCGCACGACCGGGGACCCGGGTGCCACGCCGCATCAAACGTACTCCCTGGTAGCAAGCGGGTCAGCGCACCCGCCGCTCCGCGGGGGTGTCGACCCGACAGGCGTCGGTCGCACCGGGGAGCCGGTGGCGGTTGGCGGCCACCAGGCGGTACACGGGTGCGGCGAGCCAGGCGATGGGCCGCACGAGGATGAGGCGTCCGACGATCGGCCAGGCGCGGCGCGCCGCGAGCAGTGCGTGCCCGATCGCGGCATGGCCCTCGTGGAGAGAGCCGTCGACGTCGATCCACCAGGCGGCGCGTGCCACGTCGGCCTCGGTGAGACCGGTGGCCGCGAGATCGGGGATCGACTGCCACGGGACCACCCGGACGCCGCCGCGCAGGCGACGCCCGATCCAGCGGGCCGACGCCGTGCAGAAGCCGCAATCGCCGTCGTAGACGAGGGTGGGGGTCGGGGTCACCCTCTCAGTGTGCCGCGGCCAGGTCAGCGACCGGCGTTCGGCTTGCTCCCGTGGTTCGCCTTCTTGCGGCGGGCGTTGGTCTTGCGCTTGGCGGTCTTCTTGGACATAGGAAAGCGATCCTACCCGACGGGCCCGACGGTGCCCCCGAGGGGGGCCGGTACGCTGCGCCCGATGGAACGGTTCGGGTTCGTCGGGCTCCCCAACGCGGGGAAGTCGTCGCTGTACAACGCCCTGGCGGGCGGCGGCGCGCTCGCGGCCCCGTACGCGTTCGCCACCACCGACCCCAACGTCGGTGTGGCCAAGATCTTCGACGAGCGCCTCGAGCAGCTCGCGGCGATGAGCCGCTCGAAGAGCGTGGTGCCGACGAGCGTGCAGTTCACCGACATCGGCGGCCTGGTCGAGGGGGCGAGCAAGGGCGAGGGGCTCGGCAACCGGTTCCTCGCCGGCATCCGCGAGGTCGACGCGGTGGTGTACGTGCTCCGGGCGTTCACCGATCCCGACGTGCCCGGGCCCGCCGATCCGCTCGAGCACCTCCGGGTGATCGAGCTCGAGCTCACCCTCGCCGACCTCGAGACCGTCGAGTCGCAGGTGGAGAAGCGTCGCAAGGCGGCCCGGGCCGATCGCTCGCTCGCCGACGAGGTGGCCGCCCTCGACGCCGCCGCCGCGGTGCTCGGTGAGGGGACGCCGATCTACCGGTCGGGCATGTCCCCTGCCGGGCGCGAGGCGCTCCGACCGTTCTTCCTCCTCACCAACAAGCCGGTGCTCGCGGTGGTGAACATCGACGAGGACGCCATCGAGCGGGCCGACGAGGTGGTGGCCCCGGTGGCGGCCGAGCTCGGCGGCGTGGCCGAGGTGTTCGGCGCGTGCGTCCAGCTCGAGGCCGAGGCCGCCATGCTCGACCCTGCGGAGCGTCGCGAGGTGCTCGACGCGCTGGGGCTCGGTGAGGGCGCGCTGCCCCGGTTCGTCGCCGCGGCGTACCACGCTCTCGGCCTGCGCACGTTCTTCACCACGGGGGAGAAGGAGACCCGGGCGTGGACGTTCCGCGCCGGGTCGAAGGCCCCGCAGGCCGCCGGCCGGATCCACACCGACTTCGAGCGGGGGTTCATCCGGGCCGAGGTGATCCACTGGGACGAGCTGCTCGCCGTGGGGTCCTGGTCGAAGGCCCGCGACGCGGGGATCCTGCGGGTGGAGGGCAAGGACTACGAGGTCGCCGACGGCGACGTGATGGAGATCCGGTTCAACGTCTGATCCGGCCGCCGCCGGGAGGTGCACGATGCCCTGGCTGGTTCGCGAGGGGGAGGTGCTGGCGTCGCTCGAGGTGGCGGCCGATCGCCGCTCGCGGCGGCGCGGCCTGCGCGGGCGCGACGAGCTCGACGGCGGCCTGGTGCTGCGACCGTGCCGCAGCGTGCACACGGTCGGCATGCGCTTCGCGATCGACGTGGCCTTCTGCGACGCCGACGGCGTGGTCCTGCACACGGCCTCGATCGGTCCGAACCGCGTGACCCGCCCGGTGCGTCGGGCCCGATGGGCCGTCGAGGTGCCCGTGCACGCCCTCGCCCACTGGGGCGTCCGGCCCGGCGACGTCCTCGAGGTGCGCGAGTGACCGGCGGTCGGCTCGTGCTCGTCGCCACGCCGATCGGCAACCTCGGTGATCTCTCGCCCCGGGCGATCGACGCGCTGGCCGCCGCCGACGCCGTCGCCTGCGAGGACACCCGGCGCACCGGTCGGCTGCTGCAGCACGCGGGGCTGGGGTCGCGCCCGCTCATCGTGGTGAACGATCACACCGAGAGCGCCCGGGTGGCGGAGATCCTCCGACGGCTGGATCGGGGCGAGCGCATTGCGGTGGTGACCGACGCCGGCACACCGGGCATCTCCGACCCGGGCGAACGCCTCGTGCGGGCCGCGGCGGCGGCCGGGCACGTCGTCGAGGTGGTGCCGGGCCCGTCGGCGGCGATCGCCGGTCTGGTGGCCAGCGGTCTGGCCGCGGGACGCTTCTGCTTCGAGGGCTTCCTGCCCCGGAAGGGATCGGGGCGGTCGGAGCGGCTCGCCGCGCTGGCCGGGGAGCGCCGCACGATGGTGCTCTACGAGGCCCCGCACCGCCTGGCCCGCACGCTCGCCGACCTGGCCGAGGCGCTCGGGCCGACCCGGCGCTGCGCCCTCGCTCGCGAGCTCACCAAGCTGCACGAGGAGATCTGGCGGGGCTCGCTGGCCGCGGCGGTGGAGCGCTGCGCCGAGGTCGAGCCCCGGGGGGAGTACGTGGTGATCGTGGACGGCGCCCCCGAGCCGGCGGTGGCCTCCGACGACGAGCTCCTCGCGGCGGTGGACCACCTCGTCGCCGCCGGATCGTCGACCCGTGACGCGGTGTCCGAGGTGGCCCATCGCCACGGCGTCCCCAAGCGCCGGGTCTACGAGCTGGCGACCGGCCGCTGATCCCGATGGCCCGGGCGCCCGCTCGTGCCGTGGTTGACTCGCGGCCATGAGCGACCCGTCCGCGCCCGGCGGCGCCGACGACGCGACGGCCGTCACCGCCCACGGCGCGACGGATTCCGGGACCGCCGATGTCGCCACCCGGGGAGCGCTCGTGCGATCGAGTGCCGTGGTGGCGGTGGGCACCGCGCTGAGCCGGGTCACCGGGCTGGTGCGGCTCGTCGCCATCCTCTACGCGCTCGAGCTCACCCGGCTGAGCGACTCCTACAACGCGGCGAACACCATGCCCAACCTCGTCTACGAGCTGCTGCTCGGCGGGGTGCTCTCGGCCACGCTCGTCCCGGTGTTCGTCGGGGCCCGCGACCGGGGGGACGACGATGCGACCTCGGCCGTCGTGTCGACCGCCGCGGTGGCACTGGTGATCGTGACCGTCGTGGGGCTCGTGCTCGCCCCCGAGCTCGTCCGGGTGTTCTCGAGCCAGGTCGCCGACCCGGCCGAGGCCGCGGCCCAGCAGCAGGTGGCCACCGACCTGCTCCGGTGGTTCATGCCCCAGGTGCTGTTCTACGGGTTCATCACCGTGGTGACCGCGTTGCTGCACTCCCGGCGGTCGTTCGCCGCACCCGCGTTCGCGCCGGTGCTGAACAACATCGTGGTGTCGGCGCTGTTCTTCTCGCTCCCGACGATCATCGGCCGCGACCTCGACACCTCGGGCTCGCTGCTCCAGGCGGTGGGTGACACCCAGCTGATCACCTTGATGGGGCTCGGGACGACCGCCGGGGTGGCGGCCATGGCCCTCGGTCTGGTGCCGGCGCTGCGGCGCACGCGGATCCGTCTGCGGATGCGCCCGGACTGGCGGAACCCCGCCGTGCGCCAGGTGATCCGGCTGTCGGGGTGGACGGTGGGCTACGTGGTGTCGAACCAGATCGCACTGTTCGTGGTGCTCGCCCTCGCCAACGGCAGCGGGCCGGGCGAGCTGTCGGCGTACCAGGCGGCCTTCGTGTTCTTCCAGCTCCCGCACGGCCTCGTGGCCGTCTCGGTGATGACGACGTTCCTGCCCGAGCTCACCGAGGCCGCCCGGCGCGACGATCCGGCCACGTTCGCCGACCGCTTCGCCCTCGGGGTGCGGATGATGGCCGTCCTCATCCTCCCGGCCACGGCGGGGTACGTCGCGCTCTCCACCGATGTCGTCGCCCTGCTGCCGATCGGGAGCGCGTCGGTGGAGCTGACCGCCGGCGTGCTGGTGGCCTTCGCCATCGGTCTCCTGCCGTTCTCGGTCTACCTGTTCACCCTGCGGGGCTTCTATGCCCGCACCGACACCCGCACGCCGTTCCTGGTCAACGTCGTCGAGAACAGCATCAACGTGGCCCTTGCCTTCCCACTGGTCGCGTGGGCCGGCGTGCGTGGCCTCGGCGTGGCGTACTCGAGCGCGTACTCGGTGGCGGCGGTGATCGCCCTGGTGCTGCTCGCCCGGCGCGTGCCCGGGCTGATCGGCCGGTCCACCGTCGACCCGCTGGTCCGGATGGCGCTGGCCGCGGTGGCGTGCGGTGCCGTCGCCTGGCTCGTGGCGAACGCGATGAGCTCCTACTCGGAGCTGATCCGGGTCCCGGTGGCCGGTGCCGCCGGGGCGGCCGCGTACCTCGTGGTGGCGTGGTTCCTCCGGGTGGAGGAGATCGCCGCCGCCGGTCGCATCATCGCGGCACGGGTCGGTCGCCCGTCGTCCTGAGCCCGGGTGCCGCGCCTGGTTCACGGACTGATCTCGTCGTCGCTCTCGTCGGGTCCGGGTGGGCCGGGGTCGTCGGTGTCGTCGGGGTCGGGTGGTCGTTGGTGGAAGTGGAGTCCGGTGAGGTGTTCGAGGTGGTCGAGCAGGGTGGGGCCGAGGGGTTGGGGTCGGCTGGTGAGGGTGCGGCCGTGGGGGCTGTGGAAGCTGAGGTGGTGGTGTTCGGGGTTGC
>Ga0114946_10002291_pt1 | contig 13161 bp, 13 predicted proteins | sample WalLakDeSediment_FD_88676 | JGI IMG/M metagenome (GOLD analysis project Ga0114946, IMG submission 88676) | Lake sediment microbial communities from Walker lake, Nevada to study Microbial Dark Matter (Phase II) - Walker Lake 11/02/13 Deep Sediment | ecosystem: Environmental > Aquatic >...
ATTGATATTTAGACATAGAAATATCAAAATTAGTTATAGGATATTTTGATAAAATTATTGGAGCCCATCTAAAATATCCTTTTGCCAATGAAGTGTATTCGTTGTATAATTCACTAAAGACTTTTTGTAAATTTTTCAAATCAACTTTTTTAGCAAATGGCCAAAAATATGCTTCGGTTAAAATAAGAATGTCTGGGTTTTGTTTAGCAATAATTTCAAAAGCACTTTTTACTCTTTTAAGATCTATATTGAATGGAGGATTATCATTACAAAAACCATTCAAGATATTGTATAATACTACCTTAAGTTTCATTAGGCTTTTGAAAATTTGTTTATTTATTAAAGTTTGTTTTTTAGCGTGTTGTTTCAGGTGAGAGATTGGATAATTAAAATTAATATCGCACAGAGTTTTTTGTATCTGCAAAAAATTTCGTTGAATCTATTTTGTTCCCAGACTCGAAATAAAATGTAGTGTATAAGCTGAAATTTTGAGATTTCTTCGCGAGTTTCATTCGGAAAAATTAACAGAAATTAAATCTCCTGGAGATTGTAATTGATAAAGCTCGTTCCTCTTGCGAGTTTTTTAGAAAGGTATTTAAGTTTATTTTTTGTATTTCTTTTATGGATAAAGAAGAAAGTATTCCTAAAAGAATTTTGAAAAGTGTGAAAAAACTTTTTGCATTTGGATTTTTTTCCTCTCCATCTCTTTTCTTTTTAGCATTAATCCTTTTTTTAGCCATCTTGTTTAAGATTTTTTACAAACTTATGTTTTTTAGAGTGCCAACTTTTTTATTTTATATAAGTTTAATCCTATTTTTTATTGCAGAAGTTATAATTCTTTTAATTTTTTTAGCTACTCATTTGAGCGTTTATGAATTTGTTAAAGAGATGGATTATTTCAAAACTTCTGAATTTGATAAAAAAGTCAAAGAGAAAAACTACATTAAGAAAAAAGACTTTCTAAAAGGAACTTTTCTTGAAAAAAATCTTACTAATTTTTTGTTTTTTTCTTTTTATAAAGGGATTTTAATGATAGAAAAACCTTTTTGGTTAATTAAATCTCTTTCAAAGATTTTCAAATGTGCCCGAAAAAACAAAAAAGAAGGATTTAATAATTTATATGGGTGGAGAAAACTTTATGATGTTAAGCAAAAAGATTTTATTTATTATCCATTTGTTTTAGCTTTAAATAAAGAATAAAAACTCGCACCCCACACGTAAAATAGTAATCGCTATTTCTCTGATTTTCTAAAACAATGAGAGTTCCGTTAAGTTTTAATATTAGAAAAACAAATTAATTTTATGGAAAAAACACACCCTTGGGTTAAAGCCGAAAGAGAATTTTATAAAAAGATGTATGGGAATCTGGTAAAAGGTTTAAATTTGTCAAAAGGTATTTCAGTTTTAGATTATGGTGCAGGGACAGGAGGGTTTGCAAGTTTTCTGGCAGAAGATAATCCACAAATAAAAGTTATTGCAGTTGACTCAGATTCCGAAGCAATTAAATTAGGGGAACAACATTATAAACATCTTTCTAATTTAGAATTTATTATTTCAGAAACAATTCCAAAAGGAAATTATGATTTAATTTTCAAAAACTTAGTTTTACATGAACTTAATGGAAAAGGTGATAAAAAAATAATTGCTTCCTTCTTGAAAGACGCATATAATTCTCTTAATAAGGGAGGATTAATTTCTGTTTTAGATAATAGAAAAGTTTCAAAAAAAGATTTTAAACCAATTTATGAACAAAATCAAAGTCCTAAAAAAGGAATTTTTGAAGAAGAATATGAAGAACATAACAGATATACTATGAAAGATTGGAAAAACATGTTAGAAAAATCCGGATTTTATACAAAGAAACATGCAAAACTTTTTCCAAATTTATTTAATTACAGGGGCGAGAAAAACTAATTTTTGACGAAACTAAAAAATTGTCCGAAGTATTAGGAATTTTCTGAATTAAATATAAAATACTAATGGAATTATATTAGAAAAAAATTTCATCTAGATATCCCTCAGATTTAGAAGAATGTCCTTATCATCCTTTTCATAAGTTTGATTAATTCTTGTCTGGATTTTTTATTTCCTTTAAATCTTTAATATTTTGATTTAATGTAGAAGCTAAGTCAATTATATATTTTCCTTCTTCTAATTTATAAATTAAAGGACGGTTTTTATTAAATAAATTAACAATGTCAATTTCAAATTTTCCTGCACCAGTAACTCTTACAGATTCAAAATCAAGAATCACAGGGGTTTCTTCATCAGTTATTCCTGCAATTTCTCTTATATCTTTTTCAATACTTTCTTTTTCTTCTTTTGGAATTTCTATAGGGTTTTCTTTTATTCTTTGTAATTGTTCTTCTTTAATATAAAAGAAAAAATGTCCTCCGCAATTACTACAACCCTCAAGCAATTCTTTACTTCCTATTGGAATAATCTGCGAACACTTAACACATTGGTGTGGCATTAATCTACCTCCGAAATTAATTTTATAATTTTTTTTAGAAATAAAAATTTATCTAAATCAAAAATCTTTTCATTTAATTTATTTCTTTTTTTGTTCATAAAATTTTTATTTTTTTATCTTTAATAAACTTATCTGCACTTAACTCAACAATAGTTCTATTTTTTTTGGATTTCTTTTAATATCTTTAACTATTGTAGCAGGACCAATAATTGTTATAGCACCCAAATCTCCCCCAGCAAGGATATTTGCAAGTCCTTTTTTAAATTTGCCAAGAATACTTTCATTTTTATCTCCAGAAATAACTGCAAGTTCTATCCCCTTAAATTCTTTTATATGATCAATCATAGCCATAGTATCTCCAATCAATCGCGTTTCTTCATTAGAAGTTAACTTACCTTGTAAAATCAATATGTTATTTCCAAAAATTATACTTAATATTTTTTTAATTCTTTCATCACTATTTAAATTTTTAATTTCAGAATAAGGAATAAACTGTATTGAAAACCCTTTTATTTTCCCAAGATTTTTTTTCACACTCTTTTTCATTTTTTCATAAAGTTTTTTTACTTTTTAATACTTACTGAATTTTTTTAGATATTCTGAAAACAGATTCGTAAAACTCTTCTAAATTTTTTCCTTGCTTTGCACTTATTCCAACGACATCATATTCTGGAAAAGCAGCTTCTATTTTTTTTACATCTGATTTTGCTAAATCTATTTTATTTGCAACAATTAAAACAGGAATTTTTCTAGCAACTAAATTTCCTATAATTGTTATATTTACTTGGTTATAAGGATTTTCTGTAGAATCTAAAACAATTACAACCATATCCATGTCATCAAGCCATTTGATACTTTCTATAACTCCTTGTGTTGCTTCTTTTGCCCTAAGTTTAGAATCTTTCTTTTTTATTTTGTATTTTAAGAATTCTTCATAATCTATTTTTGTGGCAATTCCCGGAGTATCAATCATTTTGAAAACCATTTTTTTTCCTTTATATTCAATCTCAACTTTTTCTTTAAATTGAACATGTCTTGTTTCATGAGGAACTTTACTTATACTTCCCATTTCTTCCCCTGTAAAATCTTTACAAATTCTATTAGCAAGACTTGTTTTTCCTGCATTTGGAGGCCCATAAAATCCCAGTTTTACATCTCTTTTATTTTTGAAAATATTTGAAAAAATTCTTTTAAAAAAATTTTTGAAAACTTTTATTACCATAATATAAATTCGGCTTATTACTTTATAAATATTTCAGTGATAAATTATATTCGAAATCTTTTTTTTGTGTTCTTTGTGAAATTGTGGTTTGGATTAAATCTTTTGGGAGGTAAATTTTTTTGAGGTTTTGTTTCTGCTTTTTTTCTTTTAAAAATCTTTACAACCTTCTCTAAAGGAATCTCAATCATTCCTGTTCTTTTTCCAATATATTTTTTTAAGATATAAGAAACCTGTTCTGATTTCCAGCCAGATTTTTTTAATTTAGACGCAATTTCTTCTGTATTAATTCCTTGTTTTTTAGATTCTTGAATATAAGAAACTAAATTATATAAATCGTTTTTATTTTTAAATAAATAATTCTCGTATTTTTTCTTATACCATTCTTGCAAAACAATATATGTGATAAATCCAATTAAAATCAATAAAAATAAAATTGAAATAAAAAGAACCCCTCTGGTAAAATTATCATCTTCTTCAATTTCTGGTTCAACCAAAGTTAATTCAGTAATTTCAGGAGAAATAAAAAAAGGTAAATTTTTAACATCAATTTCTTCAGTAGTAGAAAAAGATATAGTTGTTTTAGTTTCTTCAAGAGCAAAATAAATATATCCTGATTCTTCTATTTCAGATTGCTCTTTTTCAAACTTAAGTTTATCTAATTCTTTCATTATAAAAAAGGGATTTTTATCTGTAGGCTTTTTGATGATTTCAATTTCAAAAAATCTTAGAGGTTCGTCATAAGATTCATATTTTATATTTAATTCTTTAAAACTAATTTTCGCATTTATATTTTCTTGGTACCATAAAAGAAGATTTTCAAAATATTTTTCTTTGTTTCCCGAACCTTCTCCTCTTGAAATTTTCTCAATTATATCAAAATCAACTAAATCTTCTTTTGGATAAAAATCAAAAGAATCAGCACTTATTCGAATATTAATTGATTCAGGAATTTGTAAATCCAATAAAATTCCCATTATTTTTATATAATCATCATCGTCAATACCTTCTTTCCCATATATTGCCTGGGCCTTTCCAAGATCATTTTTTAATTCATTTAAATTTAAAATTTCCTTTAACCTATTTTTATAAAAAGAACTAAATGTTTCAATTTGTTTTTCAATCCTTTCTAAATTCCCATTCATTTTTGGAAGAATAATATCAATTATCTCTTTTGGACTTCCCACAGTAATTCTAAAATTTTTTGAAGTATTTTTTCCACCCAAATCTGTAATTGTAATTGTTAAATCATGCTGGCCTATGTCTTTAAAAGTATGCACTAATTCATTTGTATAGGTTGTTTTTACCTCATCTTTAAACTTCCATTCGTATTTTGAGATATTTAATCCAGGTTCAACAATTACTTTGAATTTAGTAGGGTAAGCTAAAAAAGTCATTATTGGTTCTAATCCTTTAATTACAGGAACTCTTTCCACAGTTAAAGTATCTGATATAACATTGTCATTACCCAAAGTTAATTTAAAATTATAATTTCCAATTTTATTGGGAACTGAAAAACCCCCTTCATCAAGATATAATTTTTGAAAATCAGAACTTATTAAAATAGAATCTGATAAGTCATAAAAATTTTTTTCAGTTAGAGTACCTCCCCCATCATCATAAGTTATCTTCAAATCCTTTAACTCAATTTTTTGATTTATGTTTGGAATAAATCTTATTGGAACTATACAATCTTTACTACAATCTATGAGGTTTCCTGTGACCTTATAATTTTTTTTTAAATATTCATTAACTTCTCTCTCAATTGTGCTTTTTCCATCATTTCCAAAAACTAAATCTTCAAAAATTTTAGAATCTTTTAATTCTAAAAATCTTTGCCCTTCTGCAAAAATTTCATAAGAACCTGGTAGAGTTTTTTTAACCTCTTCTGAAGGCGTTTTCCCGTGAAAACCACATCCTTTGTTTGGAGATGATTCTGCTCTTAATTCATAAGTTGAATCTGCAGTGGAATTAATACAAACAAAATATTCTTTCTTTGTTGGAACAAAATAATCAACCTCACAAGAAATATTATTCGGAAATACAATCTTTGAAACATCTGCTTCACAAGATTTAATAAATTTTCCCTCATCATCATATAAACTCATAAATATATTTTTATCCCCCTCAGCCCCCTCAATAAATGCTCCTAATTTAAATTTTGGAGATTCAGAAAGCATTATTTTTTGGCAATAATATTTTTCTCCAAGTTCATAATATAGGGTATCTGTGGTTGCTTTATCAAAACAACCATAATCTAAATATATTGGGCAGGGATGTTTATCTTTTCTTGACTTATTATTCAAAAAGTTTATTTGCCCATCATTAAAAAAATCAATTTTTAATTGGTTTAAACAAGAAGGGCCTGCATCACTCTCAATTTTAAATTCAATTGAATTTATTTCTTCAATTTGTCCAGTAAATTTAAATCCAATAAATTTATTTTCTCTTGTATTTAATGAAAGGGTTTTTTCTTCTTCAGGTTGATTAAAGTTATAATTTGAAACATAATTATATTTATTATTTTTTTCTGTTTTAAGCAACTCAATTAAACTAATTGAATTTTCTCTTGAATCTTCAAATAAAGAACTTCCTTCTTGATTATCAAAACTTATATTTATCCAACCCCTAACATTTTCTAAAGAGCCATAAAATTTTTCTACCATAGATTTGTTTTCACCCAATTCAAATTTTGCAGAAATAAAACCAAAACTAAATATTAATCCAAATATAAAAATTAAAATTATCACATCTTTTTTCATAGAATCTAATAGGATTTTTGTTTTATAAATGTTATTTCTTTTTTGTTTTCTTTTTAGAATTAATTTTCTTTTTCTTAAGTAAAAAGATTACATAAATTAAAATGATTAATACAATTGAAATAATTATTTCTTTAGCCCCAAAAAAAGGAAGTTTAATATGTGCTGGACAAGCAAACTGTTTAACAGAGTCAGAACATAATAACGAATGTTCTCCAGGGTCATAATACCACATTCCATCTTCGGATAAAATATAATCTTTTTTTTCATCTTCAGGAATAGATTCAAGAGAACCTTTACCTATATTATTTTTATCCCATACCCATTCACTTTCCCAAGAAAATGTTAAAAAATCATCTATTTCACAATCTCCTTCTATAATTTGTTTAGTAGTGCAAATTCCAACTCCGGAAATCTCTTCTCCAAATTTACAAGAACTAGTATCAAAGGTACAATCTTTTTTACACTTTAATAAACCATCTCCTGTTAATCCAGGAAAACTCGCACAAGTTTTTCCCTTTAAATCATCTTCATCACATTGTACAGGGTAATTCACTTCTTCTCCGTCGCAAATCTTAGGGCAATTAATACATTGAGAATAATCTATTTGACATTTGTCATTGCAAGAAATTATTCCATTTTCACAGCCAAAATCTAAACAACCAAACCCTTCAGGAATATTTGTCCCATCGCATGTTTCTCCAGGACTAATCCTACCATCTCCACAATAAGATTCAACAGTCCATCTAGCTTTACAAACCTCATTTTCCCATTCACAAAAACACTTAATTCCTCCTGTTCCGCAAGAAATATGATCTGGAGCACTTTTATCCGCGACCCCACAAGAATCAATCCCACAATGCCCCTCATCCTTATAACCACCACAAATTTTTATATTCTCATCAGGACATGACATCTTCTTACAACAAATCCTTATAAGATAATCTCCAAATTTTCCAATATGTGCATTAGTTTCCCTAGATAATGAAAGCATCTTTAAGGGATATTCGGGGTCACAATTCTTAGCATCATCTGTATTTATACAAACCAATCCATTATAACAAACATTTTCAACATATTCTTTTCCCCCAGTAGCTTCTGCATGAGCATTAGTTTTTCCAGATAATCCTATTATCTTATTCAAAGGAATATCCTCATAATTTGGATTTTTCAAGTTTAAACATTTTAAATCTTCTTCTAAATCTCCTGTTCCAAAATAACAACATAAAACATAATCGTAGTTTCCCATATTATGTAATTCCCCATGTGCATTAATTTCCCCAGATAAACCCATTATAATATTTTTACCAGGACCCTTACAGTCATCTCTCGAAGCAATTTCACAATTATCCGAAGAAATAAATCCTATAGAAAATACCAATAAAAATAAAAAAATAAAAAAATTAAATTTTTTCATCACCATTAAATTATTATGAAATTATTCTTTAAAAAGATTTGCATTTAAATTTTAACAAAAATAGACATTTCATTATTTGATTCATTAAATTCCTCAACTAAATTATCAAAATCAACAATAACTTTTGGATTATAATTTCCTGATTGAGAATAAGTCCAAGAAAATCCCCCTAAAGCAAATTCATTTTCTTTTAAATTTACAAATTTTTCTCTTTTAGGATTTTCATCTGAAGAATTTGTATCAACCATCCACAAGACATTTTCTGCAATAGCATTCCCAATATTCTTTATTATAAACGTAAGAAAAATTTTCTTATCTTCTATTTTTTGGATTTTTAAGTCTTCAACAATTAAATCTGGTTTTTTACATGTTCCAGAGTCACATCCATATTTACATTCTTCTTTTAGTTTAGGTTCTGTATTAGAAGTGCAGTATGAAAAAGTTGTTCCAGCATTATTACATTTGTTTTCTTTAAAATCCTGCCAAACATTTCCTTGATAACAAAAAGGATTTTTCGTTTCTATAAAACCACTTTCTCCACAATCTAAATCTTTGTTACATTCTATTTTTAATTCAACATATATAGCATATTCATATTTTTCTATATCTCCATAAGCGAGTTTTCCATAGCCATTTTCTCCCCAATCTTTACCCCAACTATTTTTTAAAATCCAATATCCTCCAGCATCATTCCAACCAACCACAACCATACCGTGGTTCGCATATCTTTCTAAAAATTCTAAGTCTTCTAATTCCTCATAAATTCCTTCCTTATAATAATAAAATAAATCTGAGGTTTTCATAATAACACTTAAAGGCCCGTAAGTCATAAGTGCTTGTTTATATGCTTCTGTTGTATATGGATAAACAAAAGAATACTTCTCTATAAAATATCTTTTCTCTCTCCAATCAGAGCATAAATTACACTGAGATGTAGAAGCAACATAAGGAAAACATTCTTCAGAGACTATACCAAACTTCATAAAATTTAAAGAACGAGAAATAATCCCTCCATTACAATTTCCACAAAGACTACAACAATTTCCACCATCTGAAACTAATTGTTGTTCAGACAAATCTAAATTTAAATTTGGATTATTATTATAAATATTAAATACTGCTTCTACTGTTCCTATTGCTGAAAAAGCCCAACAAGAACCACAACCAACCCAACTATATCCTTGGTTAATACATTCTGCATAACTTAAATTAAAATCAATATGACTACCCACCCAACAACCTCCCTGGTCTTTAACAGAAGTCATCCAATTTTTTCCATCTTTATTTCTCCAATCAAAAGAACTTGGTAAATTTCCTGAAAAAACCAATGGAGTTTTTTTTATGTCTTTTTGAATTTCTTTTAAGGATTTAAGATTACCAATCAATTTTCTTTTTTCTTCAGTAGGCATTAATGCTTTAGAATTTAATGAGGCATTCCATCTGGCATTTGTTTCTTTAATTTTTTTATTAATTTCTTCTAATCTCTCTTCGGGATTTTTATCCGGGACAATCTTTTCTAAAATTTTTTGGGTTTCGTCATTTATTTCCGGATCACAATTATTATTTTTCTTTTTTGAACTTCCTCCTCCTCCTGAAAAAGTATCTCCAATATTTTCTATGTTTTTATTTTCCCCTAAACTAAATAATCCTATTTCCTCTAAAGAAATATGCGAAGAATCTAATATTTGATTTGATTTTTTTATTTCGTTAATTGTAAAAAATAACGAGACAGAAACAAAAAGCATTAAAAAAATCAGTAAATTTAATTGGAGAATTTTCTTATTTTTCATTTTTACTTATAAAATTATTTAATTTTAATTTTATTTCTTTTTCTGGCAATCTTATAATCTTCATCGTGGGAATACCATAAGATTCTAATAATTCTTTATTGGAATTTTCTTCTTCTAAATCTTTTTCATATCCTATATAATTGATAACAGCATATGTTCCGTCATTTTTTCTAATGAAATAATCTACATAAAATTCGTTTAATTCCTCTAAACAAATCAAGGCATTTTCTTTGAAATAGTCATAATATGCCTTTTTTTCATCAAGGATTCCACCAATAATTTTTTTTGCTTCTTTTTCAGTGGGAGAATAAAATGAATATATTGCAGGAGTAGGATCTAAAAGACCTTCATTATCACGCGCTGCAGCTTTTACTGTATTAATCCCTTTTTCTATTGAAAACGAAACTTTTTCATAATTTTCTGCTTCGAGTTTATCTTTGTTATTTATTTCAAAAATAATTTTATCAATATATCCATCTTCATCAGTTCCAATGAATTCATATTCTACTTTTCCATTTCCAGTAAAATTATATTTGATTTCTGTATCTGGAGCTAAATTTTTTTTATTTGGGTTAGAATTATTTGAATCTATAGAAGGATTTTGACATCCAATACCAATACAACAAGTTAAAATAGCTAATTTAGAAAGCACTTCCTGGGGATTGTATGCAATTTTATCAATTAAATTAGTAAGACTAATCTTCATTATACAAACTAAACATATTCATTTTATAAACTTTGCGATTGTCACTATTCTATAGTTGGTCACCCTTTAATCACTATTAACGGTTTTAACTTCACTACTTTTTTAGATATCCCCAAATCATCCACAACCTTTACCACTTCATCAATATCTTTGTAAACTTCTGGAGCTTCTTCTACAAGTCCTTTTACTGAGTTTGTTTTAACTTCAATTCCTTTTTCATCAAGTTCTCTTTTTACTTTTTTCCCATTTATTTTTCTTAAAGCTTCATTTCGGCTAATTAGTCTTCCAGCTCCATGAACAGTGCTACCAAAAGTTAATTTTTCTGCTTTTTTTGTTCCAACTAAAACATAAGAAGAAGTTCCCATTGAACCAGGAATTAAAACAGGTTGTCCCACTTTTTTATAACAGAGAGGGAGTTCTTCTCTTCCAGGACCAAAACTTCTTGTGGCTCCTTTCCTATGAATGCAAACAATTTTTTTTTTTCCATCAACAATGTGTTTTTCAAATTTTGCAATATTATGGCAAACATCATAAACAACATCTATCTGTATTTTTGAAAAAATAGTTTTCAATTCTTCTCTAAGCCAATGAGTAATAATTTGTTTATTTGCAAAAGCAAAATTAGCTGCGCAAGCCATTGCAGAAAAATAATCTTTACCTAATTGACTTTTAATAGGAGCACTAATCAATTCTTTATCAGGAATATTTTTTAATCCATATTTTTTCCACATCATCTGAATGTAGTCTTCTGCTATCTGATGCCCCAATCCTCTTGAACCGCAATGAATCATTATTGTAATTTGGTCTTTTTTTAATCCAAAAACATCTGCAATTTTTTCATCAAAAATTTCATCAACATATTGCAATTCTAAAAAATGATTTCCTGCCCCCAATGTCCCAATTTGCCCAATCCCTCGTTTAATCGCTTTTTCAGAAACTTTTTCTGCATCTGCCCCCTCGATAACTCCTTCTTCTTCAGTATTTAAATAATCCTCTTTAATCCCATAACCCTTCTTTATAATATATTTTGCACCTTCTTCTAAAAGTTCCTTAAAATCTTTTTTTGAAATTTGAAACTCACTTCCCTTACCCAACCCAGAAGGAATTTTTTTATAAATGGCGTCAGCAAGTTTTTTCTTTTTTTCCAAAACTTCTTTTTTTGTTAAATTTGTTTTTAGTAATCTAACACTACAATTAATATCATATCCCACTCCTGCTGGAGAAATAACTCCCTCATCTAAATCAAAAGCAGCAACGCCCCCTATAGGAAAACCATAACCTTGATGAGCATCTGCAACAGCAATGGACGAATTCAAAATTCCGGGCAAACAAGCAATATTTCTTATCTGTTCTAATGTTTTGTCTTGTTTAATTGATGCTAAAATTTTTTCAGAAGCATAGATTCTTCCAGGAACATTCATTTTTCCTTGTTTAGGAATTTCATAAACATTTCTCGAAATCTTCTTTAACTCCATAAATAAACAGATAGAAAAGAGTTTTTATATTTTTATTGTTAATAAATCACTTAACCCAACAAAATAATTTCAATTGCCTATATTTTAGTTCCTGTTCTTGAGAAATTGTTGTAGTTATCGCAACAGATTGAGCATAAATATTTTCCTCAGAAGTTTTCCAAAATTCACATGAATCTCCCATTTCACATATTCTAGCTTCGCATTCTAAATAATTTGGGGTTCTTTCCGTTATCTTTTCCTTTATATCCTCTGGAAAATCTTTCTCATCCCAATTGGATAAATCTGCATTAAGAATGCTCTTTCTCAAATCATCATCTAATTGGATTTCTCTTAAAATTAAAATTTCTGTTTCATAAATTTGCAAAGAGATATCTTTTTTCCCAATATATCCTTGATTTATCACAATTAATAAAACGCTTACTACAAGAATTATCGCTATAACAGCCTCAATAATTTTTATCCAACCTTTTTTATTCATTTTCCTCTTTTTCTTTTTAACTTTTTTTACACAAATTTATCCTTTTTATATTTTACTCTTACCAAACCTTTATTGTTATAAATCCCGGAAAGATTTTTGCCTCTTTATCAACATATTGAATAGGAATCTCTCTTGCATAGATATTTGTAGGTATTGTTTCTGAATCCTCTGTAGAAAGAATTTCTTTTCCTCCCTGGGTTAAACTAAATCCAAAATCATTTCCTAAAGGAATTTTTAATTCTTCTTTTATTAAGTCATAGTTTAATTTCATTCTGTCTTTAAATTCTTCTATTTTTGTTTTAAACAAATATTTTTCCGTTCTAACAAGTCCAATAGTATAGCCTTCTTTTTTTAATTCCACACATTCTTGTCTACTTGCTTCTTCAGAAATAAATTCTTCTGAATAATATATTCTAAAAAAATTCTCATCTTTTCTATTTTCTATTTTTAAATTTTTATTTTCTATTCCATTCATCATAATATTTCCCGTGCCGTTTTTAACAATTAATCCTCCTCCATTATCAATTATTTCTAAAAAATCTTCTAAAATTATACAGTCATCTTCTACAGGTTTATTTATTTTTACTGAGATACTTGTTAAATTAGATACAAATTCCCTCACTAATTCCATTTTTAAATATTCTAAAAGAGATTCTTTGTCTCTTTCTATTCTCATAGAGGGTTCTAAAATATTATAAACAAAAAACAAAAAAGTGACAAATATTACAAAAGATAAAACCACTCCTACATGAGAACCTCTTTTATTTTTCATATTTCTTTAAAGGAGAACATATTTAAAAAGTTATTATTTTTTATTCAATCATGCTTTGTAAAAAATTTGAAA
>Ga0114946_10002294_pt1 | contig 13146 bp, 8 predicted proteins | sample WalLakDeSediment_FD_88676 | JGI IMG/M metagenome (GOLD analysis project Ga0114946, IMG submission 88676) | Lake sediment microbial communities from Walker lake, Nevada to study Microbial Dark Matter (Phase II) - Walker Lake 11/02/13 Deep Sediment | ecosystem: Environmental > Aquatic > Freshwater...
GATGGGTGCTATCGCCTCCTATTCCGTCAGTCCAGAGGCAGTCGCCGTCGATATTTATGTAAAAACCCTCCTCTTCTTCTGAATCGAACCAAACGATTTGGTTTCCAATAGTGCGAGACAAGGATCTGTCTTCTCGTATAAGTCCCTCGAAATCTAGCGCCGCGAGCGGTATCTTTCCGGCCGGACGCTTGATCGTGATGACGTAGCTCATGTAGTGTCCCGATGTTCGCGATAACCCGCGAGCCAAAGCGGCGCGGGTTGCTGCTTTGGCGAGCCCGCGGTGGTGGAGTTGTTGGCTGCCATGTCACATCACGACCGAGAAATTGAACTTGGCGCTCACTGCGCTCGCCTTTTTCGCATACTGAATACTTTGGGACAGCTCCGCAACGACCAAGTCACGGTCGTTCTTTATAACACCAAATCTCGGCTTCTCAGAGCTGATTAGGGCAAGGAGTCCATTGAGAATCGCGAGTGCGTCATTGGCCGATTTCCACACTCCCTCGCGCGCCATGAGCTCGTTCGTCGATCTCGTTCCATCAGGCAGCTCGTCGTCACCCATATTGAATCGGATGTCGGTGTGATCGAGCAGGCTGGAAAACGGTTCTACCTTTGCGGCGCTCGCCAATTTGTCGAGCTTCGCCGCGTATTTGTACAGCGCCCACTTGTCACTTTCGTCCGATGCCACCTCGCCATTGGTCAGGAGGTGGTTGGCCCAAAGAACAGTACTCATAGCTTTCTCCTGGCAGCTAACGCTCGAGCTCGGCGGCGTTTGAGGCGCGGGCCGTTTTTCGGAAGCAAAATGGGCTGTGGGTCAAGCCCCGCTGCTCTGATTCGTTGGGCGGCCACTGAGCTCAGGCACGAATTACTTCCCGAAACAACTTGTTGAGCTCGCTTCTTACCGCTTCGCCCTCCTGAATATCCGGGCGACCTTGCCCCCGGAAGCTTTCCCCGTGTCGCTCCGTTTCCGTAGCAATAAACTCATTAATCTCGGCAATCGGCGGCCCGAGACCGAGCTCGGAGGAGCGCTTCTTCATTTCTAGGAGGTTGGCGATTGCGGGTTTGATTTCGTCCGGCGCAACAGCCGCGACCAAGCTATCAAACTCAATGGGCGGAGGCTGATCATGCGCTTCGATGTATCGAATCGCGAGGAGAGGACGCAGTACGTAGAAGTACTTCTTTAGGCGCGCCTGGTCGTTCAGCAAGTACTCCCGAGCATTCCGTCTGGCTATGCGGCTGTAGTGGTAGCAAAGCGCCCGTCGATTTGCGGCCCGAGCCTCCAAGCGCCGCAGCCCCTCAGCGAGCGGACCGGCCTCCATATATTTGATCGGACTTCTCAGCCACTCCAAGAATGCACCGTTGGTACGGGAGAACAGGTACAACGCCTTCCTTACATCCCAACCACTGCAGTCGATTTCATCCTCAATCGGGTACTCGATGACGTGCCGTTTCCGCTCTACGTCGAATGCGAGATACCAGTCGACCGGATGAGCGTAAATGAACCGCACGTCATAGTCCGAGTCCGGCGAGGCGAATCCCCACGCACGGCTTCCGGATTCGCAAGCGTACAGAATCGTTACGCCGTGCTCAGATTCCGCGGCCTTGAGGCGCCGCAGTATCTCTGCGTGAACCTCAGGGGAGATTAAGGTTTCCACTTGCCTGAAGTCGCCCTACTCGATTTTGACGGACGAACGGTCCCGATATTCTGGGTGCGACAGGGCGGTACCCCAGGGATGCGGTTCTGACTCACGGGGGTTAGGCGGGCGCCGCGGGTGTACGGTTAGTTGCGGTCCCGGCCGATTGCTGCCCTTAGCTCTTCCCGCCATGGGTGGGGACCATCTGGCCCGCAGGTGTCTTCGGCAGCCTTGGAGGAAGCTCACGGATGTCGCGGGGATCGTTCGGCGGCCGCGCCCTGGGCTGGGTGAGGGGCGACACCGGCGTGCACGGGTGTCGCCTTACGGGGGTGCCGAGGTGGGGTGGAGGAACCAGCTCGGGGCTAGGGCCTGGGCCTGGCGTGGGCCCTGGGTCCCAGTGCCGACGGCGCCGGCCTCGCGGTAGACCCAGCCGACCAGGGCATCCTCGGCCGCTTTGCCGGCCCAGGTGGGCAGCCGCGGGTTGTTCATCATGGAGACGACGACCCAGCGCCGGCCGTCGCGGTCGAGGACATAGCCGGCGAGCGCGGTGACCCCTTTGAGGGTGCCGGTTTTCATCTGTGCCCGACCGGCCATGGGGGTGCCACGCAGGCGTTTGCGCAGTGTCCCGTCGACCCCGGCGATGGAGAGCGAGGAGAGGTACTCGGGCATGATGGGGCTGGCAAAGGCCTCGCCGAGGAGGCGGCCCAGGCTTTCGGCCGAGATGCGTGCCTCCCGCGAGAGGCCCGAGCCGTTCTCGACGAACAGCTCCGGGAAGTCGAGCCCCTGCCGCTTGAGCCAGACTGCGATCGCCTCGCGCGCCTTGGGGAGGGTCCCCGGCGCGCCGGCATGCACCGCGCCGAGGGTGAGAAACAGGGTTCGGCTGACCAGGTTGTTGCTGTCCTTGTTGACGCTGCGAATCGTTTGCACCAAGGGTGTGGAGCTTACCGTATGGATGCGGTGCGCATCGGCGCCGCGCTCTCCGGAGCGGATGACGCCCTCGATCCTCCCGCCGATGGCCTGCCACAGGGCAGCCACTGCCCCCGCGGTATGCACCGCGGGGTCCATCATCAGGCGCGGATAGCTCGCCTCACCGCAGGCGGCGGCGAAGGTGCCGCCGAGGCTGAGGGTGGCGAGCGGCCCGTCCTCGATGACCCTGACCGTTGGGCGGTGGTGCTTGGCCTGACAAGGGGCATCGACCACCTTGAGCGCGTTGTCCACCTGGACGTTGGCGAGCGGTGGGTCGGTGAAGACGCGGACGCGATCCCCGCCCCCTTCTCTCACCAAGCGGATGTCGGTGGTCTGGGCGTTGACGCTGAGCGCCGCCGGCAGGGCGTTGTAGGGGCTCTCGGCGGCCCCGTCGAAGTCGCCCCGTCCGCCCTCGATGGGTGCGAAGTGGGATTGATCGAGGACGATGTCCCCGCCGACCGTCACCACCCCGCGCTCGCGCACGCCCCAGAGCAGCCGCCAGAGGTCGCCCGGGCTCAGATTGGGGTCGCCGTAACCCTTGATGATCAGGTCCCCGTCGAGCCGCCCGTCCTTGATCGGCCCGCGCAGATAGGCCTCGGTCTTCCAGGTGAACGAGGGTCCGAGGATATCGAGGCCGGCGCGGCTGGTCAGGAGCTTGATGGTCGAGGCGGGGTTGCGTGGCACCTGCGCGTTGATCGCGAGGACCGGCTGCGGCGCCGTCACCTCGTGGACGTAGAGGCTGACGTCATCGAGCGAGATGCCGTTGGCGCGCAGGATCTTCGCGACCGGTGCGGGGACGTCGGTCATGCTGACCGGCTCCGCGGCGGTCGGGCCAGCGAGGAGGGCCAGCGCGAGCGCGGCCAGGACCGCGCGAGCCCGCCGGGAACGCGCGGGGAGCGTCCCGACCCTTGTTGAGCGCATGGAACCCGCTACCATGCCGCGGGAGTATTGCCGGGGCGCACCGAGACTGCAAGGTGATGCGCCCTGATCCCATGCCGCCAACGGCCATCCGAGAGGCCCCGATCCATGTCAAGCCCGTCCCCCGCCCGAGACCGTGATTCCCGACCCTGGTTGTGGGTGGTGGGCGGCCTGATCGCGGCGGGGGTCCTGGCCACGGCCGTCTACCAAGCCTGGCCGCTGCTGCACCCCCAGGTGATGGCGCGCGCCCCGCTGGACCCCGCCTGCGACCTGCGCGCCGGCCCCTGCCGCGTCGCCTTCGCCGATGGTGGCGAGGTGGGTCTCGCCATCGAGCCGCGCGCGATCCCGGTCATGCGCCCGCTGCGTCTGACGGTGGATCTCAGCGGCCTCGAGCCCCTGTGGGTCGAGGTCGACTTCGCCGGCACCGACATGAACATGGGCTACAACCGGGTCAAGCTCCTCCCCGCGGGCGCTGGACGCTATGAGGGCGAGGCGATGCTCCCGGTATGCGTGCGCGAGCGCATGACCTGGGAGGCCCAGGTCCTGCTCCAGACCCCGCAAGGGACCCTGTCGGCTCCGTTCCGGTTCGACACCTGGCGCTCGGGTGCCCCAGCGGGCTGACTGTCCGGCTCCCTGCGCTAAGGCGTTGGGGCGATGATGGCCCGCAGAGTCGCGAGGTCGAGCTCCGCGCGGTAGAGCAGGCGCTCGCCCGCCAGGCTGCCGAGGCACTCGAACCGCTGGACCCGCAGCTCAGGCCCGCCGAGCCCTCGCGGGCGCTCCACGGCGAGCGGTCCGCGCACCAGCGTGTGCAGGACGTCGTTGCTGCGAAGGGCGCGGGCGAGCCGGCGATCGATGCTGATCGCGTGGGCGATATAGACCAAGGGGTTGACCATGAAGTCGTGTCCCTCGCTGCGGGCCTTCTCCAGGAGGGCGCAGGAGGCGAGGGCGCAGGGGAAGAGCTCCGGGAAGCGTACCCGCTCGGCGGTCTCGTCGAAGTAGTGGCTTTGATCGACCAGGGAGCCGGTGAGGAAGTTCTTGGCGTTCGCGTTGCTCAGGAACTTGCGCTTGAGGAAGTAGCCGCTGCGGCCGACATAGGCGCGGTCGGCCGCCGCGCGGAGATCGCCGAGCGGGACGAGGTCGGCGCCCAGGGTGTGCATTGGCACTTGACGATCGACCACGCGCCCGAGTAGGACGGCCCGCCCCCCGCTCTTGACCACCACCCGATTCGAGAGGCTGGGCGGGTCGCCCCTGCGCACCGTCCCCTTGACCTCGACGTCGAAGGGCTCGTCCCGGAGGACGGCGCCGGCGAAGCCGAACTGGAAGCTCCGTGATGTCAGCCCCAGCGCATCGGCGAGGGCATCCTCACCGGTCGTCTCGCGCAGCCGATCGACGAGATACGCGCACAGGCACTCCACCTGGAAGCCGAGCGCGATCGGCCGCGGATAGGGATTGCCGCGGATCTTGGCGTAGCGCTGCGGGTCGTGGAACGGGTTGAAGTCGTCGGTGGAGTTGCGCGCGACGTCGATGTGGATCTGCCCCAGCCGATAGTCGCCCGGACTCGCGATTGACCGTCCCACGGCCGCAGACCGCGCGTGCTCAGGTGGCCGACGTGTCCGCGCCCTGCCTCACCGCGGCAGCGGGCTCTGCATCGGCGGGCGCTTGATCTGCCAGCGGGCGATGGCGAAGGCGGGGACGAAGACCAGGATCAGGAAGACCGCCGCGCCCCAGGGTCGGGCGAGCGCATCGCCGAGCCCGGCCAGTGCGACCACCCAGCCGACGACGAAATAGGCGATCGCCGCGACGAGCACGAACGACCCGACGTACAGCAAATACGCCGCCAGGAGCCGCGTCTCGGGGTGTTTCGCCCGCTGGACGTAAGGGAGGGAGGCGACCAACAGCAGTGCGGTGGCGAGCACCGGCGTGAGTGGGTTCATCGTGCGCTCCTGAGATTGGCCGCCCGGCAACGCCGGGGGGCGCCGGCTACTCGTGGGCGATCGGCTTGTCGGTGAAGAGGAAGTCGCGCAGCTCGTGATCGAACTTGGGGTCCTTGCGGCGGATCCACTCCAGCACCATCGCCGCGTGCTCCTTCTCCTCGTCGCGGTTGTGGGCGAGGATCGCGCGCAGCTCTGCGTCCTTGCAGGCGTCGACCCGCTGGTTGTACCAGTCGACCGCCTCCAGCTCCTCCATCAGCGAGATGATCGCCCGATGCATGTCGCGGGTCTCGTCGCTCAGCTCGCCGACCGGCTCGTGGTAACCCTCGTTGGCCATGGGACCTCCCTCGGTTCAGGTTGATCGGTGGAAGCCGGCGGGCCGCGACCCGCCGCTCGGGGAGATGATAACTTGGCCGGGTGCCCCGCGCAGCGAGGCGCGGCGACGCTCCCTTGCAAGCAACATCGGTCTATTCGAGAAACACTGTCACGCGGCTCGACTGTCCGCGGGCGTCGACCACGGCGATGGTCGTGAAGCCAGGGCCGTCGGGCTGCCAACGGGCGGTACGGGCGTGGGGCTCCCGACCGATGGGGGCGCCGTTGGCGTACCAGGCGAAGGGCGGGGTGCCGTTGCGCACCTTGAGGGCCAGGCTCGCCGTGCCAGCGGCGAGCCCGAGCTCCACTCGCGCCCCATCGGGCGGGAAGGCGATCTGCGGCCCGTCGGTCTTGCCCCCGCTGGTCTTGCCTTGAACCCGCCGCAGCGGCGGCGGGAGCTGCGACGAGGAGGCGACCAGCACGCCGGGCGGGGCCGGGGGCAGGGGCGCGCGCCCGCCGATCCGTGCGAAGGCGTCGATCAGGATCGGCGCGGCGGCATCGATCCCGGCCAGCCCAGGGACCGGTGCCCCGTCCGGACGCCCGACCCAGACCCCAACGACATGACGGCCGTCGAATCCGATGGCCCAGGCGTCGCGGTAGCCGTAGGAGGTCCCGGTCTTGAAGGCGAGCTCGCCGGGCGAGCTGTTGGCCGGGGCCGGCGCCCCGGCGAGGATGGATGTCAGGTACCAGGCCGCCCGTTCGTCGAGCACCCGGCCGTATGGCCGTTGAGCGGGTGTCTCCCAATCTTCGGTCAAGGCGACCGGCAGGCCGCCGCGGGCGATCGCGGCATAGATTGCGACCAGGTCGGTCAGCCGCACGCCGATCCCGCCGAGCCCGATCGCGAGCCCCGGCGGGCTGAGGTCCGGCAGCACCGGCGCCGCCCCGGCGCGGCGCATCCGCGAGACCAGGCGCGCCGGGCCGACCGCCTCCAGCACCTGCACCGCGGGGACGTTGAGCGAGCGCTCGAGCGCGCGCCGGACCGTGACCGTGCCGTGGTAGACCCGGTCGAAGTTGGCCGGTGCATAGCCCGAGAACCCGCTCGGGCGGTCCTCGATCAGGCTCTCGGGGTGGGCGATCCCGGCCTCGAAGGCGAGTCCATAGATCAGCGGCTTGAGCGTCGACCCTGGCGAGCGCAGGGCGCGGGTCATGTCGATGAACCCCTCGCGCTCCTCGTCCAGCAGCCCCGCCGAGCCGACCGAAGCGCGGACCTGGCCGTCGCGATGGTCGGCGACCAGGATGGCGACCGAGACCCTGGGACCCAGCGCCGCGGCGCGCTCCGCCGCGAGGGCCTCCAGGCGCGCCTGCGGGTCGGCATCGAGGGTCAGCCGATGCACGCCGAGGTCCGGCCGGGTGCGGACCGCCCGCTCGGCCGTATGGGCGGCGAGCATGGGAAAGGCCCGGCGCGCGCTGGGCATGGGCTCGTGCAGCGCGGCGACCTCCTCCGCCGCGTCGATGACCCCTTGCCGCCGCGCGACCGCGAGCACCCGGTCCCGCGCCTTGCGAGCGGCCTCGGGGCCCAGATCCGGGCGGCGGGCGTTCGGTGCCTGGGGCAGGGCGACCAGGAGCGCCGCCTCGGCTGGGGTGAGCCGTCTCGGCTCCTTGCCGAGCCAGGCCAGCGATGCCGCACGCACCCCTTCGAGGTTGCCGCCGTAGGGGGCCAGGTTGAGATAGGCGGCGAGGATCGCCTCCTTGTCCAGCCGTTGCTCCAGGGCCAGGGCGGCGAGGACCTGGCGCAGCTTGCCCGGGAGCGAGCGAGTCGAGCCGCCCTCAAGCAGGCGGACGAGCTGCATCGTCAGGGTCGATCCGCCGGAGACGATGCGGCCGTTGGCGAGGAGCTGAGCCCCGGCGCGCAGCAGCGCAATCGGGTCGACGCCCCGGTGCTCGAAGAAGCGCCGGTCCTCGAAGGCGAGCAGCATGGCGACCAGCTTGGGATCGACCTCCGAGACATCGACCGGCAGCCGCCAGCGCCCGTCGGCCACGGTGAAAGGCCGCAGCAGCCGCCCGTTGCGGTCGAGGACCAGGGTCGACGTCGCGAACGCCGGATCCGGCGGATCCGCCGCCCGGATCAGGGCCTCGAGGCCGAGAAGTCCCGCCCCCAGGACCAACCCAGCGGCGACCAGGCCGACGAGGAGCCGGCGCCCTCGGTCGGCGCGGGGGCGCGCCTCCCACAAGGGGCACCTACGCGGGTCGGGGTGCTCGGTGGGAGCGGCGCCCTCGCCGCGACCGGCCGCGGGCACGCTCAGGGCCCCGGTGTCGCTACCTCGACCCGTCCCTCGTCCGTCCAGGCCCGCCGCTCCGGGCGGTACATGTCCTCGACGGTCGCAGCCGGGTGGGTAAAGACGCCGGGCGAGACCGCCCGCAGCACATAGGCGAGCTGCATCTGGGCGTCGTCGTCCTCACCGCGGTCGATGGCCGCGACGAAGCGGTCGGCGAGGAAGGCCTGATGCGCCGTCCCTTCGATCAGCCCGAGCCAGGGGATGCCTGCGACGTCCCCGGCCCGGACCAGATTGGGGTTGTCGATCTCGAAGCCGGCGGGCAGGGGATCGCTCAGGATCAGCCGTGCCGCGCGGCGGGTGTCGGCGCCGATCGTCAGGACCGCCAACAAGCGCTCGCCCTGGGCGACCTGAGAGGGATCGACCCGGCGCCCTTCGAGGTCGTAATAGGCCCGCTCGATTCGGTAGCCGTTGCCGCCGGCGGGGGGCGGCGTCAGCGGCACGCCGGTCGCCGTGACGACCAGGTCGACGGGTCGGTCGCCCCGGTTGACGAGCCTCATCCCACCCTCGGCTAGCCTGGCCCCATCGACCCGGCGGTAGAGTGCCCCGTCCTGGTCGACGCCGTCGACGCTGAGCCGCGGTCGGGCCGCGCCCTGGTTGAGCGCGTGCGCGGCGAGCAGGAGCCAGGCGTTCTCCTGGGTGCTGGTGTGGGTCTGGACCTCGCGCCACTCGGCGATCCGACCGGCGAGGGCGGGGAGGTCGACGGCGCTGCTGCCGGCCTCGGCGGCGAGCGCCAGCACCGCGGCGGCGTCGCGCAGGCCCGAGCCGAAGTCCGAGCGCCAGTCGCCCAGGTCCGGGACCGCGCTCAACTGGGCGAGCGCGGCCCGGAAGGCCGCATCGGCGCGCGGGCGGTCGGCGTAGAGGGCGAGCGCCGCACCGATCTGGGCCTTTGCGAGCGGGGTGGCGAAGGCGTCGAGCTTGGTCTCGGCGTAGTAGCGCAGGTCGCCGATCAGGGCGCGGCCGTTGCGCGCGAGGACGTAGAGGGCATAGGCCAGGTCCTCGCCCCCGGACTCGAAGTCGGCCGCATAGGCGATGCGGTTCTTCAGGTTGTCGAGCGCCAGCTCGAAGGGCACCTGTGCGACCTCGTAGCCCTGCTCGCGGGCACGGGTGAGGAAATCGGTCACGTAGGCGTCGAGCCAGAGGTCGCCGCCGCCGTCAGGCCCCCAGAGCCCGAATCCGCCGCCGGAGGACTGGCTCGCTAGCACCCCATTGATGGCCTCGCGCACCCGCTCGCCCACGGCGCGGTCGCCGGAGAGCCCGGCGGCGAGCGCCACCTCGTCGAGATAGAGGAGGGGCAGCGCCCGGCTCACGAGCTGCTCGGCGCAGCCGTAGGGGTTGAGGTCCAGCGCCTGCACCAGGCCGGGGACGTCGATCCGTCCGGCGCCGCTCACCGAGACCAGGAGCGAGCCGGTCCCCGGTACCAGGTCCGCGAGCCGATCGTCGGTCAGAGACAGCTCGGCCCCCGGGGCCAGGGTCGTCACCGAGGTCCGTGCGATCGGCGGACGGCGCTCGCGCAGGGCGAGGGTCAGATCCTTGGTGAGCTCGCGCCCGTCCGGCGTTCGCAGTCGGATCGTCAGCCGTTGATCGCCGATCGCCCTTGCCTCGATGGGGACGGACACCTGTGTCCGCTCGCCCTCGGCGAGGGTCAGGGTGCTCGGCGCCGCGGTCGGATCGAGCACCAGCCCCTCGCCCTCGCCCGTGACCTCCAGGGTGATCGCCCCGGCCGGCCCCTCCACGTGGGCGAGATCGATCAGCAGCCGCGACTGGTCCCCGGGCGCCAAAAGGCGGGGGAGGCTGGCCGAGATCACCACCGGGTCGCGCACCACCAGGTCGTGAACCGCGTGTCCGACCCCCTCGGCCGACCAGGCCATGGCCATCACCCGCACCGTGCCGTTGAAGTCGGGGAGATCGAAGGACGCCGACGCCTGGCCTTGCTCGTCGAGCCGGAGGATGCCGGAGTAGAAGGCGACCAGCGCCTCGGTCGGCGGCGGGCCCTCGAAGCGCATCAGGCCCGCGTCGCCGCCCGAGCGCACCACCCCCAGCACCCCCTGCATGCGATCGATGAGCGCCCCGTAGAGGTCGCGCAGCTCCATCCCCAGCCGCCGCTGGCCGAAGTACCAGGCGTCCGGGGCCGGGGTCTGGTAGCGGGTGAGGTTGAGGATGCCCAGATCCACCGCGGCCAGGGTGACATAGGCCTCCTCGCCGGCCGCCACGTTGTCCAGGGCGACGGCGATGTCGAGCGGGCGGCGCGGCTCGGCCTGCTCGGGCAGCGCGAGCCGCAGGTCCAGCTTGCGGGTTCCAGGGTCGACCCCCGCCCAGGCGAGCCCGATGGCGCGCCCCGGCATGCGCTTGGCGGCGAGGTCCATGGGGCGGTAGAGGACCGCCGTCACATAGGCCCCGGCGCCCCAATCAGCGGTGACCGGGAACTCGACCGTGGCCCCCTCCGCGGGGACCTCCGCCGGGGTCATGGTGATCAGGCGGTCGTCGATCACCAGCACCAGGGCTTGGCCGGCGAAGCGCGGCTCGATGCGCACCCGGGCCGTCTCGCCGACGCGGTAGCTCGGTTTGTCGAGCGAGACCTTGAGGAGATCCGGGGTGTCGACGGCCCCGGGCGTCACGTACCAACCGGCCTCGAAGGCGAGGCTCACCGGCAGCATCCCGCCGTCCGGCGCGCTCACCGCGAGCTCGTAGCCGCCCCAGTCGACCCGCGCCTCGATGCGCCCGGGGTCGTCCGCCCCGGCGTTGAGGGTCCCGCTCGCGACGCGCTGGCGGGTGACCACCGGCTCGTAGTCCCAGGCCCCGTCCATCTGGTACCACTGAAAGGTCTTGGTCACGCGCGAGAGGGTCCAGCTCAACCCCTCGCGGGCGATGCGCCGGCCGTCTGGCCCGATGGCGATGACCTCGAAGCCCGCGCTGCCGCCCTCGTCGACCGAGCCCTCGAACAACGGCTTTAAGCCGATGCGGGCCTCCCGCGAGGCGACCGGCAGGGTCAGGGAGCGCTCGACCGGCCGGCCGGCGTCCACCAGGCGGACATTGACCTCCGCCGTGAGCGGCCGGCTGGTCGGCGCGCGCTCGGGGAGCTGGGGGCGGAGCTCCGCCTTGCCCTGGGCGTCGGTGGTCGCGGCCGGGAGGGGCTCACGCAGCGGGTCGACCTGCTCGTCGGCGAGCCCGAAGCGGTAGCCGGGGAACCCGCCCAGGGTGTCCGTCGCCTTGAGCAGGGTCTCGCCCTCCAGGGCCAGGTTGGCGGCCGGTGCGCCGTAGAGGAAGCGGGCGTCGATCGCGATCGTCGGCGGGTCGTCCGGGTCGAGTGCCGTCGCCGCCGTCTGCAGGTCGAAGGCGAGACGTTCGGGGAGGAAGTCCTCCACCGCGAAGCTCAGCTCCGCCAGCGCCGGTCCCTTGGGGTCGGCATGCACGGCCGCGCGCCAGGTCCCGCGGAGCGCCGTCGGCGGCAGGTCGACCTCGAGGTGCCGCCCGCCCAGGCCCTGGTCGCCCACCAGCGCGCGCAGGTGCTCGACCCCGTCGGGTCGCTTGACGATCAGGGTGAGCGGCAGGCCGGTGATGGCGCTGGCCGTCGGGTCGCGCGCGAGTGCGGTGAGATGCACGGTCTCGCCTGGGCGGTAGATGCCGCGCTCGGAGACCAGGTAGACGTCCATCGGCTTGGGCGCGGGGCGCCCGTCGACCCCGCGGTCGCTGAGGTCGAAGGGGGTCTTGGTGAGATCCAGGAAGGCGTAGTCCCCGTCCGGCCCCTCGGCGACCAGCAGGGCCGGGGCGTTGCCGCCCCGCCCGCGCAGCAGCCCCGGCTCGAAGCGCGCGTAGCCGGCGGTGTCGCTTGCGGCGCGGCCGAGCACCTCGTCGTTCTTCGCCACCAGCCGCAGGCCGACCTCGCCGACCGGGGCGGCCGTGGAGAGCGAGCGGACCAGGGCGTGCAGCCCGTCGCTCCCCGAGAAGCCCGAGAGCCCCAGGTCCGAGACCAGGAACCACTGGGTCGCCAGGGCCTCGTACGCCTCCTCCGGGGTCTCGCTCGGGCGGGCGGTCATCACGTAGGCGCCCGGCTTGAGGTCGTCGATCAGGGCCCCGACCGGGACGGCGGTGGTCAGCTCCCGGTTCAGCGTCGGGGTGACCTCGACCGTCCCGCTCCACACCGCCTCGCCGGTGCGCTCGGCGATGGTGCGCGCCTCGGCGGGGGTGAGCGGCTTCAAGAACGAGCCGTCGCTCACCGTCGCCGCCAGGCTGCGGTCGCCCACCCGGTAGACCTGGGCGGCGATGCGCTCGCTGTTCACCGAGACGACGGGGATGGCCGCCTCGCCGCCCTTGGGCAGGACGTAGGCGCGACCGAGGAAGCGCACCGAAGGCGATCGGTCGCGGACGTAGATCTCGATCTCGATCGGCTTCGCCAGGGTCTCACCGTCGGCCGAGGGCAGGCCGGCGCGCAGGCCGATGCGGTAGCGGCCGCCGTGCTCGACCCCGTCGACGCAGATCTGCTGCGGCTCGACCTCGACCGCCAGGTTGGTCCCGCCCTCGACGGTCACGTAGTCCGCGAGGCCCGCGCGCTCGCGCGGCAGGGGATCACTAAGCTCCAGGCAGATCCGCGGGTTGGCGGCATCGGAGTCGACCCGATGCTGGCGCACCCGGAAGCCGTGCTCGGCGATCAGCCGGTCGTAGCTCGCGCGCACCCTGGCGTCGTCGACCAGCGCCAGCGAGGCGCGCTGCGCCCGGATCGCCGGCCGCCAGGCCGAGCGCTCCGCCAGCGCCCGGCCGAGGAGCGCGAGCGCACGCGCCCGCTCGGCCGGCGTCTCGGCGTGGAGCTGGGCGCGCACCGCCGCCGCGAGCGCCTCTTGGCGGCGGCGCTGCTGGGTGCGCCAGTCCTCGGGGCGCGATGTGAGGCTCGCCTCGGCGAGCTGGGCCCAGAGCGCCGTGCTCTCTGGGGCGAGGCGCAGCGCCGCGGCCAGGAGCTCCGCGGCGCGCTCGGGGTTGCGGGCGGCGAGCGCCGCGTTGGCGTCGGCGAGCAGGGCGTCGTAGGCGCCGCTCACCGCGCTCGGTCGCTTCAGGATCTGC
>Ga0114946_10002295_pt1 | contig 13142 bp, 12 predicted proteins | sample WalLakDeSediment_FD_88676 | JGI IMG/M metagenome (GOLD analysis project Ga0114946, IMG submission 88676) | Lake sediment microbial communities from Walker lake, Nevada to study Microbial Dark Matter (Phase II) - Walker Lake 11/02/13 Deep Sediment | ecosystem: Environmental > Aquatic >...
GAGATGGACGCCCAGCGCGAGCGCGCCCGGGCGGCCGTCAAGGACGAATCGTGGACCTCCTTCGCCAGCGCCTTCACTGCGATAGCCGCGGTTTCCGGTGAGACCGAGTTCGTCGGTTACGAGCGGGACGACGCAGTCTCCACAGTGGTGGGGCTCGTGGTCGACGGCGAGCCGGTCGAGGAGATCGGTGCGGGTACCGCCGCGGACATCGTGCTCGACGTCACGTCCTTCTACGCCGAGCAGGGAGGCCAGGCGGGGGACCGCGGCGTCGTTTCGAGCGAAGCTGGCGCGCTGTTCGAGGTTGCGGATACGGTCTTCCCGATCGCCGGTGTGATCTCGCACCGCGGAGCGCTCTCGGAGGGTTCGCTGCGGCTCGGCGATACCGTCACTGCATCCATCGATGTGATGCGCCGCGAGCGTATCCGCCGCAACCACACGGCGACCCATCTGTTGCACTGGGCGCTCAGGCTCGTGCTCGGCGACCACGTGAGGCAGTCCGGTTCGTACGTCGCCCCCGATCGTCTGCGCTTCGACTTCACCCACTTCGAGGCGCCCGGAGCCGACCAGCTCGAGAAGGTCGAGCGGATGGTCAACGCCAAGATCATGGAGAACCATCCCGTGCGCAGCTACGAGACCTCGCTCTCCTCGGCGAAGGAGGCAGGTGTGACGGCGCTGTTCGGCGAGAAGTACGGTGATTTCGTGCGCGTACTCGAGGTCGGCAACTTCAGCAAGGAGCTCTGCGGCGGGACACATGTCGCGCGCACGTCCGAGATCGGCCTGGTCAAGATCGTCTCCGAGGGCAGTGTCGGCGCGAACCTGAGGCGCATCGAGGCGGTCAGCTCGTTCGACGCGCTCGAGTACATCGAGCGGGAGGAGTCCGAGCTCGCCGAGGCAGCCGCTGTCCTCAAGGTACAGCGGTTCGATGTCTCCGAGCGTGTAGGCACGCTCGTGAAGCGCGTGAAGGAGCTCGAGACGGCGGCCGAACGTGTCACGGCGACGCTCTCTGCGACAAGCCTCGACGAGACCATCGCGGCCTCGGTCGACGTGGGGTATCCGCTGATCGTCGCGAGGCTCCCGGAGATGCAGGCAAAGGGTCTGCGCGTCACGGCCGACATCCTGCGCAACCGCCTCGGTGGTGGAGCGGTGGTGCTGGGGACCGTTGGGCCGGACGGAGGACCGCCACTGCTGCTGGCCGCCGGTTCGGATGCCGCGGTCGCTGCCGGATTCGACGCGGGTGCGGTCATCAACGCAATCGCGCCGCACATCAAGGGCGGGGGCGGCGGCAAGGCCGCGATGGCTCAGGCCGGAGGCAAAGACCCCGGGGGTGTTGATGCCGCGCTTGCTGCCGCGCGTCGGATGCTCGGCGTACCGGAGTAGCCGTGCGAGTGCTCGCTCTCGACATCGGGGAGCGGCGCGTGGGCGTCGCGATCTCCGACCCCGCCGGTTGCATAGCCTCCCCGCTCGTCGTCCTCGACGCGTCGGCCCGTCTGGACGAGCGCCTCGAGGAGATAGTCGATGAGTACGAGGTCGGACTCGTGGTGGTGGGCCTACCGCTGACGCTCGCCGGGGACGAGGGGCCGCAAGCCGATCGGGTGCGCGGAGTCGGAGAGCGTATCGCTGCGCGCGTCACCGTGCCCGTCGTCTACCATGATGAGCGACTCTCGAGTGCAGAGGCGAACCGTGTTATGAAAGCGAATACCACATCGCGCACGCGTCGCGGCAGCGTCGACAAGATCGCAGCCACCATCTTCCTGCAGTCGTTCCTCGACGGCGGTGGAGCGCGCGTGACGGAGGAGAGTAGTGAGGGAGCGAATGGCCCGTAGAGTCGAAGGCATCGACGCCCCCGAGCGCGAGTATGGGAGAAGGCGCCGCTCGGGAACCCGGGTGGGTGTGGCGCTCGCGCTCCTGGTTCTTGTGGTTGTGCTGATAGCGGCGATGGCCGCCGGGTCGTGGTGGTACGTGTTCGTGCGTCCCGCCGTGTCGGATGTGGCCACCGGTCAGCCGGTGCAGATCGAGATCGCCCAGGGCGCATCGACCGCTGCGATCGCCGAGCAACTCGCTGCGGCGGGTGTGGTTCCCAACGCCAACCGTTTCCGCCTCGAGTCCCGGCGTGCAGGGGCGGACGGCCAGCTGCGAGCCGGTGTCTACGACCTGCAGACCGGCATGACCTACGAGCAGGTGATCGCCGAGCTGCGCGCCGGGCCTTCGATCTCCTACGTGACAGTGACCATCCCGGAAGGGTGGGTCATCGGAGAGATCGCCGAGCGCGTGGAGCGCGACACCGGCATCCCGGCCGCGGAGTTCGAGGCACTTGCGAACGGAGGCTACGAGGAGTTCCCCCGCGAGTACCTGCGCGACGTTCCCGAAGGTTCGCTGGAGGGCTATCTGTTCCCCAAGACCTACCGGGTAGAGGAGGGGAGCACGGCACGCGATGTCATCGAGATGATGCTCGATCAGTTCGAGACCGAGCTTGCCGAGGTCGACGTCGCTGCCGCCGAGACACGGGGCTTCTCGCTGCACGAGCTGGTGACGATGGCCTCGATCATCGAGCGGGAGACGAAGGTGGCCGATGAGCGCGAGCTCGTCTCATCGGTCATCCACAACCGTCTCGAGGAGGGTATGCGGCTCGAGATCGATGCGACGATCGAGTATCTGCTTCCCGGTACGCGCTTCCGTCTTACCTACGACGACCTTCAGATCGACAGTCCCTACAACACGTACCGCAACTCCGGCTTGCCGCCGGGCCCGATCTCCAACCCCGGGCTCGCGTCACTCAAGGCGGCAGCCGCGCCGGCCGACACAAACTACATCTTCTACGTGCTCACGGACCCGGACGGCTCGCACACGTTCACAGAGACATACCAGGAGTTCTTGCGCGCCAAGGAACTCTCGAAGGAGGTATTCGGACAGTAGCCATGGGAGAGATGACGAACACGCCCGCGATCCGGATCGAGGGGGCCCAGAAGCGGTACGGGAAGGCGGGGGGTTTCACCGCCGTCTCGGACGTGAGTCTAACCGTCACCGCGGGTTCCATCCACGGACTGCTCGGCCCTAACGGTGCCGGAAAGACGACCACGCTCAAGATGCTGCTCGGCCTGGTGCGTCCGTCCGGCGGGACCTTCGAGATCCTCGGCGAGCCGGCCGGCCCCGCCGTGCGTGCCCGGGTCGGCTTCCTGCCCGAGCAGCCGTACTTCTCGCCACTTCTGACCGCGACCGAGCTCCTGATGCTCCACGGTCGCCTCTCCGGCATGGCGCCGGCCGACGTGTCCGCTCGCGCGGGGGAGCTCCTCGCACGGGTGGGGCTCGAGGGCAGGGGAACCGCACGGCTCGGCACGTTCTCCCGCGGGATGCTCCAGCGTGTCGGCATCGCGCAGGCGCTCGTGGCATCCCCCGAGGTCGTGGTCCTCGACGAGCCCGCCTCCGGTCTCGACCCGGTCGGTCAGCGTGACGTTCGCAACATCATGATGAGCCTGGCCGAGGGGGGCACGACCGTACTGCTCTCGTCGCATCAGCTCTCCGAGGTCGAGGCGGTCTGCGACGAGGTCACGATACTCAATCGCGGCATAGTAGCTGCCGAGGGCGCGATCGACGACCTGCTTAACGTGGCGGGCCGCACGTCGATACGGGCTCGCGGAGACGCGCCCGCTCTTCCGGCCGATGTCCAGAGCCTGATGGAGGACGTGGCCGTGTCGGGCGGGGTGTGGGTCTTCTCCGTGCCGGACTCGGCGGTGCGCGCCGTCGTCGATATCCTCGATGACAACGGGTGGGCGATCGAGGCTGTCGTTCCCAAGCGGCAGTCGCTCGAGGAGTACTTCGCTCACATGCTCGAACAACCGCACGACGCGGATGCGGCGAAGGGGGTGGCGTGATGAACCGGGTCTTCGCCATCGCTCGCGCCGTCGTCTCCGATGCCATCCGCCGCCGGATCGTGTGGGTCGTCGCGCTCTTCGCACTCGTGCTGGCCGCCGTCATACCCATGTTGCCGAGCTACGGTGTCGGGGTCGCCGGAGCCGTGTACCGCGAGATCGCGCTCGCAATGACATATGTCGCAGCGATGATTGTCACCCTCGTGCTCTCGGTTGCCCGTATTCCGGGAGAGATCGAGCGCCGCACCCTCTACAGCGTGCTCGCTCGTGACGTCCGGCGATGGGAGTACGTGCTGGGCACCTGGATGGGTATCGCGCTCACGCTCGGCGCCGCGATGGTCGCGTTCGGAGCCATCATCTTCGGAGTTGGCTGGGTGGTCTATAGCGTGCCGATGTGGCTTCTCTGGCAGGGCGTGCTGGCCATCTGGATGGAAGCCGCAGTACTCGCCGCCCTTTGCGTTGCGATCTCCACCGTCGCGATTCCCGTCATAGTGGCGGTCGGTGCGCTCGCCTTCCTGTTCGTCGCTCACGTGCGCGCCGATCTGCTGGGCGGGCCCGAGAACCCGCTGTGGTACGTGTATCCGTCTCTAGACGCATTCAACATCATCGCGCCGGTCTCGCACGGGTCCGGGGTCTCTCCCGCATACCTCGCGATGATGGCGCTGGTATTCACCGGTTGGGTGGCCGCGCTCGTGCTGCTCGGCGCGCTCGGGTTCTCAAGGCGGGACCTCTGATGGACGGGCTCACGAACTCTGGACGTCTCGCGCTTCTGCTCGTCGTGGTCATGCTGGCGGTGGCTCTCATCGGCCAGGCGGCTACGGACGCCCTCGTGCCGGTGACCGAGAAGAGCGGCACGGGTCAGTCGATCGAGCGCGCCGGTTTCGCCTACCTCACGGGGGTACGTACGTACGCAGCGGCGGTGCTCTGGAACCGCCTTGATGGCCTGTTCCACGAGTACTATGGGGAGACCTCACTCGACGAGCAGGTCTACATGATGCCCACGCTCAACATGGCCGTCATGCTCGACCCGCAGCTCACGCAGCCGTACTACGTGGCGGCCTGGGTGCTTACCCAAAGGGGTGAAGTCGAGGAAGGACTTGATCTCGCCGCCCGTGGGGTGGAGAACAACCCGCAATCGGGGCTGCTGCGCGTGAACCACGCGCAGCTGCTTGCGCTCTTCGCCGATGACGAGGCGGCTGCTGTGGCGCAGGCGGAGGCAGCACTCGGCGAGGACATCGTCTGGCTGGACCTCGTTCAGCAGCACGACGGGTATGCATCGGTCCGCGCAATCCTCCAGAATGCCGGGGAGGACCAGCGCGTGACGTACGTCGAGTCACGTCTGGCCGAGATCGACGAGGAGATGGAGCACCTCGGCATCCACGACGAGCACGATCATGACCACGATCACTGAGAGCGCGAAGGGGCCACTGTCAGCATGTTCGCACCCGACCTGTACTACACGAGCGTGACGGCGATCGATCTTGCGGGACTCAGGCGCAATGGCGTGCGACATCTTCTGATCGACCTGGACAACACGCTCATGCCGCGTGACACGAGCGCGCTCCCCGCTGAGGTTCGTGCGTGGGTCGCGAGGCTTCCCGTTGAGGGGATGGCGGCATGCCTGGTCTCGAACAACTGGCATGCGCATGTCGCGGCTGTGGCGGACGACATCGGCCTGCCGATCGTCGCCAAGGCGCTGAAGCCCTTTCCCTCGGCATTCCGCAAGGGTCTGAGCGTGCTCGGCGGCACGCCGGGGCAGGCGGCGGTCATTGGCGACCAGATGTTTACCGATGTACTAGGTGGCAACCTTCTCGGCATGACGACGGTGCTCGTGGAACCGCAGTCGAAGTCGGACCTTCCGCATACACTGTTGCTCAGGAGGATCGAGCGGCACGTGCTGGGGGACCGCAGGCCGCTCGCGTAAGCACAGGGCAGAGTGTGGGACCCGACAACACCCGCAACCAGGGAGCACAGGGATGGGCGTTCGCATCACAGGGAGGACGCAGCTGGCCGGGATCATCGGCTGGCCGGTCGAACAGAGCCTCTCACCGGCGATGCACAATGCCGCCTACCGGGCGATGGACGTCGATCTCGTGTACATCCCCCTGCCGGTGGCCGATGAGGCAGCCCTCTGCAGGGTGATCAGTGCGATCCGTGTGCTTCCCTTCGTCGGGTTCAACGTCACGATGCCCTACAAGCAGGCCATGCTCGATTACTGCGACGAGGTGGCGATGCTCGCCCAGATGGCCGGGGCGGTCAATACGGTGCACTGTGTCGACGGGCGGCTCATCGGCTACAACACCGACGGCCGAGGCCTCGTGGACTCGCTCGCGTCGGAGCTCGGGTTCGATGTCACCGGAAGGACGGTCGTAGTTGTGGGTGCGGGAGGCGCTGCCGGCTCCGCGCTGGTGTCTCTCGTGCTCGGCAAGGCAGGTCGTGTGGTCATCCTCAACCGCACGCCGGGAAACGCGGAGATGCTTGCCGATCGCGTTCGCCCGCACGCCCGCGAGACCTCGGTGGAGACCGCGCAGCTCGATGATGATGTAGGTGGTGTCGTGCGCGAGGCCGATCTCGTCATCAACGCCACGTCGCTGGGGATGAGGCCCGAAGACCCGCCGCCGGTTCCGTCAGCGTGGCTCCATCGGGGTCAGGTCATCGCGGACATGATCTATCGCGCTGAGCCCACCGCCCTGGTTGCCGCGGCACGTGCGGTCGGTGCGACTGCGGTGGACGGTCTCGGGATGCTGGTGGCCCAGGGAGCCACGGCACTCGAGATCTGGTGCGAAGAAGCCGGCGGCAGCGCCCCTCGCGACGTCATGCGTCAGGCTGCCGAGGAGGCGCTCGCGTCTCAGGCCGGACGGGCGCGAGGTGAGAGCGAATGAGTGCGGCCAGCAGCAGCAGGCGGCTGGGACGCCTCCTTGTCGACGAGGGTGTCATCACTCAGGAGCAGCTCGCCGAGGGCCTCGAGGCCGCGTCGACCACCAACAAGACCCTCATCACCGCGCTGGACGATCTCGGTCACGCGTCCGAGACGTCTGTCGCCAAAGCGATCGCGCAGCGCATGGGTCTGGACTACGTCGATTTGGGCGGTTACGACATCGATCCGGATGCCGCGATACGCCTCTCCTCCGACCTCGCGCGACGCCACAACGTGCTGCCCATCAAGATCGAGGACGACGAGCTGCTCCTGGCCATGTCGGATCCGGCGAACCTGATCGCGATCGACGATCTGCGGATCGTGACCGGCTACGAGGTTCGTCCGGTGGTTGCCACCGAGAGCGACCTGCATCATGCCATCGACAAGTTCGCGGCTGCCGGGGCGAACGTCGACGACATGGTGGGCGATCTGGAAGACGCCGTGTCGAGCGCGGACGATCAGTCGGAAGAGGACCTCGATGACCAAAGCGCGCCGGTCGCCAAGCTCATGAACCTCATCGTGACAGAAGGGATCCGGCAGGGCGCCGGCGACATCTACATCGAGCCGCACGAGCACGAGTTGCGGGTCCGATTCCGGGTCGACGGAGTATGCCAGGAGGTCTTCCGGAGCCCGAAGAAGATGCAGCGCCAGCTCATCAGCCGGCTCAAGATATCGTCGGGAATGGATATCGCGGAGAAGCGCATCCCCCAGGACGGGCGCTTCGGTGTCGTCCTCGACGGGAAAGCGGTCGACTTCCGGGTCGCCGTGCTGCCGCTCGTGCACGGTGAGCTGGCGGTACTCCGGTTGCTACGCAAGGACTCGATCATGATGTCCCTCGAGGATCTCGGCTTCCTCGAACAGCCGCTCGAACGTCTGCTCCATGCGCTGTCGCTGCCGTACGGTGCCATCCTCGTCACCGGTCCGACCGGTTCGGGCAAGTCGACAACGCTCTACGCTGCGATCAACCGCACGAACGACGTGCGAACGAACCTCATCACCGTCGAGGATCCGGTCGAGTACCGGTTGAACGGGTTGTCACAGGTGCAGGTACATGAGAAGGCGGGCCTCTCATTTGCGACCGCTCTGCGCTCTATCCTCAGGCAGGACCCTGACACCGTGATGATCGGCGAGATTCGTGACACGGATACCGGCACGATTGCGATCGAGGCCGCGCTCACGGGGCACCTCGTCCTTTCGACCCTGCACACGAACGATGCGCCCTCGGCGGTCACCCGCCTCACCGAGATGGGCATCGAGCCGTTCCTCACCGCATCGGCGATCACGTGCGTGCTCGCCCAGCGCTTGGCAAGGCGGCTCTGTCCGGACTGCAAGGAGCAGTACGTTCCCGAGGAAGACGCACTTCTCCGTGTCGGCTTTCCCTTCGAGAAAGGCGATCCGCCGAAGCTCTTCCGCGCGACCGGCTGCCGCAAGTGCAACGATATCGGCTATCGCGGCCGGATGGGTGTCCACGAGGTGCTCACGATGTCGGAGACCATGGAGCGGATGACCGTCGAGAATGCGTCGACCGACGAGCTGAAGGCCCAGGCTGTTGCCGAGGGCATGAAGACGCTGAGAGACGACGGGTTCGAGAAGGTGCTGCTGGGGTTTACCTCGATCGAGGAGATCATGCGCGTCGTGGTGTGAACTCGCGTTCTCGCAGCGTATGGGCTTGTCTGTGTTGTACGCGTACGGGACTTCGTGAGAGACTGGCACCGGGCAATCGAGTGTCAGCCCGGAGTTGCCGATGTCTGACATGACGGCATCATGGAGCAGGGGAGGTGTCATCAGCCGTGGCTGATGAGGGAATCGACAAGTATCTGATCGACGATATCGACGATGAGATGCTCGATGAGACCGAGGACGAGGTCGTGGCGCCGGTCATCGTCCCCGAGGTAGTGCAACCCGCCACGTCTGCCGCTGCTCCACCGCCCGCGGTTCCGACACCGCAACCCGCTGCAGCACCTCCCGCTGATGTCGCAGAACCGCCTGTCGAGGCGGTGCAGCCTGAGCCCGAGCCGGCGACACCTGCCGCTCCGAGCCGCGAACGGCGATTGGCCGACGCGCTCGACCAGCTCATGCAGGAGTCCTTCGACGTCGAGGCCTCGGCACTCGTGAGTCTGGACGGCTTCATTATCGCTTCGGCTCTGCCTCAGGGGATGCAGGAGGACCGTGTGGGAGCCATGTCCGCGGCGATACTCGCCCTGGGCGAGCGGGCCGCTGCCGAGCTCGGACGCGGACAGCTCACCCAGGTGTTCATCGAGGGCGCGGAGGGCTATGTCCTGCTCGTGGCCGCCGGCGGAAGAGCTGTGCTGACGGTTCTCGCGCGAAAAGAGGCAAAGCTCGGTCTCGTGCTGTACGACATGAAGGCAGCAGCCGATACCATCGCTGAGATACTGCGCTAGTAGACGTACGGCCACGGGATGTGGCCGGGAAGGGTACCGACGAGTCCGATGGCCCTCAGAGGCAGTCTCAAGGACTTCAGTCTTCCGGATGTCTTCCAGCTGATCACCTTCAGCCGGAAGACGGGTGTGCTGCGCATATCCGGAGGCGGGGACGCGACGGGTGCTGTGTGGTTTCGGGACGGCGAGGTCTTCTTCGCCCAGTCGAACTGGCACCACGAGCCCCTGGGGGAGCGGCTTGTGGCCGCCCGCAAGATCACACCGAGTGCGCTGGAGAAGGCGCTCGTCCTGAGGGCCTCCGAGCCTGAGGGGGGTCGCCGCCTCGGGCAGGTGCTGGTCGATGAGGGCTACATCACCGAGAAGGTGCTCGAAGCGTTCGTTCAGGAGCAGATCCAGGACACGATCTTCGATCTGATGCGCTGGGAGAGCGGCGAGTTCGACTTCGAGCTGCTGCCCGAGGTTGTAGACGAAGACATCGGCCTGACGGTCTCGATCGAGAACGTGATCATGGAGGGCAGCCGCAGACTCGACGAGTGGGCTCGCATCAAGAAGAAGGTCCCGTCGATGGACGTCATCTTCAAGATGGCGACGGCACCGGGGGAAGGCACGTTCGAGATCTCCTTGAAGCCGGTGGAGTGGAGCCTGCTCCTCCTCGTTGACGGCACGCGTTCCGTGGCCGAGCTCGCTCGCGCGACCAACCGGACCGACTTCGAGGTCGCGCGCATCCTGTATGGACTGTTCTCCGCGGGCCTCCTCGAATTCGCCACCGAGGCGGAGCTCGACGATTCCCGACTGCCAGAAGCGGTCGCCCCGTTGGGAGAGGTTGCGTCGGCATTCGAGTCCGTTTTCGAGCCCGAATTCGAGCCGGAGCCACGGCCCGAACCCGAGTCCGAAGCGGAGACCGAACCCGAACCCGAGCCAGAGCCCGACCTCATCTTTCTTCCGCCGGAACCAGATACTGAGCCCGAGCTTGAGATCGAGCCGGAGGCGGAGCTGGAGCCCGAGCTTGAGATCGAGCCGGAGGCGGAGCTGGAGCCCGAGCCGGAGCCCGGGCCGACAGTCGCCGCGCGCCCTGAGCCCGAGGCGCCCCAATTCCTGAGCGGCGCCGGCCCTCTACTCGAGACCACCGACGACGTGACATCGTTCGCCGAGATGATGGGCGTGATGTTCGAGGCACCCGAGGTCGAACCTGCGGTGGTCGAACCGGAGGACCTGGAACGTGAGATCCACGAGGAGACTCCTCCCGAGGAGCTTGCGGTAGAGACGGAGGTCTCCGAGGAGGCCGCTGCAGAGCAGCCGCGGGCGGACTTCGAGCGGGACTTGCTGTCGCTCGGCATCGGTGAGCTGCTCGAACCGGAGCCCGAGCCGGAGTTGGCGCCCGAGCTCGAGCTCGAACCCGAGCCAGAGCCCGAGCCGGAGCCCGAGCCGGAGTTGGCGCCCGAGCCCGAGCCCGCGTCCGAACCCGAACCGGGCCTTGTGACCGGAATCGCGCCCGAGGCCGAGGTTCTGCTGACCTTCGTGCCCGAACAGCAGCCCGAGTCGGCTCCGACGTTCGAGCCCCCGGCGGTTCCCGACGTCGGAGAACCTGACTTCAGCGATCTGCTCGAATCTCTCGAAGAGCCGGCCATCGACGAACCCGCGGCGATCACGGAATCGGAGCAGGGCGAGCCTCTCATCGAGGAAGGCCCGTTCTCGTCAGGGGAGGAGCAGGTCTCCGAGTTCGAGCCGGTGGCCGAGGAGATCGGTGCCGATCTCTCCATGGAGATGACCGACGAGATCGGAGCGCTGACAGGGACTCGGAAGGTCCGACCGCAGGTGAACGTCACCACACTCCCGGAGGAAGGCCAGGTCTCCGGGCTCAGGCGCGACGATGCGGTCGATAAGTCGCTCGTTCTGAAGATCATAGACGGGTTGAAGAAACTGTGACGGAGGGCGGTAGTACCGGATGCAGTCCGTGAAGGTTGTGGTCACCGGCCCGTTCAACGCCGGTAAGACGACGTTCATCAAGTCCGTGAGCGAGATCACGGTGCTTTCTACCGAACGCGAGGTCACTGACTCCCCTTCTGCGGGGGGAGGGGAGACCACGGTCGCGATGGACTTCGGTCGCATCACGATCTCCGACGACGTCGTCCTTTACATCTTCGGAACGCCGGGACAAGAGCGCTTCTCGTTCATGTGGGAGACTCTCTCCGAAGGGATGCTCGGCTTCGTGTTGCTCGTGGACGCCACCGACGAAAGCTCGATGGGGGATGCGGCGGCGATAGTCTCGTTCTTCCGCAACATGTCATCCGTGCCGTTCGTGATAGCGGCGAACCGCGTCGGGAGTGACGACGAAGGTCTGGAGACGATTCACGAGCGCCTCGGGATCGAGCCTTCGGTCGAGGTGCTGGCTGTCGATGCCCGTGATCGGGAATCGGTCAAGAACGTGCTCCTTGCTCTCCTCTACCGCATCCTGGAGAGCATGGAGTGATCGGTGAACCTCGAGCCCTACGCACCGGCCGTCTCGCTCCTGCTCCTCGGGATTCTGGGACTCATCTCGTTCGCGCGTGCGCGGGCACTGATGGCACGCTTCGGGGATGCCCCGACGTACCGCTCGACCGCACCGGTTGCGAAGGAGCCCCCACTCCCGGCGACTCCGTGGTGGGAATCGCACCTTGACGATTATGTCGGGAAGGCCGCTCCGGTCATCGAGGAGGCGCGCCCCGAAGAGCCTGAGCCTCGCGTGCACGAATACGTGATGCAGGCCCCGGTGGAGCTGTGGTTCGGAGACGTGCAGGTGGCGGTGCGATCCGGCTCGGACACCGACCGGAGGTTCCAGCGTTTCGCCGAGGTGCTCTTCGCGGAATTGCGGGCTTCGCGTCCGGCCCTGTGACGGGCGCGCGCGGTGCTGGGCGCAGTTCGATGTCGTACGATGACGCTGACATGCGGCTCGCAAACGCGAGCCGGGGGGTTCGACAGTCTGCCTGAGAGGTCGTGACGGTGGCAGAGGCGGGACAACGGCTCGGACAGCTGCTGGTGCGTGCGGGGGTCATCACCGAACGCGAGCTTGCCGATGCCCTCGAGGTCCACAAGGCCACAGGTGAGCGGCTCGGTCGCATCATCGTGGACCTCGGCTACGCCACACAGGGCGCCATCCTCGCGGTCATGGCGACCCAGATCGGCATCGAGTACTTCGACTTCTCCGAGAGCAAGCCCGACCCGAACGCAGTCGCAGCGGTACCCCGCGACCTTGCCGAGCGCTACACGCTCATGCCGATGTCCATCAGCGACGGCGTGCTCGTTGTCGCCATGGCGGACCCGCAGAATGTGCTGGCACTCGACGACCTCAGGATCATCACAGGGCAGGAGATCCGGGCCGGCATCTCTACCAAAGAAGAGATCCTCGGCGCGATAGAGGAGTACTACAAGATCGCGGAGCGGACCGACCCCGGTGACTTCTTCGGTTCAGACGAACTCGAGCAGGTCGACCTCGAGAGCATCACGGGGGTGGCTGCCGACGCCCCGATCGTCAAGTTGGTCAACTACATCATCACTAAGGCCGTGAGCGAGCGTGCGAGCGACATCCATATCGAACCACAAGACAGCGACCTGCGGGTTCGCTTCCGCGTCGACGGTGTCCTGCACGAAGTCATGCGGAGCCCCCGCAGCGTACAATCCGCTATCATCAGCCGGATCAAGATCATGGCCGAGATGGACATCGCCGAGACACGCAAACCGCAGGACGGCCACTGCGCGGTTACGGTGAGCGGCCACCAGATCGATTTCCGCGTGTCCTCACTCCCGACCGTCTACGGCGAGAGGATCGTCCTGCGCATCCTTCGCAAAGACGCGATCTTGATGCAACTGAGCGACCTGGGCTTCCTACCTTCATCGCTCGAGCGATTCGAGTCCGCATTCCGCAAGCCCTACGGAGCAATCCTCGTGACTGGGCCCACTGGCTCGGGCAAGTCGACCTCGCTC
>Ga0114946_10002296_pt1 | contig 13142 bp, 11 predicted proteins | sample WalLakDeSediment_FD_88676 | JGI IMG/M metagenome (GOLD analysis project Ga0114946, IMG submission 88676) | Lake sediment microbial communities from Walker lake, Nevada to study Microbial Dark Matter (Phase II) - Walker Lake 11/02/13 Deep Sediment | ecosystem: Environmental > Aquatic >...
CTAACCTCAGCCACTGGAAGTCAAATTTCTAACGCTCTGCCGGTGGGCCACGGCCTCTGAAGTCTACTGTAAGGAATTTCTGGATTCTCCGACTACGGTTCAGACGCTGTTCACGACACCTTTACTTTGATCAATAAATAGAACCGTAGCCTGTAGTGTGCAATTGTATCCGGACATCAACGCTTGGGGAAAGGATATGGCGAGATGAAGAAAGAAGGCAACCATAAGTGGCTTCGCAAGGCGGCCGTAATCGGGTTGATCCTGGTCGGCATGGCCGTCTTCAACTATCTTGATTTAGGGCAATACCTTTCCCTTGACTACATTAAAGCGTCCCAGGATAAATTCCAGATGCTTTACCAAGCTCATCAGGTGCTTGTAATTGGAGCCTACACGGGACTTTACATCGTGGTGGCCGCCCTGTTGCTGCCGGGGGCCGCGGTGATCACTCTTGCCGGTGGAGCACTGTTCGGACTGACCATCATTGTCTATGTCAATGCCGGCAAGGAACTGGCCAAGATCGATTCCTTGTCCGGCATTCTGTCACCGGGGGTGGATCTACGAGAAACAGGCTCAGCAAAAAGGGATCGAGATCGACACTTTCACGCGGGAGTTGAGCGACGTTGACCGATCGATTCTCGAAGGCAATACCAGTGGGTTGGTGCGGGTGCATGTGCACAAAGGCACGGAAAAAATTGCCGGTGCCACCATCGTGGCGTCCAACGTCGGCGATATGATCTCGGAGATCAACCTGGCCATGACCCACAAACTGGGTCTCAAGCACATCGCCAACACCATTCATCCCTATCCGACCCAGGCCGAAGCCATCCGGCAAATTGGAGACGCATACAATCGTACACGATTGACGCCCCTTGCCAAATCAATTTTTTCGCGATTGATGGCCTGGCGCAGATGATGCCCGGCACCTATGCATTCATGGACAAGAAAGGAACCATGTAATGAGCAAACCTTACTACGAACAGCGAGACCTGGAAGATTTTCCCAATATCGGCGAGTATGCCCCAGAGCCTGGCGCCAAATTTTTTGAATACTACACGACAGCCACCAGCGCCGGAAAATTGACCGAAAGGGAAAAAGCGCTGATCGCACTGGCCGTGGCCACTGTCAGACACTGCCCCTATTGCATTGACGCCTATACGAACAAATGCCTCTCACTGGGTGTGGGCAACGACGAAATGATGGAGGCGGTTCATGTGGGAGCGGCAATGGTGGCCGGCGACACCTTGGCCCATGCCAGCCAGATGCGCAAGGTCATCAAGAAAAAGGAGATGTAAGATGATTCAGCCGGCACCACCCACCAACCGTCCGGATGAATTCATTAGGCGCTTGATCGACTGTGGCGTTTTCCCGCTCCAGGCTTCCGGCATCGACATTCTCCAGATGAACATCACGCGGCAATGCAACCTGACTTGTAAACATTGCCATGTCCAGGCCGGTTCGCAGCGCAAAGAGGCAATGAGCCGGGAAACGATGATGGAATGTATCAAGGTGGCCGGTCGGCCTGAAATTACCACCATGGACATTACCGGTGGTGCACCGGAAATGCATCCGGATCTCGAGTGGTTGATCGGCGAACTCGCCGCCTTAAACAAACGTCTGATCGTACGCAGCAACCTGGTCGTCATGCTTGAACCGGCCTACCGGCACTACATAGACGTCTTTGCCGCCAACAACGTCGAGCTGGTCGGCTCCTTGCCCGACTACAATGCCCAAAAGGCCGATCGCCAGCGCGGTGCGGGGACATTCGAATTGGTTATAGAGGCGATCAGAGCGTTAAACCAAAGATCCTTTGGTGTGCCCGGCAGCGGACTGGTGCTGCACCTCGTGCATAATCCGGTAGGCGCATACCTGCCGGGACCCCAACACGCGCTGGAGGCGGAATATCGTCGCGTCTTGCGTGATGAGCATAACCTTGAATTCAACACTTTATTCTGTCTGGTCAACAGCCCCATCGGCCGTTATCGCGACTAGCGGTTCACCCAACCACATCGAAAAGTTCGATTTTGACCGGCTGGCCAAACGCGAAATCGTTGTCCGCAGTCACTGTTTTTCCTGTACGGCGGGGGCCGGTTCGTCCTGCCAGGGTGCGTTAGCCCCATGAAACGTCAGGATATTATCCGAAGATAACGAATAAGGATAGACAGATCGTGAGAGCGAAGCGAACCACGATCTATCCTTATTCGTTCGGGCTGAAAATGCACCAAATCGGAAATTCCCAGCATACCCCCTTTACGCTCACCAGAGGGTGTCCGGCTAACGAAAGCACCTGTGATGAGAGAGCGAATCTCCAGGCTGATCTGGCCATCCACAGGAATCTGGCGGGGGCTGTGATTTTTTCTTGACAACTCCAAAAACACCAACTGATAATGGCGTTACAAATCCTGCCAAAGAAAATATGCTCTTCTGGTTTTTGAGGTCGCCATGAAACTGGAACGTTTCAAATGCCCTGCGGAGGGCCTCCCTGGGCGTTAGTTTACCTGCGGGAGGCGATCAAGGGCATTTCAGCCTTTCTCAGGGTTAAACTCAACTTTCGGGTTTGCTCGGGACCATTCGTCATTGGCCTTCTAAGTCTATCGTTTTCGAATACGCGCACGCGTACCGTCCCTGCGGGACTGAGTACGAGTACGAGTTGGTGCGAATTTACCCCGGATGGTATCTCGACCTCACCGATCCGGAGCAGGTACGTCAACATGCCATGGAGGGTGTGGACGCGCGCTTTGTGACGGCGCTGCAACCGGGAGACATGATTGTGGTCGCCACCAACTTCGGCTGCGGCTCCAACCGCGAGCACGCCGCCGTGGCTTTGAAAGCCCTCGGCCTGGGCGCGGTGCTGGCCGAGTCGTTCGCCCGTATTTTCTACCGCAATGCGATTAACCTGGGAATGCCCCTGCTGGTATGCCCCGGCATTACCCAACAGGTTAACAGGGGAGATGTGCTCAGCGTCGATTAGAGCACCGGCAAGGTGATCAATCAAAGCACCGGCCTTGCCACAGCCGCCCAGCCGCTCTCCTCTTATTGTGCTTGCCATACTGGAAAACGGCGGCATCAAGCCAATGATCAGAAAACAGATCCAAACCCCTTCAACCCATGCAGGAGAAAAAACATGAAAAAAATTGTCATCGGCTCCCTTGTCCTTTGTGCGCTTCTGGCAATCGTGCTGGTCGGTCCATCCGGCGCGCAGAACTTTCCCAACAAACCGATCAACTACATCATTTCTTTCAACCCCGGCGGCGAGTCGGACATCACGGCGCGGCTCCAGCAAAGCTATCTGGAAAAAGCCCTGGGCGTGACGGTCAATGTCACCCACAAGCCCGGCGGCGGCGGCGCGGTGGCCTGGAGCGAGTTTCAGCGCACGGCGCGGCCCGACGGCTACACGATCATCGGGGTCAACATTCCCCACATTATTGCCCAGCCGATCGAGCGCCGGGATGCCGGCTACACCACCGAGGGATGGGAACTGCTCATCTGGTTTCACTTCACGCCCAACGCCCTGATCGTTCAGAAGGAGAGCAGCATCAAAACCCTGGAAGATTTCATCGCCCTGGCCAAGTCCAAACCCAAAGCGGTCACCGTGGCCGGTAGCGGCAGCTACAGCGCCAATCACCTGGAGATCCTGCGGTTTAACAAACTGGCGGGCATCGATACCACCTATGTCCCGCACACCGGCACCGGCCCGATCGTACCCGCGCTGATGGGCGGTCATGTCACCAGCACCATGAACTATTCGATGGTCGGGGTCCAGTACCAGGACCGCATGCGCACGCTGGCCGTGGCCACGGATGAGCGCCTGGAGGTCCTGCCGGATGTGCCGACCTTCAAGGAACTGGGCTACGAAATTGTGGGCGGCGCCTATCGCGGCGTTGCGGTGCCTAAAGGGACCCCGCCGGAAGTCATTAAAATCTTGACGGATGCCTTTATCAAAACCACCGAGCAGATCGCCGACAAACAGCGCGAAATGGGTTTTGAAGTCACCACGGTTACCGGCAAGGAGGCCCACGAGCTGGTGGGGCGCATGAAAGCCGGTTACAGCGATATCCTTGAGGATCTGGCGAAACAGCGTCAAGAGCAGTAGTCGCGTGCGCGCTTTGAGCGCCAACACGGTTACCGTATAAACCGGGTTGAATCGACTTAAAAGATGAGGGATCTGCGATGGACATATTCCTGCAGGCAATGGGAGAGCTGACGCGACCGTACGTGATCCTTTTGATATTCGGGGGTGTCTCCGCCGGTCTTTTCGTTGGCGCGATGCCGGGGCTGACAGCCACCATGGCCCTGGCCGTGCTTTTACCATTCACCTTCACCATGACGCCGCTGAACGGTCTGGTCTCTCTGGGGGCCGTCTACATGGGCGCGATCTATGGCGGATCGTTCGCGGCAATCCTGGTCAACACCCCGGGGACACCGTCTTCGATTGCGACGGCCTTCGAGGGCTACCCTATGGCCAAGCAGGGAAGGGCGATGGAGGCGATCGGCATTGCCACCATCTCCTCGGCCATTGGGGGCATCGCCGGCGTGCTCTTCCTTTTGTTTCTGGCGCCGCCGCTTGCGGTGCTCTCCATCCGCTTCGGACCGGCGGAGTTCTTCTGGGTAGCCATACTGGGATTGACCCTTATTGCCAGTCTGTCCGAAGGCTCGCTGCTCAAGGGGCTTTTGGGAGGCACCATCGGGATCATGCTGGGAACGATCGGTGTCTCCCCGATCGGCGGCGAGTCGCGCTTCACGCTGGGCTTTCCGGTGATGCAGGGCGGAATCGAAATGATCGTGGCCCTGATCGGCCTGTTCGTTATGCCCGAGCTGTACAACATGGCGGCGCTGGCGCGCACCTCCCTGGGCGCGGTGAGTGTCTCCTCTAAGGAGAAGGCTTCTTTCTGGCGCGTGACGCTGAAGGTGCTTTCCAAACCGGGCAACCTTGTTCGCTCGTGTATCATCGGTGAAATTGTGGCGATCATTCCCGGTGCCGGCGGCAACATCGCCAATCTGGTGGCCTACAACGAAGCCAAGCGTGCCTCGAAGCATCCCGAGCGCTTCGGGACCGGCACCAGCGAAGGGTTGATCGCCACCGAATCAAGCAACAACGTGACAGTGGCCGGGAGCATGGTGCCGCTGCTCACGCTGGGCATACCGGGGGCGCCGCCGGATGCCGTGATCTTGGGGGTCATGCTGCTGCACGGGCTGCGGCCCGGTCTGGAGCTGTTCACCACCAGCGGCGTTCTAACTTACGCGTTTATCATCTCCATGGGGCTGGCCGCCATAGCCATGGTCCCCGTGGGACTGCTGGGCGGCCGGCTTATCTATCGCGTCATTTTCCGCACGCCCTACTATTTTCTTGTTCCGACCATCGGCCTGGCCACCATCATCGGCACGTTCGCGCTGCGCAACAGCATGACGGATGTGTTCATCATGCTGATCCTGGGGACGATCGGGTACCTGCTCAAGCAGATCGGCATCATGCCGGCGCCCATTGTGCTGGGCTTGATCCTCGGTGCCATCGCCGAGGTGGGCTACGTGCAGGCCATTCTGGGGGGGATGGCCTACCGCGTTCCGCAGGTGCGCCTGTTCGAGAATCCGCTTTCCTGGATTCTGATTGGCATTGTGGTGGTATCCGCGGCCTGGCCCTTTATATTGATCCTCTTGCGCCGCATGCGCTCCGGTAACAAGAAAGGGGGTGCCCAATGACCCGCAATATCAACACCGACCTGGTGGCCGGCACTTTCGGTCTGCTCTTGAGTTTCGGTTTCTGGTGGTTGCTCGATCGGGAGCTCACTTTCCTGAGCATCGGTTTTCCGCGGGCCATGATCGCCATCATGACGCTCGTTTCGGCGCTGCTGGTCATCAAGGCGTTCAGCAAAACCGTGGAGCGCACCGACCTCTTCACGGTCGGCAGCAACCGGCGCGTCTTTGTCACGGGCCTGCTTTTTTTCGGTTGGGCGTTTTCCATCAGCTACCTCGGGTTCTTTGTGGCCGGCGTCCTGGCGATCTCCGTCATTGCTCTGTACCTGGCCCTGGCGCGGCGCCGGGTGAGCGTACCGGTCTTTGCCGGCTGGGTGCTGATCGCCGTCCTGGAAGTGAGCTTTTTCTATTATGTTTTTACAAGGCTTTTGCACATTCCATTGCCGGAGGGCTGGTTTTTCTAGCCCACGCGGAAAGCGAAAAGGAAAAACATGCGCACGTACCGTATTGCCGCCATACCCGCTGATGGTATCGGTTTGGAAGTGATCCCCGAGGCCATGCGGGTGATCAAGGCCCTCGAAGAGAAGATCGGGGCGTTCCACATGACTTTCGAAACCTTCCCGTGGGGGTGCGATTACTACCACTCCCACGCAAAGATGATGCCCGACGACGGGCTGCAAACCTTGCGGGCGTTCGACGCCATTTTCTTCGGCGCGGTCGGTCACCCCACGGTGCCCGACCACATCTCGCTGTGGGGCCTGCGCCTTCGCATCTGCCAGGGTTTCGACCAGTATGCCAATGTCCGGCCCGCGCGCATCCTCAAGGGGATCCGCAGCCCGTTGCGCGACCGCGGCCCGGCGGATCTGGATTGGGTGATCGTGCGTGAAAATTCGGAAGGGGAGTACTCCGGTGTCGGCGGCCGGGCCCACCAGGGGCACCCCGAGGAGACGGCCATGGAAGTGTCCGTCTTCACGCGCAAGGGGATTTCGCGGATCATGCACTTTGCTTTCGAGCTGGCCCGCAAAAGAGAGCGCCACCATCTGACCCTGGTGACCAAATCCAATGCCCAGCGCTACGGGCTGGTGTTGTGGGATGAAATTTTCGAAGAGACGGCCGCCGGTTTTCCGGGGGTCACCACGGACCGCATCCTGGTCGACGCCGCCACCACGCGTATGGTCCTGCATCCGCAAACGCTGGATGTCATGGTGGCCACCAACCTGCACGCCGACATTTTGTCCGACCTGGCGGCATCACTGGCAGGCAGCCTGGGTATGGGGGCAACGGCCAACCTGAACCCGGAGCGCAAATTTCCCTCCATGTTCGAACCGATCCACGGTTCGGCTTTCGACATTATGGGCCAGGGCATCGCCAACCCACTGGGCACCTTCTGGTCCGCCGTTTTGATGCTCGAACATCTGGGCGAGACCGAAGGGGCGGCGCGCCTCATGGCCGCTATCGAGGCGGTGACGGCGCGCGGGGCGTTCCTGCCTCGCGATCTGGGCGGCCAGGCCACGACCCGTGAAGTCACGGATGCCGTCTGCGCGGCCCTGGGCGCCTGAGCGGTCCGGCGCGACGCCCTGTTTGATGCGACAAAGCGTTGACCCCAGTGTTGCAACATTGGGCTAAGGCAAACCAGCAGTGCGCCCCGGACGCTGATTGCCGGTATGCATGTGCAAGGAGATCGACGATGAAAATCACAGCGATCAAGGAAGAGACCGTTTCCATTGCTTCATCGATCAAGAACGCCTACATCAATTTCAGCAAGATGACCGCTTCGGTCCTGGCGCTCGAAACCGATGTCATCCGCGACGGGCGGCCCGTTGTGGGCTACGGGTTCAACTCCAACGGCCGCTACGCTCAGGGCGCGCTTTTGCGCGAGCGCTTCATCCCGCGCCTGATGGAGGCCGATTCGGCTTCCCTACTCGATGAGCGCGCATCCAATCTGGATCCCTTCAAGATCTGGGACGTGGTCATGACCAACGAAAAACCCGGCGGCCACGGCGAACGCAGCGTTGCCGTGGCGGTGCTCGACATGGCGGTCTGGGACGCGGTGGCCAAGATCGCGGGCGAACCGCTGTCACACCTGCTTGCAAGGCGCTTCGGTGGGGGCACGCCCCAGGGCAAGGTGTTTGTTTACGCCGCCGGCGGGTACTACTATCCGGACAAAGGGCTCGATGAGCTCCGGCGCGAAATGGCGGTCTACCTGGACCAGGGCTACGATGTGGTCAAGATGAAGATCGGGGCCGAGTCGCTGGAAAACGACATGGCACGCATCGAGGCGATCCTGAAGCTGATCGTGGAACGCACCGGCACGAGCACGCCTGGAAAGCATTTGGCCGTGGATGCCAACGGGCGTTTCGATCTGCCGACGGCCCTGGCGTACGCTAAAGCACTGGAGCCTCTGGGGCTGTTCTGGTACGAAGAGGCCGGAGACCCGCTGGACTATGCGCTGCAGGCGGAGTTGGCACGCAACTATCAAGCGCCGCTGGCGACCGGCGAAAATCTTTTTTCGCACCAGGACACGGCCAACCTGCTGCGCTACGGCGGCATGCGCCCGCAGATGGACTACCTGCAGATGGACCCGGCCCTCTCCTATGGTCTGGTGGAGTACTTGCGCACGCTGTCCGTGCTCAAAGCCCACGGCTGGTCGCCGCGGCGCTGCATCCCGCACGGGGGGCATCAGTTTGCCTTGAACATCGCCGCCGGTTTGGGCCTGGGGGGCAATGAATCCTATCCGGGGATTTTTCAGCCATTCGGCGGATTCGCGGATACCACGCCAATTCAGGGCGGCTATGTCGAGCCGACGCAGTGCCCCGGAATCGGTTTCGAGGAGAAATCCAAGCTCATGGAGTTGTTTCGCAAGCTCTTCGGGTGACAGGGAGGTGAGGCACGCCCCTTATATTCAGTACGTCCGATAGCACCAGCCCTTCATCGCTAACGATTTTGTGCCCTTTTTTCACCGCCACGCTAACCGTTGGTCCGGCAATCTTTAATCGATCCGCGACATTGCTCATTGACATGCCCAGTTCACGTGCAGCCCAGTAGCAACAAAGTGCCCGGGCCTTAACTCGGTTCCGTTCCTGTTTTAAGCAACAGATGAAAATGGTTTGGGATCAGAGCCCAGGCAAGGCACTTTGTCTGCGTCTGGACGATCAAATCGCCAAGCCGAGTGACGAAAAATCACGATCCTGATCGTCACGGAATATCTTGTCGCGCTCAATTCCCCTGGCAATGACATGATGCAACGCGCCCGGTGCGTCAATTCGGGCTTGTCTGGGCATGTATTTGGCTCAGCAGCAGGCTTTGCGTAAATTGTAAATATATAAATATAAGGGACCCTACTTCTCCTGGACGATATCCAGGGTCAGCTTGGAGGTCACCGGGGCCTCGTCGCCCGCCGGCTCCGGGCTTTTGGTGGTTACGCGGGCCGCTGCGATCCCGCCGGCGGTGGTCAAGCTCGCGACGATGGCCTCGGCCCGGGCGGCGGCCAGAGCGGGCAGGGCGTTTTCGGGGAGGGTTTCAGCGGCCGCCAAGCGGGTGAAAAGCGCTTTGGAAACCAGCCCCGGATCCGGGGCGGCCTCCTGGCCGGCGGGGGCTTTGCCGGGCGGGGGCTCCAGGCCGGCCATGAAGTCCTTCAGGGCATGATGCCCGAAGCGCTCCCGGAACATCTTCTCGAGGCGCCGCTGGGTGGTGGGGTCGCTGTAGTCCACCGGACCCGGGTCCTCCTCCGGGGCGAGCTCCCTATCGCCGGCGAGGGTTGCCAGGGCCCGGCGCAGCGCTAAATTTTGCAGGGCCTCGCTGTCGTGTTGGGGGCTGAAGCGTCCCTGCACCACCAGTTTGAGCTGGGGGCGCTTTTCCATGGCCTGGGCCAGCTGCTGCAGCTTCTCCGCCTCCGGCGGCGGCACCTCGCTTTTGCCGGGTTCGAAAGCCACGATGTCCAGATTTTCGGTTTCTCCGCCAAGCAGCCCGCCCAGGGCACGGAAGGGCGAGGTGACGATCTTGGTGATCAGGTTGACGAACGCCTTCCAGACCAGGTGCCCCACGCTGAACTCGGGGTTGGCCAGGTCGCCCTTGACCGGCAGGCCGATGTCGATCACCCCGTTGCGGTCCTCCAGCAGGGCGATGGCCAGATCCAGGGGCAGGTTGACCGCCTTGGGGCTCTCCACCCGCTCGCCCAGCTTGAGACGGTCCACCACAATCTGGTTTTCGCCCAGGAGTCGGCTGTTGTCGATCTGGTAGTCCAATTTCAGGGAGAGCTTGCCGGAATCGATTTTGCGGCCGGCGAACTGGCCCGAGTAAGGCGTCAGGTTGGCCATCTCCAGGTTCTCGAAGCGCATCTCGACGTCGGTGAAGCCTTTGGGGTCGAAGATGTTCATTTCGCCCCCGATGCGGGCGGTGCCGTAATCGTCCACCTGGCCGTTCAAATCGATCTGGGCGCGGGCATCCTTGGCCGAGGAGGTTCCGATGACCACGCCCGTGAGGCGGTGGATTTGGGTGGCAAACGGAATGATCATGCTCAGGTCGGCAAAGGTCAGGTCCCCTTCCTGGACCCGAATTTTCCGGATTTTGACGGGAAAGGTTCCCGGGCTGTCCTTTGCCGCGGCGGGTGGCGGTGCTTCCCGTTCCGGTTTTTTGAACACGCTGGCCACGTTGATGGACTGGTCTTTGGCGATGATCAGTTTGCCCACTGCCCGGATCAGGTTGAGCTCGTCGATTTCGACTCGATCGGGTTGCAGCCGGAATTTGAGCTGGGAGGTTTGCAAATGCCGCCAGCCGAGAAAGGTTTCCTTGACTCCGGGTTCGGTGAGTACCAGGTTGGCCAGGTCAAAGCCGCCGTCGTAGGCCAGCTCCCCCTTTTCGGCGCCCGGGCCATAAGCCAATCGGCCATTGGTGGAGAAAGTGCCGGAATCCAGGTTCAGCCGGACCACCGGATCGAGGTAGGGCTGAAAGGGGGGCAGCGCCAGGTCCACCACCCGGACCTCGGCGTCCACCGTTTTTTTGGACGGGTCAGCGCTGCCCTGGACCGTGACCGTGCCGCCCTGGCGGACCTCGAGGTCGACGGCGAAGGCGGTCGGGGAGTTGCCGTCCACTCCGGTCAGCGTGACGTTCAGGGTATCCAGGGTGACCAGCGCCCCCTCGGGCTTCACCGTCTGGTCGCGGAGGGCCACGGTAAAGCCCGACAGGTCGATGGTCTGGGACGCAAACTGCCAGGGGCTGCCCTCTTGGGCGGACTCCTGGGCGCTGTGGCGCACCGCCCCGGCGTCGGGGGGCGCCAGCAGGAGGGCCAGGTTGATGTCGCCCTCGCGGTCGCGGACCAGATCGATCTCCCCGCCCGCAAGCCCGATGCGGACCGCCGTGAACGCCCGGCGGTTCAGGTCGAATTCACCCCCCGCGAGCGTCAGCCGATCCACCCTCAGGGCCGGGTCGGACCCCTCGGCGGCCACCCGGACGTTCGCCAGTTCAGCGGCGATCTGCTCCAGCCGCACATCCGGCGCCCCGGCGCCGAAGCGCCCGGTCAGGGCCAGCCAGGTCCCGAAAGCCTCTATATCGGCCGCGAACGCCGGGGTTCGGCTGGCGTCGCGGTAGGCCAGCGCCATCTCTTTGATTTCGATCGCCCCGACCCCGAGTGTCCAGGGCCGGTCCGCAACCGCCGGTGCCGGTTCTGCGGGCGCCTCTCCGGGAGGGCCGCTGAGGACGATGCGCCGCAGGTCCAGCGTCCCGTCGGGTTCGACGGCGGCCGCCGCGGCGCCGCGGCTCGCGGTCAACTTCCCGACCTCCAGCCTACGGGCGTCCAGGTCGAAGCGCCCGCCGCTGGATTCCAGGCGCTGCAATTCAAAAAACGGCTTCTCGGCCTGCGGCAGGCGAAAAGCGAGATCGGCCAGCCGTAGGGCCGCGTTTTCCAGGGTCAGCTGGGGCCTCGGGCCGGCGAGGTCCAGGGTGTAATCGGCTTCCACGCTGAGGGTCCCGGCCGGCGGCGCGATGGTCAGCCGGTCGCGGGCAAACTCCCACAGGCGGCTGAGGCGGATGCCCCCAAAGCTCAGCCGACCGCTGGAGTGCAGGGGGTGCAGGGCCAGCTCTCCGGTCGAGGCCAGCGACCCGCCGTCGGCGGTGGTGGCCGCCAGCGAATAGGGCCCTCGGCGCTCGGGCAGGGTGGTGATGTCGGAGAGGTCGATGTCCAGCGGGGTGAGGGTGACCGTCGCCGGCTCCGACTGGCGCTGGTCGGTAAGCGTGATCCGGCCCGCGCTGATCTGGATGTGCTGGAGGATCAGCCGCGGCGGCCGGGCCTCTTTTTCAGGTTCTGGTTCGGGGGAGTCCGGCTTTCGGGGCAGCAGCCGGGCGAAGTTAAGGGTCCCGTCGGGCGCGATCACCGCGTTGGCCTCCGGCTTTTCCAGGCGCAGGTCGCGGAAGGTCCAGGCCCAGCGAAAGAGGCTGCTGACCTCGAAATCAACGAAGAGCCGGCCGAAGCTCGCGATGGGGCTGCCGTCGCGCTCGGCGAGGCGGACGTCGTTGGCCTCGAAGGTCAACACAAACGGGTTGATGCGCACCTTGCCGATACTGGCCGTGCGGTCCAACTTCTCCGCTGCCAGGCGCGGCACGTAGCGGCCCACCAGGTAGGGGGCCAGCAGGAAGCCCGCCAGGGTGTAGAGCAGCAGGGTGGCCGCGACGATGAGGGTGATTTTGCTGCGCAGGATGCGGCGCAGCAGTTTTGAAACGGGGGGCTTCTCTTGGGTGCTGGCGGGAGGCATCGGCGGGCTCCTTGCTCTCTGGTCCGGAAACGTACTTCCAAAACTAAATCCGATGGAAGGTTTTGGCAACCTCTGTCCGGATCGAAAGATGGCGCCCGCGGCGGGTCGGTTAAGAGGGGCTTGCCGGCGGTAGGCGGCGAAGGTCGCGCCGATCATCCCACGAGCCGTGCACTTCGGCCCAAACACCCCCATCCGTTGGGATCGTTCTTTCCGGTTGAGTGAAAACCAGCCAGGGCCGCATGGTCATCAGGGATTGGGCGGCATACCCCAGGGTCGCGACCGCCGTGATGCCGACCGGGATATTTTGCAGGTGAGCCCGCAACAGCTTGCACTCCCCAGGTAAAGCCCCTTTTTGCCATGGGCTGAGGGCCGCAACAACGAGCGGGGCTGCTCAAAATATTACTCGGTTGGTTCTGACCCTTGAACCATTTCGATTTGCAGGCACGTAGAGGTTGAATCCAGCTATTCCGGTCCCTGGAAAATTTAAGCAGAAATTTCCGCTTACGGCTGCGGTGGGTTAAATGCCAGATGTTTCCAGGGATAAAATGTCGATTGGCACGTGCCATATGACAATCTTCTTAAAACACGAATTTTACCCTCAAAACTGAACGGCTAAGATCAATTTGACCCCATTTTTTCATACGGTATCGTATTATGTCAATGGATTGGCCTGGTCCGACCCCCTATCGCAGTTGTCACCGTCTGCAG
>Ga0114946_10002297_pt1 | contig 13134 bp, 9 predicted proteins | sample WalLakDeSediment_FD_88676 | JGI IMG/M metagenome (GOLD analysis project Ga0114946, IMG submission 88676) | Lake sediment microbial communities from Walker lake, Nevada to study Microbial Dark Matter (Phase II) - Walker Lake 11/02/13 Deep Sediment | ecosystem: Environmental > Aquatic > Freshwater...
AAGAGATCCTGGATCCGAGCAGCCACGACGGGCGGCCCTCCTGCGTCATACGTCAGCTTGACGCGCCGGCCGTTGGCAAGCTCGAGCGCCTGAGGCGCGAGCCGCTCGATCTCGGCCACCCGCTCGTGGCCGACACGGGCCTGGAGCATCCCGAGCCAGTTGCTCCTGGCGACGTCGTCGAGCGACCGCAGGCCGAGGCACGCATCAGGCAGCAGTGCAACGAGCGCCGCGGCATCGAGCGTGGGCAGGCCGAGATCGGGGAACGTCGCGGAGAGCCAGCGGCACCGGGCAAGAAACAGGCCGGCGGCCGTCTCGGGCCCCGGAACGACGCGGTCGAGCACGCCCGCCGCCTCCCGTGCCAGGATCGCGGCCGCGGCGGCCTCGTCGCGGATCGGCACCGGGGTTTCGTCGAGGACGAGATCCATCCAGGCTGTCCGTCGGCGGGCCTCGACCTGCCGGCGGGAGGGATGCCAGAGCAGCTCCTCGCCGGTCGTGAGGTTCGCCGTTGCAAACGGCTCCTCGTCGAGCCAGGCACGATCGACCGCCGATGCCAGCCGCACGCCGGCCTCGCCCTGGGAATCATCGACGTCGATCGCAAGAACGAACGGCTCGCCCCGCACCCGCGACGTCGTGAGCCGCACGCCCCGGCCGCCGACGAGCGTGGCCCGGTCGGCCGAGCCGGCACGGAGCCGGGCCAGCCGATCGGGAAACGCCGCCAGGAGCGACCGCATGAGCGCCGTCGCCGGATCGGCAGCTCGCGGCGCGAGCGGCACGTCGACGAGGCGATAGAGCTGCTCGGCGGCTCGCAGCACGGTACGGCCGCCCACCGGATGCAGCTCGAGCTGGGGGTCGCCGCTCGACCCCGTGGCATGAAACTGCTGGAGCGCCATGACGCGATCGACCAGATCCGACCGCGTGCGCACGGTCTGTCGATCGCGGGGGCCCCCTCCGTGTCGCGGCATGCGGAACGGATCACGCTCCGAGAGGAGCGCCGCGGCGACTGTGGCCTCGCGGAGGACTCCCTCGGCTGCGCCGGCCACCAGCAGCCGCGCCAGCCGGGGATGAGCCGGCAGCCGCACGAGGGCCTCGCCTGTCTGGGTGAGGCGGTCGTGACCGGCGGCAGTGGTGTCGGCGGCGGGGCTGAGCGCGCCCAATTGCTCGAGCAGGTCGCGGGCATTGGCGAGCGCCGCGTCGGGGGGCGGATCGAGCCAGGGAAACTCCCGCGCCTCACCCAACGCGACGAGCTGAAGCAGTGGCCCGGCGAGATCCTCCCGCACCGCCTCGGGGGGCTCCGCGGCGGGGCGATGCTGGTGGGCGGCCTCGTCCCAGAGCCGCCAGCAGCGGCCCGGCGCCGTCCGTCCGGCTCTGCCTGCCCGCTGGTCGGCGCTGGCTTTCGAGATCGGCACGAGCTCGAGCCGCGGCAGCCCGGTTGCATGCGATACCCGCGACTGCCGCGCGAGTCCCGAATCGACGACCGCCGTCACGCCGGGAATCGTGAGCGAGGTTTCGGCGACGTTCGTCGCCAGGATCACCTTGCGGCCGGCATCGTCGGCGAGCACGCGGTCTTGGGCCTCGGGCGGCATGTCGCCAAAGAGCGGCAGCACCGCGATGCCCTGCCGCTCGAGCGCCGGGCCGAGCGCCGCCTCGCAGCCGCGGATCTCACCGACACCCGGGAGGAACACAAGCACATGGCCGGTCGTCTCGCGGAGCGCCTGGGGCACCGTCGTCGCCACGAGTTCGTCGAGCGGGCGGCGGTCGCCGTGCCGCAGGTAGGTCGTCTCCACCGGGTAAACACGTCCGGCGGCCGTGACGACCGGGCACGGTGCGTCATCCGTGCCGAGCAGGCGGGCGACCGGTTCCGTCTCGAGCGTGGCGCTCATCACGATCACGCGCAGATCGGGCCGCAGTGACTGCCGGAGCCTCACGAGCAGGCCGAGGATGAGATCCATCTCCAGCGACCGTTCGTGAAACTCGTCGAGCACGACGGCGGCGATGCCCTCGAGCGACACGTCATCGAGTAGCCTCCGCAGCATGATGCCGGTCGTCTCGCACACGAGCCTCGTGTCGCGGCCGACTCGGGAATCGAACCGCACCTGATAGCCCACCTCGCCGCCGAGTGGCACGCCGCGGATGACCGCGATCTGGTGGGCCACCGCCCGCGCCGCCAGCCGGCGCGGCTGCAGCAGCACCACGCGCGCGTGTGGCGGGAGATCGTCGAGGATCGCCGCCGGCACGAGCATCGTCTTGCCCGAGCCTGGCGGTGCCGTGACGACCACCGCCCCGCCCCGCGACGCGGTGACGACACGATCGAGCACCCCGGCGACAGGCAGACTCGCGAACGGTTCGGGGAGCCGCCGGGGAGGCAGCGCCGCTGGCGACGGCTCGGGGCTCATCGCGGCCGCACCGGCCGCCGGTGGACACGGTCGAACACGGCCATCTCGACGGCGAGCCCCGGGCCGAAGGCGAGGGCAACGCACGGGCCCGATTCCGGTGCCATGAAGAGCCGTTCCAGGATGAACAGAATCGTCGCGCTCGACATATTGCCGTGGGCCGCCAGAATCTCCCGCGACACCGCCACGGCGTCGTCGTCGAGCCCGAGCGCCTCCTGCACGTTGGCGATCACGCGGGGCCCCCCCGGATGCACCGCCCAGCGGGCGATCTCGTCGAACCGGAGCCCATGCGTCGCGACCGCCGCCGCCACGATGCTCCGGATATCCCGGCGGATGACATCGGGCACCCGCGCCGAGAGATTCATCTCGAAGCCGTGGTCGCCGATGAGCCAGCCCATCGCGTCGGTCGAATCCGGCAGGATCCGCGACCACTGCCGCTCCAGCTGCCAGCCACTCCCCTCCCCCGCCCGGGCATGTGCGGGGCCGACGCCCACGACCGCGGCCGCGCCGTCGGCGAAGATGCTGTTGGCCACGACCGAATCGCTGCGGTGGCCATATTGAAAATGGAGGCTACAGAGCTCGACGCAGACGACCATCACCACTGCGTCGGCCGCCGTGCCGGCGAACGCCTCGGCTACCCGGAGGGCATTGAACGCGCCGTGGCAGCCCATGAAGCCGACGTGCGTGCGGCTCACGTCGGCCGGTAGGCCCAAGGCTGCGATCAGTTCCAGATCGACTCCGGGATTCGCAAAGCCCGTGCAGGAGCAGGTCACAAGATGCGTGACGCGGCTCGGTTCGACTCGGCTCCGCTCGAGCGCCGTGCCGGCCGCCGCGATCGCCAGACTCCCCGCCTCGACGGCATAGCGGGCCATCCGTGCGGCCGTCGTCGGACCGCCGCTGGTCGTGTCGTCGGCGGGCGGGAAAAAGCTCTGCTGGTAGGGCTCGGCGCCCGGTTCTTCGAGGAGCACCGATCCACGGGTCTGGATGCGGGTCTGCCGGTAGATCGCTGCGAGGGTTTTTTCATGGCCCGGCCGCGCGTTCGCGAAGCCGGCCGCGAGCCGGGCGGCGTCGGCCTGCGCGATCTGTCGCGGCGGTGTGGCGGTGCCCATGCCCAATACGGCAAGACTCATGAGCCGCCTCCGGCAACGAGCGGCGCGAGTCGTCGTGCGGCCCACGGCCACCATTCCGCGGCCCGCACGGCCACCTGCACGAGCCTCGGCTGGCGGAGCGAAAGGGCCACCCGCCGGCAGCGGGCATGATGGCGGCCGAAGTGCGCCGCATGGTCGCGGGCATACCGGGCGGCCGCGGCCGCTGCATCCCGGGTTTCGAGAATCGCGTCTGCCGCGAGCCGTCCGCTCACGAGCGCCCAGCCCATGCCCTCCCCCGTGAAGGGCTCGACGTAGCCGGCGGCGTCACCGACGCGGAAGATGCACCGCGAGACACCTGCGATGAGCGGCGCCGCTCCCGACAGCGGAGGCGTGGCCCGCCAGCCAGCTGTCTCGAGCCCGAGCCCTGCCGGGCCGCCGAGTGCGGACTCGAGGACCGCGGCCACGGCCGTGGCCGGACTGGCCGCCTGCCGCACGGCGTCGCGATCGAGGGCGGCCGCGAGATCGATCCGCCCGTCCTCGAGCCGCACGATCCCGCAATACCCGGTGGCCGCGACGGCCATGACGAGTTCACCGGCCGGCAGCCCGGCGAGCGCGGGATGAGCTGCTGTGAGACTCGTCTCCGGCAGCACGGCGCCGAGGCCGATGCGGCTGTCAGGCAACGTCTCACGGCGGCTGGGGGCCGAGTCTGGGCCAACGGGTGAGCCGTCAGGAACGCGCACGTGGTCGGCCAGGCCGACGGCCAGAATGACACGCGTTCCGCGGAGCGTCATTGCCGCACCAGCGTCGGTGCGCAGCGAGACGACGAGTGGGACGTTTTGACCCTCGAGTGATGCGTTTCCGGCATCGGTCACGCCGCACACCGTGGCCCCCGGCAGCCACGCCGATCCGTGACTGATCGCCGCCTGCACGAGTGCCGTATCGAGGGCTTCGCGGGACACAACCTGCCCGCCCGCCAGCGGAATCCGCACGAGGCGGCCCCCCGCGGCCAGCCGCACTCCCTGCAGCGGCACGCTCTCGGGACACACCCGGTCGCTGCCCCAATCACGTGGCAGGTGCGTGGCGAGTGCCTCGAGCTCGGCGACCGCAGCCGGCGACAGGCAGCAGCCGCAGACCTTGCCACGCGGCATGGTGTGTCGATCAACGAGCACGACCCGCTGTCCGCCCCGCGCGAGCCGGAGGGCCGTCGTCGCGCCGGCCGGGCCGGCGCCGACAACGATCGCGTCCCAGACGTGCGCCTCTGCCGTGGTGAAGGAGATCGCGTCCATCAACGATTCTCCTGGCGATCGGTGGTCTCGCCCGCAGTCCCACCGCGCGACCAGGTGAGCAGCACCCGCTCGGGCCACGTGCGGCGGATGCTCGCCGTCGCGAGGCCGGCCGCGTCGAGGAGCCGGCGGTATTCGGCAGGCGTCCGCGCCGCCCGCACCGACCTCGGTCCGTCGACCCGCGCGACGCGGGAGCCCGACAGAACGGTCGTGCCGAGCACGGCAAGCGCCAGCCCCAGCCCGCTCCGGACAAGATCCGAGATCACGATGCCCATGCGAGCGGCTGCGGCCATGCTCCGAAGCACGGCCACCGCCGCATCGTCTTCGAGGTGGTGAAGAAAGAGCGAACTCACGGCGACGTCGCAGGGAGGGCAGCCCGCTGCCACGATGTCGTGCTGTGTGAATTCGGTGCTGACGGCGCCGGTGCGTCCCGCCTGTCCGGCCGGGAAGCTGTCTTCGGCCAGGCTGCGAGCACGGGCCACGGCCCGCGGGCTCATGTCGATCCCGATCACATGCACACGCGGAGGAACAGACGAGCTGCGGGCCAGCCGCGCTGCGAGATCGAGCGTCACATCACCTCCACCGCAGGCGACATCCACCACGGTGAAATCGGGCACGGTGAAACCGCGTACAGTGAGACAGTCTGGCACACGGTCCGCCACACACGCTGCCGCCAAGGCGGCAACCTCGCGGGCCAATCCGGCGGCCGTGAACGAGAGCGCATTGATTCTCCGCAGCGCGGTGAGCGCCTGCAGATGCTCCGCCTCCGGCAGCCCTGGATCATCCATGAGCTCCGGGAGGCGGGCGGGCGGCACGGCCCAGCCAAAACCTCCCCAGCCGACACGTTCGCACGGCCGCTCCGGCCGGACTGTGGGTTCCAAAGACATCGGGGATGAATCTGTCTGTGAATCTGGCAGTGAATCCGACAATGACGGCTCCGACAATGACTCCGGCATGGCGGCTTTCGCTCCTTCTTCCGCCGGCATCCGCCGCGGTTCCGCTGACTCGGCGGACGCATCCTAGTCGTGCAGTATACGCTCGAGCCTCTCAGCCCGATACACTTGAGCCCCGCCGGCATGCCGGCTCTCCCTTCATCCTCTCAGGAATCTTCGATCCATGGCGAATCGCTCCACCATCGACCCCACGCTCATGAAGCTCTTCACCGCGCCGGAGCGGAGCCTGCTCACAGCGAGTCGCGGCGCCGATCTCGAGCGTGTAACGGAGACCGAATTGGGCCGGCTGCTCGCGCGTGCCCGAACGCTCCGCGACAAGTGGCGTGATCAGTTTCGCACGCAGCGGCGCTCGACGGTGAAGACCGCCCGCGCGCGGGGCACGGGTGGCAATGACCGCAGCCGCGAGAAGGCGGAGTTGTTCGCTGATGCAGTGGGACGCTTCGAGGCCCGCCTCGCGGCGCTGGGCGCGAAGGTGGCGGCTGCCGTGACGGCGGGCCGCAAGGCGACCGCCAGCGCCAAGCCGAGCAAAACCGCGCGGGCGGCAGGCCATCGTGCCTCGCGGGCCCAGACCCGCAAGACGCTGGCTGAACTGGCCACGGCGAAGCCGGGGCGGCGCGTGACGAGCCGGGCGGCGAAGGTGAAGGCTGCGGCAACGCCGGCGGCGGCCGTCGAACGTACTGCGGGGAAGGCGACCGCGGGCACGAAGGCCCAGAAGCGGTCGAAGAAGCGGCACGCGGGGCGGGCTCCGACCACCGTCGAGGCCGTCGCGGCGAAGCACAAAAACAAGAAGAAGCCTGTCGGCGTCGATGCGCTCAGCCAGCTCAAGGTGCAGTCGAAGCTGAAAGCGAACCGCTTCAAGTTCAGCGGTCGGGATACGCAGGTCCGCGGCCATATGGCGGCCCAGACGAGACGGGCCCAGGGCCGCCGCGACTCCCGCTCCCGCTGAGCTGGCGTCGCATCCCGACAACCCCGCGGAGCCGAATCCCATGCCGACGACGTCTTTCGAAGAAAACGACCTGCCCGGATGCAGCCTCGACGGCTGGTGTTTCTGGGTGGGCGGCCTTCTGGCTCTCCTCGGGGCCGCGGCGATCGCGGCTCCGTGGGTGGCGGCGACGGCGATCGCCTACGTGGTCGGGTTCGCGCTCCTCGCCGGTGGCGTGTCACAACTCGGCATGGCCTGGGCCACGTTCACGTGGCGTGGCTTCTGGCTCACCCTCGTCTGCGGGGCCTTCGCGTTGGTGGCGGGGACCGCGATGTTCGCGATTCCTACGGCCGGCGTGCACGTGCTCGTGACGTTCCTCGGCATCCTGATCCTCTTCGAGGCGGCAGCCAAACTGATGGCGGCGTTCTCGGTGCCGCGGAACTATCCCTGGGGCTGGCTGCTCGTGGACGGCTTGATCACGGCGCTCTTGGGGGGCCTGCTCCTCACGGCCCGCGAAGATCTCGCGGGGGTGTATCTCGGCGTGATCGTGGGCATCAACCTGCTCACGAGCGGTCTCGCCCTCGTCGGCGCGGGCTGGTGGATGCGCCGCAGCCTCGGTTGAGGCTGGCCGGTCACGCCCACAGGCTGGGCGGGTATTCGCCGGCGGCGACGAGCGCGGCGAGGCTGGCCTGTACGAGCGGCTTGTCTCCCGCGTAGGTGGCGCCAAACCAGCTCGACGTCGTGGGCAACACCTCGCAGGTGGCCTGCCGCGCGTGCACGAGGCTGCCCACCGTCATCGGGATGTAGCACTCGCTCTTGAGTTCGCCGCCATGCGCGGTGAGGAACTCGCGAAAGGCCGTGTCGAGCTGCGGAAAGATCGCGGGGGTGAAGCCCCACATGTTCATGCTCACCGGCTCCTGGCCCGTGAGCCTCACGATGTGATTCGTGCCAGTGCTGTTGGTGCCGGTGCCCTCGACGTGGCCGCCGGCGACGCGGCCCACGTTCGTGAGCTCTTGGATGTCGGCGAGAAAGCCCTTGTGTTCGGTGGGGCTGTGGTCGGTGCGGCAGACGCCGCGGGCCACCGTGCCATGCTCAGAGAGCGTGTTGGCCAGGGTGAAGCCGACCATGCAGTAGTCGGTCGAATCATTCGGGAGATTCACGAGTCGGCGGCCCAGCACCGCGAACGAGTCGCGGCCATAAAAATCATCGGCGTTGATCATGGCAAACGGGCCGCGCACCTGCTCGCGGGCGCAGAGAATCGCATGGGTCGTGCCCCAGGGCTTCTCCCGGCCAGGCGGCAACGGGAAGCCCGGAGGCAGCATGTCGAGCGTCTGGTAGGCGATCGCCGTCTCGATCCGCCCGGAAAACCGCGCGAGCACCCGCTCCCGAAACGCCCCCTCGAAGTCGGGGCGGATCACGAAGACGGCCCGGCCGAATCCGGCCCGGAGGGCGTCGAAGACCGAATAGTCGAGCAGCGTCTCGCCGCCCGGGCCCATCGGGTCGATCTGCTTGAGTCCACCGTAGCGGCTGCCCATGCCGGCGGCGAGAATGAGAAGGGTAGGTTTCATGGGCGGGAGCATAGGCGATGCGGCGGGGAGCGCACAGGGATGCCGGACGGCGGGTAGAATCCGCGGAGCGATTTAATTCCACCGATCTCGATGGATCCCGGGAACCGGCCATGAACCGCATCGCGTCCTGCTGTATCGCGTCTTTCCTTCTTGCCTCCCTGCTTGCCATCGGCGGAACCAGCCGCGCCGCTCTTGCTGCCGAGGTCGGCGAGCCGCGAGCGCAGGCCGAGTTTCTCGCCTTGGCCACCGCGGCGACGCCGCAGGCCGACCTGGCGGCAGCGGCCGATCGGCTGGCCGCCATCCCGGCCGCTGCCGTGATTCCGGCCCTCGATGCGTTCGCGGCCGCGACGCCAGGGGGAGCCAACTGGTTGCGGAGCGGGCTCGATCGCGCCGCCAGCCGACTCGGCGGTGAACTGGCACCGGCGGCGCTCGCTGCGTTTGTCGCCGATCCGACGCGTCCCCCTCGCGGCCGTGTGCTGGCGTTTTCCTGGCTGCAGGAACGGGCTCCCGACGCTGCGGCCACCCTGCTCGATGGCCTGCTCGACGACCCGGCCCTCGACCTCCGGCGGGAGGCCGTCGAGAGGCTGCTCGAGTCGGCCGCGAGCCAGCCCGACGCGGCGGCCCGCGACATACATCGGCAGGCGTTGGCGGCGGCCCGCGACGTCGATCAGGTTGAACGGATCGTCGGCTGGCTCGCGGAGCATGGCGACAAGCTCGACGTGGCCGACGTGCTCGGCTTTGTGCGGCAGTGGCGGGTGAGCGATGCCTTCGACAATGCCGGCGGAGCCGGGTTCGCGATGTCGTATCCTCCCGAGTCGGCCCTCCCGTCGCTCCCCGACACCACCGCCTGGACGCCCGTCGCATCGACCGACCGGCAGGGGGCGATCGACCTCAATGCAGCCATCGTCAAGAAAAAGGGTGTGCTCGCCTACGCGCTGGCTGAGGTCGAGATGCCTGTCGCCGGCCCGGCCGAGGTGCGGATCGGCAGCCCGTGTGCGGTGAGCGTGTGGGTCAACGGCCTGCCGGTGATGAGCCACGAGATCTATCATGCCTCCGACACCATCGATCAGTATGTCGCCGCCGCCGAGTTTCGCTCGGGTGTGAACAGCGTGCTCGTGAAGTGCTGCCAGAACGAGCAGACGCAGCCGTGGGCCGAAGACTGGAAGTTTCAGCTGCGGATCACCGACGCCCTCGGAAAACCCCTGGCCACCCAGCCCCGCCCGGAGCAAAAGCGATGAGCCGTAGGCAGCAGACCTGGAGCACGACCGGCATCATGACCCTGATGGCGGTCGCAGGGGCCGCGGCGGCGGCCCGGGCCGACTGGCTCGAGTTTCTCGGGCCGCGGGGGAGCGGCGTCGTTCCCGATGCGATTCGCCGCACCTGGAGCCCGACCGAAGGCATCGCGTGGAAGGCCGAACTGCCCGGCAAGGGCGCGTCGAGTCCGATCGTCGTCGGCGACCTCGTGGTGGTGACGGCCTCGAGCGGGCCGCGGCAAGACCGTCTGCATATCATCGCCCACGACGCCGCCACTGGTGAGAGGCGCTGGGAGCGGATCTTTTGGGCCACCGGCCGCACCTTCTGCCATCCCACAAGCGCCGTGGCCGCGGGCACGCCCGCCAGTGATGGCACGCGGATCGTCGCCCTCTTCTCGTCGTGCGACCTCTTCGCGCTCGACCTCGACGGGCGGCTCCTCTGGCAGCGGAACCTGGCCATCGAGCACCCGCGGGCCGGCAACGACGTCGGCATGGGGACGAGCCCGCGAATCATCGACGGCACGGTCGTCGTGCAGATCGACTGCCAGGGCGACGCCTTCGCCACCGGGATCGACGTGGCGACGGGGGCCGATCGCTGGATCGTCCCGCGTGACAAGATCGCGAGCTGGTCGTCGCCATTGCCGCAACCCCTGCCGGATGGCGGGGCGGGCGTGCTCCTCCAGAATCCCAACGGGCTCGAACTCCGCAGCGTCGCCGATGGCCGGCTCGTCTGGTCGTGGAAGGGCGACTGCTCGGGCATCCCGACGACCGCCGCGGGCGATGGCCGGCTCTACGCGCCGGTCGATGGCATCGTCGCCGTGAAGCAATCGAGCGTGGACCCGGCCTGGAAGCAGCCCAAGCTCTCCTGCGGCATGGCGAGCCCCGTGGCGTTCGGCGACGGCCTCGCCTGCATCAACCGCGCCGGCGTACTCGTGATGGCCGATGCGGCCGACGGTGGCCTGCGGGGCCAGATCCGGCTGGCTGGATCGTTCTGGGCAAGCCCGATCGTGGCCGGCGATGTCGTCGTCGCGACCGGCAAGGAAGGAAAGACGTTTCTCGTGAGCACGGGAGCCGATCCCGCCATCGTCGCCGAGAACGAACTACCGGGCACGTTCACCGCCACCCCGGCGGTGGCGGGGGGCAGCCTCTATCTGCGGAGCGAATCCGAGCTCTGGAAGATCGCCGCGCCCTGAGGGCGCAGACGCCGCAGGGGCGGGCCTGAACGGACAACGGGAAGCGGGTAGACCTGCTGTGAGTCCACCTTTTCCTTGCCTATCTCGCCGGTGTTGGCGAGCACGTCGGCAGGATGGCGTCGATGCGGCCGGTGCTCGAGCCAAAGGCGGTGCGCGGCGTACCGACGGCCGACAGTACCGTGGCCCAGAGGTTGTCGAGTGGCGTGTCCATCGGGAGGCGGACGTGGCCCGCGGACCGGAGGGTGCCGCACGCCCCGCCGGCCACCAGCACCGGCAGGTCGAAGGGCGTGTGGGCGTTGCCGCTGCCCAACGGACTGCCGTAAAAGACGAAGGTGTTGTCGAGCAGGCTTCCCTCTCCTTCCGGGATCGCCGCCAGCCGCGCGACGAACTCGGCAAAGAGTGACACGTTGAATCGGTCCACCTTGCGAAGCTTGGCGAGCGTCGCCTCGACGTTGCCGTGGTGGGAGAGTTCGTGATGCCCCTCCGTCACGCCGACCCACGGGTAGGTCTGGTTGCCGGCCGCGTTCCCGAGCATGAACGTGGCGACCCGCGTCGCGTCGCACCGAAACGCCATCACCATCAATTCCGACATGATCCGCACGTGGGCCGGGAAGTCGGCCGGCCTTTCCGCCGCGGCCTCCGCCGCGCCCGACGCCAGGTCGGACGAGGCGGAGCCTGCCTGCGGCTGCAGCGCCACCCGCCGTTCGAGGTCGCGGACGGCATACAGATATTCGTCGAGCTTGCGCCGGTCGGCGGCCCCGAGTGTGCGGCCCAGACGGCGGGCGTCGTCACGGACGGCGTCGAGCACGCTGCGGCGCAGCGCGGCTCGGTCATCGGCGGTCTGCGACGGAGCACCGGCCTCCGCACCGGCTCCGCCTCCCGGCGGACGACCGAAGATCCTGCGGAACACGCTCTGCGGATCGTTGTCGGTGGGGTTCGGCGTGGCGGCGTCGCGATAAGAGATCACGGAGCTGTAGACGCAACTGAAGCCGCTGTCGCACAGCCCCGCCAGTTGCGAGCCGTTCACCGACAATTCGAGCGATTTCAGCCGGCAGTTGCCGCCGATCGCATCGGCGATCACCTGATCGACAGAGACACCCGCCCGCACGCCCTCCTTGCTCGCCACGGTGCCTGTGAGCAGGGCGGCGGTGGGCCGAGCATGGCCGGTCACGAGGGTGCGGTCGCCGGCTGGAATCTGTGAGAGCCCGGTGATCACCGACACGCGGTCGCGCACCGGCGCGAGCGGCTCGAGGCTCGGCGGCAGCACGTAGTCGAGACCCGCGGCGACGGGCTTCCAGGCGTCGTGGGCCACGCCGTTGGGAATCGACAGAAACGCGGTTCGCGGCGGGATGCCGCCCGCGGCTCCTGCCCCGGTGGCCTGCCGCGGGATCATCGACTCGAGCAACGGCAGCCCGATCGCGGTGGCGGTCCCGCGAAGCATCGTGCGTCGTGACAGGAGTTTCATGTCAACGTCCTTTTGGGAGGGGGTTTTCGGCTTTTTCGGCCGCCAGAACCGTGGCCTCGACCGGGATCTCGATGAACGACAGCCCGGCCAAGGGCATGCCGGCACCGCCGGTCGACGCCGTGCCGAGATTGCCGGCCTGTGTCGTGATCCGGAGTGCCGCATGATAGCGGCGCGGCTCGTCGGATCCGCGAAACGCGACGCACCATGACTCCCCCTCGGGGTCAGGTCCGCCGCGGAGCCCCGCCTCACCGTCGCTGCCCGTGAAGCCGAGGGTGCGGCCATCGGCGGCTGCATGCTCGCCCACGATCGCGAAGGCGGCGGCGTCGGGGCCGACCAGTTCGCAGCCCACGTGCTCCGTGGTCACTTTGTAGCCGTACTGCGGATCGACCGTCATCCGAGAGCAGCCGTAGAGGATCGAGGCCACCGGCTTGCCGTGCTGGTCAGCGATCGTCGTCTTTTGGGCGTTGAACACGCGTCGCTCGGCTGACTTGGCCGGCTGACCGGCCGCGACCGGGCCGAGGCGGATGGGGGTCTCGTTATCGATGCCGACCAATGGTCGGACGACGCGGATCGGCGAGAGGTTGCCCACGAGTGTCTGCGGGCGCGTGTTGATCACCACGGTCAGCTGGTCGTTCCAGCCGTCGTGCATGGTGGGCCGCCGCAGGCCGACCTGCCGCAGCCGGTGTGTGCCCTCCCCCTCCACGCGAAAGCCGCCGGAGTTCGAGACCATCGAATCGTTCGTGCCCCCCGGCGTGGCAATCCAGAGCTGCACGCTGTCACTCGGCTTCGCCACGAGGGTGACGTCGAACTCGATCGCCAGGATCGAACCAGGACGGATGTTGTCGGAGCCGGTGAGAGGGGACGTCCACGAGTGGCTCGACTTGGCCAGATCGACCACGCCCGGCATGTCGGTCGGAGGTAACTCCGCGACTGGCTTGAGAAAGTCGGCGCTCGACTCGCCGGGGCCAATCATCCCCTCCAGGAACGTCAGCACCACCGCCTCGTCCACTGGCACGGTG
>Ga0114946_10002298_pt1 | contig 13133 bp, 9 predicted proteins | sample WalLakDeSediment_FD_88676 | JGI IMG/M metagenome (GOLD analysis project Ga0114946, IMG submission 88676) | Lake sediment microbial communities from Walker lake, Nevada to study Microbial Dark Matter (Phase II) - Walker Lake 11/02/13 Deep Sediment | ecosystem: Environmental > Aquatic > Freshwater...
CCTCCCCACAAGTCATCCCCTCGGTTTTCAACCCAAGTGGGTTCGGTCCTCCACGCGGTTTGACCCGCGGTTCAACCTGCTCATGGGTAGTTCGTGCAGTTTCGCGTCTACCACCAGCGACCATAAGTCGCCCTATTCAGACTCGGTTTCCCTGTGGCTTCGGCCCTGAGGGCCTTAACCGAGCCGCTGACGGTAACTCGCCGGATCATTATGCAAAAGGCACGCCGTCACGCATTGCTGTTACCAGCCATAGCGCTCCGACCGCTTGTAGGCACATGGTTTCAGGTTCACATTCCTCCCCTAACAGGGGTTCTTCTCATCTTTCGCTCGCGCTACTTGTTCACTATCGGTCATCAGGGAGTATTTAGCCTTACGGGATGGTCCCCGTCGATTCAGTCGAGATTCCACGTGGCTCGACCTACTCAGGGTACCCTCCAGAGACAATCAGCTTTCGCATACGGGCCTGTCACCCTCTGTGGACGACCTTTCCAGATCGTTCTGCTAGCCAATTGTTTGATAACTCCGGTGGAGGGCCCTACAACCCCGCAGTGGAAACCACCGCGGTTTGGGCTGTTTCCCTTTCGCTCGCCGCTACTGAGGAAATCGATTTTTCTTTCTGTTCCTGCGGGTACTGAGATGTTTCAGTTCTCCGCGTTGGCCACTGCAGCCTATGAATTCAGCTGCAGTGAGTTCGGGCATCCCGGGATCATCACCTGTTTGACGGTTACCCCGGGCTTATCGCAGTCTTCCGCGCCCTTCAAAGCCTCCTGATGCCTAGACATCCCCCATGTGCCCTTAAGAGCTTGACCACCCGAATCGAGTGCTCGCAAGCGAGCCTCGCCCCGGCTGTGATTCAAGAACGAGTCTTGAATCGGCTCTTCATTCTCTATCGCAACGATTTTTTCTCGCTCAGATTCACAGCCGCCGAAACCGACGGCTGCAAACCTTTATCGCCTTGGGAGAACGCGTCAGGAAGGATCGCACAAGGCGATCCCCCATCAGCATTCTTTCAAGATGCCAATTACCACGACCAAATTGTCAAGGAACGAAAACGAGTCGACACCGCAGGCCGCGGGGCCGACTCGCATGCGGGAACCGATCTCCAATGCTGTGGGATCGGCCGTCGAGTTCAGGAAGATTAGCGGGAGCCTGGGGAGGCGTCAAGCACCCGAAAAGAAACGGCGAAACGAGCGATTTGCCCCGCGTCTGCGGCTCAAAAACGGCGAGGGTATAACCGAGAGATGAGCCGGCGGACAGTTTCCATTTTTCGCGTTCGACCAGGTTCCATGGCTGGCGTGCGTTTGAGGGGCAGCCCCTGGCCACGCGTGCTCGCCGCCGGAGGCCTGCTGGCTGCGGAAATCCTGCTGTCTCCGATCGTCGCCGGCCAGTCCCCCGCCCCGCCGGCGCCCCCTGCCCCGCCGGTCGTCATCGCCCGAGCCCGGGCCGTTGAGCTGCAGTCAGGACAGCCGTTCGTGGGCACCGTTCTCCCCGCCCGCACGAGTGATGTGGGAAGCGCCGTGGACGGGCGAATCGTGGATTTCCCCGTGAACGACGGGCAATTTGTCCGCGAGGGGCAGCCGATCGCCGAATTGCTCCGGGGTCTCCTGGAGATCGAAAAAGCCGGCGCGATCGCCGAACTCGAGCGCCGGAAACAGGTGCTCGGGGAGCTCAAGGCAGGATCGCGGCCGGAGGAAGTTGAACAGGCGCAGGCCCTTGTTGCCGGATTCGAGGCGCGGCTGGAATACGCGCGGAGTCGGGTGGCCCGGCTGGGCAGACTCGCCGAGCGCGGCACCAGCACCGTCGACGAGGTGCAGGACGCCCAGACCGAACTCCAAGCCATCGCGGCCCAGTTGCGCGGGGGGCGAGCGGCCCTGGCGCTCGCGGAAGCCGGCCCACGGGAGGAGCAAATCGCTCAGGCGGCGGCCGCCGCCGCCGTCCAGGAAGCCGAGGTCGAGAGGATCAACGACCAACTCGGTAAGCACACGATCCGCGCCCCCTTCGACGGCTGGGTCGTGCAGCGGTTCACCGAGAAGGGGCAATGGCTCTCACGCGGCGGCCTCGTGGCGCGGATCGCCGAGCTCGGCCAGGTGGAGGTCGAGGCCCGGGTGCCCGAATTGTCGATCTCCGGACTCAAGGAAGGGGCCGCCGTGCGACTGGAGTTCGACGCGGCACCGGGGGAAATCTGGATCGGCAACGTGATCCGTGTCGTTCCGCAGGCTGACCTGCTGAGCCGCAGTTTTCCGGTGAAAATCCGCGTCGAGAACCGCATCGTCGATGGCGAACCGGTGCTCAAGGGGGGCATGCTGGCCAGAGCCTGGCTGCCGGTCGGCCGCACCGGCCCGGCGCTCGTGGTGCCCAAGGATGCCGTGGTGCTCGGCGGGCAGCAGCCGTTTGTGTATGTGGCTGACTCTGTGGCCGACGTGGCTGCAGCTGATGTGAAGGTGGCTGACACTGCAGCGGATGCAGCCGGTTCGGGCACCGCCACCGTGCGGCGGGTCGACGTCGTGCTCGGCGCCGCGATCGATGGCAACGTCGAGATCCGTGGCGGGCTCGAGCCAGACGCGGCGGTCGTCGTCCGGGGCAACGAGCGGCTCCGCCCCGGCATGACCGTCCGCATCCAGCCCTGACCAGCCACGCCACTCCCGTCGGGCCAGCCATGAATATCATCGCCGCCTGCGTCGCCAATCCGGTCAAGGCGGCCGTCGGCGTGCTGCTCGTCGTGCTCTTCGGCTCGATCGCGCTGGTCTCGATGCCGGTGCAGCTGACACCCGAGGTGGAAATCCCGACGATTTCGGTGGAGACATCGTGGCGGGGGGCCAGCCCGCAGGAGATCGAGCGGGAGATCGTGCAGCCCCTCGAGGAGCAGCTCCGCAGCGTCGAGGGCCTCGTGAAGCTCTCGAGCGAGAGCGCCGATTCCGCCGGCGTCGTCGAGCTGGAGTTCGCCGTCGGCACCGACATGTCGCAGGCACTCGTCAAGGTCAACAGCCGCGTCCAGCAGGTTCGCGACTGGCCGATCGACGCCGACCGGCCGGTGATCAAGACCTCCGGGAGCAACGATCGGCCGGTCGCCTGGCTGATCATCGGCCAGGCGCCACCCGATCCCTCTCGGATCGCCGCAGCGCGGGCCGCCCACCCCGCCCTGGCCGCGAAACTCGACCGCGTCGCCGCGGCCCGCACCGGCGATCTCGCCCTCTACCGCTGGCGCACCCTCGTGGCCGCGCATCCCGAGCTCGCCGCCTTCTCGCCACCGGAGGTCGATGTCGAGGCGTTGCGCCGGATGATCGAGGACGAGGTCGAAAGCAGGCTCGAGCGGGTGGAGGGGGTCTCGGGGGCCGATCTCGTCGGCGGCCGTGTCGACGAGCTGCAGGTCATCGTCGATCCCCAGCTGCTCGCCGCCCGCAACCTCACGATCGAGGATCTTCGCCTGGCCTTGGCCGGCCAAAACCAGGACACCTCCGGCGGCGATGTGTGGGAGGGCAAGCGACGCTACGTGGTGCGGACGCTCGGCCAGTTTCGCTCGCCGGAGCAGGTCGAGGGGGCCATCATCATCCGCCGGGACGGCAAGCCGGTCTATGTGCGCGACGTGGCCCGCGTGCAACTCGGCACGAAGAAGCCCGACGGAGTCGTCCGCCGGTTCGGCGGCCGCACGATCGCCGTGCGGATCACGCGCTCGCAAGGATCCAACGTGCTCGAGATGATGCGGCGGCTGCGCACCGTGGCGGCCGACATCGATCGGAGCCTGCGGCCCCGCGGCCTGAGCCTCACGCTGGTCTACGACGAGACCACCTACATCGATTCGGCGATCGGTCTGGTCCGCGACAACATCCTGCTCGGGGGCCTGCTCACCGTGGGCACGCTCCTGCTCTTCCTGCGAAACGTGCGGTCCACGCTCATCGTGGCCCTGGCGATTCCCGTGAGCGTGGTCGGCACGTTTCTCGTGATGTCGCTATTCGGCCGCACGCTCAACGTGATCAGCCTCGCCGGCATGGCCTTCGCGGTCGGCATGCTCGTCGACAACGCGGTCGTCGTGCTGGAAAATATCTACACCCGCTGGAGTGGCGGCGAGGATGCCCGCACGGCCGCCGTCCGGGGCGCCGGCGAGGTGTGGGGGGCCGTGCTGGCCAGCACGCTGACGACCGTGGCCGTCTTTCTGCCGGTCCTCTTCGTGAAGGAGGAGGCGGGGCAGTTGTTTGGCGACATCGCGCTGGCGATCAGCGCCGCGGTGCTCCTCTCGCTCGTCGTCTCGGTGCTCGTCGTGCCCGTGGCCGCGGCCTGGCTCCTCGGGGGCGACCGCCGACAGGACGCGGCCGCTCCCTCGCGCGATGCGGCCGCCGCACTGGGGCGGGCCTTCACGGGCCTGGTGCTGGGGCTCGACGGCTTTCTCCTCGCTACGCGACTGCGGCAGGTGGTGGCCGCCGCCGCGATCGTGGCCGCGGCTGCAGCGACCACCTGGCTCATGCTGCCCAAAGTCGAATACCTGCCGGAAGGCAATCGCAACCTGGTGTTCGGCATCCTCCTGCCGCCGCCGGGCTACAACCTCGACGAACTGCTGCGGATGGCCGACAGCGTGGAGGAGCAGCTGATTCCCTACTGGGACGTCGAGCCGGGCACGCCGGAGGCGGCGGCCCTCGATTTCCCTATCGTCGGTGACGCCTTCTTCGTGGCCCGCGGCCGGAGCGTGTTTCTCGGCCTGCGCGCCGAAGACCCGCTCCAGGCCTCCCGGCTCGTGCCGCTCGTGCGCCGGGTGTCGGCCGGCCTGCCCGGCACGTTCGCCGTGGCCAAGCAGTCGAGCCTCTTCGAGCAGGGGATCGGCTCGGGCCGCACGATCGACATCGAGATCACCGGGCCCGATCTCGAGAAGCTCGTCGCCCTCGGCCTCCAGGTGATGGGCCGGCTGCCCGAGGCCACGCCCGGCAGCCAGAATCTCCCCAAGCCGTCGCTCGACCTGTCGAGCCCCGAGGTGCAGCTTGTGCCGCGACTCGAGCAGGCCGCCGACATGCGGCTCGACGCCCGACAACTCGGCTATATCGTCGACTGCCTCGTCGATGGCGGCTACGCGACCGACTACTACCTCGATGCCGACCGCATCGACCTCGTGATCAAGGGCGACGAGCGGTTCGTGCAGCGCACGCAGGATCTCCGCTCGCTCCCGGTGGTCACCCCCGGCGGCCAGCTCGTGCCGCTCGACAGCGTCGCCGAGGTTCGCGAGTTTTCCAGCGGCCCGGAGCAGATTCTCCACCGCGAGCGACAGCGGGCGATCACCGTGCAGGTCTCACCCGCCGGCCGCATGCCGCTCGAGGAGGCGCAGGAGCGGATCCAGCGTTTCGTCATCGATCCACTGCGGGAGTCGGGGGTCCTCGCGGGCGGCTACGAGATCACGCTCGGCGGCACCGCCGACAAGCTCCGGGCCACCTGGCGGGCCCTGTGGTTCAACCTCGCCCTCGCCGGGCTCATCACCTACCTGCTCATGGCCGCGCTCTTCGAGTCGTGGTTCTTCCCGGCGGTCATCATCGCGGCGGTGCCCCTGGGCAGCGTCGGCGGCCTCGTCGGCCTCGCCACGCTCAACCTCCTCGGCCGCCCCTTCGGCGTCTATCAGCCACTCGACGTGCTCACCATGCTCGGGTTCGTGATCCTCATCGGCACGGTCGTCAACAACCCGATCCTGATCGTCGACCGGGCGCTGCGGCTGGTCCGCGACGAATTCGCCGAGCCACGGGCGGCGATCCTCGAGGCTGTCCGGAGTCGGATCCGCCCGATCTTCATGACGACGATGACCACCGTGCTCGGCCTCCTCCCGCTCGTGCTCTTCCCCGGGGCCGGCAGCGAGCTTTATCGTGGGCTCGGTGCGGTGCTCCTGGGCGGCCTCCTCGTCTCCACGGTCATCACGCTGGTGCTCGTTCCGTTGCTTCTCGGGCTGACGCTCCGATCCGCCTCCTGATCCCGGGTTCCCTGCAGGCTCCGCCATGCGTTTCATCGTCGGCATGCTGTCCTCGGTCATGCGGACGCGCCGCCAACGGCGGAACCTGCGGATGCTCGGCTGGCTGGCCGCGGCGTTTCTCGCCCAGATCACGCTCTTCAGCTGCGTCTTCCATTGGCTCATGGACCGGGAGGGACAGCGGCACTCGTGGATCACGAGCGTCTACTGGACGTTCGTGACGATGTCGACGCTCGGCTTCGGCGACATCACGTTTCATTCCGACGCGGGCCGGGCCTTCACGATCGTCGTGCTCCTTTCGGGAACGGTCTTTCTGCTCGTGCTCTTGCCCTTCACGTTCATCCAGTTTTTCTTCACGCCATGGATGGAGGCCCAGGAGGCGGCCCTCATGCCGCGGAGCCTGCCCGAAAAAGTCTCGGGACATGTGCTCCTGACGCGGATCGGGGCCGTCGAGGAGGCGCTGGTGAAACTGCTCGCTGCGGGAGGCGTCGAGGCCTACGTCCTCGCGGCCGACCCGACCGAGGCGACACCGCTCCTCGACGCCGGGTATCGGGTGATGCTCGGGCCGCTCGACGATCCCGCCACCTACCGGGCGGCCCGCGTCGGCCAGGCGGCGCTCGTGGCCACCACCGCGAGCGACACGACCAACACGAACGTCGTCTTCACCGTGCGGGAGACCGGGGCCACGCTCCCGATCGTGGCCACGGCCTCGGCCGATGCGGCGGTCGACATCCTGGAGATGGCGGGCAGCACGCGGGTGCTCCAGCTCGGCAAGATGCTCGGCGCGGCCCTCGCCCGCCGGGTGCTCGGCCGCGACGGCCGGACCCGCGTGGTGGGTGCCTTCGCCGATCTCGAGATCGCCGAGGCGGCCGTGGCGGGCACGAATCTCGTCGGCCGCTCGCTCGCGGAGGCCAGGCTCCGCGAGGAGGCGGGGGTCAACGCGGTCGGGGTCTGGCGCCGGGGGGTCTTCGAGTGCGCCCGGCCCGACACGCGGCTCGATGCGACGAGCGTCGTCATGCTGGCCGGCACGCCGGAACAGTTCGCCCGCTACGACGCGCTCCACGGCATCGCCGGCGCGACGGCCGGCCGCACGATCATCATCGGCGGCGGACGCGTGGGGCGGGCGGTGGCGGCCACGCTCGCCGCCGAGGGGCTCGACTTCCGCCTCATCGAGAAGGACGCCGCGCGGATTCGCGATCCTGCCCGGGGCGTGCTCGGCGACGCCGCAGAGCATGAGGTGCTCCTGCGGGCCGGCATCGAGGACTGCTCGGCGGTGGTGATCACGACGCACGACGACGACGTGAACGTCTACCTCACGCTCTACTGCCGCCGGCTCCGGCCCGACGTGCAGATCCTGGCCCGGTCGACGCGGGAGCGGAACGTCTCCACGCTCCACCGCGCGGGCGCCGACGTCGTAATGTCGTACGCGACCACCGGCGCGACGGCGATCTCCAACCTCCTCAAGCGAGTCGACATCCTCCTCGTCGCCGAGGGCCTGCACATCTTCCGGCTCGACACGCCACCGGCGCTCGTGGGCCGCTGTCTCGCGGAGAGCGACATCCGCCACACCACGGGCTGCACCGTGATCGCGATCGGCACCGCGGAGCACTTCGACGCGAACCCTGACGCCCTCCGGCCCCTGGCCGCCGACAGTGATCTCGTGCTCGTGGGCGACGTCGAGGCGGAGTCGCGGTTCATCGAGCGGTATGGCCGCCGGCATCCCGGGGCCGCGTGATCGGCCGCGGGTTCACTCGGCGTCAGCCGACCAGCCACCGGGCCAGGGAGAAATAGATCACGAGCGTGACCATGTCGGTGGCGGCCAGGGCCACGGGGCCGGCGGCCACCTGCGGCTCTCGGTTGACGAGTCGCAGCACGTTGGGAATCGCCGCGCCGATGAGCGCGGCGCAGACCACGCCCCCCGTGATGCCCCCCAACAGGCTCACGACCACGCTCCACTGCCCCAGCCAGACGAGGGCCACGAGGGCCACCGCCGCGGCGCTCGCCACGCCCAGGAGGACACCGGTGAGCGACTCGTGCCGGAGCGCCTCGAGGATGCCGTGGACCGTGGGCCGGCCACCGTGGAGCCGCTGCAGCGTGATGCTCACCGACTGGATCGCCACGCTCTCCGCGAGCGCGAGCACCACCGGGATGAAGAGCGCGAGGGCCACCACCCGCTCGAGTTCCGCCTGGAAGAACCCCGACAGGAAGGCCGCCACGATCCCACCGGCGATGTTGGCGATGAGCCAGGGGAACCGGCTCGTGAACGCCACGAGCGGGGAGCGGGCCTGCGACTCCTGAAAGTGGACGCCGATCAGTTGAAACAGGTCGTCGAGCTCCTCGCGGCGATCGACGTCGGCGAGTTCTTCGGTGTAGAGGTCGACGTCGACGATGCCGAGCATCCGCCGCTCCTTGTCCACGACCGGGAAAGCGAGCAGTTTGTGGAGCAGGAAGAATTCGCAGGCATCGAGCACCGTGGCCTCCGCCGGAATCGTCACGACCTTCGCCACCATGATGTCGCCGATCGGCGTGGCGTCGGGGGAGAGAAGCAGCCGCCGCGTGGGCACGACCCCCGCCAGCCGCCCCTCGGCGTCGAGCACGTAGAAGTAGATGATCCGTCCCTCGGGAGGCACGGCGCGGGCGGCGGCGATCGCGTCGCCGACGGTGTGGTCGAGCCGCAGCCGGGCGAAGTCGGACCGCATGTGGCGGGTGACGGGATCGGCGAGATGGGAGCGGTCGGCGGGAGCGTGGGCCATGCGTGCACATCCGGGGAGAGGCGGGCTCGCAGTGTAGGCCTGCCCGGCTAAATCTTCGACCCGCGATAGGTCATGCCACCCGCCTTCGCGGCCTTGTGCAGCGACTTCGGCAGGTCGCCCCGGCGGCCGACGAGGATGATCGTGTCGCCCGGCGCGAGCCTCGTCGTGCCGTGTGGGTTGCGGCAGATCTCGCCGCCGGCCGTGCGGATCGCGACGATGACGACGGCGGCCAGATCGCGGGGGTCGATGTCGTCGATCGTCGTGTTCGCGAGCGACGAGTCGGCCGTGATCGGAAGCTCCACGAACTGCAGGCCGATCTGCCGCAACTGCTCGTCGAGCTGGGCCATGCCGGCATCGTCCCGGAGGAGCGACTCGGCCGAGGGGTTGGTGATCATCCGGGCGATCCGGCTCGCGCCCGCGGCCGTCGGGAGCACCACGCGATTGGCGCCCGCCCGCAGGAGCTTGCGCTCCGTCTCCGGCCGCTCCCCTCGCGCGATGATCTCGACCGACTCGTTCAATTCGCGGGCCGAGAGCGTAATGAAAACATTGGCCGCCTCGTCGGGAAGCACGATGGCGAGCACGGCGGCGGTGGCGATGTTGGCCGCCCGCAGCACCCGCTCCTCGGCCGCGTCGCCGGCCACGACCGGGTGCCCGAGGATCTCGGCCTGGGCGAGCCGCGTTGGATCGGCGTCGATCACCACGAGCGCCGCCCCCGCCTCCGCAAGTTCCTGGCAGAGCATCTGGCCCACGCGGCCGAAGCCGCACACGATCGTGTGGCCCGAAAGTTCGTCGATCTGGCGTGTCATGCGTCGTTTTCCCAGGGCCTTGTTGATGGTTCCTTCCGCCATGAATTCGACGACGCTGCCGATGACCCAGAGGCCTGCCGAGCAGCCGGCAAGAATGACGCCGATCGTGAACAGTTTGAGCCCGGGGTGATCCAGCGGCTGCACCTCGCCGTAGCCGACGCCGAACACGGTGATCACCACCATGTACACCGCGTCGAGGAGGCTCCAGCCGGCGAGCACGTAGCCGGCCACCGCCGTGCCGACGATCGCGGCGAGCATGAACAGGCCGCGGCGGATGCGAGCGAGTCCGGCGGGTGAGGCATCCATACGAGCGAACCTACCCGCGGCAGGCCGCGGGCTCACGAATCGATCCGCCTCGTCACGCAGCATACCGTCCGGGGCCGCCGGGCGGAATTCGCTACACTCCCCGGCGAGCAGGTTTCGATCATCGTGACCGAGAGCACCATCATGAGCAGCCGCAGTGCAAGACCGGCCGCCACGGCGCCGGCCACCGGCCGAGATCTCATCCGGGCCCTCGCCGCGTGCGGCCGCGCGGTGCTCGGCAGCGCCCGAGACCTGCTCCCGATCGTCGTCGTCATCGCCGCATTCCAGCTGGTCGTCTTTCGGCAGCCGCTCGACAACCTCCTGCAGGTGGCCGGCGGCCTCGTCCTCGTGGTGCTCGGCCTCACGCTCTTCGTGTTCGGGCTCGAAATCGGGCTGTTTCCCGTCGGGGAGCAGCTGGCCCATGCCTTCGCCCGCAAGGGGAGCCTGCCGTGGCTCGTCGCGTTCGCCTTCGCGCTGGGGTTCGGCACGACCGTGGCCGAGCCGGCGCTCATCGCCGTGACAGCCGAGGCGGGCCGGCTGGCCGGCGGCGGCGCGGCATGGCAGACCGCCCTGCGGCTGACCGTGGCCACGGCGGTCGGGGTGGCGCTCGTGATCGGTGTGCTGCGCATCCTGCTCGGCTGGCCGATCCACTGGCTGATCATCGGCGGCTATCTCGCGGTGATGGCCTGCACGCCGCTGGCCCCCGAGACGATCGTGGGGGTGGCCTACGACGCCGGGGGCGTGACCACCTCGACGATCACGGTGCCCCTCACCGCGGCGCTCGGTGTCGGCCTGGCCGGAAGCATCCGTGGCCGCAGCCCGCTCGTCGACGGGTTCGGCCTGATCGCACTGGCCTCCCTGACGCCGATCATCTTCGTGCTCGTGTTCGGCACGGTGTGGCCGGTAGCCGCCCCCGTCCCCTGAGACGCCGGGTTCAGCATGCATTTCGTCATCGATGTCATGGGTCGTCTCGTCGCTGCATTCGGGTCCACGGTCCGCGACGTCATTCCCATCGTGGTCGTGATCGGTTTTTTTCAGTTCGTCGTCCTGCGGAAGCGACTCACCAACGCGGTGCGTGTCCTCGTCGGCATCGCGACCGTGATCACCGGCTTGGCCATCTTTCTCGTCGGCCTCGAGATCGGGCTGTTCCCCCTCGGGCGAACCATGGCCCGCCAGCTCTCCGATCCCGTGTTCGTGGCGGCCGGCCGACCGGCCGAGGCGATCGACTGGACCTCCTACGGCTCCACGTATCTGTTCGCCTTCTGCCTGGGCTTCGCGACGACCATCGCCGAGCCAGCGCTCATGTCGGTCGCGCTCAAAGCGGGGCAGGTGTCCGGCGGCAGCATCGATCCGCTCGGCCTGCGGATCGCCGTCGCCCTGGGGGCCGGCGTGGGCGTGGCCGCCGGCACGGTGCGCATCTGTGCGGATGTTCCGCTCCCGGTCTTCATGGTCATCGGCTACCTGCTCGTCATCGCGCAGACGTTCCTGGCCCCGCGGGCGATCGTGCCGCTGGCCTACGATACGGGAGGCGTGACCACGTCCACCGTGACGGTTCCGATGGTGGCGGCCCTGGGCCTGGGCCTGGCCGAGCAATTGCCGGGGCGATCGCCGCTGCTCGACGGGTTCGGGTTGATTGCGTCGGCGGCGCTGTGTCCTATGCTCACGGTCATGGGCTATGCCCAATTGGCCGAGTGGCGGTCGCGGCGCCGGCCGCGGTCGTCATCTGCGGAGGGTTGATGCCATGCACTTCAAGCTCATCATCGCGTTCGTCGACGACGACAAGACCACGGGCGTGATGCAGGCCGCCCGCGCCGCCGGCGCGACGGGCGCCACGATCATCACCAATGCCCGGGGCGAGGGGCTCAAGCCGGCGACGACCTTTTTCGGCCTCACGCTCGAAAGCCAGCGGGACGTGCTCCTGCTCCTGGTGGAGGAGCATCTCTCACGGGCGATCCTGGAGACGATTCAAAACACTGCTCAACTCGATGCCACGCCCGGCACGGGCATCGCGTTCATGATCGACGTCGAGGATGCCGTGGGAGTCGCACACCAGGCCGCCTCGATCACCCCCCGCGTGGAGCAACTCTTATGACGACGCCTGCGACGACGAATCCTCAGGCCGAGACGCCCCGGCTCGTCCGCGTCCGCGACGTGATGAAGACGGAGTTCGACCTTGTTCCCGGCACACTCACGGTTCGGGAAGCTCTCGACGGCATGCGGCACGTCGATGCCCGGGCCCTCGTCGTCGACAAGCGGCACGACGACGATGAGTATGGCATCGTCCTGATCTCCGACATCGCCAAGAAGGTGCTCGCGGCCGACCGGTCGCCCGAACGCGTGAACCTCTACGAGATCATGAGCAAGCCGGTGCTCGGCGTCGATCCGCAGATGGACATCCGCTACTGTGCCCGGTTGCTGGAACGCTTCGGCATCATGCGGGCGCCGGTGATCGAACACCGACGGGTGATCGGGATCGTGAGCTTCCACGACCTCGTGCTGCGGGGCATGCGGCCGTCAGGGTGAACCGGCGACCAGCCCGGCGAGCTTGTGCCAGATCGTCCACGCGCCGATCGCGATGAAGCCGAGACACGACACCCAGAGCAAGACGTCGGCCGCCCGCGTCGGCAGGAGCCGGCGGTCGACCTGGCCGTAGCGAAACCAGAGCACCGCGATGCCGAGGGCGGCCAGCATGACGGCCTGGGCGAGGCCGCTGGCGAGCACCATGGCGACCGGTTCGCGGATCACCAGCGCGAGCCCGAGGGCGACGAGCGGCCACGCCACGGCGATCCGCCGCGTCCAGGTCTTCCGGGAGACCGCGTCACCGGGGATGCGGCCGGCGAGCACGAGCGCGTCGGCCACGATCCGCGAGTTGCCATCGGCCGCCGCGAAGAGTGTGGAATAGAGCACGGCGAAGGCACCGCCCAAAAACAGCGTGGCGGCCCAAGGGCCGAAGACCGGCGCATACATCGCCCCGAGCGTACGGACCATCTCTCCCCCGCCGGGCTTCAGACCCAAGCGGCCGAGCGTGGCCGCCCCGAGCAGGTAGAAGGCGAGCGTCACCGTCGTGTAGACGATCATCGACGCCCAGGCATCGAGCCGCAGCACCCGCATCCAGCCGCGGGCCCGCTCCGCCCAGGCGGGTGAATCGTCCCGCGGGCCGACGAACCGGCCGTACCCCTTCTCGAGGCACCAGTAGGGATAGAACATCAGCTCCGCCGCACCGACGCCGATGATGCCGAACGTGGCCAGGCCCGTCGTCAATGGTGATCGTCCCTCGATCACGGGCGGAATCGAGGGCACGAGGCCACTGGTGAGTTCCCGGCCGGAGATCGCCCA
>Ga0114946_10002299_pt1 | contig 13129 bp, 10 predicted proteins | sample WalLakDeSediment_FD_88676 | JGI IMG/M metagenome (GOLD analysis project Ga0114946, IMG submission 88676) | Lake sediment microbial communities from Walker lake, Nevada to study Microbial Dark Matter (Phase II) - Walker Lake 11/02/13 Deep Sediment | ecosystem: Environmental > Aquatic >...
CTGCGGGTGCTTGAGCTACGACTTTTGGAAGCCGGCGCACCGCAGGCAGAATTCGTCTCCGCGGAGGAGACTCTAGCCTTCCTACGAATGCGCAAAGATGCCAGCGAGGTGTCTTTCATGCAAAAAGCGGTGGACATAGCCCAGCGAGGGCTGGAAGCTACCATCCCCTTCCTCCAAGCCGGTAAGAGCGAAAAAGAGATTGCGGCTGAACTGACCCTGCAACTGCTTAAAGCCGGCTCTGATGCCAGTATCCCCTTTTCTCCTATAGTGGCCTCAGGCCCCAACAGCGCCAACCCCCATGCGACACCGACCGAGCGCGTTCTTACCCCGGGGGATTTGCTCATCATTGATTGGGGGGCCAGCTATAATGGCTATATCTCTGATCTGACTCGCTGCTTTGCTATAGGCCAGGTAGAAGCAGAATTTGAGCAAATCGCAAAAATTGTGATCGAAGCCAATGCAGCCGGACGGGCAGCAGCAAGACCTGGCATTACGGCAGGGGAGGTTGACACTATCACCCGTGCGGTTATTGTCCAGGCAGGCTATGGAGAATATTTCACCCACCGCACCGGGCATGGCATTGGCATGGAAGGTCACGAAGCGCCCTATATTTACAAAGAAAATACCATCCCATTAGCGCCTGGCATGGCCTTTACTATTGAACCCGGCATTTACCTGCCAGGGCGGGGTGGGGTGCGCATTGAGGATGATATCGTTATAACAGAAAATGGGGCGCAGAGCTTGAGCGACCTCCCCCGAGAACTTTTTTATATTAATGCGAATTCGGGATAAGAAGAATTTATGATGCTACGTGCGGTGGAGCCGCATGTAGCATCATAAATTCCCCCTAATTATTAAGATGAGCAAAGAGCTGATCCTCCTGGCTATATCAATGGCAACCTGGGGAGTTGGAGAGGGGATGTTCTTTTTTTTTCAACCCCTATACCTGCAAAAACTGGGCGCTAGCCCGGTTGAAATTGGAGCAATCCTGGGTGGGGTTGGGGTCTCCATGTCTCTGGCGCATATCCCCGCCGGATACCTGGCTGACCGGGTTGGACGGAAGCAGGTCATCATTGCAGGCTGGCTGATTGGTCTCAGCTCAGCCTGGATCATGGCCCTGGCCTCTTCTTTGTTGATGTTTACAATCGGTCTGTTGAGCTTCAGCACAACCATCTTTGTGCTGGCTCCACTTTATAGCTATGTAACCGCTGCACGCGGCAAACTATCCATTGGCAGGACAATCACCCTGATCTCTGCATCGTTCAACACTGGCGCTATCCTGGGTCCAATCATTGGCGGGCAGATCGGAGATCAGGTGGGACTACGCCAGGTTTATGTCATCGCTGCTTGCATCTTTGTTGTCTCCACCCTGATGGTTTTCTTCATTCGCCCCCAACCGATAGAAGCAGGTTCCAAAGATAAATCGTTAAATGTGCTTCGACTCGATAAACGCTATCTGCTTTACTTAAGCATTGTCTTTCTGGCGGTGTTCGCCATGTTCTTACCGCAATCGCTATCGTCCAATTTTCTGCAAAACGAACGGGGCCTGTCGCTGGGGCAAATTGGGCAACTAGGAGCCATCAGTAGCCTGGGTGTGGTGGTGTTGAATCTGGTCTTAGGTCAGCTTGATGCCCGTAAGGGGTTTCTGCTTGGGCAGGCCGCGGTTGGGCTATTCGCCTTATTGCTTTGGACCGGAACAGGAATTCCCTGGTTTATGGCTGGATATTTTTTGTTGGGGGGCAACCGTACGGCTCGCTCGCTGGCCTCCGCACACACCCGCGAGTTCGTCCAACAATCGAAGATGGGACTGGCGTATGGCATCACCGAAACGGTCAGTTCTGCAGCCATCATCCTGGCTGGGCCGTTGGCAGGCTACCTATATTCTATTAATCCGATCTGGATGTATCCAGTCAGTTTAAGCCTGGTGGTGATATCCATCCTGGTCGGAGCAGTGTTTTTTATTTTCCAGTCCCCCAAAATCACCCACCCATACAACCACCCATTGGCTTTTAGCCCTGAAGAGCGGCTATTCCCGGATACAGAAATCGGACCAGTGAAAGGAGAGTGAAATGGAAGGCATCAATAATTTTGGCGTTGACTTAATCTTGTTTTTACAAGGGATTGGAGATTGGCTGGATTTCCCTATGCTATTCTTCTCGTACCTGGGTAATGAGGAATTTTTCCTGCTGGTCATGCCGGCTGTTTATTGGTGTGTCAGCTCGACCATTGGTCTACGCCTGGGTTTACTGTTGCTTTTCAGCGCCACCCTTAACAGCGTCTTCAAACTGATTTTGCATGGTCCACGACCCTACTGGTACAGCCCCGAAATCCGGGCAGCGATCACGGAGACCTCTTTTGGAGCTCCCTCCGGTCATTCCCAGAACGCAGCTGCCGTTTGGGGTGGGCTGGCAAGCGCTTACAAGCAACCCTGGTTGTGGATGGCAGCCGCAGTTGTCATTTTCTTTACCGGGATATCGCGCTTATATGTTGGCGTACATTTCCCCCAAGACGTGCTGTCTGGTTGGTTGTTGGGATTACTGATCCTGCTGGCTTATCTGTTGCTCGAAGAACGGATAAAAGCGTGGTGGCAAAAACGCAACCTGGTGATGAAATTACTGGCTGCCTTTCTCATCTCCCTGTCCCTGATTGGTTTGGGCGTATTGACCAGAGCAAGTCTCAGTGATTGGACGATCCCCCAGATCTGGGTGGAGAACGCAGCATCTGCAAACCCAGATGCAGAGCCGATCAATCCACTATCCTTATCCGGAATTGTCTCCAACTCTGGCGCTTTGTTTGGATTGATTGCGGGAGTAACCCTGCTACCCTATTTTGGCGGCTTCAATGCCGGTGGCGCGTATTGGAAACGCGCTGTGCGCTTTGTCATCGGTGTCATAGGAGTCTTGTTGATCTGGCGAGGGCTGGGGGTGCTGCTCCCAGGGGGAGAAAACATGGTAGGCTTTGCCTTTCGCTACTTCCGCTATGCATTGATAGGTGGATGGATCTCAGGCTTGGCGCCGATAATCTTCACCCGTACCGGATTGGCAGACGGATCAAATCATTAGAGAAATCATCAAAAAACAGGTGTTCGTGGGGACGCATGTGGCCCCACGAACACCTGTTGAGAAATTTCTTTCTGCAAAGGCTTTGGCCAGAGCAGTTGCAGTTATTATTACTCTTCCCTGGCAGCCGCCATCTCTTTTTGGCGAGTATTGATGACTTCCTGGGCAATATGCGTTGGTACCACCTCGTAATGAGAGAATTCCATGCCAAATACGCCCCGGCCACCGGTGATCGAACGCAGGTCGGTCGTATAGCGCTGCATCTCAGCCAGGGGCACCTGAGCGGTTACTACCGAACGCCCCCGATCGGTATCCATGCCCTGCACCCGCGCCCGGCGAGTGTTCAAATCGCCCAAAACATCACCCATATTTGCTTCGGGTACAGTAATACGCACATGCATGATCGGCTCGAGCAGAACCGGCGAGGCATCTTTTACCGCCAATTTGAAGGCTTCTCGACCAGCAATCTCAAATGCTACTGGCTTTGAATCGACCGGGTGTTCTTTACCATCGTACACGGATACTTTGACATTCTTGATGGGGTAGCCAGCCAGCACCCCTTCTTTCATAACGCTCTTGATCCCTTTATCAATTGCAGGCATATAACTGGAGGAGATTGATCCACCAAATACATCATTGGAGAACTCGTAGTCCTGGTCCTGCAATGGCTCAACCCGCATATGCACCTCGCCAAATTGACCTGAGCCACCAGTTTGTTTCTTATGACGGTACATCGCCGCCCCCAGCTTGGTGATGGTCTCTTGGAAAGGCACTTTGGGTTCTTCGATATTGAGGTTCGTTTGGAACTTGCTCTCAGCTTTGCGGATGGCAACATCGATATGCTGGTCACCCATGCCTTGCAGAATGGTCTGGTTGGTGCTGACCTCCTGACGCCAGGTTAACGTTGGATCCTCTTCCGCCAGACGGTTAAGCGTGGGGCTGATTTTCCCGGAATCAATCTGGGATTTGGGGAATACAGCTACACTGTACAGGGGGTGCGGGTATTCTGGGGATGCTAACACAAGCGGATGCCCCTTATCACACAGGGTATCACCCGTTGCGGTTTGATTTAACTTGGAAACTGTAGCAATATCACCACAGTGTACTGTTTTTACACCAATTTGCTCTTTCCCGCGCAACAGATGTAAGGTGCCCAGCCGCTCCTCAACACTTTTGTTTGGATTCCACACCCTGCTATCAGAGTTGATCGTACCAGAATAAACCCGGAAGTAGGTGATCCTGCCAACGAAGGGATCAGCGGTCGTTTTCCAAACATAAGCAGCCAGTGGTCCAGAATTGCTGCCCGATAATTGTTCTTCGCCATCTTTTCCCTGGGCAATTACCGGTGGGCGCTCATTGGGAGCAGGCATTAGGCCAACAATCGCATCCAGCAAGGGCTTCAATCCGATCTCCGCCAGGCCGGCAGCGACAAAGACCGGCACATAGCTGCCAGATCTGACGACAGTTGAAAGTCCTTGCAGAATTTCTGCGCTGGTTAGTTCTTCCCCCTCCAGATATTTCTCCAGCAAGGCGTCTTCGCCCTCAGCAGCCACTTCTATCAGCTCCATACGGGCGTTTTCCACCTCGTCCATAAACTCTGCAGGAATTTCCTGGGAGCTGGAACCATCTCCGGGATAGGCATTCATGGTGAGCAGATCCAGCACACCGTTAAATTCAGCTCGCTCTCCCCAGGGAAGCTGGACGGGGATCAGCCTGGTCTCGGAAATCTGCTGGACTGAATCCAGGGCTTTGCGGAAATTTGCATTATCCCTGTTCATTTTATTGATCACAACAAAGCGTGGTAGCTCGTAGCGATCACAGTTTGCCCAGGCGATTTCGGTGCCAACCTCCGCGCCCGCGACCGAGTCTACCAGGATCAGAGCCCCATCTGCAACCCGAAACGCAGAAATGACCTCGCCTACGAAGTCCGTGTATCCGGGGGTGTCCAATAAATTGATTTTTACATCATTGTATTCAACAGGAATAATTGAGGTTGAAAGGGAGAGACCACGGCGTTGCTCTTCTTCCTCAAAATCAGCACTTGTGGTGCCGTCCTCGATCCTTCCTAATCGGGTGGTTGCGCCAGTAAAGTGCAGGAAGGCTTCCGCTAGCATGGTCTTACCTGCACCGCTGTGAGAAACCATAGCAATGTTACGGATGAACTCAGTAGAATATTCTTTCATGAATTGGACCTTTCTTCGTTTATGATTATAGCAGACAGATTTTAAGGTATGTCGGCGAAGTTGTCTATAGTAAAATCAACCATCATGTCTTTCAGAAACCGGCTCAAGTACACGCTGATGTATTGGCTCCCTGGTCCTCCACCCTGGGATACGGGCATATCTCCACCTGAGTTGATGGCCTTTATTCACAGCCATCCTGCTGGCAAAGCTCTCGATCTCGGCTGCGGTACGGGGACAAACGCGATTACGCTGACTCGGCACGGCTGGCAGGTTACCGGCATTGACTTTGCCAGCCGCGCCATCCGTTCAGCCAAACAGAAAGCCAGGAAAGCTGGCTTGCAAATCGATTTGCGGGTCGGGGATGTATCCCAACCTAAAAATGTACAGGGACCTTTTGACCTGATTCTGGATATCGGTTGCTTCCACAGCCTGTCTGCAGAAGAAAGAACAGAATATACCCGCAATCTGGAACGCTTGTTGGCCAAAGATGGCGCCTTTTTGTCCTATGTTTTCTTTCGCGACCCTGCTGAAAATGGACCAGGGTTGGTGGAGGCGGACGTGCAAGCCTTGTCTGATCATTTTAGGCTGGTAGACCGGCAGGACGGCAGCGAGCGCGGAAAACGTCCATCGGCGTGGTTAAAATTCCAAAAAAAGAGAGCTTAAACCCGTGCGATGCTTGTTTTTCTTTTTAGATGGGGTTGGTCTAGGAGCAGATGACCCCGCCACCAACCCCCTGTCAGCCACAGAAATGCCAAATCTACAGGCGCTCCTCACAGGGCAAAAACTGGTGGCAGCAAGCGCTCCCAACGAATCGAGCCAGGCCACTCTGCTGGCTTTGGATGCCTGCCTGGGTGTGCCGGGATTGCCTCAATCAGCCACCGGTCAGGCCAGCCTTTTAACCGGCATCAATGTACCAGCAAAGATCGGCTATCACTACGGTCCCAAACCAAACCAGGAGGTAGCCGCTTACCTGGTCAATGGGAATTTGTTCAGCCAGCTAAAGGCCAATGGGCTACAGATAGACTTCTTGAATGCCTACCCACCACGTTACTTTGAAGCCATTCAATCCAGGCGGCGGATCTATTCATCAATCCCTTTGGCAGTCACACAAGCCGGTTTGCGCCTGAAAACGAGCATTGATTTATCGGCCGGACTGGCGCTATCAGCCGATTTCACTGGCGCAGGCTGGCGCGACCATCTGGGTATCTCGGGTATACCAGCAATCAGCCCTGACCGGGCCGGGCGGCAACTGGCAAAACTGGCCCAAGCCAACGATTTCAGTTTTTTTGAGTATTGGCTCAGCGATTATGCTGGTCACCGGCAAGACATGAAAGCAGCCTGTTCACTCCTCACAGACTTTGACCGGGTCTTGGGTGGTTTATTGGAGGCCTGGCATATGGATCAGGATTTGATCATCATCACATCTGATCACGGCAACCTGGAAGACCTGAGTACCCGCCGTCACACATATCATGCAGTTCCTGGCTTATTGATCGGCGCGCCTCACCTTCGTCAGAAGTTCTTGCAGAGCACATCTGCACAGTTGCAGGACCTGACCGGCTTGGCGCCGGCAATCCTGAACAGCCTGGCTAACGAGACTTGAGTTGCCGCCTGAGCTTCTCAGCTATTTCTTTGAATTCCTCCAGCCGGTCGCGCTCTTTTTCTACCACAGCAGCTGGTGCTTTCTGCGTAAAAGGGCTGGCAAGCAGCTTTTCGAGACGATCAATCTGAGCCTGCGCTTCACCCAGCTCTTTCTCCATGCGCATCCGCTCGCTTTCCAGATCCAACATACCGTCTTGGGGAAGATAAACCTCCAACGGGCCAACCACCAGGGAGATGCTCCCAGGCAATGGTGTTGAAAGCTCGTTGGTCAAGACCAGATGGCTTGCATCCAGATATGCCAAAGCTGCGATCGTCTTCAACTGGGATTGCATGATCTCAAAAGGCCGGCCAGAAGCAACCAGATTGGCTGGGATAAGCTTGCCAGGCGGCACGTTTTTCTCAGCGCGCAGGTTGCGGATGCCCCGGATCAGATCCATCACCAGAGAAAACTCACTGATGACTTGAGATTCCCAGGCTTCTTCTTCGGTTGGCTCGGGCCAGCGCGCTACAATCAAAGCCTGCTCCCATCGCCCTAACTCAGGATCAGGAGGCAAATTCCTGGCGGACAAACCAGGGTGAGCGGAGACAGCCTGTTTCAGATGACCCCAAAGCTCCTCTGTAACAAAGGGAGTAAAAGGGTGCAGCAAGCGCAGGCTAGTATCCAGGACGTGAACCAGGGTCTGGACGGTATCATAAGCCCGGTCGTCGCCTTCTTTGAGCTGAAGTTTAGCAACCTCCACATACCAATCAGCAAACTCACTCCAGAAGAAATCGTAGATTTGCCGTCCAGCCTCGCCAAACTGGTAGTTCTTAAACAAGCGCTCCACGTCCCGCTCGAGGGAAGCCAGACGGGCGCGAATCCAACGGTCAGCCAATGTCCAACGTGCCTCGGCCTGTGCCTCGACTGGCGCCTGATTGATGGCGTGGATAACAAAGCGGGCAGCATTCCAGACCTTGTTGGCGAAGTTCCGGTTGGCTTCTACCTTTTTGACACTCAGGTTGGTGTCATTACCGGGTGAAGACCCAACCAGCAGCGTAAAACGAAGGGCATCCGTGCCCAATTTATCCATGACGATCAACGGATCAACCATATTGCTATAGCTCTTGCTCATCTTACGACCCGTTTCATCCCGGATTAAACCGTGCAGATAGACCGTATGGAAAGGCGCCTGACCGGTAAACTCCATGCCCATCATGATCATGCGCGCCACCCAGAAGAACAAGATGTCGTAGCCTGTCTCAAGCACAGAAGTGGGGTAGAAGTATTTTAAGTCCGTTGTCTCATCAGGCCACCCCAAGGTTGAAAATGGCCACAACCCGGAGGAGAACCAGGTATCTAGCACGTCTGGATCTTGCTCCAGGTCAGTTCCGCCACATTTTTCGCAGGAATGTGGATCTGTGCGCGAGGCAAACATATCTCCGCAATCCTGGCAGTACCATACGGGGATACGATGGCCCCACCACAACTGGCGGGAGATGCACCAATCCTGAATATTTTCCAGCCAGTTATAGTACACCTTGGTAAAACGCTCAGGAATAATTCGAATGTGACCTCCCGCACCGCCTGCAGGGCTGCCCGGGCCAATGGTTCGATGTGCACAAACCATTGGGTGGAAATCATGGGTTCAACAATTTCCCCTCCTCGCTGGCTGCGGGGCACATTCAGGGTATATGGCTCCTCTTTTAGAACCAAACCAGCCGTGCGCATATCTTCCCAAAGGTTTTCCCGGCATTCAAAACGGTCCTGACCTTGGTACGGACCCCCATTTGCGTTGACCCGCGCGGCTTCATCCAAAACAGAAATGATTTCCAATCCATGCCGGCGCCCAATTTCATAATCATTTGGATCGTGCCCTGGGGTAATTTTCAGCGCACCGGTGCCAAATTCACGATCGACGTACTCATCGCTGATGACCGGTATATCACGGCCCAAGATGGGTACCCTGACTTTGGAACCTATGTACTTCTGATAGCGTGGGTCTTCTGGGTGAACGGCAACCGCTGTATCACCCAGGATCGTTTCGGGGCGAGTGGTAGCTACCGGTATGTATTCATCCTCAGCTTCTCCATCTTGGATGATCAAATACTTAAAGTAATACAACCAACCAGGCTCTTCAGAATATTCCACCTCCAAATCTGAAACGGCGGTCTTCAAACCTGGAGACCAGTTAATCAAGCGCGGGCCGCGGTATATCAATCCCTTCTCATATAAACGCACAAATGCCTCCCGGACAGCGCGAGAAAGCCCATCGTCCAAGGTAAAACGCTCACGCGTCCAATCGCAGGAAGCCCCCAGTCGGCGGATTTGGTCTGTGATGATCCCGCCGTATTTTTCCTTCCAGGCCCAGGTACGCTTTAGAAATTCATCCCGCCCAATCTGTTCGCGGGTAAGATGCTCCCGGGCGAGAGATTTTTCGACCTGCATCTGCGTGGCAATCCCGGCATGGTCGCTGCCCGGTACCCACAGGGTGGGCGTTCCTTTCATGCGATTGTAGCGGACCATCAGATCTTCCATCGACACGAACAAAGCATGTCCCAGGTGAAGCTCTCCGGTGACATTGGGTGGCGGGATCGAGATCACAAAGGGTTGGATGGAGGGATCAAAATCTGGTTTGGAGGGATCATTGGTTGGTTGAAAGAAGCCGTTCTCTTCCCACCAGGAGTAGATCCGTTCCTCTGTGGATTTAAAATCATAAGCTTTGGGTAGATTATGTTTTTCCATATGTCCTCGTTGTCGTTCAACTCAGCCAGAAAATGTCCGGGGAACAGGAGGGCGTAGAGCATAAACACTTACCCAACACCCCAATATCCGGGTTTGCTTTGATTAAACCAATAACCCTTTCGTCCAATGAGGACGAAAGGGCCAACCTTCCGCGGTACCACCTCATTTCGCTAGAGTTTGATCCAGCGCTCTCAACACCCCGACAGGCCACCTGATTTGGCGCCGATCGCAGCTCTGCTGTAACGGGCAGCCCCGTGCCGGTCTACTGGCAGAAGAGAGTTTTCTTCCGGGTTCTTCGGCAATCCATCCGGGCGACATTCAGTGGGGGATACCTGCGGGGGTTTTCAGCCTGGACCACTCCTTCTCTGGCAGCTACAAACCCACTTACTCCTCCCGGAGATATATATCAAAGAATATCAGGTTGAATTATTGAAAAAATTATACACCGTTCTCTACAATCTGGTCAAGTATGGCTGGAAATGGGTGTGCTAAAAAGTTGTTAGTGAATCCCGAATATTAGGGGGAAAAACCTGAGTACTCCTGATGAAAATTGATATTATGTAAAATGTTCTTGACTTTTCAATCCGTTTTGTGCTATTCTAAAAATTGTTTGGCAGCTTTGAATTTGATAACAGCGACATAGCTTAACCGGAGACGGCCGGAAATTGGGGTGTGCGGGGTACCCTCCAAAATACTTAACCGCGGGGTAAATATATGCTTCAACACGAACGAGTTTCTGACAATGTATACTCTTTTCAAAGTGAGATTTACGCCCAGGTTACTGCAGGAGCAGTGATTGGCCCAAACTGGGCGGTTTTGATTGACACGCTTTCAACCCCCGAAGAAGCTTTGGCCATTCGCGACTTCATCGAACAAGAACTGGAAGTCCCTGTCCGCTATATTATTAACACCCATTACCATGCTGACCATAGCTGGGGTAACTGTTTCTTCCCCGGAACAACAGTGATCTCTCATTCACTTTGCCGGCAGTGGTTAATCGAGCGCGGTATCCCTTCCTTGGAGCAAGTTCAGAAACACAATATTGCCTTCCGACAGGTGAAAATTATCCTTCCGCATATAACCTTTAATGATGACAATCTAACGCTCAGGGTAGGAAAGAAGAACCTGATCTTGATCCCCCTGCCCGGACATAGCGCAGATAATCTCGGCGTCCTGGTTGAGGAGGATCGAGTCTTATTCGCCGGAGATGCTTTTATGCCTATGCCCTATGTCGTTGATGGAGATATCGATGACATGATCTCCTCGTACAAAAAAATCGGGAAAATGGGATTGGAGAATGTAGTCCAGGGCCATGGAGACATCGTTCTGCGCGGAGAAATCGAAGGATCGATAAAAGAGAACCTGGCCTACCTTTCTGCCATCCGCAAAGCAGTGCGGAAGGCATCCCGCAGAAAGTACCCCTTCGATATGCTAGACGAAATCAATGTGGATGAATGTGGAAAAAGCCGGGTGTTGATCGGAGGGCTTGCACAAGAATTGCACAGACGCAACTTAAGAGCCCTCTACCGGCAGCTCTATGGAGAGCCGCTACTGGTCGCTGAAGAAGAGGATGATTTATACGACGAGGAAGAATAGTTCTTAGACCTTATCCTTATTGGGGCTTTTGTTTTCGGCGAGCTCGCCAACCGACCAGCCGTTCCTGCCCGGCAATAAGCCTTCTGATGTTTGGAAGTAAGGCTACCACCAATAGAATTTCAGCAAAAATACCATACAAGGCATACTGCCAGGGCGCCAACCCCATGATTGCCAGGATGGTAAAGGTAATCGTCGAGAGCAAGGCGACACTCATGGTTGTGACAGAGGCATAACCAATGCCAAAAAGAATGGCCGCGGCCAATGGCACTATTATCATGAAGGACGGCGCCCACATCCCTACGGAACCACCCACACATGGAGCTCCTCCAGCTCCCCCCCGCAAGCGAAGACGCCCAGATTCATTTCGCCTAATGAGAAAAATTGAATAATTATGACCCAGGATCACAGCCAGGGGAGACAGGATGTGCAGCCAGGCATTTCCTAAAGACGTTTCTAAAGGAAAGATAACTTTTGCCACCCAAACCATCACTGTAGCTTTGAGCATATCAAACAATGCCGTAAACAGCCCCGCCCAAAAGCCAGCAGCCCGCATAGCATTTGTTCCCCCCGTCCGGCCGCTCTCAATATCGCGAATATCCTGACCTGTTGTCAGCTTAACAATAACCAATCCAAATGGAATAGAGCCAATCACATAGGCAAGGGTGAGCATACCCAATGCAAGCAGAATTTGCATAATTTTCTCTCCATACTCAGGAATGGGCGTCGAAGAGCGCTGGCTCTTCCATTTGATTCTGAGTTCTCGATCATCAAAATCAGGTTGAATTGTTGGATGTATCATTCGACGGAGGCGGATGAAACATCCAACAATTCATCTTCTCCTAAAAGCTCAGAAAGCTTTCACTTTGAGAAACACATTCCACGGGTAAAAGTTACTTTTCTCCCAAAATGTCGAGCGTCACCTCTACCATTTGATCTGTTGTGATGATAAATCCACGACAGCGCCACTCCCCTCCTTGTGGATACCAGATGAGGTTCACAACATCTGGGTAGGCTGATTCAACAATATCTGTAACCGATGGATGAGGCGGTCCAGCAGGGTGCGAATGATAAATAGCCATCATGTCAAATCCCTGCTCTTCCATCGACAACATGGCATCCAACTGCTGCTGAGGATCAAGCCTGAACCGGATTGGACTTGCCAGGATATTTTTTATGGGGAAGACCCTGACCGAGCACCGGTCTTTACCCGCCACCAACCCACAAGCTTCATTTGGGAGTTGGTCTTCAACATCCGAGCGCATTTCGTCACAGTGCTCTTGGCGGATGCAGATGCCATTTATTAGCGTGTCCATAGCGCAGCTATCAGAACGACTAAGAGAACCAAAGCTGGCTCAAGCATGGCCTGACGCAACGACTTTCCTTCGTCCAAGCCACTGACCAGGGTGGTCATAGCATATGTGGGTCCTAGAACCGCCAAGCCATAGGTGATTGAACTAAGAGGCCAGTAATGCAATGCAGCAGCAAACTGCCCCAATACCAACACAGTCACCAGAGTTGCCAAGAAGTCCAAACTGGATTGGGTTCTCAGGCGCAGGGTCCGCAAGCTCACCAATCCGCCCGCCAGCATTAACGCCGGTAAGATCAGAAACAAGCGCGTTCCGGCAGAGTGCAGGACAATGGCAAGGGTCAGGAAAAGGGCAAAAGAAACTGCAATCAGCCCAGCAGAGGCAAGTGCATAGCGGATATCTTGTGGATCGACAACAATATACTCCGCAATTATTACCAGCATTAATAGGATGCCACCGGTGGCAAAAACGGCCAACCACACCATCCCAAATGGAAGCTGGAAAAGGGACAGCCCCAGTACCCAGGCCGTTAAAGATGGCAGGAACCAGTGTTGGATCGTGGTTCCTTCAGCCATGGCTGGGTGATCGCGCAACAACCAATCTATGCCGCTGGCAGTAAGGCATGCCACCAGGAAAGCCACCGCTGTGCGAACATTGATC
>Ga0114946_10002300_pt1 | contig 13127 bp, 6 predicted proteins | sample WalLakDeSediment_FD_88676 | JGI IMG/M metagenome (GOLD analysis project Ga0114946, IMG submission 88676) | Lake sediment microbial communities from Walker lake, Nevada to study Microbial Dark Matter (Phase II) - Walker Lake 11/02/13 Deep Sediment | ecosystem: Environmental > Aquatic > Freshwater...
CGCCCTCCAAAAACAATGGCGTTTCATGGATCGCCCTCCAAAACCGGTGGCTGTTCATGGAACGCCCCCGAAAAAACGATGGCGTTTCATGGATCGCCCTCGAAAAGCGGTGGCTGTTCATGGAACGCCCCCGAAAAACTGCGGCTGTTCATGGAACGCCCCTCGAAAAACGATGGCGTTTCATGGAACGCCCTCAGAAAAATGCGTGGCTATTCATGGATCGCCCCCCCAAAAAACGGTGGTGGTTCATGGACCCCCCCCGAAAACGGTGGCGGTTCATGGATTGCCCTCCAAAAGCGGTGACGGTTCATGGAACACCCCTGGTCCGTGCAGTTCATGGTATGCTTTAGTATCGGGTCGATTCATGGAACGCCCCTTGAAAAAACGGTGGCGTTTCATGGATCGCCGTTATATAGTGATTGCTAAAATCGTCACGGACCGTAGGGGACAACGTTCACGGACTTCGCTACGTGCGAATTCGCCACCACATTGCTGCAACCTCCAATTCCGGTCACTCCATCCCATGCCGTACTGGTCAATCCTTTCAGGATTCTGAAGAGGAGGTGGTCAGGAGAAGTCGCATGCCGAAGTTCACATCTAGGGAGAAGCGTCACCCAGCATTGCGAGCACTTCTTCAAGTATCTCGCAGCTCTTTACCACCTTTTGCATGACGGTGTGATCGGGATATAGCGGTCTGTCAATATCCAGATGATCGACATGACGCCGAACAACATCGCGAGCTTTCGCGACACCGATTCCATTCGCGAATTCACGGAAGTCCAACGCCTGTGCTGCGGCGATGAACTCTATGCCCAGCACGCCGTATGCATTTTCGATGATCTGCGCATTTTTGATTGCCGTATTCATCCCCATGGATACGAAATCTTCCTGATCCGCTGCTGCGGGAATGGATTGAATCGAGGCCGGAACGGAGAGTATACGTTGTTCAACGATCAGCGAGTCTGCCGTGTACTGGCTGAGCATGAGACCGGAGAACATTCCCGCGCCTTTTGTCAGGAAGGCCGGAAGGCCTACACTCAATGCCGGGTTGAGCAGGCGATTGAGTCGTCGTTCCGATAGTACGCTGACCATTGTCACCGCCGCACCAACCATATCCATGGGAAGCGCAACCGGGGTACCCTGAAAGTTCGCACCAGTGAGAGTCAGTCTCTCATAAGGGAGGAAAATGGGATTGTCTCCCACACCGTTGAGTTCGATTTCCACTTGTTGCTTCGCGAACGCTACGGCATCGTGCGCTGCACCGATTACTTGCGGAGTGGATCGCATGGAGTACGCGTCTTGGACCTTCACCTTCAACTTGCCCGTTTGCAGGTCGCTACCCGCAACGTACCGAGTTATAGCCCGTGCGCTGCGTATTGCACCGGAAAAGCCTCGCAGTTCGTGAAGCCTCGTGTCGTATGGTTTGAGATTGGCCAGCAGGGCTTCGAGCGACATCGCGGCGGCGATTTCGGCTTGTTGAAGCCAACGGTCGATGTCGTACAAATGAATCGCGCTCATGGCCGTGAGCAAATTTGAACCATTGATGGCGGCCAATCCATCGCGGGCATGAAGACCGGGTATGGGAATTCCAGCAGCACGCATCGCCTCCGCTCCCGGCATCCGTGAACCCTGATAGTAGGCCTCACCTTCGCCCATCAACAACAACGCTATTTGCGACATAGGAGCGAGATCGCCGCAAGCACCGACGGAACCTTTCTGACACACGACTGGAGTGACACCCTTGTTCAGCATTTCGACGAGAGTCTGCGTGATCTCGGGGCGGCATCCCGAATTGCCGTGCGCATGCACGTTGATGCGCGCCGCCATTGCTCCTCGTACGTACTCTATCGGAGCGGGATCGCCTATGCCTGCCGAGTGGTTGTAGATCAGGTACTTTTGAAAATCCCGCACCTGCTCGTCATTGAGCACAACTTCAGAGAATTCTCCGATGCCGGTATTCACACCGTACATGATTTCGCGTCGATTGATCTTCTCCTCCAGAAGTGCGCGACACGTCTTGATGCGTTCCAGGGCGTCGGGGTGCAACTCCACCGCTTCGCCGTGTCGTGCGATACGCAGCAATGTTTCTACTGTTAAATTCGAACCGTCGAGAATTATGGACATACATGCCTCCGAATTCAGAAAACGAATACTCAAGTAACTTAGGGCATTCTCCCGAAACGAGGAAGTGCATCGACTCCCTACGCAAACCACGATAAGTAATATAGCACCGTAAAACCTTTTATTTGCACCCGCAAAGAATCAACCGCATGGAACGCAAAGACCTCAATAACCATTCGTTTCTTATCGACGTTGATGCTTAGTGTACCTTTGAATTGTACCATTCGTTTTTCTCCCAAATCGCCCAATCCCCATTGAACATTTATGTCAATAATGCTATTATGCACGTACAGCTTCGAAAAGCCGTGCGATTGTGCACGAAAAAAAAAACGCTTGCCGGAGGTGACATGAAGTGGATGCTGTGTATCTGTGTATTGCAGTTGCTCATTCTTTCAGCAATCGCACAACCCACCGCGAAGGATTATTCATACTACCCGTTGCACGTCGGTAATATCTGGACTTACAGAGTTTCCGTTATCACCGATCCTTCACCAAAGGATTCGATTTTCATCGGGTATGAAACAACAACCATTACGCACGACACTATACTTCCCAACGGTATGCGCTATTACGTCATGTCCGGAACGCCAACGCGCATAGACAGTTCCACAGGAAAAGTGTTGATGTTCACTGGCTACAAGACTGGGGGGAATTGTCCCGATTCTCTCGAAGCGGAACTGTTCAACATTTCGGTTGATTCAACGCAGCTCTACGAGCTTTGCAATTTAGGTATTGATTGGATTTGGTTGGTGAACTCGAGTGCGAAGGAGGAAAAAGCCGGATTGCTGGATCACTGGCGATATCTCCGATACTGGGAAGGGTTCACCTGCGACAGAAGATTCGCAGAGGGTATCGGTTTGTGCTATTGGGCCACTTTCAATACGAGCCCGCCCGGTAGAATTTTCCGGGATCTTGTATATGCTCGCATTGACAACGTGCAGTACTATCCTGTGGACTTCCGGCTCGTCGATGCCGTACTGCTGCCGGGAAACACCGTGTACTTGCGATGGATTACCGAAAACGAAATGCAGAACGCCGGTTTTCATGTGGAACGCCGTCCGCAACGGGCCGAAGGCGTTCCTTGGGAAGACATCGCCTACATCCCGCCCTCGGCTCCGGAAGGACAAGGAGGTGAGTACAGCTATATCGACAATACGGCTGCGGATGTGTATCCCGGTCATCACGTCGAGTACAGAATACGTCAGCAGGATTTCGACGGGACCACCATGCACTCACCCGTCGTGTTGGTGAAGCTGGATACCGTCGAATTCACTTCCTCGCTGACGATCTGGCCGAATCCTGTAACGTCGATGTTGAACATCGACATCAAAGCACGCGAGGATAATCCGGCGGTGCTGATCGTCTCGGACATGCTCGGTCGTGAAGTATACCGCTACAAAGGACTTTCCGGCAGACGACACCTGCAATGGGATTTGCGCGTTACTGATGGATTGCGCGCCACTCCGGGAGTGTACAATGTGTTGTTGATTCAGGGGGGAGCGACGAGAGGGAGGACAATAATTGTGCAGTGACTCCGATGCTCCGTAGGTGTGTTGTAGAGTGATCAAACACGACGCCGACAACCTCGCTTTATAGGGAGCGGATGGAATGAACACGATCGTAAAGTTGTGCTAACTCCCTGTACATGGTTATGGGTTCATCCAACATTGAAAAGGCCCCGCGTACGCAGGGCCTTCTTGAAAACTGTCGTATTCTTTGATGCGCTACAGGATACTGATCACTTCTCTTTTTTCGCGATGTTTTCGAGCGTGCGAGTCACAAGTTGCCAGAATTTGACTGTCGTGGAAATACTGAGGCGCTCGTCAGGGCTGTGTGCACCCATGATGGTGGGTCCGAAGGATATCATGTCCATTTCCGGATAAACTTCGCTGATGAGGCCGCACTCGAGGCCGGCGTGTATGGCCTTGATCTCAGGATCGGCACCGAATAATTCCGCATGGCTTTGGCGCACGATTTTCAACGCCGCTGAGTCCATGTTTGGTTGCCATCCAGGATAGCCGTCACCCTGTACCACTTCCAATTTCGCGAGTGTCAATATCGCAGTGACTGTGGCCACAATGTCTAATTTTTCGCTTTCTACCGAACTGCGCTGACTCGTCCCGATGGTCAATGTGTTCTCTTCCATGGTGAGAGTGGCGAGATTAGTCGATGTTTCTACCAGACCCTCGATTTCCGCACTCATTTTCACTACACCGTGTGGAAGCGCTTGCAGCACGTTGAGCAGCGTTTCGAATTGCGAGCTGTCGATGACGGTGCCGACCCCGTCGATGCTACGCATGGAGATGAGCAACTCGGGTTCGACGCTGCGGATTTCCTTGAGGAAGAGTTGTGTGAACGAATCGGCGGTTGCGAGAACGGCATCAACTTCCTCGTTCGGTACGTATACAAGACACTCGGCCTCGCGCGGAATTGCATTGCGTTTACTGCCACCCTGTATGGTGGACAGCAGCATGTCGGGATGCTGTGTACGGAGAGCGCTCAGCACTCGTGTGAGGAATTTGATCGCATTTCCGCGCCCGGAATGAATATCAAGACCTGAATGTCCACCTTTCAATCCACCGATCATTATTTCCACCGCCGTGTGCGTTGCGGGTGCGTTACTTATCGACAGGCGCATCACGCCCGCTGTATCCATGCCGCCAGCGCATCCGACATACAGCGCACCGTCCTCCTCGGAATCGAGATTGAGCATGATATTGGATTTCAGGAAGCCTGGTTTGAGATTTTTCGCGCCCGTGAGACCGGTTTCTTCGTCTACGGTCAGGAGAAACTCCATCGGAGGATGCAAGAGGTCTTTCGATTCCAATACAGCAAGGCCGGCAGCCAAGCCGATGCCGTTGTCCGCACCGAGTGTTGTTCCCCTAGCTTTGACCCAATCGCCGTCCACGAAGGCTTGGATTGGATCATTGTCGAAGTCGAACTCCGTCCCCTTGTTTTTTTCGCACACCATGTCCACATGCCCTTGAATAAGCGTCATCGGGGCGTGCTCATAACCAGGTGTAGCGGGCTTGCGTACGACGAGGTTGCCGGCTGCATCCTGTTCGTATTCGTAGCCGAGATCGGATATCAACTGTTTGAGATATGCGAGAACTTTCTCTTCTTTTTTCGACGGGCGCGGCACCTGCGTCAGAGCATGAAAATGCTTCCACAGAATGGTGGGTTCGAGTTCCTGTACTGTTTTCGACACGATGGATACTCCTTATGGTTGAAAAATTGGTGACAAGGTCACAACTTTACAGTATAGCAAAAATTGCGTATGAGGGAAAGAGAAAAAACGGTCTTGCGATACTGGCTTTCCCTCTGCCTGCCTGTAGTGCGGCATCCAGACTGAAATCATTCTCCTCATTCGTTTCACGCAGAAAAGATTCCCCGCTTTTTGTAACGTTTTAAGATATGCGAGAATCCGGGGGTAATCGAAACGGCGTGGTCGTCCATGTTGACGCTTCGCCAGTTTCGTGGGTGTCGGATGTTGCTTTCTGCTCGGAGATAGCAGAAATATCGCATGGTTGTAAGAGTATGGAGATGTATGACAGAGTAAAAGAGCACTATCGAACGTTTCGCTTTGCTTGAAACGCAGTACGTTCTCGCATGGTACCCGGGGATTCTTTTCCACGTTCAAGAGTCACTGTTTCCTCCAATTGGGTACAATGCAATGTTGAGGCAACGACATCCCGAAAAAAACCCTTGGATACGTTTGTTTGTGAGTCGACGCGCTCCACGAACAGCCCTGTTCGATCAATCAGACAGCCTCGAAGCGGCGCTCATCTCATTACCTCCGTTTCAGCGGAGCGTCCTCGGAGGAGTCGAGAATTTCAGCGGCGTCGATCCGGGAAACTCCATCGTGAATTACTCGCAGCGGGGCAGGCCTACGAGGAAATAATCATCCAGAACGAATCACCTTGTCTGTACATCGGCGTTTCGATATGTTGTATGTTGTTTACGACACAGTCATGTCAATGCAATGAAGACACGTATTCTCTTTTTATTTATCACCGTGCTTTTAAGTTCAGCATACTCGGTGAAACTCGCGAATGCGCAGGACACACGCGAGAGTGGTGATTTCAAACTTGCCGTGCGTTTATACAACGACGGTCTGTTCGCGCAAGCCGAAGAGCAATTCAAATCCTTTATTCAGCGTTTCCCGACGAGCGCAAGCGCAGTCGAAGCACGGTTGTACCTCGGACTGCTGCAGAAGCAGGCGAGGAAATACGGTGAGGCCAAGGCTACCTTGCAGGATTTCGCCCTGCGGCATTCGGATCATCCCAAGGCACCGGATGCTTGGTGGAATCTTGCGGAAGTGTATGCTGCGGAACACAATTACGGGGAGGCCGGGGAAGCGTTCGCGAAACTGAAGGCGTTTCATCCGCGCAGTCCAAAGGCACCGGAAGCGCTACTCGAGGCGAGCACGTACTTTCTCAAGGCTGGCGATACGGAAAACGCGCGTACCGTGCTCAACGCCGTGTTGCTCGAGTACCCTCGTTCCGATGTTCGTGCAGAAGCCCAATTCGCCTTGGGACGGCTGTTTCTGGCCTCGGGAGATGCTGAACGAGCGCTCCGTGAGTTTCGGCGTTTGCAGACGGAGACCATCACATCCGGACTGCGGGCCCGCACGATCGCCGCCATCGGCGAAACGAACATGCAACTCGGCAACAGAACCGAAGCCGAGGCGCGTCTGCGCGAAGTGATCAACACCTGGCCGAAATCTGAAGCTGCTCGGGAAGCGAATGTCGTGCTTGGAGATTTGCAGTTGAAATTCCGGGAATACGATGCAGCCGAAAGAAGCTACCGCAACGTGGCCGATGACGCTTCGGCATCGTTGGAGTTTCGTCTGCGTGCTTTCGTCGGACTTGCGGATGTCGCCGCCGCTCGCAACGATCATGCAGCGGCTGTGACAGCGTACGAGAATATGTTCAGGATGTTTCCACGCGAGTCCATCGAGCCGGCAATTGTGCGGAAGGCGGCCACGGCGGCCAGACAGGCAGGCGATCACGTCTTGGCACAGCGCTATCTCGAAACTCTTGTCAACGATACGCTGCTCAGTGTCGATCGCCGCGTGCTGATCGCGAATTTGGGCGAAATCGCCCGTGACGGACGTTCCTTCGCTGCCGCCGTGTCTTGGTATCGACGCTATCTCCAGCAATTCCCCGACGATGCCGGTGCACCGTTTGCCTTGCTGCGCATTGCCGAAATAAACGAGCAGGATTTCCGTAATTATAGCGAAGCCCTCGTTCTTTACTCATCGGTGATCGAACGGTACGGCCTGACGCGTGTTGCCGACAATGCTCAGTACGCTCGCGCTCGCGTTTTCGAGGCACAGGGACGCGAACATCTGGCGGCGGATGCGTATTCTCAACTTCTCGCACAGTATCCGGCTTCGGATTTCTCGGATGATGCCACACGGCGTCTCTCCGTGCTGCGAAACAGTTCAGCAGAAAGTAATGCCGGTAACATGGCTATCGAGCGTCTGACCGCCGCCATTGCAGCGTTGCAGGAGCAAAGCGGCGGCGGGCAGGTCGATCTGCTGCTTGGCCAGTTGTACCTCGACGAGTTGCGTGACTACTCGCGTGCGATTGCTGCCTTCGATGCCGCAGCACGCAAGGGTGTTACTGGCGCTGATGCGGAACTTGCTTCATGGGGTGCGGCAATGGCAGCAGTGCGACAGGCGAAACAGAGTGGTCAGACAGCCGCCGAGGCCGAGCGCCGTTGTGGAGAATTTTTCACGCGTCATGCAACAAGCGATAAACGCGATATACTAGCGTGGGAATTATTCGAATTACAGCGTTCGTCGGGCGTAGCCACAGATATACTGGATGCTGCATCGCGCTACCTTGCTCTGCGCCCGTCGTCGCGACGCGAGGAGGCCCGTATCATGTATGCCGAAGCGCTGGCGACGCTCGGTCGCAATGAAGAGGCTGATAAGGAATTCACGGCGGTTATCGATGTCGCAAGCGCCGCGACACCGAGCGCCGATGCCTGGTTCGGCAGGGCCAAGCTTCGCGCGAACATGCGGCGTTTCGAGGATGCATTGCGGGATCTTGTCGCGTATGAGAGCAATGCTCCCGATGGCCGATATGCGGCTGATGCATTGATGTTACGCGGCAGACTGCTCGAACGTACAGGACGCTACGGCGAAGCAGTGGAGGTGTACCAGCGTGCTGCGGATCGATTTCTATACAGCGCATTGTTCGACAGCGCCCGCATCGCCTCGCTCGAGGCCATGGCGGCAGGTGGCGACGCGCAACTTGCCGTTGCACGTGCGCTGCGCTTCATGCGTGATGTGGAATCGAATCCGTTTCTCGGCGACGAGCTTGTACAGGAATACCGCTTCGCGCACGCTGCAACACTGGCACGCGCCCGGGATCGCTCCGCCGCGCGACTGGCCTTGCTGCGTTACCTCGACGAACATCCCAACGGCCGGCATATCGGCGAGGTGTTTTATGCGTTGGGACAAATGTATCGTGATGAAGGCAAAGTTGATCTGGCTTCTTCGTACTTGCAGCAGGCAAGTGAGTTGCAACAAGGAGGAGGCGCACTGCGTGCTGCGGCCGATCTTCTGCTGGAGAGTGGAAGATACGACGGCGCCATTTCGCAGTACGAGCGTCTCGCGGCTACGTCGGACAATGAAATGGAGCAGATGTACGCCCGTTCACGAATTGTCGTGGCGCTGTATCGGGCCGGACGCTTGCAGGATGCAGACCGCGCAGCAGCGGAATTCCCGCTTTCGGGTCGCGAAGCACGACCGGCGCAAGACGAATTCAAACTCGAAAAGGGCAAGCACTTTTTCCGCCAAGGTGATTATCGCAAAGCCATGGACCTGTTCGACGATGTTGAAGGAAGCAGAACCGAGGAACTTGCCGCATACGGGCTGTATTGGCAGGGAAGAACACTCGAAGCGCAGAGCAGAAACAACGATGCCATAAAGAAATTCGATGCCGTGGGTAAGAAATATACCAACACGGCGGCCGCTATTGAAGCTTTGATGGCTCTGGGACGTATGAATATGCGTGCAGAGAGATTTGTCGAAGCATCCGCGCAATTCAAGGCAGTTGCCGATGCGCAACATATCTCCGAATCAACGCTGAAGGAAGCTCTCAACGGTCTGATCCGTTGCTACGAGGAATTGAACATGGTCGAAGCCGCTGCGGAAATGACGAAGCGATTCGTCGACGCGTACCCCAGCGATCCGACAGCTTTCCGGAAACATGTGAACCTCGGTGTGTATTACTACAAACTCAGCATGTTCGATATCGCAATTTCGCATCTCGAAAATTTGCTCTCTGAAGCCAACCCCGATGATCAGGCCGAAATTCGCTACTATATTGGTGAAAGTTATTTCTATAAAAGCGATTTCAACCAAGCGGCGTTGGAATTTCTGAAGGTTCCCTACCTTGTTATCGGTAAAACCGAAATCGATTGGACTGCAGCTTCGTACTACATGGCCGGTCAGTCCTACGAAAAACTTTCACGCTACGAACTGGCTCTGGATCTATACCGGAAGATTGTCGATACACCGGGAATTGATGCCCGTTTCAAGGCGCAGGCAGAGAAGGAAATACATCGCGTCCGCGCGCTGATCGATTGAGGAAATTGCATTCGTAGCATTTGAGATGCTTGCTTCGTATTCTCGAAGATTCCGTGCATGCTCGTGGTGGCGTACCTTGCGTGCACATCTTGTGCTGACCAGCCGTTTGCGGTTGTTAATCACGGTTAAGCCTCGATGCGAAGAACATTCGCCCGGAATACGATGAAGGTGTAGACGTTACGTATGTTCGTACTGTATCGTTGGAGCTATCGAATGATGCCTTCACCTCGTAGTTCTATTTCGTCTGTGTTCCGGGGAATCGCAGCTTTCCGCCGTTATCAATGGAGAGCAATCTCCATCGTCTTGCGGATGAATGCTATATTCCTCGCGACAGGAAGTACCGCATGAAACTGTGGTCACACTCTTTCTGACAAGTCTGAGCAGTGTTTACCGGAGGCTGCAGGATACGTTAATCGACGTTCGCGGAGTCGCTACCCGAGTTGTTGTATGAATCTCATCCAGGGTGCGAGCAATGCGTACATTGCATACAGTTACTCTTCATCGTTTCGCCTCGGTCCGCAAGCACTCGTACATAACGAGAGTTGTGGAGATGCTACTCCAGTGGTATTCGAATATTGTTTCCCGAATTGTAACAAAAATCGATTTGCTGTGTTATTATTAATGAGACTGGTCACTCTTGTCGATATGGAAGTTGTTGCAGATGTCAGTTTTCGTATCTTTTCCATAAGAATTCATGTTCGAAATAGATGCTTGAACGAACTGAAAGTGGAGGAAACATGCGTGGATTGATCACATTTGAAGTACCGGTGTTTTCGCTTCTGCTATTGTTCCTTTCTCCAATCTGTTTTCAAACCGTGTACGCACAGAATAAAGCTGTCGGGCCAATACTCCGCGTGTACGAGGATCCATTCGATTTCGACTCCATTCGCTGTCGGGTGCGACATTGCCTACCGATGAGATTCGAAAACATCGGCGATACGGTATTAACGGTGTACAATCATGAGCGCATCAATCGACCGTTTTACGCGCGTGTGGATACACCCTTTACGTTGCAGCCAGGCGAATCCCGCACGTTCGATATATGCTTTACACCGACGGCCTTTCGTTCGGATAGCCAACGTATTTTCATCGGCGCCGATACACGGGTTCCCCTGTCTATCGCAATGCTCTTCGACATCAGCGCCAGCATGATACTGTACATGCCTGACGGGACGCGACGCATAGAAGCCGCACGCCATGCAGGGATGGATTTCGTTGGTCATTTGCTGGATACGCTCGGCATAGAAGATGAAGCTGCGATGTACACGTACGACATAACTCAAAATTTCAACATGACGCAGGGCTTCACGAAGGACACGTCGTTGCTGCGTGCGGGAATTCCCGAAGAGGCCACCGGTACGGCAACCTGTACATTCAACGCCCTAGCGAGAGTGATTGATTCGCTTCGACATCGCTCGAATCGCCGCGTTATCGTAATATTGACCGACGGCGATAACAGCGGCAACCCACCGTGCGGCCCCGTCGATGTCTCTACCGTCCTGCAGAAAGCTTCGGAAACGAATACAGTGATCTACGCTATCGGTATCGGCGATGTGACGGATCACACGGTACTGCAACACATTGCGCGATCGACTGGTGGCGAGTATTTCTATGCCTCGACAAGTCTTGATCTGCTGTCGATGTATAGACAGGTTGCAACGGAATTGAGCAAGAACAATAGAATTGAGGTTGGCATGCGTGGTGTTGGTATTGCACCACGCATAGAGATCGAACCAATGCAACTCGATTTCGGCAGTGTGCAGGTGGGGCAGACGAAGTGCGTTCCGGTTTCGATTCGCAACGGTGGCAACGAGACCTTGCCCTCGGACTCTGTTCGGGCATTATTCCGAACGCCGTATTCGGTTCAGGGCCTGTTGCCCGACAGCATCAAGCCGTATCAAACTGTTCAAGCCTCTCTCTGTTTCACTCCGTTGCTGCCTCTCGATTACACACAGGCGCTATCGTTTCTGCCGAGTCCCTGCGAGGTGTTCCATGATACAATAAAGGTGACGGCGCAGAGTTTCCTCATTCCGCGTGATTCTGTCAACAATCCAGTTTTGGATATACAGCATCCGGAGCCGTCATTCGATACCACATTTTGCGGCACTACTGAATGCATTGAATTGCTGTTCAGGAATCCGGGGGATACCGCGGTCACCGTGCTGTCCATGGACGAGATCGCGAAGCCTTTCAGCGGAAGCATACCTACCCCTTTTACAATACCTCCCGGCGCATCGCAAGCATTCACCGTGTGCTATAGTCCGGATACAGCTCCTCGCACTGATACGCTGCGTTTAGGCTACGAAGCCGAGGTGCGGGTACCGCAGGGCGTTTCCGTATTATTGGATCGCGGAATTGCGATGGAGGAAGAATTCATGCCCGGATTGTCCAAATTAACGGCCGGCATCGCAGCGGCTAGCGATTTCATGAACGGCTTGGATTTTCAGGGAAAACTACCTGATGTCATGGAACTCGCCTATTTCGACAGCCTTGGCAACTTCACCGGTAGTGGTTTTCTCTCCGACAAGTCGGCATTGCAAAACGAATACAACGACACGACTGTACATCGACCCTCGTGTCTCTATGCCGGGCTTGCCGTGGCGCTCGAACGCTTTTCCGCAGTACAGGGCAGTCGAAAGCTGGTACTCGTTACAAGCGGCGTCGATGCCGGTCCCAACACATGCGGACAAGAGGATGCATCCGCGGTGGCGCAGCGTGCTTTGACGCTCGGAGTGCGTATTTACTGCATACACATCGGCGATGCTTCCGGCGTGGGACTTGCCTTGCTCGCCCAGCAGACAGGTGGCTCGTACCATCAGCCGGACGATCTTTTGGAAATGATGCTCGCTCTCCGGGGCATAGAGTCGGAGTATGTGGAACACAGCAGATTCGAACTGCCTCTCGTGGCCCGTGGCGTCACACCTATAGCCATGGTCAGCGCAGACATTCTTGACTTCGGTGCCAGTGACACGGGTGCAACCGTCTGTCGCTCACTTGTCATCAGGAATGTTGGTGATGCTCCGATGCGCATATCGAACGATACCGTACTCGACCCACCGTTTCACCTGGACTGTTCTGAATCGCCTGTTGCACCAAGCGACACCATGCTCGTCCTGCCGGGCGATTCACTGGAATTGTATATTGCTTTCCGTCCATTGCATGCGGGTGTGTCCGCCGACACGCTCATGTTTTCGCATGACGGTTGCATGCAAGATGCGATCCGCATCACTCTGCGCGGAGTGGGCATACTTCGGTCACACGCGACATGGATATATCCATCCTTCGCACATTTCCCCGGTGAAATCGATCTCGGGACGGCTAGCTGCGGTGAGCGTCTTTGCACAACATTTCCGATCACCAACACTGAGGCGACAATATCCAGGGCTGTAACCATTGCGAGACC
>Ga0114946_10002301_pt1 | contig 13126 bp, 7 predicted proteins | sample WalLakDeSediment_FD_88676 | JGI IMG/M metagenome (GOLD analysis project Ga0114946, IMG submission 88676) | Lake sediment microbial communities from Walker lake, Nevada to study Microbial Dark Matter (Phase II) - Walker Lake 11/02/13 Deep Sediment | ecosystem: Environmental > Aquatic > Freshwater...
AAGATCAGGCATCCACACCCTTCGGAGCGCTTCGCCGTCAGGACCCGAGGCAGGAGCCGGATGCGGTAGTGCCCGCACGTCCGGATCTGTACGGGGGGCCCGGGGTAACCCGGGTCCCTACCGCGCTAGCCCTCGACCGCGCGGGTGTTGTCGCGGGGCGCGCGGTCGATCAGCAGGTTGCGGGGGTCGATCCCCGCTCGCCGCGGTCGCTCATCCAAGAGGATCGTCAGCGTGTCCGCGGTCTCATCAAAGCGGTGCAGCTCGAGGTAGAGCGGCGCATCGCCCTCGCCGTAGGCCCCGACCTCGATCCAGTCGTCGAGTGTCTCGGCCTCGGTCTCGACGCCCTTGCCGTCGGCGTAGAGCTTGCGGACTTGGACCTCGAGGGTCAGATCGAATCGGCCGTCGTCGCGCTCGCGGACGGTGGCCGCGAGCGCGCGGTTGTCATAGAGGGTGATCCGCTCGAACATGTCCGCGAGCAGGTATTGGTAGCGCGCGGGCGTGGCCGCCTGTAGGTGGGCATAGAGGTCGTGCGCGACCGTATACGGCGGCTCTTGAAAGCCGACCTCGGCGATGTAGTCGCGCAGGGCCCCGTTGAGCGCGTCCTCGCCGATGTATTGCGCGAGCGCGAACAACACCACGCTGGCCTTGTTGTAATGGATGTACTGCTGGTTCTCGACGAGCAGCAAGGGCAGCTCCTCGAGGGCCTCGGCGCCGCGCGCCCCGAGGTAGCGATCGAGCTCGTACTTCATGAACTTGGGCATCTTGGTGGGCGCGTCGGCGCCGTAGTAGCGCTGCATGACCATCAGCGCGCTGTATTGCGCGAGCGACTCGGACATCAAGGTCGCGCCCTGGACGTTGGCGCCGATCACCTGGTGGGCCCACCATTGGTGCGCGACCTCGTGGCTGGTCACGTAGAGCACGTAATCCACGTCTTGGTCGGCGTTGGCGTCGGCGATGAAGCCGAGGCTCTCGGAGTAGGGGATCGTGTTGGGGAACGACTGGGCGAAGCTGGCGTACTGCGGGAACTCGAGGATCCGCACCTGGCGGTGCTGGTAGGGCGAAAATTCGACGGTGAAGTAATCGAGCGAGGCCTTGATCGCCTCGATCATCTTGGCGACGTTGTAGGGGTGGGACTCGTGGTAAAAGATCTCGATAGCGACGGGCTGACCGCCGCCCGGGGGCCGCCACTCGTCGCGCTCGACCGTGTAGCGGGCCGAGAGCACCGACCAGAAATTGAGGATCGGCGCGTCCATCTCGTAGCGGAAGTAGCGGCGCCCGCCCTCGACCCACTCGCGCTCGAGGTAGCCGGGCGCGAGCGCGATCTGATCGGGCACGGTCGAGACCGTCGCCGCGAACTTCACCCAGTCCGAGTCCGTGCTAATGTAGCTGTTCCCGCGGGCCTCGAGGTCGTCGATCTTGGCCATGCGCGGGCGCGGGGGGAGGTCGTGCTTGCGCCGGATGTTTGGATCGGTGAGCTCGAGCGAGTCGCTGTAGCCGAAGTGCGGCATGAAGCTCATGCTGTTGAAGAAGGTCCCGTTCTCGACCACCGTATTGTCCGCCGACCCATTGACGAAGCCGCGCAGGTGCTTGCGAAACTCGTAGGTCACCGTGAACGAGTCACCGGGCTGCATCGCCGCGTCGAGCGTGAAGATTCGGTAGCGCAGCTCTTCGTCAAAGTGGGCCAAAGTCGCGCCCGGGAGCTCGAGCGCGGCGACCTCGACCTTGGGGTCGCGGCTGAGCACGTGAATCTCGGTGATCGGTGCGGTGGTCTTGTTGACCAGGTGCAGCGTGCCGCGGACGGCGACCCGGCGCTCGTCCGGGTAGAGATCGGCCTCGATCTCGACCGCGGTGATCCGCGGCTGCGCGAGCCCCTGGTGCTGCTTGTAATCCCGTTCGTAGCGGGCCTGGAGCCGCTCTTGCTCGGCGCTGGGGCGGTACTCGTTGACTACGTTGGTGTTGTAAAAGATGAAGCCGCCGACCGCCAACCAGATCAGCGAGGCCGCGACGATCGCCGCCGTGCGCCCGCGGGTCAGGCGGGCCCGCGCGGTGCGGATCCGCAGCGCGAGCGGTGAATCGGTCCCGCGCACCCAAAACAGCTCGGCGATCAACACGAGCAAGATCGCCGCGGCGCCCCAGTACACGGCGAACGTCGCCCGCCCGACCACAAAGTGGCCGTAGCCGTTCATGTCCGAGTAGGTCGTGGGCGGGTAGCTCGCGAAATTATACAGGTGATGCTCGAAGTGCAGGGCCGGTAGCGCGAGCTGCGCCACAATGATCAGGACCATGACCATATAACCCAGGAACTTTTGATTGACGAGCACCTGGACGACGATCGCCGCCACGCCCAGCACCGCCCACTGCTGCACCTGAATCAAGAGCAGGTTGCGGACATACAGGCCGATCTCGAGGTGCGAGTAGCCCTTGCTCAGCTGAAACGCCGTGGTCGTCGCGGCCGCGGCCAGCAACAACACGAACATGCCGACGATCATCGCGGCGAGCTTGGCCAGCAGCGGCACCCAATTGGGGACGGGCAGCGTGTCGAACAGCTCGCTGGCCTTGTACTTGCGCTCCCGGTGGATGAGCTCGCCCGCGTAAAACACCAGGACGATCAGCAAAAACGCCGACATCCCGCCGGCGATCACGGTGAGCATCAGGTGCGTGACCGGCAGCGTGGTCGTGCCGCCCCGATCGATGAAGGCGTAGGCGACGCCCAAGGTGTTGCCGACCCCGAACAAGACGATCACCAAGAACGGCGTGCTGCGGACCAAGGCGCGGATCTCTGCGCGGGCCTGCACGTGCAAGGCGGCGAGCTGCCCGCGCCAGTCGTAGCGCGGGGTGACCGGCGGGAGGGGCTGGGATTGGGCCTGGGTTTTGGCTGGGGGTGGGAGGTCGAGCTGGGTCCGTTTGCGGCCGCCGCCGCTCGGCAGGACCATGCGGTAGCGGACGCAGGTCAGGCCCAGCAGCGCGAGCCCAACGGTGATCCAGATCGCCCGGTTGATCAGGATCTCGGCCGTGAATGGGGCGCCGATCGAGTTCATCTCGGCTGGCGTCCAATAGCGGATCGCGAACTCGTAGGTGCGGATGCCGAATGGATCGCTGATCGCGGCGATGAAGTCGTTGTCGAGGTTGCTGATGTAGTTGCCCGAGACGACGTAGACGACGACCAGCCCGAGCAGGGCGACGTAGCTAAACATGATCCTGCGCGTCAACGTGGCCGCCGCGAACGCGATCGCGCCGATCAACAGCAGGTTGGGGAACAAGAACATCCCGAGGACATAGACGTAGGGCGTGAGGCTCAAGCCGACCACGCGCTCGGGGTCGAGCCAGGGCATCACGCTGCCGAGCAGGGCCCCGAGCGCGAGCCCGGCGATCATGAACCACGCCGCGAGCATCGAGCCGGAGAACCGACCGAGCAGGTAGGGCAGCTTGCGCAGGGGCGTGGCGAAGAACAGCCCCGAGGCGCCGAAGTCGTGATCGCGGTTGACGGCGGCGGCCACGAACGCGGTCGTGATCACCAGCCCGAGGATCAGGCAAAACATCAGCATCATGCTGTGCAGGGCCGCTGGCGAATTGATCGCAATGGCCCCAACCGCGCCAAAGGGGTCCATGCCGCCGTCGATCACTACGCTCAGGAACGCCGACGAGAACGTGACCCCGGTGAAGATCCAAAGCGGCGCGTGGCGGCGGCGAAACGCCAGCTCGAAGCGCAGGACGTCGAGAAATTGGCTCACGCGGCCCCCAGCGAGGACGTGGCGGTCGACGCGGTCTCGGCCAGGCCGGCCGCGTCGGCGCGGGCGCGGGCGAGGGTATTGAAGTAGACGTCCTCGAGGTCGGGCGCGACGGGCTCGAAGCTCGCGCCCGGGTGGGCCTCGGCGAATACGTGGATCAGCACACGGCCAGCCGATCGTCGGTTTGAGATCACCCGATAGTCACGCTCATAGTCCTCGAGCTGCCCGCGCTCGATGGTCGTCTTCCAGGTCTTGCCGCGGAGCTCGTCGATCGCCGCGAGCGGCTGGCCCTCGCGCAGGACCTCGCCGTTGGCGATGATCGCCATATTCGTGCACAGATCGGCGACGTCCTCGACGATGTGCGTGGACAGGATCACGACCACGTGCTCGCCGATCTCCGCGAGCAGGTTCAAGAACCGGTTGCGCTCCTCGGGGTCGAGGCCCGCGGTTGGCTCGTCGACGATAATCAAGCGCGGATTCCCGAGCAGCGCCTGGGCGATCCCAAAGCGCTGGCGCATCCCGCCCGAATAGCCGCCGAGCTTGTTCTTGCGCACATCCCAGAGGTTGACCCGGCGCAGCAGGGCCTCGACGATCGCCTTGCGCTGCTTGGCGTCGCTGATGCCCTTGAGCGCCGCAAAGTGGTCGAGCATCGTCGCGGCGTCGACGTTGGGGTATACGCCAAAGTCTTGCGGCAAATAGCCCAGGACCCGCCGGACCGCGTCTTTGTTGCGCAGCACGTCGATGTCGCCGAGCGCGATGCTGCCCTCGTCGGGATCTTGGAGCGTCGCAATCGTGCGCATCAGCGACGACTTGCCGGCGCCGTTGGGCCCGAGCAGACCAAACATCCCCGTGGGGATGGTCAGCGACACGCCGCGCAGCGCCCTGACGCCGTTGGCGTAGGTCTTGGACAGGTTCTCAATGGTGAGCGTAGTGGGCACGGGACCTCGGCCCGAGTCTACGCCGGGCGGGTGTAGGACTCCACGGGGGCCGGCGTGGTTTCAGGGGCCCGGTGGGCGTCGGCGAACGCGAGCTCGTAGCCGTCGAGCTCGGTCCCAAACAGCCGGTCCCAGACCCGGGTGAACAGCCCATAGTTGCCTTTGAAGCGCTCGTGGTGGAGGGCGTGGAAGGTCGCGGTGTTGGTCCAACGCAGCAGCGGGGCGCGGGTCCACCAGCTCGGCAGCAGCTCGTAGCCGAGGTGGGCCATGACGTTATTCGTCAGGCCGACGACCTGCGCGGCGAGCAGCAGGGGCAGCGGCAGCGGGACCAGCAACGCGACGGGGATCAGCCAGCCGGTGACCAGCACGGCCTCGACCGCGTGAAACGAGTACGACGATAGCGGGGTGACGTCGACGCTGCGGTGGTGGACCGCGTGGACCCGCTTGTACAGCCAGCGCGTGTGGAGCAGGCGGTGGACGGCGTAAAACCACAGATCGTTGAACGCGATCAGGCCCAGCAAGGCCGCGGCCGCGCCGGCGAGACCCCAGCTACCGAGGCTATCACCGAGCTCGATCAGCCCGCGGTCGCGCAGCTCGAACAACACCAACGCCTGCACGCTGCCGAGCGCGAGGACGATCAGCGAGTGGCGGACCTCGTGGCCGAGCTGGGCTCGGTCGACCCGCCGCCCGCGGGTGTGGATCCGTCGCCGCGCGAGCCGGGCCGCGAGCCACCGGCGGGTGATGAGGAACACCAGACCGACGACGGCGAAGTAAGCGATGGCCTGACCGAGGTAGGCGGTCAGGAAGCTGGTGATCCAAGTGAGGGTCGGTGACATCGGCGGCAGGCTCGCGCTCAGTCTGGAAAAGACTCCGAGTCTTTACAACTACAAGTTGCAAAGACTCGGAGTCTTTTGTAGAATCGGCCGATGAGCGCGAGCCGCCGAGACGCCGGCCGAGCGCGCGGCAAGCCGATCGAGCGGGCGATCCTCGCCGCGACCCTCGACGAGCTAGCCGAGCACGGCCTGAGCACCCTCAGCGTCGCCCGCATCGCCGCGGCCGCGCAGGTCAACAAGACGACCATCTACCGGCGCTGGCCGACGCGCGAGTCGCTGGTCGCCGCGGCCCTCGAGGGGACCTTGTGCGAGGCCGCCAACGCCCTCGCGGACACCGGCTCACTGCGCGGCGACCTTCGCCACATGCTCGACACCCTCGCGGTGCGCATGGCTGCTCCAGGCGGCAGGGCGCTGGTTCAGGCGGCCCTGTCCGAGGCCTCGACGGCCGCCGTCGTCGAGCTCAGCGCCGATTCGATGGTCCGCGAGCAGGAGGCTGTCGTTGATCTGGTCACCCGCGCGGTGGTCCGCGGCGAGTGGGATCCCGCCCGACATCAGCCGGATGCCGTGTTGACGATGATCATCGGCGCCGTGATGCACCGGGTCATGCTCGAGCGCTTGCCGATCACCGAGGGTTGGGCGGATACGGTTGTCGACGTGATCGTCCGCGGGCTCGCGTAGGCGGAGGCGAAACTCGACGCGCGCGTACCCGACGGTTTGCCCCGGTTCGGCGCGCGCGTACCATCGACCGCACCATGGAGCATCAGCTCAAGCGCGCGCTCAAGTCGAAGTGTCGGCCCGATGAGCCGATCGGCCCGCACGACGAGCGCCACCATGACTTCGACGATCCCAAGCTGCACTTGCGCGGACGCCCGTGGCGAGCCTGGCTCGCCGACGAGATCCGGCTGGCCGACAAGCCGACGGCGCAGATGGTCACGGGCCTGCGCGGGAGCGGCAAGACCACGGAGCTCAAGCAGCTCCAAGCGCTGCTCGAGGGCGAGGCCTACCGGGTCGTGTACGCGGACATCGAGCCGTGGCTCGGCGACGGTGAGCCGATCACGACCACCGACCTGTTGCTCGCCAGCGTGCTGGCGTTCCACCCGAGCGGCCGACCCGACAACACCACCAACTGGGCCCGTGAATACGCCGCGCAGTTCGGCAAGCTGCTCGGCTCCGAGGTCACCGTCGAGGGCGGCGTCGAGGGGCTCAAGGGCAAGCTCACGACCGATCAGACCCTGTTTCAGCGCGTCGCTCGGCACCTGCGACAGCGCGACGGTCTACGCGAGGACGTGTTCGCCCTGCTCGCGCGTCCGGCCGAGGCCGCCGCCGCCGAGGGCGAGGAGCTGATCCTGATCCTCGACGGCGCCGAGAAGCGTGCGACCGGCGAGCTGCACGAGACCAAGCGCCGCGCCGAATTTCAAAATGCCTGGTCCGGCGCGTTCGTCCAGCAGGCTCGCGATCTTCGCCCGCCACGCCTGCACCTGATCTACACGGTCCCGCCCTTCATGATCCGACGGACCTCGGAGATCGCCGCGAGCTTCGGCTGCGAGCTGCAGTTCCTGCCGATGGTCCGGGTCTTCGACCACACCGGCCAGCTCCACGCGCCGGGCCTCGACGCGGTCGTCGACGCGCTCACGAAGCGGATCCCGGCCGAGCACTTCGAGGAGCTCGCGGTCATGTACTGGCTCGCGGCCTGGAGCGGCGGGTACTTTCGTGATCTGCTGCGCTTCGTCAACTACATGATCCACGCGGTCGGCGAGCAGCCCAAGTTCACCCGCGCGCACGCCAGCTACGCCACCGATCAGGTCCGCCAGAGCTACACCCAGGCGATCAGCTTGTCGTTCGAGGAGCGGCAGGTGCTCGAGCAGCTCCACCCGAGCCGCCGGTTCCCTGATCACGAGGCCGCGCGCGAGCGCATGGACACGCTGCTGCAGGGCTTCAAGATGTTCCGCTACCACAACGACCACGACTGGTACGACGCGCACCCGCTGCTGTGGCCGGTCATGGGCTTCGATCCGCCGATCACCTGGGACCAGGCTGTGGCCCTCGCAGCCGCTCGCGACGCCCGCTCCCGATGACCGCCGACGCCCAGCTCGAGATCCTGACCCGCGCGCTCGAGCTGTGCGACGGCTTCGAGCTCCACTTTGCGATCGTCCCCGGTCCGCGGCAGGAGCAGGCCCTCGCCGATCACCTGCGCGAGCTCGGCGAGCGCCTCGGGCTCGCGATGGTCGAACTCCAGGCCAGCAGCGAGGCCCTCGCCGCGCAGCTCGTCGCCGCGGACCAACCGCGCCTGACGCTGCTGCGGACCGTCGGCGCCAGCCGCCGCGACCCCGCTGCGCTCGCGCGCTGCCTCGTCGAGCTCAACCCGCGCCGCGATCTGATCGCCGGCCGTCACCGCGGCCCGCTGGTCATCGCCTGCCGCCCCGACGCCCTGCGCCGGGTCGTCGAGCTCGCCCCGGATCTCTACAGCGTGCACACCAGCCTCGTGCAGATCGAGCGGCCCGAGCATCCCCGCGCGCCGCCGAGCTGGCGGCTCTTCGATCACGAGGCGATCGGCCTGCTCGGCCTCGACCCAAGCTTTCGCGTGTTCGATGGCCGGGCGATCCCAAGCTTTCGCGTGCCGCTGCCCGAGGCCCCGGAGCTGCCCACGCCCGCGCCCGCGTCCGCGCCCGCACGCGAGTCCGCACGCGAGTCCGCTGCGCTGACCAACGCGCTGCTCGACGCCGCCACCCGCGTGCGCGTCTCGGGCCCGCAACACGCCGGCCCGTGGTCGCTGGTCGCCACGCTCGTCAGAGCGTACGCGCGCAACTGGGACGCGCTGCTGTGGCTCGACGGCTCCGCGCCGAGTTCGACGCTGCTCTACGATCTCGTCCGCGCGCTGCTGCCCGCTGGCGCGCGTCCGCCCGTCGACGCCGACGATCTCGCCGCCTCCTACCTGCGCGTGACCGCCAACCGGCGCGTGCTGATCATCGTCGAGGAGCCGCGTGAGCCGTTGTTGAGCCCGAGCTCGCCCTCGAAGCTGCTCGAGCTCGGGCCCGCGCTCGCCAGCGCCGACCTGCAGCTCGCCGCGCCGACGCAGCCCTTGCCCGCGCGCCCGCCCAAGCTCGGACAGCCCCGCGCTTGGGAGGAGCTGCGCGCGACCTCGGTCGAGCTCGACGCGCCCGATCACGCGCGGCTGTGGCGACTGACCCGCGGGCTGCTCGACACCTCGCTGCCGGGCCCCGTGCGCGACGCCGCCGAGCGCCGCTGGCGAGCCGCGAGCCCCGAGCTCGTCGACGCCGCGCTGGCCGTGTGCGCCCCCGCCGACGCGCCCGCGTTCCTAGCCGCCGTCGCCGAGCTGCACGCCACGCCCAGCGCCGCCGCCAGCTACCTCCGCCGGGCGATCGAGCTGGCGCTGTGCGTCCACGCCCCGGTCGAGCTCTACGCCACCTGGCTCGAGCGCCTCGCCGAGTTCGACCGAAGCAGCGCCGCCAACCTGCGGTTCTTGTCAGCCCTGCGCCACGGTCACGATCACACCGCCGCGCTGTTCGAGTGGGTCGAGCGCGTGCCGGTCGACGCTCGCGTGGTGCCGATCATCCGCCGCGTGATCCGGCGCGACACCGAGCCCGCCGCGAGCCCCGACCACGATCCACGCGCGGCGCTAGTCGAGCTGCTGCGCCGGCTCGACGCCCACGACGTCGAGCAGCTCGAGGCCGCCGTCGAGCAGGTCCGCGAGCGCTGGCGTGCCGGCTCGGCCCTGCTCGACCACCCGCTCGAGGTCGGCCGCTGCCTGCTGCACCTCGCCGGCGGTCGCTGGGAGCCCGCTCGGCTCGCGCTCGAGCGCGCCGACGCGGCGGCCTTGGCCTCGGGCGCCCCGCATGCCCTGCTGCGGGCCAAGCTGTTGGCCATCGAGTACGCGCGCGCGCGCGGAGACATGGACGCCGCGCTCGCCTCGTTGCCCGCCGCCCGCGAGCGCGCCGAGCAGCTGCTCGGACCCCTGCACCCGGCCAGCCTCGAGCTCCTCGCCACGAGCGTGGTCGTCCACGACGCCAGCGCGCGCTCCGACCAGGCCCGGGCGCTCGCCGACGAGCTGTGGCGGCGGCTCGACTACGTCGATCGCCCGCCGGCTCCGCTGCTCGCCGATCTGCTCGCGTTCGTGCAAGCCGACGGACAGGCCGAGCGAGCCGCTCGGATCCGCCGACGCTGGGCCGATCTGCTCGCGCCCGGCGTGTTACCGTCGACCCCCGCGAGCCCGGCGTTTCGTAGCGAATGAGCAGCAACATGACAGCAGCCCAGCCAGGCAAGACCGGAGAGATGAGCTTCGACTTCGAGGGGCTGATCCAGCTGCTCGCGGGGCACCTCTACGCGGAGAAAAAAGTCTTCATCCGCGAGCTCATCCAAAACGCGCACGACGGCATCCAGCGCCGCGCCGCCGACGACCCCGGGTTCACCCGCGAGCGCGGGCACATCGACATCCTCACCGATCTCACCGTCGAGCCCGGCCGCATCGTGTTTCGCGACAACGGCATCGGCATGACCGAGCACGACCTCGTGCGCTTCTTGTCGACGATCGGCAGCTCCGGGACCCGGGCCGCGCGCGAGCAGATCCCCGAGCTGATCGGCCAATTCGGCATCGGCTTTTTGTCGGGCTTCGTCGTCGGCGAGACCGTCGAGGTCCGCACCCGCCACCATCAGGCCGAGCCCGAGCAGGGCTGGCTGTGGACCAACTCGGGCGCCAAAGACTACACGATCGCCCCGTGCACCCTAGCCGAGGTCGGGACCGAGGTCACCGTCTACCTCGCGTCGGTCAGCGATCGCGGGCTGGTCCACGAGGACGCCGTCAAGGCGGTCGTGCGCCAGTACGCCGACATGCTGCGCGTGCCGATCCACGTCAACGATCCAGACCACCGGGGCCCGCCGATCAACGCCATGGTCATGCCCTGGGAGCGCGAGAGCGGCTCGCCAGCGGAGGCCCGGCTCGACGCGATCGTCTACCTCGAGAAGCGCGTGCCCGACAGCGTGCTCGAGGTCATCCCCGTGGGCTTCGACGAGGGCGTGGGCCCCGACCGGATCCACGCCGAGGGCCTGCTCTACATCACGCGCACCCGCGTGGCCTTCCGCGACGCGCCGCGGACCGTGCGGGTGTTCCTGCACCGCATGTTCCTAGGCGACGACGCCAAGGATCTGCTGCCACCGTGGGCGACCTTCGTCAACGGCATCATCAACACCGCGAGCCTCTCGCCCAACGCCGCGCGCGACAACTTCACCCACAATGGCAGCTTCGAGCGCCTGCGTGCGCGGCTCGGCGACATCATCGTCGCGCACTTCGACGCGCTCGCGCAGCGCGAGCCCGAGCGCCTGTCCAAGATCCTGCGCTACCACGACCTCGCGATCAAAGCCGCCTGCTACTACCACGATCCCTTCTTCGCCAAGTTCGGCCACCTGCTCGAGTGGCGGGTCAACGCCCGCTCCCCGGCCGCGCGCAGCCGCGACGATCAAGGCGACCGCGTCGCGCTCGACGCCAACTATGGTTGGGCGACGCTGCCCGAGGTCGTCGCCGCGCTGCCCTCCCCGCCCGACGGTCGCCCGCCGCGCCTGGCCTGCTTCACCAGCAGCAGCTCGGCCAACCAATTCTTCGAGATGGCCGACGCCGCCGGGACCACCGTCGTCGACGCGAGCTACCCGTTCGAGCGCCAGCTGCTCGTCAGCTGGGCCGATCTCAACCGCCTCGAGCTGGTCCACGTCGATCGCGAGGACGACCCCGAGGTGTTCCGGGATCTCGACGGCGAGGTCGATCGCCCGGTCCGGGCGCTCGCGCAGCTGATGTCCCAGCACATCTTGCCCGGCGGCACCGGTCGCCTGCGCGTCGAGGCGCGGCGGTTCTTGCCGGACACGCTCCCGGCCGTGCTCAAGCACAGCGAGGCCGGCCGGAGCAGCCTCAAGGCCCGCGAGATCCTCGACGATCCCAACTCCCCCTCGGACATGCGGGTCATGGCCGAGGACATGCTCCGGCTCAGCCGCAACGCCGACATGCGCATGAGCATCAACGCCAGCAACCCGCTGATCCGGCTGCTCGCCCGGCTCGTCGAGGACCACCCGGAGGACGAGGACCTCCTCGACCTGCTGCTCGGCGTCTACAACGACGCGATCCTCTACAACCAGGAGCTGATGAGCCCGCGCAACGCCCAGATCTTTCATCAGCAGTTTCAGCGGCTGCTGCGAAAGTCGGCGGAGTTTCTGCGCGAGCGGGCCGCTCTCGCCCGCACGCGCGCGCAGCTCGACGAGCAACAGCGCAAGCTCCTGCGCCAACCCAAGCGCGCCCGCAGCCACCTCAAGGCGTTCTTGATGACGCCCTTCGACCCCGCCTTCGATCGCGTGCGCGAGGCCGTGCGCGAGGTCGTCGAGGGCCGACTCGGCTGCGAGCTGCAGTCCGCCGACCAGCGGACCTTCGCCGATCTGATCACCGGCAACGTCGACGCCCACCTCGAGGACGGCGACTTCTTCATCGCCGACGTCACCGGCAGCAACCCCAACGTCATGCTCGAGCTCGGCGGCGTGCTCTACGGTCGGCCGCGGCGGCCGACCTTGCTGATCGCAGCGGTCGCGCAGGCCAACGAGACGCCGCAGTTGCCGGCTGATCTGCAGGGCACCATCACCGGCTCCTACATCGCCGGGGCCGAGCTCGCCGCCACCGTCGATCGGCTCGAGCAGCAGTTTGAACGGCACGAGGGCCTCGCAACCTTGCTTCGGCGCGAGCGAGAGCGCTACGTGTCCGCCGCGACGCTGCGCGACTGGAGCCGCAAGCTGCTGACCGGCAAGGGCGTCTACGCGCGGCTGAGCGAGGCCTTGCCCACGGCGACGGCCTGGCGCCAGGCCACCGTCGCGCAGCTCAAGCCGCTGCTCGGCGACCAGGGCGACGCCGCGGGCTTGCTGCTCGAGCGCGTGCAGGCCAAGCTCCCGGAGTCGGGCTAGTGCCGCGCCGCAGGGAATGGGAGGGGTTGAGCGTGGCTCCCGACGCCCCTAGATGGGCGAGCATCACGAGCTGCTGCACGAGGCGCTTGCGGCCTATGGAGCGAGCCGCATGCGCGAGGCTGCGCTGCTGTATCGTCGCGCGGGCGCGGCTGCGCGCAGCGTGGGCGATCGCGCGGCGTGGTTTCGATCATGGGTGTGGGCCGGGGTCAGCACCGAGTTCGCCGGAGACTTGCAAGCCGCCCTGGGCCTCTATCTCGAGGCGCGCATGGACGAGCCGGACGACGCGCGCCCCTACGAGCGCTGGATCGTGCGCGAGCGCTACTTCTTTGTCCTGGGAGAGACGCGGCCCTCGCTGCGCGCGCTCGAGGAGTCGCTCGCAGACCTGCGCGCCTACGCGGGACAGCACCCCGTGCCCGCCGCGAACCTCGTTTCCATGGAACAATGGCTGGCAGCTTGGCGAGGGGACTGGCCGCGGGCCCTCGAGCTCGCCGAGCGAGCGTGGTCCCTGCACGACGGCGGCCAGGGCCTGCTCAAGGGACAGCTTGGGCTCGCCGCTGCAGGGTATTGCCTGCGCTTGGGCCGAGTCGACGCCGCCCGAGCCTGGCTGAGCGCCGCGCGCGAGCTCGACCCTCGCCACGCGAGCGTCGCCGTGTACGCGGCGTGGGTCGACGTCCTGCTCGCC
>Ga0114946_10002302_pt1 | contig 13121 bp, 7 predicted proteins | sample WalLakDeSediment_FD_88676 | JGI IMG/M metagenome (GOLD analysis project Ga0114946, IMG submission 88676) | Lake sediment microbial communities from Walker lake, Nevada to study Microbial Dark Matter (Phase II) - Walker Lake 11/02/13 Deep Sediment | ecosystem: Environmental > Aquatic > Freshwater...
TCCACCCCCACTGCCAGGTGAGAAAGGACCGCTCGGGATGAGGCATGATGGCCAGGTGCCGGCCATCCGGCGAGGTCAGCGCCGCGATCCCGTGGGGAGAGCCGTTGGGGTTCAGGGGGTAGGCCATGGTGGGCTCTCCCTGGTCGTCCACGTAACGGACGGGGGCCAGACCCTTGGCCAGGACCTCCTCCGCCAGAGCCGGGTCCGGGAAGTGCGCCCGCCCCTCCCCGTGGGACACCCACACCCCCAGCACCGCTTCCTCCATACCCCTGAGCATGATGGAGGGGCTCTCCAGGATTCGCACTGTGGCGAATCTGGACTCGAAGCGTCCCGAGGCGTTGTGGATGAAGCGGGGCTGGGCCTCGGTCTCTATGCCGGTCCAGGGCACCCATCCCAGAAGGGCCAGGAGCTGGCAACCGTTGCAGATCCCGATGCTGAAGGTGTCGGGACGGTCCCGGAACTTCCGGAATTGCTCCAGGAGGTCCGGGTTGAACCGGATGGAGCCTGCCCACCCCTTGGCGGAGTCCAGGACGTCGGCGTACGCGAATCCTCCCGGAAACCCTAGTCCCTGGAAGAAGTCGATGCGGGTGTGACCCGCCAGCAGGTCCGACATGGTGATGTCCCACACATCGAACCCCGCCAGGTGGAAGGCCGAGGCCATCTCCCGGTCGGAGTTGCTCCCCTCCTCCCGCACCACCGCGACCCTGGGTTTGACCGGCCGCCGGAGGATTTCCGGTGCGGTGTGGGCCGCGGAGAAGGGGAAGCGGTAGGTGGGCCCCGTGCGGGTGTGCAGCCCGGCTTGCTCCTCCTCCACCAGATCCGGATGGGCCTGGAGTCTTTCCAGGCGGAAGCTGGTCTCCTCCCACGCATCCCTTAACACGCGCATGTCCTGATCCAGGACAGTGGCTCCCCCGACCCGGAACGTGACGCGGGGCTCCCTCCTGGTGAAGCCCACGGGCTCGCAGGGGACCCCCACGGCCCAAAAGGCCTCCAGGATTCGATCCTCGTCCTCCTCCGCCGCCTCGAAGACGAGCCCCAGCTCCTCCGAGAAGAGGACGGGGAGGGGCGCCGAGGGGTGGAGGGAATCATCGCCGCCGGCCATGCCTCTCAGATCCACCTCCACCCCGCAATTTCCGGCGAAGGCCATCTCCAGGAGAGCCGTGACCAGCCCCCCGTCGCTCCGATCGTGGCCGGCGGTCAGGATGCCTTTCTCCAGGAGCTGTTGGACCGTCTTGAAGGCTCCCAACAGAAGGGTGGGATCCTCCACATCGGGCGAACGGTCGCCCACCTGTCCGTACACGTGGGCCAGGGCGGAGCCCCCCAGGCGATTCCTTCCTCCCCCCAGGTCCACGAAGAAGATCCGGCCGCGGCCGGGAAGCTTGAGGTCAGGGGTGACGGTGGCGGTGATGTCCGGGCAGGTGACATAGGCCGACACCACCAGGGATCCGGGTGCCTTCACGGTCTCTTCCCGGCCGTCGGGATCCGGGGCCAGGGCGGCCATGGAGAGGGAGTCCTTGCCGCCGTCCACGGCGATGCCCAACTCCTCCATCATCTCCGCCATGGCCAGAGCGGCGTCGTGCAGGGCCGCTCCCTCGCCGGGGAGCTTCGCCGCCCACATCCAGTTCGCCGAGCACTTCACGTCTTCCAGGGCACTGACCCGGGCCCACACCAGGTTCGTCAGGGCCTCACCCACCGTCATGCGGGCCATGGAAACCGGATCAAGGAGGCCCTTGATGGGTTGCTCGCCGATGGCTGTAGCTCCCCCCGTCAACCCGAAGTGGCTCTGGGCAATGACGGCCACGTCCGAGACCGTAAGCTGCAGGGGCCCGGCGCACTGCTGCCGGGCCACCAGCCCCGTGACACACCGGTCCACCTTGTTGGTGAGGAACCGCTTCGAGCCCACCGAAAGGAGTCGCAGCACCCGCTCCAGGGCCGCCTCCACGGTGACTTCCGCCGGTAGCTTCAGGGCCTCCGGCCGGGGCGGGATGCGCTGGAGGTGGAAGGTCTTCCGGGGCATGGAGCCCAGGACATGCTCCAGCTCCATGTTCACCGGCGTGGAGCCGTCCCACTCGTCGTGGAGGACGATCCTTCCGTCACCCGTCACCCGTCCCACGAAGGCCACCGGCGCCTTCTCCCGGCGGCAGAGGGCCTGGAACACGTCCCGGTGCTCCGGCCGGAGGAGGAGAGCGTTGGCCTCCTGGTACTCTGCGCCCCATATCTCCAGGACGGAGAGGGTGTCGTCCCCCACTGTGATGGCCCTGACCTCGATGCGGGCACCGGTGGGATCCACGAGCTCCTTCAGCACGTTGCAGTTGCCGCCGGCGCCCTGGTCGTGGATGCTCACGATGGGGTTGTGGTCTCCCAGCTCCACACAGGCCCGGATCACCCGGTTCACCTTTTGCTCCATCTCGGCGTCGCCCCGCTGGACCGCGTTGAAGTCCAACTCCTCCACATTCTCTCCCTGGACCATGCTGGAGGCTGCGCCGCCACCCATACCGATCCGATAGGCCGGCCCCCCCAGTTTCACCACCAGCATACCGGGCTCAGGTGTCTCCTTGTCCCGATGGCGGGCGTCCATCTGTCCTATCCCGCCTGAGAACATGATGGGTTTGATCCACTCTCGGCGCTCCCCGCCCGGAAGCCGCAAGCCGAAGGACCGGGTGAAGCCTTGGATGACGGGCTCCCCGAACTTGTTGCCGTAGTCCGAGGCACCGTTGGAGGCCTCGATCTCGATCTCCAGGGGCGAGGCGAGGTTGGCGGGATAACGGAATTCCGGGTCCTCCCAGGGAAGGGGATAACCGGGAATCCTCAGGTTGCCCACGCAGTAGGCCGCGGTTCCCGCCACCACCAGGCTTCCCCGGCCCGTGGCGTGGGTATCACGGATTCGGCCTCCCGTTCCCGTCTCCGCTCCCGGAAAGGGGGCCACTCCGGAAGGGAAGTTGTGGGTCTCGGCGGTGAAGAGGATGTCGTACTGCGGGTCTTCCTCCCGGAGGATTGTGGGTTCTCCTGGACGGCCCGGCGTCAGGGTGCGCACGGAGCAGCCCCGGATAGCGCTGGAGTTGTCCTTGAAGGCGATGACGCTGTTGGAGGGGTTGGCCTTCAGGGGCCGCTGCACCATCGACATGAGATCCTCCGGGGCCTCCCTCCCGTCCAACACCAGACGCCCTTTGAAGAACCAGTGCCGGGAGTGCTCGCTGTTGGACTGGGCGATGTCGAAGACCTCCACCGAGGTGGGATTCCGGCCGATCCGCCGGGCGAAGAGGTCCGTGTAGTAGTCCAGGTCCCACTCGTCGAAGGCCAGCCCCATCTCCCGGTTCACCCGCTCCAAGGCCGCCCGCCCCTCTTCCAGGACCGGGATTTCCACCACCGGCTCCGGCTCAACTCCGGTTTCGAAGGTGGTGAGAGGCTCCGGGTATCGGGTTTCGGTCATGCGGTCGTGGACGAGGGCCAGGAACCCGTCCACCTCCGGCGGGGAAAGGGCTGAACTCCTTTCGAGGAGGAACCTCCGGGAACGCTCGATGCGCTGGATCGCAGCCAGGCCGCAGGCGTGGCAGATGCCCACGGCGTTGGTGGACCAGGCCGTGGTGAAACTCATGCGAGGGCCCACTTCCAGGACGGTCCCGGGGCCGGAAAGGAAGCTGGATCCGCCGTACCCCTCGGGTTCGAAGGTTTCCGAAAGGAGCCAGGCCAGAGTCTCCATCTCCCGTGCCCGCAGGGGCTCGGACGACTGGACGTTGAAGCAGGCCTCGGTCCGGAGCCCGGCAAGGGGGGAGTCCATGACGTCTGCGGCCCGCGCCAGGAGCTGCCGGGTCCCGGCGGCGGAAAGTCCCGGGGTCCTGAAGAGATGGAGGATGGCCATGCGTTACCGGGTTGGCTGTGGTAGTGGGCCCCCGGGGGGTGCCGGGTCAGGGAAAGCTCGAGGGCCAGACTCCGGGTCGGCCCCGGAACCTGGCCCAAGATAATCAACTCCGTCCGTCGGGGCTGCCCCCGAACTGACTCACCTCACGTACGTTCGCCGGGGCTGCCCCCGGCCCGCGCCCTCGCCTCAGGTCAGGAGCTTGCGGTCCCTCGCAGCCGCCTCCAACTCGGCCTGATGGTCGGGGTGGGCGATCCCGATGAGGGCCTCGGCCCGTTCCCGGAGGTTCTTTCCGAAGAGGTAGGCCGTCCCGAACTCCGTCACCACGTAGTGGACATCAGCCCGGCTGGTCACGACCCCGGCACCCTGCTTGAGGAAGGGTACGATCCGGGAGAGGGTGCCGCCCTTGGCCGTCGCCGAAAGGGCGATGACAGGCTTGCCTCCCTTGGAGCGGGCAGCTCCCCGGATGAAGTCCACCTGTCCTCCGAACCCGGAGTAGATGTACGGGCCGATGGAGTCGGAGCACACCTGCCCCGTGAGGTCCACCTCGATGGCCGAGTTGATGGCGATCATCTTCTCGTTCTGACTGATGATGAACGGGTCGTTCACGTAGTCCACCGGGTGGGCTTCGATGAGGGGGTTGTTGTCCAGGAACTGGTAGAGGGTGTCGCTCCCAAGGGCGAAGGTGATGATGACTTTCCCCTGGTGCAGCGTCTTCCTGTAGCCGGTCACCACGCCCCTCTGGATGGCCAGCATGGCCTGATCCGAGAGCATCTCGGTGTGGATGCCCAGGTCCAGGTTCCCGTCCATGGCGGCGAAGATGGCGTCGGGGATTCCCCCGATCCCCATCTGGACTGTCATCCCGGGCTCGATGAGCTCCAGGATGTGCCGGCTGATGGCCAGCTCCACCTCCGTGGGCGGGCCCGGGGTGAGGGTGGGCAGTGGCTCTGTTTCCTCCACGATGGTGTGAACCCGGTTCACGTGGAGGAAGCAATCTCCCAGGACCCGGGGCATCATCTCGTTGACCTGGACGATGACGTGCTTGGCGTTGATGCAGGCGGCCTTGGAGGCCAGCGTCTCCACGCCCAGGCTCATGAAGCCGTGCTCGTCGGGAGGGGATGCGGCCACCATGGCCACGTCCACCGGGATCACCTTCTGGTGGAAGAGCCGGGGGATCATGTAGAGGAAGATGGGGACGTAGTCCGCCCGGCCGTCGTTGACCGCCTTCCGATCCGCCGGCCCCACGAAGAGGGAGTTGTGCCGGAAGCTCCCGGCCATCTCCGGCGCGGAAAGCGGATCCTCTCCCAGGAGCAGCACATGGCTCACCTGGACGTTTTTCAGTTCGTCCTTCCGGGCTGCCAATGCCCTCACCAGTGCCTGGGGGATGGCGGCGTTTCCGCCGTAATACACCCGGTCGTTGCTCTTGATGATGGACACCGCCTCTGAGGCGGTCTTCAGCTTGGCCCTGTAATCCGCGACCCAGTTCATGTATGTCGGGGCCTCCTCAGCCCAGGAGGTCGTTGAGGTTCTTGACGGGGATATCCCAGTGCTCCCCGATGGCATTGTGGACCAGATGCCCCTCGAAGGTGTACACGCCCGTTGCCAATCCCGGGTCTTCCCGAAGGGCCTGCTTCACGCCCTTGTCGGCCAGGGCTTCCACGTAGGGCAATGCCGCTGTGGCAAGGACCCGGGACGCCGTGCGCGGCACGTTGGCCGTCATGTTGGGGACGCAGTAATGGACGACCCCATGCTGGACGAAAGTGGGTCGGTCCAGCGTGGTGAGGCGACTGGTCTCGATGCATCCGCCCTGGTCGATTGAAACGTCCACGATGACGCTCCCGGGCTTCATCTTCTTCACCATCTCCTCCGTCACCAGGAAGGGTGCCCTTTCTCCGGGGATGAGGATGGCGCCGATGACCACGTCGGCGATGCTGGTGTGCCGGTGGAGGCGCTCCTCCGTAGCCAGGAGGGTCACCACCCGCCCAAGAAGCTCGTTGCTGGCCTTCCGGAGCTTCTTCATGTTGTGGTCCATCATGACCACGTGGGCCCCATCGTAGAGGGCGTTACGGGCGGCCGTCACCCCCACCGTCCCGGCGCCCAGGACCAGCACCGTGGCGGGGGGAACCCCCGGCACGTTGCCGATGAGGATGCCCCGCCCCCCCTTCTCCGCCTGGAGGAAGTGTGCCGCCACGGGAATGGACATCTGGCCCGCCATCTCGCTGAAGGGAGCCAGGACGGGGGAATGGCCATGTGCATCCCGGATGACCTCGTAGCCGATGAGGGTGGTGCCCAGCTCCATGAACCGCTCCACGTTCGCCCTCGGGACCACCGCAAGGTGCTGGAAGGCGATGATGACCCCGCCGGGCTTCAGTAGCTCCAGCTCCTCGGTGGAGGGCCGGCCCACACGGCAAACGAGGTCCGCCCGATGGTAGGGTTCCCTCCGGCCATAAACGATCTGGGCCCCGGCCTTCTCGAAATCCTGATCGGAGAAGTGGGCGGCCAGGCCGGCCCCCTGCTCCACGTAGATGACATGTCCTTCCGTGACGAGCTGATGGACGGCGAAGGGGCTGAGCCCCACGCGGTGCTCGTGTCTGTGTATCTCTTTTGGAACGCCAATGACCATGGCAATCGCCTCCAGGATGTGTGCTGGATGCACGGCGTCAGCGGCCGCGACTGTTAGCAATCTTCATGCCGGGAGCCGGCAGCGAAAGGGCCTGCCGGGCTGGTTTCAGATCACCCTGCCTGTTTGTCGCCTGCCTGCTCCTCCCGGGCACCTCCGCCCAGAGCACCTGGAGAGCGGCCTGCAGGTGGTCTGGACATCATCCCGGCTTCAGATCCAGTACCGGGGTGCCGTCTACCGCATCCAGCCCCCGGACCAGGAGCACGTTTCCCCGGATCTCCAGGAGGTCCACCTCGGTGACGCCGATGGGGTTGGGGCGACGGGGGCTCCGGAGGGCGAATACCCCCCGGAGTGGGCGGGACGGGTCCCCGCGGGGGTGCTGGCGGAGCTCGAATTCCTCTGCCAGGTGGAACTGGAAGACCACCAAGACCCGGGACTCCTCCTCCAGGCCTTCGAGACCGGGCGCCAGTTCCGGATCCAGGACGATGCGGGACACGGCCTCCCTCAGGGTGTCCCGGCGGGCGCTAAGGGGGAGGCCGTTCTCCACCCTGCCGATGGGGCGGACGATCAAGGGCCGAATCCCACCGGCGTCTCCCGGCACCTTGGCAGGATCAAGGCCCCGCGGGGTCATGGCAGGGCCGGGCTCGCCCGTGGTCATGGCAGGGCCGCCGTCGTGTTGTGGGCCAGGACCCTGTCCTTGGCCACCAGGCAGGCCGCCGGCGCCTCCAAGTGCAGGAAGGTGGCAGCATCGTGGCCGACGCATTGGCCCAGGACGAGAGCAAAGTGTACACCTTCCCGGTTCAATAGCTCTGCCTGGGCCACGGGGTTACAGATCATCTCGGGACGGCCGGGGCGGACCTTCTGGGCATCGTCCATACCCACCTCTTCCTTGGGGACCGCTCCGGTCTTGCAGCAGGCAGAAGACACTTGGAAGCCATTGGTCTGGAGGATCCCCGTGAGGATGCGGGCCTCTTCCCTGAATCCTACGCAGAAGCTGATCCCCAGGTGGGTTGCCCCCAGGGCATGGGCCACATCCATGGCTTCGGCCACGCGAGTGCGGTCGCCTTTTCCCACGGACCGGACTTCCTGAGCCACCCGCTCCAGGGTCGGAAGGTCGGATCCCCGGAAGGAAGGGCGGCCCTCGGGATTCCAGTGTCCGAAGAGGGCGTCCTTCAAGTAGCTCCGGCTCGTGTAGAGGGCCGCCGCAGGGTTGTGCCGCAGCCGGGAGTCCCGGGCCACCAGAACCACCACGGGGATCTGGCTGGCTTGGACAAGCATGGCCTCATGGGCCACACACATCCCGGCCACGACGATGAGGTCTATCTCCTGGTGGCCGAAGAACCGGGCCTGCTCCACCGGGTCGCAGCCCTGCGGGCAGGGAGGGAGAAACGGCTCCAAACCCGAGCCGTGGAAGTAGCTTGCGGCCTGAGTCGCTTCCCGGGCCATGTCGGCGCAATGGGCCAGGCCCAGGCGCCGGAAGCCGATCGAACGGGAGAACTCAGCGATCTCCCGCAGACGTGTCCAACGGCCGTATCCCTCTCCCTCTACAAGGGCGGCCCGGACGGCAAGCTCCCGGGTCGCCCCGTCACGGTAGAGCTCCTGGAAGTCGGGGAACTCTCCCCGCATGGGGCAGAAGTCGGGTCCGGCGTCCCGGATTCCCCCCCGGCACACGAAACTTGGGCAGTCGGCGCAATGGACGGTCATGTCAGGTTCTCTCCCTCGAGGCCGCAACCTAGTACATTCGTTCGGACTTCGCAGTTCTGGCCGGTGCCCGGAGAGGTGGGGCCCCGAAGCTGACGGACTGCGCCGTTCTGGCCAGTGTCCCCAGGGCGGGGGCTCGGCGCCGATGGGTTTGCGACTTCTCATCGGCGCGCACCAGGTGAGCCCCCGGCGCCGGGGGCGAAGAGAGGAGCGCGAGACCAATGAAGGCCATCGCAGAAGTACAGATCATTCCCATCGGGGCCGGCGTCTCGGTCCGAAAGGAGGTCATGAGGGCCCACGAGCTCCTGGAGGAGTCGGGCCTGGACATCGTCCTCCACGCCAACGGATCGAACATGGAGGGGGAGCTCGGGGATGTGGTGGCGGCCATTCAAAGGACCATCGAGACCCTCCACGGCGAGGGGGTGGTTCGCCTGTCCACCCACATCAAGATCGGCACCCGGATGGACAAGGTCCCCACCATGCAGGGGAAGCTCTTCAAATAGCAGGGAGCCGGGCGCCGTCCGGCGCCTACCGGATTCCTTCCGGGAAGAGGGAGACCTTCACGTAGTTGTCCAGCCTGATCCAAAGGCGTGCATCCCTCTGCACCGTCCCGGTGGTGACCTCCGTCAGGAGAGACTCGTCCAGCAGAAGGCGAGGGTCCATGTCATACTGGTAGCTGAAGCTCAACTGGGTGGCCCACCAGCTGTTCTCCCGGAGGTTGGTCTCCCTGCTTCTTCGTTCCTGTTCCCTGGCGGACCGGACATCGTCCGGCGCAGGCCCTTCCTCCTGTAGACTACGGATCTCGGAGAAGATGGCCTCCACCAGCTCCTCCACTCGCTCCGGGTCTGACCCGAACGACACGGAGATGGAGTGTCGCGGCTCAGGGAACGGCTCGTAGGTCCGGCCCACCCCCACGCCGTACGTCCCGCTCATCTCTTCCCGGATGACTTCTCTCAGGCGGGTATCCAGGACCGAAGTCAGGATCCGTATCCCCAGCCGGTTCTCCCGGGTGTACTCGAAGGGTCCGGAAAAGATGATCTGGGTCCGGCTCTGAGGCTCCACCCCTCGTACCACCCTCTTCTCCACGACCCCGGTGGGTAGTGCGATGCCCAGGTCCACCCAGCTCTCCTGGCGGGACAGGTTCGGGAGGCTGCCGAGGTAGGTTTCCACCAGGGGTCGGATCTCCTGGGGGTCGAAAGCCCCTACCAGCACGAATGTGAAGTCGCTGGCGTCGGCGAAACGGTCCTGGTAGAAGGCGAAGGCCCGGTCCAGGTCGATCTCCTGGAAGGCCTCCAGGGTGAGGGGCCTGGCCCGGGGGTGACCCCCGGCCAGGGTCACCAGGAGGGTGTCCTGGAAGGCCGCCAGGGGGCTGGCGCCGCGATTGGCCAGGACGGCTCCCATCTGGGCCTGCAGGGCCCTGAAAGCCGTTTCATCCTTTCGGGGGGCTGTGAAGTAGAGATGGATGAGCTGGAAGAGGGTCTCCAGGTCCCGGGGGGACGCCGCCCCGGAGAGGCCCTCGGTGAGCTCCCCTATGGAGGGGGACACCCCCACGGCCTTCCCCGCCAGCTTCCTCTGAAGCTCTACCTGACTGAAGGAGCCCACCCCCCCCATGGCCACGATCTGGCTGGCATTTGAGGCGGAAAGGTGGTCCTCCACGGAGGAGAGGGAGTACCCTCCGGGACTGAAGGCTCGGATCAGGACCTCGTCCTCCTTGAAGTCCGTGGGCTTCAAGATGACCCGGACCCCGTTGGCCAGCGTCCAGTCGGTGAGGCCCAGCTCGGGAACGGTGCCCTCCGCCACCACCGGACCAGGTGTGGGGGTTTCGGCCACGAGAGGCTCCTCGGGGGTGGTGTCCTCGTAGGGCCCGATCTCCATGGCCAGGACTTCCTGGAATAGCGGCAACAGCTCGGCTTCCGTGGGAACGGCCAAACCCTCCTTCTCGGGGGAGCTCACAAGTACGACCCGGTTCCGGTCGTCGAGCCACCCCTGGGCAACCCGGTTCACCTCTCCGGGGGTGATGGTGGGTAGGAGGGCCTGGGCCGCCTGGAACTCCAGTTCGATTCCCGGGGCGGGCTGCCCTTCCAGGAAGTGACTCACGTACTCGCTCGCGAACCTGGCGGAGGGCTGGTTTTCCCGGTCGGCATACGTCTGCTCCAGCCCTCGAAGGAGATTCGCCTTCGCACGCTCCAGCTCCGAAGGCACGAAGCCGTGGCGTGCAGCCCTTTCGGCTTCCGTCAGGAGAGCCTCCATCCCGAGCTGGACCCCGTCTTCCGCCACAAGGGCCGCCAACTGGACGAAGGAACTGGTCCGCACGAACCTGCCCCTGGCGGTGCCGGCGGCAACGAAAGGAGGATCCTCGGCCTGGGTCAGCTCGAAGAGCCGGGCGTTCAGCATGGCTGCCGCCAGCCTCTCCACAAGGAGCTCCCGGTATCCGGCCAAGGTGTTCCGGTCCTCCACAGGCTGCTTGAAGAGGATGGCCACCTGGGTGCCGGTGGCTTCAGGATCACTTGCAATGGCGAAGAGGGTCTCGGTGTGCCCAGGGACGTCGTACTCGGGTCGGGGTCTGGGATCCTGTGGGGCGGGAATGCCGGAGAAACGCTCCCGGATGGTGGTTTCCATCCAGGCGGGGTCGAAGTCCCCCACGGCGATGACCGCCATGAGGTCAGGCCGGTACCAATCCTGGTAGAAGCGCCGGATGGCGTCGTGGGGGAAGGTCTCCAGGACTTCCACTTTTCCGATGGGAAGGCGCCGAGCATAACGGGATCCCGAAAAGAGGACGGGCAGCTGCTTGTCCATGATCCGGGCGTTCGCTCCCCTTCCAAGGCGCCACTCCTCGATGACGACGCCCCGCTCCTTGTCGATCTCCTCCCCGTCCAGCGTCACCAGGTGAGCCCAGTCCTCAAGGATTCGGAAGGCCGTGGAAAGAATATCCGGGTCGTCGGTGGGCACCTGGAGCATGTACACCGTCTCGTCGAAGCTTGTGTAGGCGTTCACGTCGGGGCCGAAGCTCATCCCGATGGACTCCAGGTAGCGCACCAGTTCCTGCTTTTCGAAGCTCGCCGTGCCGTTGAAGGCCATGTGCTCCAGGAGATGGGCGAGCCCCTGCTGGTCCTCGTCCTCAAGGATGGACCCGGCGTTCACCACCAGGCGTAGCTCAGCCCGGTTCTCGGGACGCTTGTTGGTCCGGATGTAGTAGCGAAGGCCGTTGTCCAGTGTGCCCACCGTGACCGTGGGGTCCAGGGGAAGGGGAGTGTCGGGCGACGTGAAGACCGGCTCCTGGCCCAGGGCGGGGAAAGGGATGGCCAGGGCCGTGGCGAGGACCAGGGCCGGCAGGACGAGCTTGGTGAGCTCGGATGGATATCTGTGCATGAGTAACCGCCTGGGGATGGGTAGGCTGGTCCGGTATTCGCCGAGGTTCGCCGGCTGTGTCGATCCGGATCATACCTCCCGCCTTCTCTCGTCGTTCCCCAAGGGCCGGCCATCGGCACGTCGCGAGGCGATCCCCTGTCGTCATTGGGCCCCTGGCGTCCCCCGGACGCCGGCGCCTCGTGAGGCCCGCCCCTGTCGTCATCGGGCCCCTGGCGCCCCCCGGACGCCGGCGCCTCGTGAGGCCCGCCCCTGGCGCCGCAGAACCTTGGACAAGACCCTGGCGCAGGATGCCCCGATAGGTTACTAGTACGGTAGTTGACATCCACCACAACCCGAGGTACATTGCTACTATGAAGATAGTCAATTCTCGTCCCGACGCCGACCCGGTGATCCTCACCGTCCGTGAGATGGACGTGATGAACGTCCTGTGGACGCTTGGCTCCGGTACGGTGACAGAGGTCCAGGAGAGGCTCCCCGACGAGCTGGCGTACACCACGGTCCTTACCATGCTGAGGATCCTGGAGAAGAAGGGCCACCTCCGGCACGAGCCCGACGGACGGGCACATCGGTACGTGCCGCTGGTCCAGAAGGACGAGGCCCGGGAGGGGGCCCTGGGTAGGGTGACCCGGAAGCTCTTCTCGGGATCCCCGGAGCTGGTGATGGCGCATCTCCTGAAGGAGAGGGGGCTCACGGAGGATCAACTGCGGCGCCTGCGGGACCTGGTGGATGACCGACTGAAGGAGGAAGAGCAGAAATGATCGCTGCATGGATCCTCCACACCCTGCTGGTGAGCCTCTTGGCAGGCGCCGGAGCCCTGGTCCTGGAGACCCTGCTCCGGGGGCATCGACGCCCCACCCGCTGGGTGTGGGCCGGAGCCATGCTTCTTTCCGTCGCCTGGCCCCTGGGTAAGCTCTTGCTGGAACGGCTTCCCACACGGGAGCTCTCCGCCCCGGTGCGGGAGGGGGCCCCGGTGGTGTTCCTGGACCCCCTGGTCATGCAGGTGGGCCCCGAGTCGGTTTTGAGGAGCCTGGACGGGCCCATTCTCCTTTCCTGGGCCCTGGCTGCGGTGGTCCTTCTGTCCCTTTTCTCCTGGGTCCTCATCCGGACTCAACGCCTTCGGAGGGCTTGGCACCCTGAGGTGGTGCGGGGCCATTCCGTCTTGTTCTCAAGGGACTGGGGCCCCGGGGTGGTGGGCTTTGTCCGGCCCGCCGTGGTATTGCCTGAATGGTGCCGGGGCCTGGACGACCAGAGCCTGCGCCTGATCCTGGACCACGAAATGGAACACCTCCGGGCCGGGGACCTCCGCCTCATCTTGGCGGCGAGAATCCTACCGATCCTGGTGCCCTGGAATCTGCCCTTCTGGTGGCAGCTCAGCCGCCTCAGGTTGGCGGTGGAAGGGGACTGCGATCTTCGGGTCCTGGGCAGGCACCCGGGGCGGGCCCGGCCCTACCTGGAGCTGCTCTTGGACGTGGGCCGGGGAGTTCCCGGTCCCAGGGCCCTGGCGGCCATGCTGTCGGAGCCGAGGGAGACATTGGAACGGAGGATACGCATCATGACCATGCCCTTCCCGAAGAA
>Ga0114946_10002303_pt1 | contig 13118 bp, 7 predicted proteins | sample WalLakDeSediment_FD_88676 | JGI IMG/M metagenome (GOLD analysis project Ga0114946, IMG submission 88676) | Lake sediment microbial communities from Walker lake, Nevada to study Microbial Dark Matter (Phase II) - Walker Lake 11/02/13 Deep Sediment | ecosystem: Environmental > Aquatic > Freshwater...
GGCGACGGCGACGGCGACACCGGCGACGGCGACGGCGACACCGGCGGAGACGGGGACGGCACGCCGGATCCCGGCGACCCACTGCCGAGCGCCCCCGTCGGCGAGTGGCTCTACGTCGAGATCGACGGGATGTTTTGCCGCGACGGATCCCCGGCTGGGATCGGGGTCCGCTACGCCAACAACTCCGACCACCTCGCGATCTACATGGAGGGCGGCGGCGCCTGCTTCAACAGCGTGAGCTGCCTCGCCAACCCCTCGAGCATCGCGTCCGGCAAGTTCAACCCGGGCCCTTACGGCGGCTTGTTCGACAACACCAACCCGGACAACCCGATGATGGACCACAACTTCATCTACATGCCGTACTGCACCGGGGACGTGTTCTTTGGCCGCCAGCCCAACGGCAACGTCCCGGGCGGGCCCTCCAACCAGATGTTCGTCGGTCACGACAACGTCTTGCTCGCGCTCGACCGGATCACCGACACCTTCCCCAACCTCATCGACGTCATCGCCACCGGCGAGAGCGGCGGAGGGTTTGGGGCCGCGGCCAACTACGACACCATCGCGCAGTTCTTCCCCAACAACGACGTGGTCCTGCTCGACGACTCGGGCCCGTTGTTCCGCGATCAGTACCTCGCGCCCTGCCTCCAGCAGCAATTCCGCGACGTCTGGAACGTCGACGCTTCACTCCCGCCGGACTGCTCGGCGTGCTTTGGGGCCAACGGCGGCGGGCTGGCGAACTACCTGACCTACATCCAAAACAAGTACCCCAACGCGGCCAAGGGCTTGATCTCGTCCCACGCGGACTCGACGATCTCGAGCTTCTTTGGGTTCGGCTCCAACAACTGCAACACCCTGTTTCCGAGCTTTCCCAACTTCCAAGAGGCGCTCTACGACCTGCGCGACAACGTCCTGACCGGCGCCGACTTTGGGACCTTTTTCAAGACCGGCAACACCCACACGTACATCAGCAAGGCGGACTACTACAACCTCGAGGTCAGCGGGGTGCTGCTCGTCGATTGGGTCACCGACCTGATGTCCGGCGACGCTCACCACGTCGCGCCCTAGCAGCCTGTGGTGGAACCCGACGCGTCGCCTCGCGCCGCCCCGGGCGCCGCTCGACCCACGCAGGCGCTGTTGCAGGGCTTTTCGCTCGCCCGCGTCACGAGCATGATCGAAACGGTCGGCGTGTGCGACCATCACCGGCAGAGGCGACTACCAGATGGGACAACTCGAAACACCAAGCGACCGCTCCAGCTCCGTCAAACGTCGGCTCGCGCTTCAGCTTGGGTTGCTCGGGGGCATCGGCTTGGCGTTCATCGTCCAAGGCGATCCGGTCGCCGTCGCTGGCGGCGGCGGCGACTGCTTCGAGGAGGGCGACTGCACCTTCAAGAAGCCGAACTTTTTGATCGTGCTCGACTACTCCTCGTCGATGAGCGAGTCGTTCGGCATGGGCCAGACCCGCTGGGAGGTCACCGTCGACGCGGTCACGGCGTTGATGAGCACCAACGGCGGGTACTTCCAACAAAACATGCACATCGCCTTGATGCGCTACGGCCACGATCCCGACCCGAACTCGCCCGGAACCACGATCCCCGGCGACGGCTCGGGCCTCGTCGACGGCCAGCGCCTCGACGTGCACTGGTACGACCCCGACGCGGCCGACAAGAGCTACTTCGGGTGCAACGGCCAGGCGATCATCGACTCGCTCGCCGCCACGCCGCCGCCGCTGTGCCCCGGCGGGATCGGGAACTGCTCGGGGATCGGGACCTGGACCAAGGGCGCCCTCGATCGGGCCAAGCTCGTGATCGGCGAGACCAAGTTCGATCACCCCGACGATCTGATCCCCGGCCAGGAGCGGTTTTACGGCATCATGGTCATGACCGACGGGGCCTGGACGCCGGCTCAAGGGTTCCCGCAGCTCAGCCCCGCGTCCGCCAACCCGGCGATCACCGCCGCCGATCTGTACGACAATCAAGGGATCCCCACGTACGTGGTCGCGGTCGCCGACGCGATCGGCCTGCCGTTCGCCGACGAGCTCGCCGCGGCCGGCGGGACCACCGAATCGATCGCCGCCGACGATCCGCCGCAGATGTTCCAGGCGATCGGCAGCGTGGTCCAGGACATCGCCGACCAGGTGATCGTGCCCGAGTGCACGATCGGCCTCCCGCGCGTGATGGTCTTGCTCGACGGGTCCTCGTCGATGCTCAACGTCGGCGCGCAGCCCGGCGGACCGGGCCAAACCGGCTGGGATCGGGCCCGCGCTGCCCTCGCGTTGGGCGAAAATTCGCTGTTCGAGGTCGAGGTCGAGAACGTCGGCCGCCCGGTCGAGGACCTCATCCACCTCGGGCTCACGGTGTTCGGCAGCGCCAGCCCAGCCGAGGAGAAGGTCCTGGTCCAGTACGGCCCGTGCATGCGGGACAACTTCGACTGGGCCCTCGATCCCGTGACCTCTTGCGACCCGCCGGGCTGCAACGATCCGTGGGGCGGACCTACGATCAGCTGGACCTTCAAAGACGGCAGCTTGGTCCCGCCGTTCTTCGATCAACAGACCTCGAGCCACATGCCCGCGTGCCTGCCGTGGCCCGGCACCTTGCTTTGCCAAGGTTCGGCGACGTTCACCCACCGCGGGCTCGAGCTGATCGCCAGCAACCAACAAGCCTACGCCGCCAACCCGCCGGCCCTGTACCCGGCCGATCCCAACACGCAGTACGTCAACATCCTGATCACCGACGGGCAGTACAGCGGCTACTCGACCGACGCCCAGGTCCAAGCCTCGCTCCAGTCGATGTTCGTCAACGGCATCACCACCTGGGTGATCGGCTTTGGCGACGGCGTCGACTCGGCCGAGGCCCAGCAGCAGCTCGCCAACATGGCCAACTGGGGCTCGGGCGGGCAACACAACTTCTTCGACGCCGACAACCAAACCCAGCTCGAGCTCGCGCTCGCGTCGATCGTCGAGGACATCGAATTCGACCCGTGCTGCGCCTTCAACGACTGCTCCGAGAACCCCGAGCCGAGCACCAACGAGCCCGATCCGGGCATGACCGACACGTTCTGGACGACCACCACCAGCGACACCAATGACGGCGCTGACACCAACACCGACGACGGCGCTGACGGCGCCGACGGCTGGGACACGGACGGCGACGGCACCTCCGACGGCGGCTGGGATACGGACGGCGACGGCACCGGTGGCTGGGATACGGACGGCGACGGCACCGGTGGCTGGAACGACGACGGGGCCGACGGCTGGGACGGCGGCGGCGCGACCGGTGATGGCGGCGACGCCGGCGTCGACGCTGGCGAGGGCGGGACCTCGGGCTTTGGCTTCGGCAACGACGCTGGGCTCAACGGCCGCGGCTGCAACTGTTCCGTCGACGGCGGTGAGGGCGAGGGCCCCTGGGCTCCGCTCGGGCTGTTCGGCCTGGGTCTGCTCGCGTTGGCGAGCACCCGCAAGCGTCAGGTGTGAGCCAGCTCGATCCGGCCGCTCACGCCGCAGGCCTGGACCTCGATGACGGGCAGCCCTGCGGCCTGAGTGGCCATGGTCACGCGCCCCAGCGCGGTCCCGCGTTCGCCGGTGCGGACGATGTCGAGCATGATCTCGCCGCGCGCTAAATCGATGATCACATCGCGCTCGACGTGGGCGTGGATTTCACAGCTGCGCTGGTTCGAGTCCTCGCCGTAGCCGTAGCCGTAGCCGTCATCGTCCTCGTAGTCGTAATCGTCATCGTAGCCGTAGCCGCAGCCGTGATGGCCCGAGCTCGCGTAGCCGTATTGATATCCCGAGCTCGTGTAGCCGTAGCCGTAGCCGTAGCCGTAGCCGTAGGCGTAGGCGCGGGTGTCGATGCTCGGGTTGGGCCCGGTCACCACGCTGACGTCCGCTGGCGGCCCGTAGTCCGGGCGATCGACCAGGTTCCACACCGCCCGATCAACCTGCTCGAGCCGATCACCAAAGGCCCGCACGCGCACGAGCCCGTCGTGGCGCGAGAACCCAAACGCGGTCTCGTCCGAGCAGCCCGACGCGAGCGGGTGCAGCAGGTCGGGCATGACCGAGAAGCTGCCGCCGCCGTGGTTGATGACCAGGGCGATCGTCGCTTCGTTGTCGCCCTCGAGCCGAGCCATGCCCGGCACCCCGACCTCGCAGCCCGCCGGACACAGGGCGTCGTGGGCCTCCGCCGCGTTGCTCGGGATCGGGATCGCGTGGGTGGCCGGGAGCCCGGAGCGCAGCAGGTTCCAGGCCGCGAAGGGATCGTCCACGCGCTGGAGGGCCCGCGGCTGGTCGTCGATCGCAGCCTCGCAGCTGCCGACACCACGACCGTTGCGCAGCTCGAGCATGTCGAGGCGCCGACGCTCGAGCCGTGGGGCCCAGATCGAGGCTTGGCTGGGCTCGGCTTGGAGGTGGCGGGTGATCGAGTCGGCGTAGGCCTGGGCGCGGTAGAGATCGCCGAGCCCGATCGCCGCGTCGAGCTGGTCGAAGCGCAGGCCGACGCGGTCCGGGTTGAAGTCCAGCGCGAAGCTCAGGCTGTACAGGGCGGCCTCGTAGTCGCCGGCGGCCAACGCCGCGCGCCCGATCCTGACCATCTCCTCGGCGCTGGTCAGGGGCGGGCGCCCCATGTCGATCATGCCGCTCGACGCGGGCCCAGTCGGGGCCGTCGTGGGCGCCGGCGCCCGCGGCACCGCGCAGGCGCACACGCCGATCGCAGGCAGCAGCGCGAGGAGCTTGGCGTCACGAGGCAGCATGGCCAGATCTACGCCGAGCGCCCCGGCGAGCATTCCCTAATTTTTGCCCCAAAGCTGGCCCGTGAACACGAACGCCAAGCCGATGGTCGGCATCGCCGTCGACACGTCGCGACCCGTGCGCCAGCGGTGTTGGACGTTCCACTGGGGCATCGCGAGGATCGTCGGGCGGTTGAACCGAGGGTTTCGCTCGGGCAGATCGTAAAACACGTAGCCGAGCGCCGGCCCGACCCGGACCTGCGGCCCGTTCGGGTTGATCATCTCGTCGCCGAGTTGATAGTGCTTATCGGAGTAGAACGGCATCACGATCGACGCCCGCGCGCCGACCAACAATTGGGAGTGACGCTCGTTCTTCAGGCTCTGCATCCACAGCAGATCGGTGTCGTTGTACAGGACCCAGCCGTAGTTGGCGACGAGCGCGTCTTGGCGGACGGCGTAGAACACCGTGTCGTCGCCACGCATGTTCATCATGTTGTAGTTGGCCGCGGTCGCGCTGCGGAACACCAGGCTCTTGTAGCGGGCCTGGATCAGCGCCTCGAGCTCGATCTGCGTGCCCGTGGTCTGATAATTTTGGCCGCGGTCCTTCATGGTGTCGAGCCGGGTCTCCGAGAAGTCGTCGTGCGGCGACTGGAACGACTGGAAGAACTGGAAGGTGCCGAAGTAGGCGACGTAGCTGTAGGTGGCGCGCAGACGCAGGACCGCGGCGGGCTGGAACTGGAGGGTCGCGCCGATCAGCGCGACCGCGGGGCTGACCACCGGCCGGAAGAACAGGCCGAGGTTGCTGCCGTTGAGGATGGTCTTGTCTTTGTTGTAGAGCCGGTACTGGTAGCCGATCCACAGCCGCTCCTCGAGACCGAGGGGGTTGATGCGCGCCCCGAGCATGCTCGTGTACGTGATGCTGTGCTTGTCGCCGACGATGACGGGCAGCTGGACCTTTTTATCCCGTGGCTTTTGTTTGCCGGCTTCGCCTGGGACCCGGTCGTCGTCGTCGTCGGCGGCGGGCTCGTCGGCGACGGGCTCGTTGGCGGCGGGCTGAGCGAGCTCGGTCGTCGGCGTGAGGGCGTCGGCGTCGGCGTCGGTGGCGACTGCCTCGGGGTCGGGGTCGGCGGCGACGGCCTCGGGATCCTCGTCGTCCGGCGGCGCGGCCCAAGCCGAGGTTGCGCTGAGCAACATCGAGACCCCGAGTCCGATGGAGAGAGAGAGGGACGACGGGCGGCGGGATGGCGTAGTCATGACCAGAGTTCGAGGCGCCGAGGGTTGGCGATGGCGCGGGCTAGCATCCGGGTGCAGGCGCCCGCTTGTCAACGATCGAATGCCTGTGCGCAGACGATCGCAGCGCTCACAAAAACCCAGACCGATGACCCACCGCGGGGAGTTTTTTCGGCATACTCGCCGCGGTGTCTTCGATCGGCTTCGCCTCCTCCACCAAGACCCTCCTCAAGGGAGCCAAGACCCTCGCGGTCATTGGCCCCGCTTCGCGCTTCGAGCAGCGGAGCTTCGCCAAGATCGGGGCGACGCTCGGCAGCAAGCTCGCTGCGCTCGTCGTCGATCTCGCCGAGGACGTCGAGCCCGGCGATATGGGCGGCTCTGCGACCAGCTTGAGCGGGGCCGATCCTCGGCGTGTAGGCGTCGGCGTCCTGCCTGATCGGCTGTCACGCTACAACAGCGAGACCCGGTCCGAATGCGTGCGACGCGTGGTCGCACAGATTAAAGCCAGCCCCGGAGTTGCCAAAGGCAAGCTATCGATCCTGCTGATCGTAGACGATCCCGCCCATGTGACCGCTCTGGCCATCGCCGTCGGTCGCTGCTTTCCGCAGTACAGCGGCAAGAGCACCGAGCCCAAGGACCCCAAGGTCCAGCTGCTCGCCGTCGATCACCAGGGCGAGATCGTCAAACCAGATAGCCACGTGCTCGGGATCGTCGCGGCCGTGCGCGACAGCGCCGAGCTCGTCGACATGCCGCCGGGCGAGCTCAACCCCGAAGCGATGGCCGCGCGAGCCCGGGCCCTGCTCGGCGATCTCGACGTCGAGATCCAAGAGATCGTCGGGGCCGAGCTGAGCAAGCGCCGGCTCGGGGGCATCCACGCCGTCGGCCGGGCTGCGACCGCGGCCCCCCGCATGCTGATTGCGAGCTACGTGCCCAAGGGGGCCAAGCGCAAGGGCGGGCGCCACATCGCCTTGGTCGGCAAGGGCGTCACCTTTGATACGGGCGGCCTGCACCTCAAGCCGCGCGGCGGCATGGAGGGCATGAAGTGCGACATGGGGGGCGCAGCCGCGGTGCTCGGCGCGTTTCGGGTGATCGTCGCGGGGCGCTGCCGGCATCGGGTCTCGCTGATCTTGTGCCTGGCCGAAAACGCGATCGGCCCGACGGCCTACAAGCCCGACGACGTCCTGACCATGCATTCAGGCAAGACCGTGGAGATCAACAACACCGACGCCGAAGGGCGGCTGCTGCTCGCCGACGGCGTGAGTTGGGCCGCGCGCGAGCTTGGGGCCGACACGATCTTCGACGCCGCGACCCTGACCGGCGCCCAGCTGATCGCCACCGGGGTCGTGCACGGGGCGATCGTCAGCAACGACGCCGCGCTCGAGGCCGCGATGATCACCGCCGGCCGTGAAACCGGTGATCTGGTCCACCCCTTGCCGTTCGCGCCCGAGCTGTTCAAGCAGGAGTTCTCCAGCGTGATCGCGGACATGTGCAATAGCGTCCACAACCGCATGAACGCCCAGACCGCCTGCGCCGCGCAGTTCGTCTACAACCACATCGAGGACCTCGAGGTCCGCTGGGCCCACCTCGATCTCGCTGGCCCGGCGTTCCCCAAGGATCGCGGCACCGGCTTCGGTGTCGCCGTGCTCGCCGCGACGGTGCTGGGATTCGAGGCATCACCGTGAGCGACATCGCCTGGGGTCATCGTTCGGCCTGCGCCCATCATCACCGCACGGCCGACTTCACGTTGCCGGGCGCCGAGGCCCACTACCCGCCGGACCTCGAGATCGAGCCGATCCACCTCGACATCGATCTCCACGTCGACATCGACGCGCGCACGGCCATCGGCACGGTCACGCACACCTTGAAGTGGCGGCGGGCGGGGGCGCGGAGCTTGGCGCTCAACGCCGTCGCGCTCGAGGATCTCGCGCTCGAGGATCTCGACGGCCACGAGCTGCGCTGGCGCTACGACGGCGAGTGCATCCGCGTGACCTGGGCCGAGGGGGCCGAGCGCGACGCCGTCCGCAAGCTCGCGATTCGCTACCGCTGCGAGCGTCCGGCCTCCGGCTTGTTCTTCTCGGGCCCCACGCAGAGCTGGCCTGACGCCGTGCGCTTCGCCGCCACCGATCACGAGACCGAGCGCGCCCGGCATTGGTTGCCGACCATCGATCTGCCCTCGGTGCGCCCGAGCTTGGCCTTTCACCTGCGCGCCCGCTCCGATCTCACGATCCTCGCCAACGGCCTGCTCGAGTCCGAGGACCTCCACGACGATCACACCAAGACCGCCCACTGGCGCCTCGATCACCCGTGCCCGAGCTACCTGACCTGCTTCGCAATTGGCGACTTCGTCCGGCTCGACGACGGCGACTGTGACGGCGTCGAGCTGGCCTACTTCGCCAGCAAGCAGCACGACGTCGGCCACCTCTCGCGGACCTTCGGCGGGACCGCCGAGATCATGCGCTGGATGACGGCCAAGCTCGGCACGCCGTTCCCGTTCCCCAAGTACTACCAGTTCGCGCTCCCGCACTTTGGCGGGGCCATGGAGAACATCTCGCTGGTCAGCTGGGACGATCAGTTCCTGCTCGACGAGTGTCTGGCCGGCGAGTGGGGCCGGCTGATCGATCAGATCAACGTCCACGAGATGGCCCACAGCTGGTTCGGCGATCTCGTGGTCTGCCGCGACTACGCCCACGCCTGGCTCAAAGAGAGCTGGGCGACCTACATGGAGACCTGCTGGTTCGAGGACGTCGTCAGCCGCGACGAGGCGCTCTACGAGCTGTGGGGCAACGCTCAGGGCTACTTCCGCGAGGCCGACAACCGCTACAAGCGGCCGATCGTCACCCGCGAATTCCACAGCTCCTGGGAGCTGTACGACATGCACCTGTACCCCGGCGGGGCCCTGCGCCTGCATACCCTGCGGCGCATGCTCGGCGACGACTTATTTTGGGAGGGCACCCAGGCTTACCTGCGCGAGTACGCCGGCAAGGTGGTCGAGACCGACGACTTTAGGCGGATCATGGAGCGGGTCAGCGGCCGCTCGCTCGGCAAATTCTTTGATCAGTGGTTTCACAGCCCCGGCTACCCCGTGCTCGAGGTCGAGTTCGACTGGGACGACAGCCACGCGCGCGGCACCTTCACGATCAAGCAGACCCAGCTCGAGTCGCGCATGTTTTGCTTCCCGCTGACGCTGGCTTGGACCATCGACGGCGAGACCTTCCGTCGCCAGATCGAGATTGAGCGAGAGCGGCACAGCTTTGTGTTCGAGATGGAGCACGAGCCCGAGATGGTCCGCGTCGATCCGGACTTCGACGTGCTTCACAAGCTCGACTTCGATCCAGGCGCCGACAAGCTCGAGACCCAGCTGGTCAAGGCCCCCGACGTGCTCGGCCGAATTCTAGCCGGCCGCGAGCTCGGCAAGAGCGGCAAGCCCCACGGCATCCGCAAGCTCGCCGAGCGTTGGAGCGAGGAGCCGTTTTGGGGCGTGCGCCTCGAGTGGGGCAGGGCGCTGGCGCACTCGGCCTCGGCCGCCGCCGTCGAGGCCCTGTGCCACATCATCGAGGTCGAGCAGGATCACCGGGTGCTCGAGTGCCTGCTGCGTGCCTGCGCCGATCTGCGCGACGCCAGGCTGACCGCCGCGGTCGCCAAGCGGTCCCACGCTGGCCTCCCGCACCGCGCCGCCATGGTCGCGTGGGAGCTGCTCGGGGCCCAGCGCGAGCGGGCGCCCTTCGATCTGATCGCCGGCGCCGCCGAGCGCCCCAGCTACAACGGCTTCGAGCAGTCCGGCGCGCTCCGGGGCCTCGCCTCGACCCGCGACGCACGGGCCCTCGATCTGCTCCTGCGCCGGACCGAGCACGGCCTGACCTCCAATCGCGCCCGGCCCTCAGCCGTGATCGCGCTTGGCAGCCTCGCCCGACGGCTCGACAAGCGCGCCCGCGAGCAGGCGATCGAGCGGCTCGTGGATCTCTTGCGCGACGAGGTCCAGCGCGTCCAGATGGCCGCCGTCCACGGCCTCGAGGCGGCCCGCGCGATTGAGGCGATCGCTGCATTGGCGGCGTTCCGCGAGACCGTCACCCATCAAGAGGCCGTCCACGTCGATCAGGTCATCGCCGGCCTGCGCCGGTCCGAGGAGCCCCGGCTCGGCGCCGCCGAAAAGGACCTCGAGGAGCTGCGCGAGAAGCTGCGCAAGCTCGAAGAGCGCCTCGAAAAGCTCGACGCCCGGGTCGCCGGCGGGGATGACTGAGTTCGGCCTATTCGGGGTCCAGCGCGGCGAGCGGTAAATTGCGGTAGACATCGTCGACCGCGATCTCGCCATTGACGTTACCCAGCCGCAGGATCGCGCCCCGGCTGAGCGCGCGCAGCAGCCAGCTCCCGTCGGCTTGTCGCTGGTAGCAGCCTGCGCGGGTATGGTGCGGCCCATGAGCCCCGACGCCCTCGCCGGTCTGCGCGTGCTCGAGCTTGGCCAGCTCATCGCTGGTCCCTTCGCTGGAGCGATGCTCGCCGGGTTTGGTGCCGAGGTCATCAAGATCGAGCCGCCCGGGGTTGGCGACCCGCTTCGGAAGTGGCGCAAGCTTCACGACGGGACCTCGCTGTGGTGGCGGGCCATGGCGCGCAACAAGAAGTCCGTGGTCGTCGATCTGCGCAGCGAGGACGGCCGCTGGCTGATCCGCAACTTGGTCGCGACTGGCCAGATCGACGTGCTGATCGAGAATTTCCGCCCCGGTCGCATGGAGCAGTGGGGGCTCGGCTGGGACGACCTCCACGCCCTCGACCCGCGCCTGATCATGGTGCGCATCTCCGGCTACGGCCAGACCGGTCCGCGCGCCAACCAGCCTGGCTTCGCCAACATCGCCGAGGCCGTCGGCGGCCTGCGCCACCTCTGTGGCGAGCCCGGTCGCCCGCCCGTGCGCGCCGGCGTCAGCCTGGGCGACACCATCTCCGGCCTCCACGCCGCGTTCGGAGCCCTGACGGCTGTGCGAGCCCGCGACGGCGGCCCCAGCCAGCGCGGCACCGGCCGCGGCCAGGTGGTCGATGTCGCCTTGAGCGAGAGCGTATTCAACATGCTCGAGTCGCTGCTGCCCGAGTTCTCGTTCTTGGGCCACGTCCGCCAGCGCTCGGGCAGCAAGCTCGAGGGCATCGTCCCGACCGGCACCTATCCATGCACCCCTTCGCCGAGCGGCGACGATCGCTGGATTGCGATTGGGGCGAATTCCGATTCCATGTTTCAGCGGCTCATGCGGGCGATCGGCCGCGCTGATCTAGCCGATGATCCGAACCTGCGTCACAACGACGGCCGAGTCGAGCACGAGCCCATGCTCGACCAAGCGATCACCGCGTGGACGGCCACGCGCGCCCCTGATCAGGCCCTCGCCGAGCTCGAGGCCGCCGAGGTCGCGGCCGGGCCGATCCAGAGCATCGCCGACATCGTCGCCGATCCGCAGTTCATCGCCCGCGAGATGTTCGAGCGCGTCGAGTTGCCGGACGGCGAGGCCTTGGAGATCCCGGCCGTGGTCCCCAAGCTCTCCGCCACTCCGGGCGGGACGCGGTGGATTGGCCCGGGGATTGGGGCGCACACCGAGGAGGTCCTGCGTGGGTTATTGGGGCTCGAGGACGGGCGGATCGCGGAGCTAGTCGAGGCTGGGGTGATCGAGCGTGCGGTGGTCGAGGACGACGGCGCGGGCGATTAGAAGTCCATGGTGATGAGGACCGAGCGCCCGTTCGCGCGCCCGTGCAGCCACCGCTGCCCTCAGTCGTGATCTGTACGGGTGCGGCGGCTGGTGTCGAACTGATCTTAGGACCGATGCATATCGCGAAGTAGGATCGAGTATAGCGAAAATCCTTGCCAGGCGCGCTAAACTTCGCGAAGCCGCGAAGGATGGAGATCTACGACGATGATGGCGAGCTCGTGCAGGCGGAGTTTCACGCCGACTTCAGCGACGGCCCGCCGACGGTGGTGTTTGAGAGCTGCGGCGGAAATGCGGGCGCCCAAAACACACGGCGTAACCCCGACTACATCGTGGGGCTCAATCTCGTGTTGCAGCGCCTGGGCCTCGCTGGCGCGACGCTGCTCAGCGTCGATGTGGAGTCGCGCAAGACCCTGAAGCTGGCCGCACAAGAGCGCCAGCTTACGATCGATGAGGCACCGTTCCCGATCCCCTTGTACGATCGTGACGACTACGATCAGCTTCGCGCTGGCCTCGGTCGCGGAGCTGCGCGCACTGCCCGGGATCCAAGCGCCAAGCCAGGCGGCGGAAACACTCAAAGGCGGGTGCGCTTGTACCTCAGCTTCCCCGCGCGCGCCCCTGTGTCCGAACCCTGGCTAAACGCGTTGTTGTCCCAGGCGCCTGAGGCCCCGTCCGACGATGACGACAGCGAGCCGAAGCCAAGCTCGACACGCGCTACCCGCTCAACCGGCGGTCAAGGCCGCTCGCGAGACGCCGAGCGCAACACCGCCGTCGAGCACCACGCGATGGCCATGGCCCGAGCGCACTTCGAGAGCGACGCGGGCGGGGCCTGGACCGTGTCGGACGTGGCGAGCCAGAAGGTCGGCTACGACCTGCTGGGCACCCGTGGCGACGAGCGGCTGTACATCGAGGTCAAAGGCACGAGCACCGCCGGGGCGGCGGTCATCGTGACCAAAAACGAGGTCAACCACGCCCACCACGACCCTGCGCGCAGCGTGCTGGTTGTCGTCTATCTAATCGAGGTCGAGCGCAGCGACGGCGAATGGACCTGTCGCGGCGGTGCGACGCGAATCTTGCACGAGTGGGATCCGCAGGGCCGGGGCCAGCTCTTACCGCTGACATACCAATATACGCTTCCGCCTTGGTCCGACGACGACGAATAAGTCGGCGTCGTAGCAGCCGAGCTCGCCGGGCGAGTGTCCCGAGTCAGTAGTTCGTGGCGGAAAGACACGTGCGTGGCGCTGATCGGGGCAAGGCAAGCCAGCTCACCCAAGCGAATGCCACGGCCTCACACCCGCACAGCGGAGCCCGTCCGCCGCCGTTCCCGACCGCCCGAGCGAGCCGCCGGACGCTCCGCCGCCGCAAGCGAGCGCTAGGAGCCCGTGGTGAAACCCCTCACGACCCAGAGCACGCCCTTGGGGCCCGATCCCTGTGTCCCGAAACCTTGTAGTACGCCCGGTACAACTGCGGTTTCGGTCCTTGGTCTCGAGCCCC
>Ga0114946_10002304_pt1 | contig 13113 bp, 11 predicted proteins | sample WalLakDeSediment_FD_88676 | JGI IMG/M metagenome (GOLD analysis project Ga0114946, IMG submission 88676) | Lake sediment microbial communities from Walker lake, Nevada to study Microbial Dark Matter (Phase II) - Walker Lake 11/02/13 Deep Sediment | ecosystem: Environmental > Aquatic >...
CCCCGGCCCTGGGCCTCTTCAGGGCAGTTGAGCGTCGGAGGAACGCACATAGATGGGAGTAGCCCGGGCGGGGTCGAGAAAATCGCCCTGCCGCCACTTGGCCTGGGCCAGCATCCCGATGGCGGCGGCCCGGGCAAAACAGAGTTGGGGGGGAGCAAAAAGCGCCAGAACCCCCAGCTCCTGCTGCAGCAAATCGCGATAAAGTTGGGCGCCACTGCCCAGCAACAGGGTAGGTTCGGTGATCATGGCGGCCAGATCGCGGGGTGGGAGGGCCAGGAAGGGGCGGCAACGGCGCAGGCCGCCAATTGGCCCGGCTTCCGCCGGCCCTGCAGGGCTGTCTTTGGGGGCGGGACTGACCTGGTAAAAGCCGGCAAAGACCTCCTGTTTGCGGGCGTCGATCAGGGCGCAGACCGGCAGGGGCTGTTGGCCCCCCTGGACCGCCAGGCCATCCAGCGAGCTGATCCCGATCAGCGGCTTGGCGGTGGCCAGGGCCAGACCCTTGGCGCTGCTCAGGCCGATGCGCAGGCCGGTGAAACTGCCGGGGCCCAGGCTGACGGCGATGGCGTCCAGTTGGGCCCAGTCAGTTTCGCATTCCCGCATCAAACCGGCCACTGCGTCAAGCAGTCGGCGGGAGTGGGTCCGGCTGGACTGCAGGGAGTACTCGGCCCGGCAGCCGCCGCCATCCACCAAGGCCACGCTGCCGCAAGTACCTGAGGTTTCCAGGGCCAGGATCAGAGGGGGCGGAGGAGAACTGCTGGCTTGGCTTTTCCTTACCATTACGATACCGGTGGTCCTGAGAGCTGTTGCGCGGCCCGCGTCCAACCTCGGCTAGCTGTTGAAAAGCCGCATGATGTCGTTGTAGAAGACGAAAAACATCAGGGCGATCAACAGAAACAGCCCGACCTGCTGGGCCATTTCCCGCACCTTCATGCTCACCGGCCGGCGGGTTATGGCCTCGACGGTGAAGAAAACCAGGTGGCCGCCGTCCAGGACCGGGATCGGCAGCAGGTTGAGGATGCCCAGGTTGATGCTGATCAGGGCGATGAAATAGATAAAGTTGATCCAGCCCACTTCCATCTGCTGGCCGGCCAGCTGGGCGATCAGGATCGGCCCGCCCAGTTCCGAAGCCGGGATGATCTGCTGGAACATCTTGACAATGGCCACCAGGGTCAGCCAGATCAGGCTCCAGGTCTGCTCCAGGCCGGCTCCCAGGGCTGTGAGCAGTGAGATGGACTGGTACTGGACCTCACTGCTGCGGGTCACCCCCAGCATGTAGCGCTGGCCCACCACCTCGCCGAAAATATTGGTTACTTCCTGCTTCTCCGGCAGGGCAACCACGTTGATGACTTCCCCGTTGCGGCGGATATCCAGCTCCACCGGCCGCCCCTCGCTGTCGCGGATCAACCGGGAAACGTCCTCCCAGTCCTGAGTGGCGACTCCGTTGATCGCGATGATGCTGTCGCCCTGGACCAGGCCGGCCTCGGCGGCGGGGGAGCCCGGAGCGATCTCGCCGATCTTGGTGCCGGGGACCGGCTGGGGCAGGCCGACGGCGGCGAAAATCAGGAAAAAGAGCAGGACCGCGAAAGCCAGGTTGAAAAAGGGGCCGGCGAAGACGATCAGAAAGCGCTGCCAGACCGGCTTGGCCGCAAAGGAGCGCTCCTGCTCGTCCGGCTCGGTCTGGTCGCCGGGGTTTTCACCCAGCATGTTTACGTAACCGCCCAAGGGGAAGGCGCTGACCTGGTATTCGGTTTCCCCGATCCGGCGCCCCACCAGTTTGGGCCCGAAACCCAACGAAAATTTCAGGACCTTGACGTTGAAGAGTTTGGCAACGATAAAGTGCCCGAATTCGTGGACAAAGATCAAAAGTCCTAAAACGATGACAAAAGATATTATGGTGTTCATGCTTCAACCTTCATGCTTTGGGTGCCGGTCTTGGCCATCAGGCTTTCGACCACCGTTGCGGCCAGCTTGCGGGCCGCCTGATCGCTGGCCAGGACGGTGGCGATCCGGTCGGCCGGCCGGGCTTCCACCCGTTTGGTTGTCTCCGCCACCACCCGGGCAATTTCGGGGAAGCGGATTTTACCCGCGAGAAATGCCGCCACCGCCACTTCGTTGGCGGCATTGAGGGCCGCCGGCATGGTTCCGCCCTGCCGGCAGGCCTGGAAAGCCAGTTCCAGGGCCGGAAAACGCTTGCGGTCAGGGGGGAAAAAATTGAGGTTGCCGGCCGTGGTTAAGTCGAGCCGGGGCAAACCCAGGGGCAAACGTTCCGGGAAGGAGAGCGCGTAAACGATGGGAATCCGCATATCGGGAATGCCCATTTGGGCGACCACCGAGCCGTCAATATACTCCACCATGGAATGGACAATGCTCTGGGGATGCACCAGCACCTCGATTTTTTCCACCGGCACCTTGAACAGCCAATGGGCCTCGATGACCTCCAGGCCCTTGTTCATCAGGGTGGCGGAATCAATGGAAATTTTACGCCCCATGGACCAGTTGGGGTGATGCAGGGCCTGTTCGGGGCTTACCTGCCAGAGTTCAGCGGCCGGAGTATCCCGAAAGGGGCCGCCGGAGGCGGTGAGGATCAGGCGGTGGATATCCTGGTGGCGGCCGGCGCCGAGGGCCTGGGCGATGGCGTTGTGCTCGCTGTCGATGGGCAGCATCTGCACGCCCTGGCGGGCCACCGCGTTCATTACCAGTTCCCCGGCCATCACCAGGGTTTCCTTGTTGGCCAGGGCCACGTCCTTGCCCGCCTCGATGGCGGCCATGGTGGGAGTCAGGCCGGCGGCTCCGACAATGGCCGAAACCACCAGTTCGGCCTCGGCCAGCCGGGCCACGGCTTCGTTGCCGGCCCGGCCCGTCAGCACCCGTTCCCCCCAACCCGGGGGCAGGCTCTGAATCAAATCACCCGCCAAGGTTTCGTCGGCCACTGAGACCAGCCGGGGTTGAAAGGCCTCGATCTGGGTTTTAAGCAAGCTGATGTTATTGCCCGCCGCCATTGCCGCCACCCGGAAGCGGTCCGGATAGCGGCGCACCACCTCCAGCACGTTGCAGCCGATGGAGCCGGTGGAGCCGAGCAGGGAAATATTTTTGGTCATGGCCTGGTTGTCCGCCTTACTTAAGGTTCAAGGTTGCACGCTTGCGGGGCGGGATGCCAAGGCTGGGAGGAATAAACCCCGGCCCCTGGCGTCAGGTTCCTTGGCCCTCATAGCAGCAGCAGGTAATAAAGCAGCGGAGCCACCAGGAGCAGGGAATCGATCCGGTCCAGAACGCCGCCGTGGCCCGGCAGCAGGGCGCCGGAGTCCTTGACCCCGGCGCCGCGCTTGAGCAGCGATTCGGCCAGGTCTCCAACCACCCCCGCCAGGGCAAGGATAAAGGCAAAGAGCAGCGATTGCAACAGGTTGATGGCCGGGAAAAAAAGCCAAACTGCCAGTCCCACCGCCAGCAGGGCGGCGCCGACCCCGCCCAGCAGCCCCTCCACGGTTTTGCCGGGGCTCAGGGCCGGGCACAGTTTATGGCGGCCCAAGAGGGTGCCGGTGTAAAAGGCCCCGCTGTCGGCGGCCACGGTGATCAGGGTGGCGATGATCAGCCAGTCCCGGCCGGTCTCCAGGGTCATCAGCAAGGGCAGATGGGCGGTCAGCAGGCCGAGATAAAAAACCCCGAAGCTGGAGGCCAGCAGAAAGGACAAAGGTCTTTCCAGGACGCCGTAGCGGAAGATGGTCAGCAGGATCAGCCCGACCAGGGCGGCGATCAGGGCGGCGACGAGCAGAGCCGGATCCCTGGTTCCGGCGGCCAGCACCGGCAGTAAAGCCAGCAGGATCACCAGGGGGCGGAGGGCGGCCTCGCCGGGACCGGTCAACAGCATCGCCCCGTATTCCCGCAGGGCGAGAAGGGCGATCAGGCAGACCACCAGCCAGAAGAGGGGAAATGGGCTGTAAAGCAACAACAGCAGCCAGGCCGTCCCGAGGATTATGCCGGTCAATATCCGTTTCATGGCCTCTGTTTATGGCTTAACGCCCTGGCTGTAAGCGGCTGGGGGGAAACAACCGCCCGGAAGTTGGGGCCGGCCTTATCCTTTCACTCTTCACCCGCAACCTGACCACCGGTCTGGCCGAAGCGCCTTTGTCTCTGCTGAAAGTCGGCCAGCGCGGCCAGGAAATGCTCCCGGCCGAAGTCGGGCCAGAGAACCTTGGTAAAATAAAGCTCGCTGTAGGAGAGCTGCCAGAGCAGGAAGTTGCTTAAGCGGGCTTCGCCCCCGGTGCGAATCAGCAGATCGGGATCCGGCAGGCCGGCGCTGTCCAGTTCGGCGGCCACCTTTTCTTCGTCGATCTCTTCGGGCCGCAAATCGCCCTTGACCGCCCGGGCGGCCAGTTGGCGGGCGGCCCGGACCAGTTCGTCGCGGCCGCCGTAGCTCAGGGCCAGATTGAGGATCAGGCCGTCGTTGCCGGAGGTCTCCCGGATGGTATTTTCCAGAACCTGGCGGACCTTGACCGGCAGCTGATCACGGCGGCCGCAGGTGCGGAGACGCACCTGGTTTTCCACCATCTGGTCCAGCTGATTTTCGAGATAGGTTTGCAGCAGGCCCATCAGGCTTTCCACCTCGGTGCCGGGCCGGCGCCAGTTTTCGGTGGAAAAGGCGTAAAGGGTCAGGACGCCGATCCCCAGTTCGCGGGCGCAGCGCACCACTTCCTGGACCGAGCGGACCCCGGCCTTGTGCCCCATGATCCGGGGCTTGCCCTGCTGGCGGGCCCAGCGGCCATTGCCGTCCATGATGATGGCGACATGACGGGGCAGGGTGGCCGGGTCGAGGTTCATCAGACCGCCATCATTTCTTTTTCTTTCTCGGCCATGATGCTGTCGATTTGCTGGATAAGGCGGTCGGTTTCCTTCTGGGCCTCATCCTGAAGCCGAAAAAAGTCATCCTCGGGCAACTGCTTGTCGTTTTTGAGCTTCTTGAGGGTATCGAGGGCTTCGCGGCGAGAATTGCGGATCGCCACCCGGTATTCTTCGCTGATCTTCTTGACCTGCTTGACCAGTTCCTTGCGGCGTTCCTCGGTGAGCTGGGGGATCACCAGGCGGATCACCTTGCCGTCGTTATTGGGATTGAGGCCGATATCGGAAGCGTGGATCGCCTTTTCAATGGCGCTCAACTGCTGGCTGTCCCAGGGCTGGATGACGATCATCCGGCTTTCGGGGATGGTCAGGGTGGCCACCTGGTTCAGCGGCATGGCCGAGCCGTAGGCCTCGACCCTGATGCCGTCCAGCAGGTTCAGCGAAGCCCGGCCGGTGCGAATTCTGGTCAGTTCGCGGCGATAGGCCTCGATGCTCTTTTCCATTTTGTCGGACATTTCCAGAATTACTTCATCCATGGCTAGCACCTTTCAGAGATTCAAGATTCAAGGTACAGGCTGCAAGGGGCAAGGGAGACAAAAGGTCGTTGCCCCTCTCCCTGGGCTCCGGCCCATGCGCCATGCGCCTGCTTTTATTCGCCGATCAGGGTGCCGATCCGTTCGCCGCAGACCGCTTTAAGCATGTTGCCTGGGACCATCATGTCGAAAACCATGATCGGCGTGGCGTTGTCCATGGCCAGCGAAATCGCCGCCGAATCCATGACCTTGAGTTGACGGCCCAGGACCTCGGCGAAACTGAGGCTGGCAAAGCGAACCGCATCCGGATGGTGCAGGGGGTCCTTGTCGTAGACCCCGTCCACCCGGGTGGCCTTGCAGACCAGATCGGCCCTGATCTCCAGGGCCCGGAGCATGGCGGCGGTATCGGTGGTGAAATAGGGATTGCCGGTTCCGGCGGCGAAAATCACCACCCGGCCCTTGTCCAGGTGGTGATGAGCCTTCTGGCGGGAATAGGTTTCACAGACCGTGGGCATGGCGATGGCCGAAAGAACCCGGGCCGCCACTCCGTGCCGCTCCAGGGCGTCATGGAGGGCCAGGGCATTGATCACCGTGGCCAGCATCCCCATGTTGTCGGCGGTGGCCCGGTCCATGCCGGCCACCGAACCGGCCATGCCCCGGAAGATATTGCCGGCCCCGATCACCAGGCCCGCCTGAACGCCCAACTCGTTGATGGCGCGAATTTCCGTGGCCAGGTAATCAAGAATCGCCGGGCTGATTCCGTGGGGCTGCTCGCCCATCAGGGCCTCGCCGCTGAGTTTCAACAGAACTCGCCGGCAGCGCCTGCCGCGGCTGTTTGCGGTTGCGTCACTCATCTGGACAACCTAAGCCCCGATTTGAAAACGGGCGAAACGTTTGATCGAAATATTTTCGCCGAGCTTGGCGATCAGCTCGTTGAGCAGATCCTGGATCGAGAGATCGGGATTTTTGACGTACTTCTGCTCCATCAGGCAGACTTCGCCGTAGAACTTGTCCATTTTGCCGCCGATCATTTTTTCGACGATGTTTTCCGGCTTGCCGGAGTCCAGAGCCTGCTGGCGGTAAATGTTGCGTTCGCGCTCCAGGACGTCCTCCGGCACCTCTTCCCGTCGGATGGCGACGGGGCTGGAGGCGGCGATATGCATGGCAACGTTCTTGGCGAACTCCTGGAAATCGCTGTTTTTGGCCACGAAGTCGGTCTCGCAGCCCACTTCCACCATTACCCCGAGCTTGCCGCCGGCGTGGATGTAGGTTTCGACCACCCCTTCACTGGTGGCCCGGTCGGCCCGTTTGCGGGCCACGGCCAGGCCCTTCTGGCGGAGAAGATCGATGGCTTTTTCCATGTCGCCTGCGGTTTCGCTCAGGGCCTTTTTGCAATCCATCATCCCCGCGTTGGTTTTATCGCGGAGTTCCTTGACCATCTGGGAAGTTATCTGCACTGGTGTCACCTTTCTCGAATTAATAAATCATGGGCTTATTGATTCAAAATACACGGAGACCATTAAGAAATGGCGAAATTATGCGGTGCTTGGGGTTGGCGGTACTTGCCACGGAGAACTCGGAGGACCCGGAGAGGCGATGCAGAAGTTCAGCTCCGGGCTCTCCGGGGTTTCTCCGGTTTAAAACAGCCGGGCGCGATTCTCCGCGGGGTCAGGCCCGGGAGGATCGGGATCATTCCGCCGGGGCCGCCTCTTGCTCTTTGGCGGCGGCGGCCGCTTCGGCTTCCTGCTTGTCGCTTGCGGCCCGCTGGGCCATGGCGTGGCTTTCCTTGCCGGCCAGGATGGCATCGGCGAGCCTGCCGCTGACCAGGCGAATGGACTTGATGGCATCGTCGTTGCCGGGAACCAGGTAGTCGATTCCCTCGGGATCGCAGTTGGTATCGGCGATGGCCACCACCGGAATGCCCAGGCGGTTGGCTTCGGTTACGGCGATGCTTTCCCGTTTGGGATCGATGACAAAAATAGCGGCCGGCAGAGACTTCATTTCCTTGATTCCGCCGATATTGCGCTCCAGCTTGAGGGTTTCCTTCTGGATCATCAGGATTTCTTTTTTCTTGTAACGGTTGATGGTTCCGTCATCCTGCATGGTGGTGTAGTTCTTGAGGCGGTCGACGCTTTTGCGGATGGTCTGGTGGTTGGTCAGCATTCCGCCCAGCCAGCGGTGGTCGACATAGTACATCCCGCAGCGGGTCGCCTCTTCCCGGACGATCTCCTGGGCCTGGCGCTTGGTGCCGACAAAGAGGACGTTGCCACCTTTGGCCGCGATCTCGCGGACGAAGTCGCAGGCCTGGTTAAACAGGGGCAGGGTCTTGTCGAGATTGATGATGTAGATCCCGTTGCGGGCCCCGAAGATGTATGGTTTCATCTTGGGGTTCCAGCGGCGGGTCTGGTGGCCGAAATGGAGGCCGGCTTCGAGCATTTCCTTCATCTTTACATGGGACATCGTTTTCTCCTTGCTGCTGATTTTGGTTGATCCTCCATCCCGCATTCCCTACCCGTTCTGTTTTGTTGTCACGGGCACCAGAGGGAAATCCGGCCCGGCGGCGCCTGGTGGCTCGCCGGGGTCGGCAGGGGATGTGCGTAGTTGTAAAACCCGCCAACTCTACAGTATGGCGGGTCCATTTGCAAGCAGGAATATAAGATCGACGCCGGGTTAGGGCCGGACTGAGCCGGAGGCAACGGCGGCCTGCCAGGTTCATGGCCGGGGGCCCGCCGGTCTGCGGCCGTGGTCCGGCCTGAGTATATTGCGGCTCTTGCTATTCCACCGATTGCAGCATTTCGTCGATGACCGCCAGCCCCCCGTCCCAGAAGACGGGGTCGTCGAGATCGACCCCGAAGGGCGCGACCAGTTCATAGGGGGTGGCGGAGCCGCCGGCCCGGAGCAGGTCGAGATACCTGGGGACAAAAGCCACCGGATCCTCCCGGTAAAGCTTGTAAAGGGCCAGAACCAGCAGTTCGCCGAAAGCGTAAGAATAGACGTAACCCGGGGTACTCAGGAAATGGGGGATGTAAGACCACCAGGTGTCGTAGTCGGCACTCAAGTTTACGCTGGCGGCGAACATTTCCTCCTGGGTGGTTCGCCAGTGGGCGGAAATCTGTTCACTGCTCAACTCGCCCTGCTCGCGGCGGGCGTTGTGGACCCGGTCCTCGAAACGGTTCATCGCCACCTGGCGGAAAACAGTGGCGAAAATCGATTCCAGCTTCTGGCAGGTGAAGGCCCGGCGGGTTTCGGGCTCGTCAAGCAGGGCCAGCTGGCGGTTGAAGAGCAGCAGCTCGGCGAACACCGAGGCGGTCTCGGCCAGGACCAGGGTGGTGGAACTGTTGTAATAGCCCCCGGCGGCGGCGAGATGCTGGTGGACGCCATGACCCAGTTCGTGGGCCACCGTTGAGATATCCCGCAGGTTGCCGGTGTAGTTGACCATGATATAGGGATGGACTTCCGGCACCGCCGGATGGGCAAAGGCGCCGCCCCGTTTGCCATCCAGCAGGGGAGCGTGGATCCAGCCCCGCTCGAAGAAGAGGGCGGCGCTTTGGGCCATTTCCGGGCTGAAATCGGCAAAGGCCTGCAGGACCAGCTCCCGGCCCTGGTCCCAGCCGACGGTGGTGGTGGGCAGATGGGGCAGGGGCGCGTAGCGATCGTAGTCGGTCAGTTCCTCGAGGCCCAGCAGGCGGCGCTTGAGCCGGTAGTAGCGTTGGGGAATATCATAACGGCCCGTAACCGCCTTAACCAGGGTTGCCACTGTGCCGTCATTAAGCTCGTTGTGCAGGTTCATCGCACTCAGCCAATGGGGGTAACGGCGCAGGCGGTCGTCGATCATCTTGTCGGCCAGCAGGGTGTTGAAGGTATGGGTCAGCACATGGAGCTGGCTGCCCAGGCCCGCGGTCAGCTCGGCGGCGGCCCGGCGCCGCTGCTCGCGATCCGGCAGGTAGAGATCGCTCAGCACCTCCTCCTCGCTGCGGCCGCTCTCGCCGAAACGCAGGTGGCCCATGATCTTGTCGAAGAGGGTGGTCCAGCTGCCCCGGCCGGCGGGGGCCCGTTCGATCAGCAGGGTTTCCTCGGCCTCGCTGAGCAGGTGGGGGGCATAGCGGCGCAAACCGGCCAGGTAGTGGCGATAGGGGGCAAGTTCCGCCGCGGCCAGCAGGGCATCGGCCCGGCCGGTCTCGAGCCGGCTCCATTCCAGTTCGAAAAAAACCGTTTCCTTGCCGATCCGGCTGCCCGCTTCGCGGATTTTCTGCAGCAGGGCACCGGCGGCGGCATCCTTGGTCCGGGTGGCGAAATTGAGAAAGGCGAAGGTGGCGACCTTGCCCAGCCGGGCCTCCAGGTTTTCCAGGCGCCGGACCAGATCCAGCAATTGGCCGGCTTTGAGGCCGGCCATCCGGCCGGCAAACTCACCGCGCACGGCTTTGGCTTCCTGCTCGCAGGACGCCAGGTCGGCGGCCAGGGCCGGATCATGTTCGTCCTGATAAAGATCCTCCAGGCGCCAGATAATGTTGGCGGTGCCCAGTTCGGCGTTCAATTTTTCACTCATCGGAATTACTCCTGCGGCAGCAGACGGGCCGGCTTGGCACCCGCCGGATTATTTCCTGGGTTACGGGGGGGATGCCGAAAATGGATAGGTGAATATCGTCAAGCGGTCAAGTAAAAAAGTAATGCTTAACCAGATCGCCGGTCCTGGCGGGTCAAGGGAGCGGCCAAGCCCTGGTCCGGGTCGGACGGCCAGCCGGCAAGCCGGGTCGCCGCAGGACAGTTTCGGGTCGGGCCGAGCCGCCGGCCGGTCGGGCGACGGCCGGCGGCCCCTGCGCAAAATGTCATTGCGCGGATGGGAAAGGCGCGATATACAAGGCATTCGATTTTTTCGGCGCCGCCCAAAAGCTTTGCCCCGGGGCGCGCCGGCAGCTCGTTGTTCGGGCGCTGTTATCACCCTGAAGGCAGTTGTTAGTCATTTTGGGGCGAATTCGGTTTTTTGGGGTCGGCGACTGCTTGCGGGCGCCGCCGACGTCGTTTGTCAAACCTGTCCCGCATTGCGTGCCATGACATCCTCCCCGGTTGTTTACGATGAAAGCAAGATCAAAACCCTGAGTTCGCTGGAACATATCCGGATGCGGCCGGGGATGTATATCGGCCGCCTGGGCAACGGCAGTCATCCCGATGACGGGGTCTATATCCTGCTCAAGGAAGTCATCGACAACGGGGTGGACGAGTACATCATGGGGGCCGGCAAGGCCATCGATATCGACATCAGCGCGGACGGAACCGTGACGGTGCGCGATTACGGCCGGGGGATTCCCCTGGGCAAGTTGGTGGAATGCGTCTCGGTTATCAACACCGGGGCCAAGTACAACACCGATGCCTTCCAGTTCTCGGTGGGCCTCAACGGGGTCGGGACCAAGGCGGTCAACGCCCTGTCCCGCCGTTTCCGGGTGACCTCCTACCGTGACGGTGAATTTGCCCGGGCGGAATTCTCCGGCGGGATTCTCCAGCGGGAAGAAAAGGGCGCTGCCAGGGACAAAAACGGCACTCTGGTGGAGTTCCAGCCCGACCCGGAAATGTTTCCCGAATACAGTTTCAGCCGGGATTTCGTCCGCAAGCGGCTCAAGCGCTACGCCTACCTCAATGCCGGGCTCAAACTCCACCTAGACGGTGAGACTTTTTACTCGGAAAACGGTCTGCTGGACCTGCTGGAGGCCGAAACCAGCGGCACCCAGCTTTATGAGCCCATCCATCACCGCGACAAGAGCATCGAATTCGCCTTCGTTCATACCGACAACTACGGCGAGAGTTATTTCTCCTTTGTCAACGGCACCTTCACCAATGAGGGGGGTACTCATCTTTCCGCCTTCCGGGAAGGTTTGCTCAAGGGCATCAACGAATTTGCCAACAAGAAGTTCGACGGCGAGGATGTACGCGAAGGAGTGGTGGGGGCGGTGGCGGTCAAGATCCGCGAGCCGATCTTCGAGTCCCAGACCAAGAACAAGCTGGGCAACACCGATATCCGGGGGGAAATCGTCGGCGCCGTGCGGGAGGCGGTCAGCGCCTACTTATACAAGAACACCGATGTCGCCGAGCTGATCATCGATAAGATCCAGCAGAGCGCCCGGGTCCGCAAGGAACTGCAGCATGTACGCAAGGAGGCCAAGGCCAAGGCCAAGAAGGTGGCCCTGAAAATCCCCCAGCTCAAGGACTGCAAGCATCATCCCGCTCCCGGCAAGCCTTCGCCGGGGGGCCGGGGCAACATGATTTTTCTCACCGAGGGTCAGTCCGCCTCCGGCTCCATCGTCAGCGCCCGCGACCCCATGACCCAGGCGGTTTTTTCCCTCAAGGGCAAGCCCTACAATGTCTATGGCCAGCCCCTGGCCCTGCTCTACAAGAATGATGAGATGTACAGCATCATGCGGGCCTTAGACATCGAGGAGTCCATCGGCAGGCTGCGCTTCGACAAAATCATCATAGCCACCGACGCCGATGTGGACGGTCTGCATATCCGCAACCTGGTGCTGACCTTTTTCCTCCACTATTTCGAATCCCTTGTTAAGCGGGGGCATATCTACATTCTTGAGACTCCGATTTTCCGGGTTCGCAACAAGGAGGAAACCATCTACTGCTACAGCGCCCGGGAACGGGCCGAGGCGGAAAAGAAACTGGCCGGCCGGGGCAAGGTGCGCCGGCCGGTGGAGATCACCCGCTTCAAGGGCCTGGGCGAGATTTCACCGCGGGAGTTCAAACAGTTCATCGGCCCGGACATGCGGCTCAAGCAGGTGGATATCGACACCTTGAGCGAGGTTCCCAAGGTCCTGGAATTCTACATGGGTAAAAACACCCCGGCCCGCCGGGACTATATCATGTCGCATCTGGTATAACGGCCGGAACAGGTTACAAGAACAGAAGCCGGTGCGCCTTTTTAACGGAAAAATTGATGGAAACGACTCAATACGGCAACCTGCACCGCCTTTTCGATGAAAACTTCATCGACTATACTTCCTATGTCATCCGGGAGCGGGCCATTCCCGATGTCGCCGACGGGCTCAAGCCGGTGCAGCGCCGGCTGCTCCAGACCCTGCACAACATGGATGACGGCCGCTTTCACAAGGTGGCCAACGTGGTGGGGGAGACCATGAAGCTACATCCCCACGGCGATGCCTCGATTTTTTCGGCCCTGGTCAACCTGGCCAACAAGGGTTATCTCATCGATCGCCAGGGCAACTTCGGCAATCTCTATACCGGGGATTCAGCCTCGGCCGCCCGTTATATCGAGTGCCGGCTGAGCCCCCTGGCCCGGGAGACCATGTTTAACCGGGACCTGACCGAGTTCACCGACTCCTACGACGGCCGGATGCAGGAGCCGGTCCGCCTGCCGGCCAAGTTGCCCCTGCTGCTGCTCCAGGGGGTGGAGGGCATCGCTGTGGGGATGGCCACCAAGATCATGCCCCACAACTTCTGCGAACTGCTGAAGGCCCAGAAGAAGATCCTCCGGGGGGAGGAGTTTGCCGTCTTCCCCGATTTTCTCCAGGGCGGCCTGCTCGATGTCGCCGCCTACGATAATGGCAACGGTCGCCTGCGCTGCCGGGCCCGGATCGAGGAAAAGGACGACAAAACCATTATCATTCGAGAAATCCCCTACGGCACCACGACCCAGGGTCTGATCGAAAGCGTCGAAAAGGCGGCCCGGGGCGGCAAGTTCAAAATTCTTTCGATCAACGATTACACCGCCGAGGAGGTGGAGATCGAAATC
>Ga0114946_10002305_pt1 | contig 13111 bp, 7 predicted proteins | sample WalLakDeSediment_FD_88676 | JGI IMG/M metagenome (GOLD analysis project Ga0114946, IMG submission 88676) | Lake sediment microbial communities from Walker lake, Nevada to study Microbial Dark Matter (Phase II) - Walker Lake 11/02/13 Deep Sediment | ecosystem: Environmental > Aquatic > Freshwater...
GGCCCTGGACTACACGTCAATATTCCGGTTTCGGTTCCCCACGGGAAACGAATGAACGCTTTAAATACCTTATTTCTCATGGTCAGACAGGTTTGAATGTAGCCTTTGACCTGCCCACACAGCTTGGTCTTGACTCTGACGACCCCAGGGCGGAAGGCGAGGTAGGACGTGTAGGGATGGCTGTTGATACCCTGCGTGATTTTGAGATTGCATTTGAGGGTATCAAGATGGATAAAATTGGCAGCGGCTTGACCATCAATGCCGTGGCTTCGATCATGCTGGCCATGTACCAGGCTGTAGCTGAGAAATACGGTTTTCCACTGGATCGGATCAGTGCAACTCCGCAGAATGATATTTTAAAGGAGATGGTTGGCAGGGGAATGTGGATATTTCCTGTGGATCATTCGATTCAGCTTATCGGGGATACAATTGAATACAGTTCAAAAGCGATGCCTCGAACATATCCGGTCAGTATATGTGGTTACCACATTCGCGAATCCGGTGCCGATCCGGTCCAGGAGATCTCCTATGCTTTTGAAATAGCTATTTCCTACATCGATCACGTGCTTGAACGGGGCCTTGATATTGATGATTTTGTAGGGCGCCTGTCTTTTAACCTGGATATCTATGGTAACCTTTTTGAACAGATTGCCAAGTTTCGCGCTGCCCGACGCTTGTGGGCGAGGACCATTAAGGAACGTTACGGGGCAAAAGATCCCCGCTCTATGCAGTTCCGAATGCTCGCTGGTGGCGGGGGCGCCGGGTTAACCAAGCAGCAGCCTGAAAACAACATTGTGCGTGGCGCATATTATGCGCTTATTTCTGCCCTGAGCGGAACCCAAACCATGGCTATCTGTTCATATGATGAAGCCTATACTATTCCCACACCAAAAGCAGCGCTGATATCTCTCATGACAAGTCATATCCTTTTAGAAGAAATGGGTTTACGCGATACGGTTGATCCTTTAGGCGGGTCTTATTATGTTGAGTCGCTGACAGACCAGATGGAAAAGAAAATTATTGAAGAAATGGGTAAGGTTGAAGCAATCGGGGGCATGGCAAAAGCGGTTGCCAGCGGTTATGTGCAAAGAGAAGTTGCCAAGCTGGCCTACCAACAGGAAAAAGCAATTCAGGATGGAACGCTGATCAAAGTCGGTGTGAACAAGTATATAGTTGAAGAAGATGAAAAAGAAGTTGAACTACATGAATATGATCCGACAGCGCTTGGAGAGCAGGTAAAAACGCTGAATGAAGTTAGAAGGACAAGGGATTCAAAAGCCGTGACGAGCACCTTAAAAGCATTGGAAGATGCAGCCAGGGCCAAAAGAAATGTCATGCCTTACCTGGTGGAAGCAGTAAAAGCCTATGCTACAGTTGGCGAAATGACTTCTGTTTTTAAAGAGGTTTACGGAGAGTATAAAGAACCATCAATATTTTAGACTTTAATTCAGCTGGTTTTGATGCCGGCAGAAGAACACCGGGCCACATATTTGGCAGGTTTAAAAGCAAACGAGGAGGCGAAACAGTGATTTATAAAATCGGTATTGATGTAGGAGGAACTTTTACCGACTTCCTGCTGGCTTTTCCGGACGGAACCTCCAAAATATACAAAGTGCTTTCTACGCCTGATGATCCCTCAGTCGGTCTTTTGGAAGGCCTTTTCGAAATGGCAAAAGATCTTAATATTTCTCCCGGTCAATTTCTTGGCCAGATCGATACCATTGTTCACGGAACCACGGTAACCACGAATGCTGTGCTGACTTATAATGGTGCAAAAACAGGTCTGCTGACGACCAGCGGATTACGTGATGCCCTTGAAATGAGAAGAGGTATCAGGGAGGAGCAGTACAACAACCGCTACACAAATGTGGTTCCTTTAGTACCCCGTTACCTGAGAAGGCCTGTTGATGAAAGGGTAGATTACCGCGGTGACGTCATTGTTGAGCTTAAACCGGAAAGCGTGGAAGAGGCTGTCAGGCTATTTAAAGAAGAGGGGGTTGATGCAGTGGCAATTTGTTTCATGAACTCTTTTGCAAATAAAGAGCATGAAGAAAAAGCTGCTGCTATTGTCAGTGAAAAGCTACCGGACAGCTACCTCTCAGTTTCGAGCAGTTTATTGCCCTCAATCCGTTTTTACGATCGTGTCAGCACCACTGTTCTTAACTCTTATGTGGGCCCTGTACTGCGCCGTTACCTGCAGAGTCTGGTGACAAAACTGAAAGAGAACAATTTTAAGGGTACCCTTCTAATCATGCAGTCAAATGGTGGTGTTGTGGCACCTGAAGTCGCAGCGGAAGAAGCAGCCGTAACTCTTCTTTCTGGTCCTGCTGCCGGCCCTGTTGCCGGAGTCAGCTATACTTCAATCAATGGATTTGATGATTGTATTACCGTTGATATGGGCGGAACAAGTTTTGACGCAGCCCTGATTAAAGATAAAACACCACTGGTAACCAACGAAGGCGATATAAACAGGCTTCGCCTTGCTCTGCCGATGCTGGATATTGTTACTATCGGTGCAGGCGGTGGCAGTATTGGATGGATTGACGAAGGCGGTTTGCTGAGGATGGGACCGCAAAGTGCCGGTTCAAAACCAGGCCCTGCCTGTTATGATCGTGGCGGTGAACTTCCCACCTGTACCGATGCCGATTTAATTCTTGGTTACCTGGACGCGGATTATTTTGCCGGAGGCAGAATGAAACTTAATTATAAGCTTGCTGAAAAGGCAATTAAGACACATATTGCCGATAAATTGAATTATGATTTAGTCGAGGCTGCCGCCGGCATGTATAAGATCATTAATGTTAATATGGCTGCCGGAGTGCGCGAGGTATCTGTTAAAAGAGGAGAAGATCCACGAGATTTCCCCCTTGTTGTGGCCGGTGGAGCCGGACCCAATCATGCCTGTATGATTGCATATGAACTGGAAATACCAGTGATCATTGTGCCCAAAGAATCTTCAATCTTTTGCGCTGCCGGGATGCTTATGTCTGATTTAAAGCACGACTTTGTCCGTACTTACTCAGTACTTTTCTCTGAACTGAATAAAGATATGTTCTTAAAATACTTTAAGGATATGGAGGACGAAGGAAAAGCCTATCTTCGTGAAGAAAATATTCCTGAAGACAGGGTTGAAAACTATTACAGTCTCGATATGCGTTATATAAAACAGTACCATGAGGTTAACGTGGATGTTTCGCGCGATCTTGTTTACAGTTTTAACTTAGAAGATATAGCCCGGCAGTTCCACCACAAGCATAATCTGCTTTACGGTTACTCTCTTGAAGGCGAAGGGACACCGATTGAATTGTTAAATATGCGTCTGAGTTCGGTTGGCTCCACGGAAAAACCAAAATTTATTGAAGAAAAGTTTGCCGGAGAAGACCCCTCCGGAGCATATAAGCGCCACCGTAAGGCATACCTGCCAGGCAGAAAGGAATTTGCGGAAACTCCGGTATATGACGGCGCCGGGCTTAACCATGGCAATCGAATTACAGGCCCGGCGATTATTGAACAGGTGAATACGACGACATTTGTTACCGATGAATATTCACTGGTGGTTGATCGTTACGGTAGCTTTATGCTTTTCCTGAAGGAAAGAGAGGCAGAATTTGCAGGGAGGATTCTAAAATGAGCACAATTGATGGCAAAGGAGTAAGCAGTGTTGGTATTGACAAAATTCTTGTATCGGTGTTTCAGAGGCGTTTCAAGTCTATAACTCAGGAGATGAGCCATGCCATTACCCGCACAACCAGATCGCCGATTCTTTGTGAAGCGAAAGATTTTGTAACCGGCCTTTATGACGGTGCGGGTAAAATGCTTGAACAGACCGAGAACCTGCCGATCCTCTCGTTTTCCCTGGGTCCGGTATGTGAGTATATTGTTAAGTACTACGGAGATGAAATATACCCGGGAGATGTTATTTTCCATAATGATGTTTTTTCCCTGGGCAATCAAAATAACGATGTGGCAGTATACAAGCCAATCTTTTTTGAAGACAAGCTGATAGCCTGGGCTGCCTGCAAAGGACACCAGGCCGATATCGGCGGAGCAGTAGCGGGGGGTTATAACCCTGATGCCACAGAAGTATGGCAGGAAGCCCTGCGTATCCCTCCGGTAAAGGTTTACGAAAAAGGTAAATTGCGCCGGGATGTATGGGATATGATCTTTGCCAATATTCGTTACGATATCGTCCGGGCTGATTTAACAGCACAGATAGGAAGCTGCACCCTGGCCGAAAGACGGATGATCGAACTGGTTGAAAAATATGGTTTCGATATTTATGACGCGCATAAGAATTATTTGTTTGACTCGACAGAAAAAATGATGCAGGCTGAAATAAAGACGATCCCCGGGGGTTTATACAAGGGGGAATCGACGGTTTACTATGACGGCAAAAACATTGGTTCAACATACCAGATTAGAGTGAAAATAATTGTAGAAGATGATCAAATAACCTTTGATTTCTCAGAAACCGACGCGCAGACACCTGCTTTTGTAAATGGTACTTTTACTTCATCTGCTTCGGCGGTTATGCTGACTTTTCTGCAGATGGTTAATCCTGATATGCCTCATAATGATGGCATGTCAAGACCGATAAAAATGGTTATTCCGGAGGGGACGATCATGAATGCCGCTTTTCCGGCGGCTACAACCTTTGGCAATCATCTTTGCCCCCCCATTGCAGATGCCATCATCCGTGCTCTTGCCCCTATAATCCCCGATCGGGTTACAGCCGGTTGGAATCAGCTCTTATGTGGACTTGTCACAGGAAATGATCCCCGGAAAAACTCTCCCTATGTTGACATTCTTTTCCTCGGCATGAAAGGTGGCTCGGGTGGAACACACGGTTACGACGGGTATGACCATATTGGGATGATCGATGCATCCGGTGGTGTTTTGGCCCAGGATTATGAGATGTTTGAACTGCAAAACCCACACCTGCTGCTTAAGCATGAATATCTCTGTGATTCGGCAGGTGCCGGTCGTTGGCGCGGCGGGCTTGGCGTGGAAACCGAATTTGTTATTAACGGTGAGAACATAACCTGTGTCACCTTCGGTGATGGTGATGTCGAACCGGCTTTTGGCATTTATGATGGCAAACCCGGCACTTTGAATAGAATTGAGCTGCGCTACCCTGATGGCAGTTTGCATGTGCCAATGAGTAAAGAGCTGGTTCACGATGTTCCCAGCGGAGCAATCTGGTACCAGCAAGCCGGTGGTGGAGGCGGTTATGGTGATCCTTATTTGCGCCTTCCGGAGAAGGTTTATAATGATGTGAAAAACGGTGTTGTCTCTATTGAAAAGGCTGCAGCAGAATATGGTGTTGTCATAAACGGAGCAGCCGGGACCGTTGATGAAAAAGCAACTGCTGCTCTGCGTAACAAAAAGCAGTAACCTGATCCTGTGAAAGCAAAGCTATCAGGAGGTTAATAGGAGGGATAAATATTGAACAAGTTTACTTACCACGAGCCAAAATCAATGGGTGACGTGATCGATTTATTGGATTCATACGGAACCCGGGCCATGGTTATCGCGGGAGGGACTGACCTTGTACTCAAGATGAATGAGCGAAAATGTGAACCGGAGCACATTGTTTCCCTGCGAAGCATTCCCGGTTTAAACGAAATCAAATATGACAATGGAGAACTGCGTATTGGTGCAATGGTCAGGCATCGGCAAATAAACCGTTCAAAACCGATCAGGGAAAATTTTTCCCTGCTTGCGGATGCCGCCGACAATCTCGGTTCGGTTCAGATCCGCAACCTGGCTACCATTGGAGGAAACATTTGCAATGCTGCACCCTGTGCAGATACGGCAGGTCCCCTGATGGCCCTTGATGCTGTTTTACTGGTTGAAGGGCCGAATGGCGAAAGGAATATATCTATCAGGAATTTCTTTCTTGGACCGAATGAAACATCGCTGACCGGCAGTGAAGTGTTAAAAGAGATCATCATTTCTGATTTGCCACAGGGAGCCTGTTCCTGCTATATAAAATATACCAGGCGCAAGGCGATGGATCTGCCATTGATGGGCTTGGGTGTGGTCCTGGTTCCCGATCCATCTGGAAAGGTCTGCCATGAAGCACGGGTATCCTTGACACTCTGTGCTCCTGTTCCTATCCGGGCGACTGCAACAGAGGAATACCTTACAGGAAAAACTTTTAGTGATGAAGTATGGAAAGAAGCCGGTACTTTAGCTGTTGGTGAGTCAACTCCGAGAACCAGCTTTCGGACTACGGCTGCTTACCGGAAGAGAATAATCAGTTCATTACTGCCTCGTGCCGCCAATGAGGCTTTGCGGCGCCTGAACTAATTAATATGAAAGGGTGATCCAGGTGAAAATATCATTTCAGCTAAACGGAGAATCCGTAACTGCTGATGTGCCGGACCACATCACACTCCTGGAAATGCTCCGGGAAGAATTTGAACTTATCGGTGTAAAAGAGGGTTGCGGTCAGGGTGAATGCGGATCCTGCACTGTTCTTGTTGATCGGGAAGCAGTTAACTCATGCCTGATGCTTGCTGCTTTCGTTAATGGAAAGAAAGTTGAAACAATTGAGGGTTTGGCCGGGGCACAGGGTCGTCTCGATCCGCTGCAGGATGCTTTTGTTAAACATGGGGCTGTGCAGTGTGGTTTTTGCACTCCGGGAATGATCATGTCAGCTAAAGCTTTGCTTGATGATAATCCCTGTCCCGACCGCGAACAAATCAAGCAGGGCATGGCCGGTAACATGTGTCGCTGCACAGGCTATATAAAAATAATTGAGGCAATTGAGTCGGTCGCTAAAGGGGGGAATTCCTGTGGTTAAAGTTCTGGAGCCGGAAATAGTCAAAGCTGAATTACAGGCTGTTGGCACGAGGCACCCAAAACTCGATGCCATGGACAAGGTTCAGGGCAAAGCAGTTTATATCCATGATCTGAAAGTGCCACGAATGCTTTATGGAAAAATCCTCTGGAGCGAACATGCTCATGCCCGTATCGTGAAGATCGATACTTCCCGTGCGGAAAAACTCCCCGGGGTGAAAACTGTGATTACCGGTTATAATACCCCCGAAATTAGAACAGGATTTTTCAAAGATAATCCCGTTTTGAAAAAAGGTAAGGTACGGCAGTATCGTGACGAAGTTGCTGCTGTTGCTGCGGAAAGCCTGGAAATTGCAGAAGAAGCCATAAGGCTGATTGATGTGGAATACGAACCTCTGCCTGCCGTTTTCGATCCCTTTGAAGCCATGAGGGAAGATGCTCCCCTTATTCATGAGGACAAAGAGAGTAATATTTTAAAACTGCCCTGGAAACTGGTATGTGGTGACCCGGATGAAGGCCGCAAACAGGCTGATTATATTGCGGAGGATAGTTATTCATTACCCTGGGTTACTCACTGTTGCATGGGGACATCCGGCTGTCTGGCTGAGTTTCATGCTAATGGAAACCTGACAGTTCACAGCCCAACTCAGATCCGCTATCTTGCTCAGCGTGATTTTCTGGAGGCAATGGCGGCACTTGGCCTTAAAGATAAACGGGTTCAGGTAATAACGACTGCCATCGGCGGAGCATTCGGCAGCAAGCTTGACACCTACCCGTTTGAATTTATTACCATTCTTCTTGCTTACTATAGCGGACGTCCTGTCAGGTTGATATTTAACAGGGAAGAAGAATTCTTTGCAACTGCCACACGCCAGAAGGTGGAAGCAACCATCTCGCAGGGTTGCACTAAAGACGGACGCCTCACTTTTCGTGATATTGATATGGTTCTTGACAACGGTGCCTATACCTCATGGGGTGCAACAACACCCTCGGTTATGATGATGCCTATATCTTCTTTGTATAAGGTGCCCAATGTTCGTTATGTGGCAAAGTGCGTTTATACCAACAATATTTACGCCACAGCAATGAGAGGTTACGGTAACCCACAGGCTACTTTTGCCATAGAGAGTCAGATGGATACCCTGGCTGAAATGGCCGGTTTTGATCCCCTGGAATTCAGGTTGATCAATGCCAATACTCCCGGAGAAATTACTCCCCAGGGATTCAAAGTTGGCACCTGTGGTCTCAAAGAATGCCTGGAAGCAGTCCGTGATAGTCTTAAATGGAAAGAGAAAAGAGGCAGGCGTAATGGTTACGGCGTTGGCATTGGCTCCCTGATTCATGTCGGTGGTGGAGCGCGTATCTATAAATCAGACGGCTGTGGCACGATTATCAAGCTGGATGATTTTGGGAAGGTTACAGTAATGAGTGGGGCTACTGATATGGGTCAGGGCGCTGATACGGTCATTGCCCAGATTGTAGCTGAAGAGCTTGGTGTAAGAATTGACGATGTCGTTGTGATCATGGGTAACACCGATCAGGAAACTTGGGATGTTGGCGCTCATGCCAGCAGAACTACCTTTGTTGCCGGCAATTCAGCTTTGTTTGCTGCGCGGAATGCCAAAGAACAGATTCTTGAACTGGCTGCACCCCTGTTGAATGAGCCAAAGGAAAACCTGTCGATTAAAGATAGAAATGTATTTTCCATTAATAACCCGGAAGTATCTATGGAGTTGGGGCGGGTATTAAGAGCTCTTCATTATAAAACCGGTGGCACTCAGATAGTTGCCTCGTATTTTTACGACCCGCCAACAGATATGCTCGACAGGGAAATGAAAGGCAATTTTTCTGCTGCTTATACCTATGGAGTGCATGGGGCAGAAGTGAAAGTCGATCAAGAAACGGGCCAGGTGGAAATTCAAAAATATGTAATTGCCATGGATGTGGGCAAAGCGATTAACCCGATGCTCCTGGAAGGACAGCTTGAAGGTGGTGTGGCAATGGGTTTAGGCTACAGCCTGATGGAAGAACTCCATCTCGATAAGGGAAAAGTGTTAAATCCCAACTTTCTTGACTATAAAATATTCACTTTTCCGGATATGCCCGAGATCGAATCAATTATTATAGAAACTGACGAACAATCCGGGCCGTTTGGCGCAAAAGGAATTGGCGAGCCTCCGCTGGTGGGGAGTGCCCCTGCAATTGCCAATGCTATCTATGATGCCACTGGTAAACGAATTCGCAGCCTCCCGATTACTATGGAGAAATTAGTTGCGCAGGAAGATGATTAATACAATAGGGGTGGATATTAATGGGTCTCTGGCTTAGTGAAGAACAGCTTTCTTACCAGGAAGAAGTAAGAGAACTGATTGCCGAAAAGGTAAAGCCCAGGGCTGCTGTTGTGGATGAAACGGGTAAATTCCCCTGGGACATTAAAGATGTCTTTTCACAGGCCGGCCTTTTCAGGCTGGTTGTTCAACCGGAATTCGGAGGCCGTGATGGACTGCTATCGACTCTCTGTGTGGCTATAGAAGAAGTTGCCAGAGCCTGTGGGGCTTCGTCGATGATTTTAGGCAACCAGTCTCTCGGGGCAAGCCCGCTGGTTCTCTGGGGTAACGAAGTACAACAGCAAAAATACCTGCCAAAGGTTGCCTCAGGAGAGTGCCTGGCTTCATTTGCCCTTACTGAGGCTGATGCCGGCTCGGATGTTGCGGCAGTAAAAACCAGGGCTGTTCCGGAAGATGATAATTATATAATCAACGGCAGTAAAATATTTATCACACATGGAGATATTGCCGATGTGCTGATTGTTTTTGCCAAGGTGAACATAGAAGGCAAAGATAAAATGACAGCTTTTATTGTAGACAAGGGTACTCCCGGGTTGTCAACCGGTAAGCTTGAGAAGAAAATGGGCTTGAAAGGTTCTACTACAGCAGAGTTAATCCTTGATCAGGTAAAGGTTCCGGCAACAAATATGGTTGGTAAAATCGGAGACGGGTTTCGAATTGCCCTTGACTGCCTTGATAAGGGCAGGATCATGGTAGGGGCAATGGCGACCGGTCTGGCACAGGGAGCCCTTGATGCTGCACTCGATTATGTTGGTAATGGTTTTTATAACGGGGTTCCGCTGGCCAGAAGCCAGGCGGTGCAGTTTGCTTTGGCCGATATGGAAACAATTATACAATCCTCCCGCTGCCTGACACATGCTGCAGCTTTTAAGTATGACCGCAAGGAAGAAGGATATATTAAATTTTCCGCTATGAGCAAACTCTTTGCCACTGATATGGTGATGGATGTTGCCGTTAAAGCGGTAGATCTTTTAGGTGATTATGGTTATTCCAGGGACTATCCCGTTGAACGAATCATGCGTGATGCCAAAATATTTTCCATCTTCGAAGGTACTAACCAGGTGCAGAGGCTTGTTATTGCCAGAGAAATGCTGGGCAAGTAAGTATAATATAATCAAGGAGAAGGAGGGATTTATGTGAAATCGGTTATTTATCCAAAGTATGTGAACCCGTTGTTGAATAAACCTGACCGGCCCCTTCCCAAAGTGGTTGCGGTTATTGGTGCTGGAACCATTGGACCGGACATCGGCTACTTTTTTAAAAGCTCTTTACCTGAGATACGGCTAGTGCTGGTTGATATAGCAGAAAAACAGCTTGAAAAAGCGGAGAAAATGATCCAGGGCTATATCGGCAAGGCTGTTGAGAAGAAGAAAATGAAACCGGAGCAGGCAGAAGCTGTAGGTGCAAACATTGTTTTTTCAACAGACTACAATGAGATTAAAAACGCAGACCTGGTTATTGAAGCCGCAACTGAGAACCTGGCCATCAAGCGAAAGATCGTAGCTCAGATTGAAGCGCTTGTCAGAGATGATACGATCATTACGTCGAATACGAGTTCTATACCGGCCGAGCGAATTTTTGCCGAAGCCAGCTTGCCGGGCAGGACCTCGATCACCCATTTTTTTGCTCCGGCCTGGCGAAACCCTGCTGTGGAAGTGATTACCTGGGAGAAATCCGAGCGGTCAATAATTGATTACCTGACCTGGATGTTTTGTGCGACCGGAAAAGTACCGATTGTCACATTGGACAGGATCTGTTTTGTTCTGGATCGTATTTTCGACAACTGGTGTAACGATGCTGCCCTGTTGCTGGATAAAGCTACAGCCCCTCAGATTGATCAGGTTGCCCAGAAATTTGTTTTTGCCGGACCTTTCTTTGTTTTAAACCTGGCCCGGGGCAACCCGATTATAGTTGAAACCAATACTCTTCAGATGGAAGAGGGTGAGCACTATCTTCCGGCCAATATCTTGCGGTCTGTAGAAAACTGGGTTACTCTCAAACCTGGCGAAAAATTGGATATTGATTCAGAAACAGCTGAAACTGTCCGCAATCGGCTTCTAGGAGTGCTGTTCTCCCAATCTTTCGATATTATTAACCGTGGAATTGGCACTCCGGAAGATCTAAACCTTGGCTGCCAGATTGCCCTTGGTTTCCGTAAAGGACCATTTGATATAATCCGTGATCTTGGAGAAAATGAAACAAAAAGTATAATTACCGGATTCCAAAAAGATCGTCCGGGTATGCCGGGCATGGAAAAAGATTATAATAGTTACCAGAATTTTAAAAGGAATATCCTGGTTGATGAAATAGATGGCGTTAAGGTTATTACGATCAGGCGGCCGCAGGTCATGAACGCCCTGAGTGATGAAGTCAACATGGAAATTCTGGAAGTCTTAAAAGAATACGAATCTGATAATAATGTTAAGGGTTTTGTCATTACCGGTTACGGCAACCGCGCTTTTTGTGCCGGTGCCGATATTGGTAAATTTCCCCAGATGCTGGGGGATGCCGAGGCCTCTGTAGAGTATTCCAGGGATTGTTCCCTGCTTTTGCGATACCTTGATCAATGTGAGAAACCGGTTGTTGCCGCTATTAACGGGCTGGCACTCGGTGGCGGTTTTGAGCTGGCCATACGCTGTCACAAACTTGTTGCTGACAGGCAGGCCTGGTTCCAATTTCCGGAAGTAACTTTGGGAATTGTCCCGGGGATTGGGGGGCTTGTGGTTCCCTACAGGCGGTGGCCGAAAGGTGCTGCAAAATTTAACGATATGATTCGCCAGGCAGACAGGATGACGGCTAAAGAAGCTTATGATCTGGGCATTATTTCCGGCCTGGCCGATGATTACCTCGAGCTGATTCAAATGGCTGTTAGTGAAGTTAATGCCTTGGCAGGAAAACCACTGCCGCGTATTCCGGATGAACCGGCTGAGATTGAAGAACTTAAACCTTTGGATGCTCCCGTGGCCGGGAAATTGCCCCTGAGCAGGGAAGTGGTCGGGATAATTGCCAGGGCAATTATGGATGCTGCAGCCCGGCCTTCATTTGAAGAAGCTCTTGAAGTAGGTTACAAAGCTTTTGGAGAAGTTGCCTGTACTGAAGGAGCTAAAGAAGGCATAAGTGCCTTTATGGAAAAAAGGGCTCCTGATTACAAGAAATAAAATAGTTTTGGCAAGCATTGAAACCAGGTAAAACAGGAAGGAAGTGAACTTCAGCTTATTCGTTTAGTATGCGATTTAACCGGCAGTTATCATACGCGAAAGCATAGAGTAGGAGGAGGAACTGAATGCTACCAGGAGAAAAGAAGTACCCTCATATTTTCAGTCCGTTAAAAATCGGAAAAGTAGAAGTAAAAAACAGGATCAAGTATGCCTCAACGGAGACCAACTTTAATTCCGGTGATGGTTTTGTCTCCGACAAGGAAATAGCCTACATGGAGGCGCAGGCCAAAGGCGGTGCCGGAATAGTTACCACTCAGGGAGCCTATACGGATCCCAAGGGTGAAGGTCAGGGTTACGTGGGCATGATGGGCATCTGGGATGATAAATATATCCCGGGTCTGAAAAAAATTGCCGATGTAATCAAGAAAAACAATTCCGTGTCGATGCTGCAGCTGATGCATTGCGGGAGGGTCGGAGGAATTAACCTGGACTATACTGTAGGCCCGTCTGACGTGCCTCAAAAGCTGCCCAGGTTTCGTCCGCCGGTAGAAATGAGCAAAGAGAAAGTCCAGCTTACTATTAAGGAACATATCGATGGGGCCAGGAGGGCTGTTGAAGCCGGCTTCGAAATGGTCGAAATCTCCGGCATCGTTGGATATCTCATCTCCAACTTTATATCCTCTTACACCAACAAGAGAACCGACGAGTATGGTGGAGATATAAAAGGCCGCTGCCGTTTCATGGTTGAGATCGTTGAAGGTATTCGCAAAGAGATCGGCAGCGGTATCCCTCTCGGTATCA
>Ga0114946_10002306_pt1 | contig 13110 bp, 9 predicted proteins | sample WalLakDeSediment_FD_88676 | JGI IMG/M metagenome (GOLD analysis project Ga0114946, IMG submission 88676) | Lake sediment microbial communities from Walker lake, Nevada to study Microbial Dark Matter (Phase II) - Walker Lake 11/02/13 Deep Sediment | ecosystem: Environmental > Aquatic > Freshwater...
CCGAGGAAGTCGGGCGCGTGCAGCATGTACACGTGCAGCGCGTGGCTCTCGATCCACTCGCCGCAGTACAGCAGCCGCCGCAGTTCGCGCAGCGCGCCGTCGACGGTGACGCCGCAGGCGGCCTCCAGCGCGTGGCAGGCGCTCATCTGGTAGGCGACGGGGCAGATGCCGCAGATGCGGGCGGTGATGTCGGGCGGCTCGGTGTAGTGGCGGCCGCGCAGGAAGCCCTCGAACAGCCGCGGCGGCTCGTAGATGCGCAGCGCCACGTGCTCGAGGGTGTCACCCACGATGCGCACGTGCAGGGCGCCCTCGCCCTCGACGCGGGCCAGCGCCTCGACGTCGATGCGGCGGGTGGCGGCCGACGGCGCGGCGGCGCCGGGGTCAGGACCGACGGCGTTCGACACTCGCGGCCTCCTTCCTGAACGGGCCGGCGTACGCGTTGTAGGTGCGCAGGGCGCGCAGCCAGCCGTCGGCGTCGACGCCGAGCTCGGCGAAGCGCTCGCCCAGCGCGGGCATGTTGGGGTCCTCCATGGGACCGAAGCAGCCGTAGCAGCCGCGCGAGAAGCTCGGGCACAGCGCCCCGCAGCCCGCCTGGGTGGCGGGCCCGAGGCAGGCCTGGCCGCCCGCGACCATGACGCATACCGCGCCGCGGCGCTTGCACTCCAGGCAGACGGAATAGTTGGGCACCTGCGGCTTGCGGCCGGCCAGGGTGGCGCTCACCACCTCGAGCAGCTGGTGCTTGTCGATCGGGCAGCCGCGCAGCTCGAAGTCGACGAACACGTGCTCGGAGATGGGCGTGGAGGTGGGCAGCGCCTCGAGGAACTCTGGGTGGGCGTACACGGCGTTGGCGAAGGCCGACACGTCGGGGCCGCCGTCGGGGCCGGCGAAGTTGCGCAGCGCCTGGATGCCGCCGGCGGTGGCGCAGGCGCCGATGACGACGAGCTTGCCCGACTGGTCTCGGATCTCGCGGATGCGGTGGACGTCGTGGGCGGTGGTGATGGAGCCCTCCACCAGCGACACGTCGTAGGGACCCTCCACGGTGGCGCTGGACGCCTCCAGGAAGTAGGCGACGTCGATCTGGCCGGTCACCGCCAGCAGCTCCTCCTCGCAGTCGAGCAGGGTCAGCTGGCAGCCGTCGCAGGAGGCGAACTTCCACACCGCCAGCTTCGGCTTCGGTCCGGCGCGGACGAAGGGGTCGACGGCGCGGGGGGCCGTCGTCGCTTGGGAAGCCACGTCACACCTCCCCGTGGTCGAGCAATCTCTCGACCTGGTCGAAGGGGAACACCGGGCCGTCGCGGCACACCAGGTGGGGGCCCAGCTGGCAGTGGCCGCAGAGGCCGACGGCGCACTTCATGTTGCGCTCCAGCGACACGAAGGTGTCCTGCGGGCTGACGCCGCGGCGCGCCAGCTCCTCGCAAGCGAAGCGGATCATGACCTCCGGGCCGCACACCATCGCCACCGTGCGGCGCGGGTCGATGGGCGCGCGCTTCACGATGGGCGTGACGACGCCGACGTTGCCGCGCCACGAGCCGGTGGCCCGGTCGACGGTCACGTGCACCTCGAGGTCGAAGTGCGAGCGCCACTCGGCCAGCTCGTTCGGGAACATCAGGTCCTCGGGGGTGCGGGCGCCGTACAGCAGCATCACCCGGCCGTAGCGTTCGCGGCGGGCGAGCACGTGGTAGAGCGCCGGGCGCAGCGGTGGCAGGCCGATGCCGCCGGCGATGAGCACCACGTCGCGGCCCTCGGCGGCGCCCACCGGCCAGCTGGTGCCGTACGGGCCGCGCACGCCGATGGCGTCGCCGGTCTGCAGGCGGCGCATGGCGCGGGTCACGGCGCCGACCTCGCGGGTCGTGTGCACCAGCACCTCGGGCCGGTCGGGATCGCCGCTGATGGAGATGGGCACCTCGCCCACCCCGAACACGTAGAGCATGTTGAACTGGCCGGGCTCGAAGGGCGCCACATCGTGGCCGGGCGGCGGCGTCAGCTCCAGGGTGAAGGTGTCGTCGTTGTCGCCGTGGAGGGCGGACACCCGGAACGGCACCGTGCGCAGGGGGTCGAGGTGGGGCGCGCCGGCCAACGCCGGGTGCGCACCCCGGGGCGTCTCAGCGGACCTAGGCAGCATCGCCGGCCTCCTTCCCGCCCGCGACCGGTTGGGTCACGCGCGCCTGCCGCCGCGTCGCACGGGCCTGGGCGCTCGCGGCGATCACGGCCACCTCCTCGGTGAGGTCGATCGCCGCCGGGCACCAGGTGATGCAGCGGCCGCAGCCGACGCAACCCGAGGTGCCGAACTGCTCCTGCCAGGTGGCGAGCTTGTGGGTGGCCCACTGGCGGTAGCGCGACTTCATCGACGTGCGCACCGGGCCGCCGTGGATGTACGACAGGTCGAGGGTGAAGCACGAGTCCCAGCGGCGGGTGCGCTCCGCGAAGGCGCCGGTGAGGTCGGTGGTGTCCTCCACCGTGTTGCAGAAGCAGGTGGGGCAGGCCAGCGTGCAGTTGCCGCACGCCAGGCAGCGCGCCGCGGGCTCCTCCCAGCGCGAGTTGTCGAGCGAGCGCCGCAGCGCCTCGACCAACCCGTGGGTGTCGAGCGTGCGCCCCATGCGCCCGGCGGCCTCCGTCAGGCGGCGGTCGCCCTCGGCGATCTCGTCGTCGCGGGCGGGGCGGCCGCCGAGTTCGGCCAGCAGCTCCCCGCCGCGCTCGCTGCCCACCTCGAGCAGGTAGCTCGGGTCGCCGCGGCCGCCCGGCGGCGGCACCTCGGTCAGCGCCAGGTCGAAGCCCGCGTTCGCGCGGGGGCCGGTGCCCATCGAGGCGCAGAAGCAGGTGCCGCCCGGCTCGGTGCAGTGCACCGCCACCACGAAGGCGGCTGCGCGGCGGGCCTGGTAGTCGAGGTCGACGTGCGCGCCGCCCATGAACACGCGGTCCTGGATGCCGATGGCTTTGATGTCGCAGGGTCGCACGCCGATGAACGCGTAGCGCGGCGTCTCGTGCGGCTCGTCGAGCAGCTCGAAGCCGCCGTCGGCGTCGCGTTCGGCCCGCCACAGCCGCAGCGCAGGTGGGTGCAGGAAGCGCTTCCACGCGTGCGGACCCACGGTGTAGCCGAAGCGGGCGGCGTCGTCGCGCCGGACGACGCGGTAGTGGCCGGCGTCCTGCACCTCCGTCCACCCGATCGGCAACTCGTCGGCGCCGCCCAACTCGTCGTAGACGATGGCGCCGTCGTGGAGCGTGTGCCCCACGAGCGTGTAGCCGCGTCGGCGGAGCGCCCCGAAGAGCGCGTCCAACGCGGCCGCCTCGAGCCTGCGTACGGCCATGTCGCCGTCCTTCCGTCCCGCCAAGGTGGGGCGGGCAACCACCGGAGGCATCAAGCGGTTCGTGGGCGCAGTCTGGCACCTCGTGAAACCCGGCACGAGTGAAAAACGTCCTGGGCTGGGGTCGGTGCACACGTCGGCCCTGAATCGGCAGGCGCCGCCCGCCGGCGGCGGCGCCTGCGAGCATGTCAAACACCCGGGGGTTATGGCATCTCGATGTGGCAAAACCCCCCATGTTTTGCCATGTTGAGCCGTACCATCCCGGGGACGGAGGTACAGGGAACCATGCGTGACGACGAGCTCCGAGGTCGACTGCGAGAACAGAATCCTTGGTGGCGGGCAAGAGCGGCCGGCCACGCTACGGACGCATGGACCCAAGACGACCCGATCCTGCGCGCGCGCGCGCGATGGGATCTAGGGCATCGCTCACCCCTTCTCGACGACGTTCTGGAGCAACCCGCCAGCGGTCTGCTGATCGTCCTCAGGGGTCCTCGCCGAGTCGGGAAGTCCGTGCTGCTCCGCGACCTGGCCGCGAACCTATGCCGGCAACCCGCCTTCGAGCCACTCAGGCTCATCGCCCTCGCATGCGACGGCATGTCTCCACGCGATCTGCGGCGCGCCATCCTGTTGGGACAGGACTCGACGCGCTCAGCCTCGACCGGGCCACGCCTATGGCTGCTCGATGAGGTGGCCGGCATCCAAGGTTGGACCGAGACGCTCAAGTACCTACGGGACGCCACGGCCTTCGGCGAAGACCTCGTCGTGTGCACCGGCTCGTCATGGGATCCACGAGCGGAGATCGAGCGCGATCTCCTGGCTGGACGCGCGGGAACCGGCGCTGGTCGGCGTGAACGGCTGCTGCTGCCGATGTCCTTCCGCGACTTCCTGCATGCCGCTCGACGCGGCATTCCTTGCCCGCCGCAGGTATCGCCAGCGGACCTTCAGAGTCCCGCCGTCGCCCGCGCCGCGGCCGACCTCGAGCCCTTCCTCACCGACCTCGACCTGGCGTGGCAGGCCTACCTCACCTGTGGAGGCTTTCCACGGGCCGTCGCAGAACACCACCGCGACGGACAGGTCAGCCCTGCCTTCATGGCCGATCTGGTGGCGTGGCTGCACCGGGACGTCGACGCCGAAGGGCCTCCCGACTCAGTGGCCATGCTCTTGGAGGAGCTTCATCGCAGGTCGCCGTCACCCCTCAACCGGCGGGACACCGCGGCAGCGCTCCTGTACCCCAACCCACCGATGTTCGAGCGTCGCTTGGACCGTCTGACCGCCGCGTTCGCGACCCTCTGGTGCCCCCAGGTCGACGACGAAGGACGCCGCGTGGCCGGTTCGCAATCCAAGGTCTACTTGACCGATCCGTTGCTGGCGTGGCTGCCCGCCGCGCGCCGTGCAGGCCTCCGTGGTCCGGACATGACGGTATCGAGCGAGGCCGCCATCGCGGTAACACTGGCTCGCGCCGTGGACCGGAGCGACCCAGGACGGTGGTCGACCCAGGACGCGATCGGGTACCTCAAGACCGGGTCAGGGCGCGAGATCGACCTCGCACCCGTCCCGTTCCGCACCGCAGCGGGCGTCGCGTACACGACCCCGATCGAATCCAAGTGGGTCAGCGCACGCTGGCGCCGTGAGGCCATGGCAATCGAGTCCCGATACCAAGGCGGTGTCCTCGCTACGAAGGACATCGTCGACCTCGAACAGCTTGCCTGGGCGTTGCCCGCGCCGCTCGTCGCCCTGCTCCTCGAGTGACGCCGCGGATGGTTCCACGCCCGCGGCGCCCGGCTTCGTCCGCGCCGAACCACCCCGGATGGGCACCGCCAGCCCTTAACACACCCGGCCCGTATGACGAAAGGGACACGGTTCTCGGCGCCGAGGGGCTAACCTGGAGGCAACGAGTCAGGAGGTCGCATGAAGGGCACCGTGGAGGTCGACGAGTCCCTATGCAAGGGCTGCGCCCTGTGCATCCCCGTCTGTCCCAAGGGGCTGCTGCGCATCGCCGATGATCGCTTCAACGCCCGCGGGGTGCACCCCGCCGAGCTGGACGACCCCGCCGAACTCTGTACCGGCTGCGAGCTGTGCGCGACCATGTGCCCCGAGGCCGCCATCACGGTCCTCCGGGCGGTCAAGGCCTAGGGAGGCGCCGATGGCCATCGAGCTCCTGAAGGGCAACGTCGCCTTCGCCGAGGCCGCCGTGCGCGCCGGCTGCGAGGCCTACTTCGGTTACCCCATCACCCCCCAGACCGAGGCGCTGGAGCACATGGCGAAGCGCATGCCGGAGCTGGGGCGTGCCTTCGTGCAGGCCGAGAGCGAGCTGGCGGCGATCAACATGGTCCTAGGGGCCGCCGCCGCCGGGGCCCGCGCCATGACCTCCTCGTCCAGCCCCGGCACCAGCCTGATGATGGAGGCGCTGTCGTACATGGCCGGCTCGGAGTTGCCGGCCGTTCTCGTCGACGTCATGCGCGGCGGGCCCGGCCTGGGCAACATCGCCCCCGCCCAGAGCGACTACCTGCAGATGGTCAAGGGCGGCGGCCACGGCGACTACCGCATGATCGTGCTGGCGCCCGCCACCGTGCAGGAGCTGATCGACCTGACCACGCTGGCCTTCGACCTGGCCGACCGCTACCGCGTCGTGACGGTGGTGCTGGCCGACGGCAGCCTGGGCCAGATGATGGAGGGCGCCGAGCTGCCGCCGATGCGACCGCTCGCCGAGCGCCCCGCCTGGTCCCTGACCGGCGCCCGTGGCCGCGAGCCCAACCTGATCTCGTCCATCCACCTCGACCCGGAGGAGATGGAGGCCTTCAACCAGCACCTGCAGGCCAAGTACGCGGAGATCGCCGAGCGCGAGGTGCGCGTCGAGCACCACCTGCTCGACGACGCCCGCATCGCGGTGGTCGCCTTCGGCACCGCCGGCCGCATCGCCAAGACCGCCATCGCGGCCGCCCGCGCCGACGGGCTGGCGGTGGGCCTGCTCCGCCCCGTCACCCTGTGGCCCTTCCCCGAGGCGGACCTGCGCGCGCTGGCCGAGCGCGTGGACGCTCTGCTGGTGTTCGAGATGAACGCCGGCCAGATGGTGGAGGACGTCCGCCGCGTCGTCGAGGGCCGCGTGCCGGTGCACTTCTACGGCCGCGCCGGCGGCGTGATGCCCATGCCCGAGGAGGTGGTCGACGCCCTGCGCGGCATCGAGGACGCGCGGCGAGAGCGTGCCGGCCATGACCGTGGCGCCGACCGTGGCGCCCCCGACCTCGCCGAGGAGGTGACCGCGTGACCGTGATGGTGCCCGAAACCCTGCTCACCCCCGTCTACGCGTACCCCGAGTCGCTGACGCACGTCCCGACCCACTACTGCCCGGGCTGCACCCACGGCATCGCCCACCGGCTGATCGCCGAGGTCATCGACGAGCTGGGCGTCCGCCAGGACACGATCGGCGTCGCGTCGGTGGGCTGCTCGGTGTTCTCCTACCGCTACTTCGCCACCGACTTCGCGCAGGCCCCCCACGGCCGCGCGCCCGCCGTGGCGACCGGCATCAAGCGCGTCCACCCCGACCGGCTGGTGTTCACCTACCAGGGCGACGGCGATCTCGCCTCCATCGGCATCGCCGAGATCCTGCACGCCGCCGTGCGCGGCGACCCCATCACCGTCTTCTTCGTCAACAACGCCATCTACGGCATGACCGGCGGCCAGATGGCCCCCACCACCCTGCCCGGCCAGAAGACCAGCTCCTCGCCCTTGGGCCGCGACGCCGCCACCACCGGCGCGCCGCTGCGCATGAGCGAGCTGCTGGCGCAGCTCGACGGTGCCGCCTACGTGGTGCGCCGCAGCCTGCACGACGTGGTGCACATCCGCCGCGCCAAGAAGGCCATCCGGCAGGCGTTCGAGGTGCAGCAGCAGGGCCTCGGCTTCGCCATGGTCGAGCTGCTGTCGAGCTGCCCCACCAACTGGGGGATGACGCCCGAGGCGGCGCTCGGCTTCATCCGCGACGAGATGGTGCCCGCCTTCCCGCTAGGCGACTTCAAGGTGCCCGGCGACTTCAAGTCGCCCGACGACGTCAAGTCGCCCGACGACGTCAAGTCGCCCGACGCCCCCACCGCCAAGGGCCAGGCGTGAAGGCCGAGCTGATCATCGCCGGCTTCGGCGGCCAGGGGGTGCTGTTCGCCGGGCAGCTGCTGGCGCACGCCGCGCTGAACGCCGGGCTGCAGACCACCTGGTACCCCTCCTACGGTCCCGAGATGCGCGGCGGCACCGCCAGCTGCACCGTCGTGATCAGCGACGAGCCCATCGGCTCACCGGTGGTCGCCCGCCCGCAGGCGGCGATCGTCCTCAACCTGCCCTCGCTGGAGCGCTACGAGCCCCTGGTGCGGCCCGGCGGGCTGCTGATCGTCAACGCCTCGCTGATCGACCGCGAGGTGCGGCGCGACGACCTGGACGTGATCGAGATCGCCGCGGACGACGTCGCCGCCGAGCTGGGCGACCCGCGCCTCACCAACATGGTGCTGGTCGGCGCGCTGCTCGCCAGGCAGCCGCTGTTCACGCAGGAGCACGTGATGGCCACGCTCGAGAGGGTGCTGCCCGAGCGGCACCGGCGGCTGCTGCCGGCCAACCGGGCCGCGCTCGCGCGGGGGTCCGAGCTCGCCCTCGCGGCGGAACGGGCGCACGGCGCGGTCGCGGAGCACGGCGAGACGGCGGCGTCCGGCAGCTGACGGACGCGTTCCGGTCTCTGGTCGTGGCACGCGTGGGGCCGGCTCGGGCATCGCGCGAACGTGCCCCCATCACGGCCGAGCGCGTAGGATGATGTGTGAAGCGCCTCCTTCTGGTCCCGCTCGACGGCTCGCCCGCCGCCGAGACGGCCGTGTGGCACGCGGCTGCCCTGGTGGGCGCGCTGGCCGACGGCCTGGCGCTCCTGCAGGTCCTCGAGACGCCGGTGCTGCCGACCGAGAACGTCTCGCGTGACCTCGACTGGCGCCTGTTGCAGGCCGAGTCCGCCGCCTACCTGCGCTCCGTCGCCGACCGCCTCGCGGAGGTCGGGGTGGAGGCCACCGTCGCCGTGGAGATCGGCGGCGCCGCCGAGCAGATCGTGCGCCATGCGCGCCGCGAAGACGTCGCGCTGGTGGTCATGGCGGCGCACGGGCGCGGCGAGGCCCACGCCTTCGCCTGCGGGGGCACCACCCACAAGGTGCTGTCGCTGGCGCCCGCCTCCGTCATGGTGGTGCGGCGCGGCGGCGACGCGGTCGCCCCGGCGAGGGCGACCGGCTACCGCCACGTGCTGGTCCCGCTGGACGGTTCGCCGGCCGGCGAGTGGGCCCTCGGCCTGGCGGCGGCGGTCGCCCGTCACCAGCAGGCGACGCTGCTCCTGCTGCACCTGGTGCTCGAGGCCCCGCCCGCGTGGGAACGGGTGCCGCGCTTGGCCGAGGAGGCCGAACTGGCGGCACGGCTCTCGGCGCTGCAGGCCGAGCGGGCCGGGCGCTACCTGAGCGAGATGGAGTCGCGCCTGGCGCACACCGACCTGCGGATCCGCAGCCGCATCGGGCGCACCACCGAGGTCGCCGAGGGCATCCGGGCCGTGGCCGCCGAGGAGGGCATCGACCTCATCGCGCTCGCCGCCCACGGCACGAGCGGCGCGCCGTTCCCCTACGGCGCCGTCGCGCAACGGCTGCTGGCGGCCAGCGGCCTCCCCGTCGTCGTGTTCCAGGACGCCCCCGCGGCCGCGATCGACGGCGTCCGGCGGCCCGCCGACGCCGGCCGCCCCGCCACCGACGCCGGCACCGATCCCGACCCGCCCGCGGACGACCCGGCCGAAGGATGATCCCCGAGGCTCGTCTCCGCGAGGAGATGGGCGGCCTGGCGCGCGCCCATCTCACCTCGCTGGCGCCCGCCACGCCCGCGCCGCTGGGGCCGCGCCTCCGCCGCCTCGAGCGCGGGTTCGCCGCCACCTTCCGGCGCCTGGCGACCCGCAGCTACGCGCCCGGCGAGTTGCCGGCGGCGGTGGAGTGGCTGCGCGACAACGACCACGTGATCCAGGACGCCCTCGCGCAGGTGCGCCTCAGCCTGCCGCGGGGTTACTACGCGCGCCTCCCCGGGCCGGGCCGTGGGCCGGACGCGGGCAGGCCCCGGGCCGAGGCCCTCGCGCGCGCGCTGGTCGACCGCCTCGAGGCCCCGCTCGACCTCGACGCGGTCGCCTCGCTGCTCGACGACTACCAGGCGGTCGCGCCCCTGGCGGTCGGCGAACTGTGGGCGCTGCCGGCGCTGCTGCGGCTGACCGTCCTCGAGCGCCTGGCGCCGGCAGCGGCCGCGGCGGCGGCCGCGGCGGCGGCCGCGGCGGCGCCGGCTGCAGCCGCCGGCGGCGCACTGAGCGCGCTGGAGGCCGCCGCGCCCACCTGGACCGACGAGCCGCGCGCGCCGGCGGCGCCCATCGCCGCCGCGGTGCGCACCCTGCGGGCGCTGGCGACGGCCGACTGGAGAGCATGGTTCGAGCGCTGCAGCGTGCTCGACCGGGCGCTGCGCGAGGACCCCAGCGGCGACTACGGCCGGATGGCGTTCGCGACGCGCGACCGCTACCGCCGCGCGGTGGAGTCGCTCGCCCGCGGCTCCCCCGCCCACGACGAGGTGGCGGTCGCCCGGGCCGCGCTGGCGCTGGCCGCCGCGGCCCCCGCCGAGGCGGGGCCCGGCGCCCGGGCGGCCCACGTCGGCACCTACCTGATCGCCGAGGGCCGCGAGCGGCTGGAGTCGACGATCGGCTTCAGGCCGCCGGCACGCCTGCGCTGGGGCCGGGCCCTGGAGCCGCACGCGTTCGCGCTGTACGTGGCCTGCATCGCCCTCGCCGGCGGCGCGGCCCTAGGGCTCGCGCTGGCCTGGCTGGTCGCGCTCGGGCTGCCCGCCGCGGTCCTGGCCGGCGCCGGCCTGCTGGCGGCCGTGCCGGCCTGGTCGTTGGGCGCGTCGGCGGTCGACTGGCTGGTCACGCTCATCGTCCCGCCGCGCGCGCTGCCGCGGATGGACCCGGACGACGGCATCCCGCCCGACGCCCGCACGCTGGTGGTCATGCCGGTGATCCTGCGCAGCGTGCGCGAGGTGGCGCCGCTGCTCGCGCGCCTGGAGGTGAACTACCTCGGCAACCGCGACGCCGGCCTCGGCTTCGCGCTGCTCACCGACCTGGCGGACGCCGCCGATCGGCACCTGCCGGGCGACGCGGCGATCGTCGAGGCCCTGAGCAAGGGCATCCGCGACCTCAACGTCCGCCATGGCGGCGCGGGCGGCGGCGCCACCGGCGGCGAGACCGGCGGCAGCGAGGACCGCGGCGGTGCCGACGACGGCGAGGACGGCGGCAGCGAGGACGGCGCCGGCGCGGGGGCCGGCGGCGCCGACGACCCGCCGTTCCACCTGCTGCACCGCGAGCGCCGCTGGAACCCGGTCGAGCGCGTGTGGATGGGCTGGGAGCGCAAGCGCGGCAAGCTCGAGGAGTTCAACGAGCTGCTGACCGGTCGCGGCGGCGCCAGCTTCAGCCTGCGGGTCGACCCGCCCACCGACCTCGCCTCCGTGCGCTACGTGCTCACGCTCGACGCCGACACGCGGCTGCCGCCCGGCGCCGCCCGCGAGCTGGTGGCCGCGTTCCGGCACCCGCTCAACCGGCCCGTCCTCGACCCGCACGACCACGAGCTCCGCGCCGGCTACACCGTCCTGCAGCCGCGCCTCGAGGCCGACGCCGCCACCATGCTCGAGACGGTCTTCGCCCGCGTCATGACCGGCGAGTCCGGCGTCGACCTCTACGCGCAGACCGTCTCGAACGTCCATCACGACCTCTTCGGCCGCGCCATCTTCAGCGGCAAGGGGCTCTACCAGGTCGACGCGTTCGAGCGGCGGCTGCGCGGGCGGGTGCCCGAGAACCGGCTCCTGTCGCACGACCTGTTCGAGGGCGTCCACGGCCGCGTGGGGCTGGTCAGCGACCTGGTGCTGTTCGAGCAGGTGCCGGCGAACGCCCTGCAGCACGCCCAGCGCCTGCACCGCTGGGTGCGCGGCGATTGGCAGCTGCTGCCCTGGCTGCTGGCGCGCAGGCCCCTCGGTCGCCACGGGCGCCTGGCGCACGGCCTGCGGCCGCTCGACCGCTGGCAGGTCGCCGACAACCTGCGCCGCAGCCTCCACCTGCCCGCGCTGCTGGGCCTCCTCGCCGCCGCCTGGCTGGCGCTGCCGGGCGACGGTGCGATCGCCGCGACGCTCGCCGTCCTGGCGCTGCTCGGGCTGCCGGTCCCGCTCGCGGCGCTGGCGGCCCTGCGGCGCGGGGCGCTGGGTCGGGCGCTGCGTCCCGTCATCGAGGCCGCCGCCCACGACGCCCGGCTGGAGGCCGCCCGCTGGGCGGTGACGGTGGCGCTGCTGCCCTACCTGGCGCTGGTGACCAGCGACGCGATCGCACGCGCCCTCTACCGCGTGTACGTCAGCCGGCGCGGCCTGCTGCAGTGGACCACGGCGGCGCACGCGGCCCGGGCGCTCGGGACCACCCTCCCGCTGCGGGCCGCGTTCCGGCACATGTGGGGCGCGCCGGCCCTGGCGCTGGCCCTGGCCGCGCTGCTGGCGGTCTGGGCGCCCGCCTCGCTGCCGGCCGCGCTGCCGCTCGTGGCGGCGTGGGCGCTCTCCCCCGCGCTCGCCGCCTGGACGTCGCACGAGCGCGTCCGGCCGCGGGAGCCGCTGACCGAGCCACAGCGCCGCACCCTGCGGCTGATCGCGCGCCGCACCTGGCACTTCTTCGCCGAGCTGGTCGGCCCGCGCGACCACTGGCTGCCGCCCGATCACCTGCAGGAGGACCCCGGGCCCATGACGGCCCGCCGCACCTCGCCCACGAACGTCGGCATGATGCTGGCGAGCACCTTGGCGGCCTACGACCTCGGCTTCATCGAGGCGCGCGAACTGGCCGCGCGGGTGCACCAAACGCTCGACACGCTCGACCGGCTCGAGCGCCACCGCGGCCACTGGCTGAACTGGTACGGCACCCACGACCTCGCGCCGCTCGAGCCGCGCTACGTCTCCACCGTCGACAGCGGCAACCTCGCCGCCGCCCTGCTGGTGGTGGCGCGCGGCCTCGACGACGCCCACCGTGAGGGCGTCCCCTACCCCGCCCGGGCGCGCGGCCTGGCCGACACGGTGGCGGTGCTGGGCGACGTCGTCTCGCGCCTGCGCCCGCGGCTGGACGACCGCGCCGCCCGCCGCGCGCTCGAGCCGGCCCGCGCGACGCTCGCGCGGCTCGAGGACGACCTGCGGGCCGCCGCCAACCTCCCGTTCGCGGCGCGACGCGACATGGTGGCGCACGCCGAGCGCGAGCTGCGGCGGGTGGCCGAGCGGCTGGTGTCGGCGCTCGAGGCGACGCCCGCGGGCGTCCCCTACCTCGCCGTCCGCGAGCTGCGCGCCTGGATCGACCAGGCCCTCCGGGAGGCGCAGCTCACGCGCGCCGAGATCGACGCCGCCGTGCCGTGGCTGCACCTGCTGGACGACCTGCCCACCGCCTACCGGCAGGCCGAGGGCGCGCTCGACGCGACCCTGCGGCACCTCTACCTGGCGCTCTCCGAGCCGTTCGACCTCACCGCCGCGCCCGAGCTGGCGGCCCGCAGCCGCAGCCTGGTCGCCGAGCTCGAGCAGCAGCTCGACGCGCTGCCGCCCGCGGGCGATGCCGACACCGCCCGCCGGTGGAACGTGGCGCTGCTGGCCACGCTCGACGACGCCCAGGCGCGCGGCGACCGGCTCGCCGCCGACCTCGAGGCGGCCGCCGGGCGCTGTCGGGCGGCCGCGGAGGCGATGGACTTCGGCTTCCTCTACAACCCCGCGCGCGCGC
>Ga0114946_10002308_pt1 | contig 13101 bp, 11 predicted proteins | sample WalLakDeSediment_FD_88676 | JGI IMG/M metagenome (GOLD analysis project Ga0114946, IMG submission 88676) | Lake sediment microbial communities from Walker lake, Nevada to study Microbial Dark Matter (Phase II) - Walker Lake 11/02/13 Deep Sediment | ecosystem: Environmental > Aquatic >...
AGCATAATTGTTTTGCAGCTGCCGCTTCTGTGTTTCCAATTGCGACAACTGGACCTGCAGGGCGGTGGAATCGGCACTTTCCAGGCTTTGGATATTAATCTCAATCTCTTCTAGCTGGCGGCTTAGCGCCTCCAACCGCTGCTCATAGTTGACGATAGAATCGGCGAAACGGGCTCTTTGTCGCTCGTTATCATTCTCGATGAACACTTCGCCGATGGTGTTGGCCAGGGCGGCCGCTCGCTGGGGATCGGTATCTTCGACGGTGATGATAATGAGCTGTGTGCCGGTAACGCCGGAGACCCGGATGGTGGCTTCAAGCTGCGTCAAGCCTAACCGCTGCGCCGTTTCGCGCCGTACGGATTGGGTCTGCATTAACTGCACGTAGGTAGCTACCAATCTTTCCGCGCCCAGCAGCTGCGTGTATTCATTGGTAGTGCCGCCCACGCTGGCCGACTCAATCAACAGGCGCGCTTCGGCCCGATATTCCGGGGCACTGTTCACGCTGACAACGTAGGCCACGCTGCCTGCGATCAGGCCACCTAGAAGAATGAGCCAGGCCCAACGGCGCACCAGAGCTATATAAGCTTTAATTTCCATTGCTGTCCGAACCCCTGGCAGCGTGACGGAGTGCCAGGCCACTTTGCACGCTGTAGAATAAGCCGATCAAGCCAAAGATAATCCAGATAATCGTTTCCCAGATTCGGCTGCTGGTGCCGGCCAGACCCAGGCAAATCAGGCAAAAGCCCACCCAGGCCGGCAGCTGGAAGGATGGCCTGTTGAACTGTGCGCGCAAAGATCGCTTGTGCTCCCCGGCCAACCAATGGTGATAACTCCCGGCGGCGAGTATAATAGCCAAGCCCAAAATCCAAAAGCTGTTTACGAGCAAATTGTACCAGTCAATCACAGCGCAAAATTATAGCACGATGAGGGATCAATGGCTAAAACGTACACCCAGTTCGTCTGTCAAAGTTGTGGCCGCACCACGCCCGCTTACATGGGTAAATGCCCCCAGTGTGGCGAATTTGGCACCATGGTTGAGCAGTTGGTGGCCCCGGCGCCGGCCGGTAAGGCAACCGCCCGCAGCCAGCTAACTCGTCAGATCAGCGTTCCCCAGCGTCTGGCCGAGGTAGCTGTGGACGGCTTTGCCCGGCTGCCATTACCGCTGATCGAGTTTACGCGCGTCCTTGGTGGGGGCATCGTACCCGGTTCCCTTGTCCTGGTGGGGGGCGATCCGGGCATCGGCAAATCCACCCTTTTGCTGCAAGTAGCTGTCCTGGCCGCCGCCCAACATGGCCCGACATTGTATATCTCCGGCGAAGAGAGCACGCAGCAGATCAAGATGCGGGCTGACCGGCTGGGCGTGGCGGCCGACGAGCTGTTCCTGGTTACGGAAACGAATCTGGCCGTCATGCGCCAGCATATTGAAGCGATTCAGCCAGCCCTGGTTATCGTTGACAGCATCCAAACGACTTATGCTGACGACCTGACTTCTTCGGCCGGCAGCGTGAGCCAGGTTCGCGAGTGTGCCAGCCGCTTTCAGGAAATGGCTAAGAGCCAGGGAATCGCCATTTTCCTGGTGGGGCATGTGACCAAAGAAGGGGCCATTGCCGGCCCGCGCGTTTTGGAGCATATTGTGGATACGGTGCTTTACCTGGAGGGCGATCCCTTTCATGCCTACCGGCTGCTGCGCAGCGTGAAAAATCGTTTTGGGGCGACCAGCGAGGTGGGCGTCTTTGAAATGGTGGAGCGCGGTATGGCCGAAGTGGCTAACCCTTCTGAGGCGTTTCTGGCTGAGCGACAGGTGAATAACCCTGGATCGGCTATTGCGGTGACGATTGAGGGAACCCGGCCGCTGCTGATTGAGATTCAGGCTTTGGCCAGCGCGACCAGCTTTAACAATCCCCGCCGCACGGCCAATGGGGTAGATTATAACCGGCTGCTGTTGTTAACGGCCGTTCTCTCCCGGCGGGTCAATCTGCGGCTGCATGACAAAGACCTCTTTGCCAACGTTATTGGTGGCTTGCAGATCGAAGAGCCGGCGGCCGATCTGGCTATTGCCACGGCCATCGCCAGCAGTGTGCGCGACCGGCCGGTGCATGCCGACCTGGCTATGGTCGGCGAAGTGGGCTTAAGTGGTGAACTGCGGGCCGTAAGCCAGCTCGACAGCCGTCTCAAAGAAGCGGCCAAACTGGGTTTCAAGCGCTGCCTCATTCCTCGCTCCAGCCGCAAGCGGCTGGGTGAAATCCCTGCCGGTCTAGAAGTGATAGCCTGCGCTGCCCTGACCGATGCCCTGGATGCTGCTTTGGTCAAGGGGTGATGGGTCAGGCAGCATCAGGCATGGTTACCGCTGCTGCACCTATCAGCCTTTAGCGCTGCCGGCCGAGATAGATAAACAGGCCGCCGGTGATGACGAGCAGCAGAATGATACCGCCAAAAAGGGGTACAAGGTTTTCTGATTCCACACCCGGCAGCGGTACCGGTTCGGCCACCGGCTCTGGGGTAAGCGTGGGCAGTGGGGTGGGCGTCGCTGTTGGGGGCACGGCCGTGGGCGTTACCGTATCGGTGGGCAGGGGCGTTGGGGTGAGGGTGGCCGTGGGCGTCGCCGTTTCCTCGGGGAGATCGGCTGAACCGCCTACCTCTTGCGGCCGTGGCGCCTCCCCAACGACTAGCTCTTGATTGGGTTGAATGATGCTGTTGGCGGCCAGGCCCGGGTTGAGGTCAAAGAACTCTTCCAGGGTCAAATCGTACGTCACCGCGATGCTAATCAGGGTGTCGCCCGGCTGCACCACATGCACAATGGTGCCATCTTCGCGCGTTACGGCAAAGGGTCGCTGCGGGTTGATGATCGGCGCTTCATAACTATCGGTATAGCCCAGAATGATCTGCTGCCCCACCGAAAGCAGACTGTTCGGACCAAGATTGTTATAAGCGTAAATCTCCTGGACCGGCAGGCTAAAGCGGGCCGCGACGCCGATCAGCGTGTCGCCGGGCACTATGGTGTAGATGATCCGGCCATCAGGCTGGCCCGTGGGTGAGGGGATGGGCGTGGCTGTAGGCGGGGCCAGGGTGGCTGTGGGCGAAGGTCCGGGTGTGTTGGTGGGCAGCGGTGTGGGCGAAGGTCCCTCGGTGGGAGCTGGTTGAGCCGGTGGCGGTGCTGGCGCCGAGATAGTGCCGCTCTTAAACGCCTGACTTAGTTCGGCCGTTAAATTCAGGTAAAAATTGCCAAACTCGTTGCTGGGCTCAATATTGCTCCCTTCCGGCCATTCGTTAAATGAGGTAATGATGAGCATATCTGGGGCGCTGGCAGCCGCGCCGCCAAAACTGGCCCGGTAATAGTCGCCGTTGGCCCGATCCCGGACAAAGGCCGCATTCCCCCGGCCTAAATGGCGATCATCCCAACCGGGCATCGCAGTGGCTACCCAGTATTTGTAACCGCCATAGGTTGCCGCGGCGGCTCGGGTGTTGCTGGCCCAGGTAGCGGCCGTGCCGGCGGGATTGGCCGACCAGGCGATATTGTACAAATGCAGGCCATCGAAAACGGACAGGTAGCTGGTATTACCACCCTCGGCAATCCAGATGCTCGTCCGGTCGGGATCAGCGGCATCGCGAATAGCGACCCAATCATTGACCGGCAGCAGCCAGTTGGCCCAGAAGAAGATGACGGGACGGCCGTCTACCCGTAAGTAAGCAGGGTGTGTGGCGTGGGTGGCCAACAGCGTACGCAAAGCCTGGATCCGATCCTCATTGCTGCTGAAGAAGGGACTGCCAACCTCAAAATCAACCGCCGCCCGAAAACCGCTGCTGCTGGCCAGGTTAAGCAGCGTGCTGAAGTTGGTCTCGGTCTGGTTGTTGGTCGTTTGGGGTCCGTACCAGCTCTGGATGAAGGCGTCAATCCCCGCAGCGCGGGCCTCATTGATGTGTCGCTGGATTGTCCCGGCATCCGTCGAGTAATAAGGTTGAGGCGGCTGAAAGGGTGTCTTGCCGGGGCCAAAGGAGTTGGGGCTAAACCAGGCATAGTAAAAGGCCAACACCAACCGCGTTTGACCTTGACCGGCAGCCGGTGAGCTGCCGCTACCCAACATAAGCAGGCCAAAGGGAATGAGCCAGAGCAGCCGCCGGAGCCACTTACCGAACAATGATCGCTTTATCATGCCCGCTATTATAGCAAACCACGCGCTGATGTCTTCTTGCTCTCACAGAGCAGATGTTCTATATTTGTGGGTGACTATCAGGCTCCAGGCTGGTACGAGCCCTGGCCGACTGGTTTTGGCTGCACATTGCTGCTGCCAGGGCCATATACCGGCGTAGTTACGATTGTGCAGCGCCTGAACAATGTGTCTTACAGGAGATTGCTATGTTTCGTCGTCAACCGGCTGGTCCCCAGCAGCGGCCGTCGCTGCTGCGCCGGCTCATACGCTGGCATATTGATACCCAAGACATTCCCTATCACCGGGAGCGGATACCGCGGGAGGTGCGCCATGCAGTGGTGCGCCGGGACGGAACTATTTGCCGCTACTGTGGCGTGGAGTGCGGCAGCGATTTTGATCTGGATCATGTTTACCCGAGCAGTCTGGGTGGTAAGACAACAGTGGGCAATCTGGTGGTAGCCTGCCGGCCCTGTAATCGGGCGAAAGGGGCGCGGGTGGGCATCTGGCCTCGGCCCGTTGGTTACTATCGCTGGTACGGCCGTTTGGGTCGTTGGTTTGTACACCGGTTGGGGTTGTAACCACTTGTCACTTTCTCCAGTTGTGGTATTATCCGGGGTCGTTGCGCGGTCACCAAAAAGCGTGATCGTGTTTCTGCTCCTGGACAATTTGCGAGTCAGGGGCTGATACTCGCCAGAGTAAATCCAAAGAAAGGAGGTAATGCAACGTGCGGGAATATGAAGTTACCGTTTTACTTCGCGCAGATTTAGATGATGAGGCGCGGGCGCAGCTAATTGCTCGTCTGGAAGATTGGTTCACGCTTGATGGCAGTGAAGCTAGTAAACCGGTTGTCCACCATTGGGGCAAACGGTCGCTGACCTATCCGATTGACAAGCAGACGGATGGCTACTATGTCTTTTTTGAAGCGCGTCTCGATCCGGCTAAAGTGAGCGAAATTGAGCGCAAAATGTTGTATGTTGAAGAGATCCTGCGCCATTTGTTCATCCGCAAAGATGAGTAAGACTGGCGCACACAGTTTATAGGGAGAATTTGCAATGGCTTATGATCGATCCTTCCAGGATCAAGATGACGAACTGGGTACCAGTCCCTATCATCGCCAGCGGAACATTTGCGCCTTCTGTGTCGAAAACGTTAAGCAGATTGATTACAAGCAGTATGATACCCTGCGACGTTATCTGACGGAACATGGTCGCATTAAACCCCGCCGGCAGACAGGCACCTGTGCCCGGCACCAACGCAGCCTGGCGACGGCCGTTAAACGAGCCCGTCATCTGGCTTTACTACCGTTTGTGGTTGATTAAGTGAAAACCAGACAGATCGCTAAGGTCTGTCTGGTTTTTGAAAAACAAGTTTATGGCTAAGAAAACAAACATTGAGCAGCCGGAAGCTGCCCGCCTGAGCCGCAAGGAAGTTCTGATTGCCCGTCGCGATCGTGAGCAAAATCGTCGGGTCTATCTGGTTGTGGGGGCGATAGCTGCTTTTCTGGTGATCGTCCTGCTCGCCGGCCTGATCAACGAATTCGTCATTAAACCCGGTCAGCCGGCGGCGGTGGTAAATGGCCAGACAATCAGCATTCGTGACTGGCAAAATCGGGTGCGCTACCAGCGCGCACAGCTGGTGGTCAACGTTGAAGATCTAATTGGGCTGTACGGCAGTGATCTTAACCTGTTGGAGCAAGTGGCTGGTCAGCAGCTTAATCTGCTGTTTGACCATGAAACCTTAGGCCAGCTAGTGCTGGATCTGATGGTTGATGAAACGCTCATGCGCCAGGAAGCGGAGCGGTTGGGTATCGTGGTTTCCGACGCCGACGTGCAGGCGGAGATTGAAGAGCTGTTTGGTTACTACGGTGGCCTTTCACCTACCCCCATGCCGACGGCAAGCCCCACCATTATGCCCACACCCTCATTGACGCCGATTCCCACGGCCGTGCTCACCGCAACGGAACCCAGTGAGGTTGAGCCAATGCCGACGCAGGCACCATTGCCGACCAGTGCGCCTATCCCCACGGCTACACCGATGTCCCTGGAGAGCTACCAGACCGAGTACGACCAGGTCATCCAACGGCTGCGCGGTTACGGCATTAACGAGAGCATTTATCGGGAGGCGATCAGGGCCCGCATCTATCAGGAGCGGCTCATGGAGCGTCTGGCGGCCGATATTACCCTGACCATAGAGGCTGAACATGCCAGCCTCTTTGTCCTGATTTATGAGACGCAGGCGGAGGCTGAGGCCGCCCAGCAGGCCATTGCTGAGCGTGGCTACTTGACGGTCTGGAATGAACTGCGCAGCCTGCCTTTTGATGATGAAACGCGCGGGACGGGCTTTGCCAGTGAACTGCTGTGGCGGACGCAAGAAGATCTAATTGGTATTCTGGGTTCCGAGGCGGGTACGGCCGCTTTTACTTTGCCCCTTAACCAGCCGGGCGATATCTTTGCCCAGCCGGGTGATGAAGCTACTGGCCAGCCGGATCGTTACTACATTATCCAGGTGACCGGGCGCGAGCTGCGCTCCTTATCGCAAAATGCTATTGACGCTCAAAAGCAGGAAAACCTGACCAACTGGCTGCAGAGTCAGCGCTTTGCCGGTACGGTTGATATTTCTGAACGTTGGCGGGGACAGTCGCCACGCCAGCCGATGATTGATCTGAATCTGCTCAGTCAGCCGGCCCCGGTTGAGATCCCTGGGCAATAGCCCAATTGACCAAGATACCGTAAAATCAAGCCGGAGCATCGCGCAGATGCTCCGGCTTTTTTGTTGATAGAGAGACTGAGACTACAAAAGTCTGGAAGACTTTTGTAGTCTGGCATGGTGTAAACATATGGCTGATCGAGAATATCTGACTGTAGCTGAGGCCTTGACGGCCATTCTGGCAGAGATTGACGTGTTGCCAGCCGAGACTGTGCCCTTGCTTGACGGCCTGGATCGCATCTTGGCCGAGCCAATCATGGCCCAGGACAATCTGCCGCCTTTTGCTAATTCGGCCATGGATGGTTACGCTGTTCGTGCGGCCGATCTGGCGGGCGCCAGCCGGGCTGCCCCGGTTAGGCTCAAAGTAACTGGTGATATCGCTGCCGGGACTGCGCCGGTGCAAGCGGTAACCTCCGGTACAGCCATGCGCATTATGACCGGCGCACCGCTGCCGCCCGGTGCCGATGCAATCGTGCCCGTGGAACACAGCAACGAGGCCTGGCGCGATCCGCAGCGCTCCCTCTTGAGCCAGGTTGAGATTCATCAGGCACCGAAACCAGGTGACTATGTCCGCCCTGAGGGAGAAGATATTCAGGCCGGCAGCCTGATTCTGGCGGCCGGTCACTTGCTGCGGCCACAGGAAATCAGCATTCTGGCGGCCCTGGGCGTGGCCCAGCTGGCGGTAATCCGCCGGCCGCGGGTGGCAGTTCTCTCCACCGGTGATGAGCTGCTGCCCATTGATCAACCGCTGCAGCCGGGTAAGATTCGCAACAGCAACAGCTATGCCCAGGCGGCACAGCTGTTGGCGATGGGTGCGATGCCGGTGCCGCTGGGCATTGCCAGAGATACCGAAGGAGATGTTCGCGCCTGCTTGCAAGCTGGGCTGGATGCCGGCGTAGACCTGTTTGTTAGTTCGGCCGGTGTATCGGTGGGCGCCTATGATGTGGTAAAAACGGTGCTGGCTGATGGGGGCGAAATCGGTTTTTGGCGGGTACGTATGCGGCCGGGCAAGCCCCTGGCCTTTGGTCGTTACCAGGGCGTGCCTTACCTGGGTCTGCCGGGAAATCCGGTGTCGGCTATGCTCTCTTTCGAGCGGTTTGCCCGGCCGGCGGTACGCAAGATGGCCGGCCACACCCGTCTGGATCGCCCGGAAGTGACGGCCGTGGTGCAGGAAGAGATCGTTTCCGACGGCCGTGAAAGCTACATTCGAGCGGTGGTCAGTCGGGAAGGGCAGCAATATACCGCCCGTTTAGCCGGGGCTCAAGGCTCCAATATTATTAGCTCGTTGGTCAGAGCCAATGCGCTGCTGATTGTTCCCGAGGGGGTGACTCACGTGGCGGCCGGCGGAATGCTGGCAGCTATGATGATCGACTGGCCGGAAACAGTGTTCTAAATGAAGAAAGGCTCACCCGATTGCGGGTAAGCCTTTCTGATCTTAAGCTTCGCGGTTGATCTTAAGTGTTCGGCTGAGAATTTCCTCTTGCCGGACGCGGTTTTTGTTCCGCTGGCGCTGGCGTGTGCCATCTGCCCTTCGTTGGGGCAAGGGATCGCCGGCGGCGTGCATAGCTTGACGCAGGGCGATTTCCATGGCTGTGGGCATAGGCTCGTCGTTATCCAGCTCTTGTTCAATCTCGGCGATTTCGACGGCCGTGGCGGTCTGCGCCGCCGGCGTATCCAATAGCGCTTTGATGCTCAAGTCAATGCGTCGCTTGCGTTTGTTGAAGCCCAATACCTTGACTTGAACTTCATCCCCCGCGTGCAGCGCTTCAGAAGGATGCTTGACAAACTCGTGGCTCAGTTCACTGACATGAACCAGACCCTCTTTCTCAGCGCCGATATCAATGAACGCCCCAAATTTCTCCAGCCGGATAACCTTGCCGGTGTAGATTTGTCCCTCTTTGAGATCGCTCCATTCCACCGCCAACGGTTCTAGCATGCTGACCGTGACCTGCCCTTTGTCGGCATCCACCTTGTCAACCCAGACTGAAACCTCTTGTCCCACACTGAGGGCATCAGCTACCCGGTTAACCCGCTCTTTGCCCAATTGCGAGATGTGCAAGATAGCGGTGGTTTCCAGTCCCAGGTCAATGATAGCCCCGTATAATTCAATACGTTGGACTTTGCCATTGATCTTCATTTTGGGCTTTATATCGTGGATGCTGCCAGGAGGGGTGGCAGTCAATACTGCCTCTTCTTCTGTTACTGTGGTAACAACTTCCTCTGTCATAACGACGTCTCCTCATAGAATATGTCCGGCCTGCGCCCCACCTTGGGGCGCGTTTTCCACTCTATTTCTAACCTGACAAGGGAAAATAGGGCATTTTCAGCCGGGAGAGTAATTATAACAGCGGGAGATTGGCTGTCAATAATAAATCGGCCAGATGACGCGCTGTGTCAAGGGTTGGCAGTAGAAAGAAACCAGCGAACAGTGAGCGGTTGTAACGACTAAGACCCGAAGGGTTTTTGCCCGCTGGTTGTGGCGATATCGCGGTGGCAAAACCCTTCGGGTCTCTCGACGGGCTTACTGGTTACGAGCGGTTGATGGCGCTACTATTCACTGTTTACTGTTTACTGGTTACTGTTTACTACTCACTCAGGCGCCATCTCCATCTCGGCCTCATCATCGGGCGCGACTTTTACCCGAGGACGCAGCCCTGCTTCCTGACGGATGGTTGACTCCAGTTCGGCCAACATCTCTTGATTCTCGGCCAGGTACAGCTTGGCATTCTCCCGTCCTTGACCGAGCAAGATATCTTTGTAGCGGAAATAGGCGCCACGTTTGTCCACCAGCTCATAGTTGACTCCCAGGTCAAGCACGTCACCAGTTCTGGAAATGCCCTCATTGTACATGATGTCAAACTCGCATTCAGTGAAGGGTGGGGCTACCTTGTTCTTCTTGACCTTGACCCGGGTGCGGTTACCTACCGTATCGCCGCCGGTCTTAATGGCCTGAATGCTGCGAATGTCTAGCCGGACAGAGGCGTAGAATTTTAGGGCATTGCCGCCGCTGGTCGTTTCGGGATTGCCAAACATGACACCGATTTTCATCCGCAGCTGATTGGTGAAGATAACGACGGTGTTGGTCTGTTTGATAATGCCCGATAATTTGCGGAGAGCCTGGGACATGAGCCGGGCCTGGAGTCCAACGTGGGCGTCGCCCATTTCACCCTCAATTTCAGCGCGGGGCACTAAAGCAGCCACAGAGTCAACGACCACAACATCCATGGTGCCTGAACGAATGAGGGCTTCAGCAATCTCTAAAGCCTGTTCGCCGGTGTCGGGTTGGGAGACATAAAGATTATCAACGTCAACGCCGCACTTTTCGGCATAAATGGGATCAAGGGCGTGCTCCATGTCTACAAAAGCGCAAATGCCGCCTCGTTTCTGGGCTTCGGCGATGATGTGCTGGCAGAGGGTGGTTTTACCGGACGACTCTGGCCCATAGATTTCGATCACCCGGCCGCGGGGGACGCCGCCCACGCCTAAGGCAATGTCCAGGGCTAAAGAACCGGTGGGGATAGATTCAATTTGCAGATGGCGAGCTTCGCCCAGGCGCATAATGGCGCCATCGCCAAACCGTTTGGTGATGCTGTCTAGCGTGCGCTGCAGGGAGTCGGCACGGCCGTTATCTTTACTCATAAGTTAATTCCTCCAGGAAATATTGTAGGCACGTTGGTCACCTGTGCCGCGAAAGGGCCAAAACATTTGTGCTAAGATTAGCACGTATGTTTCAGCTTGTCAAGATTGATCTTGAATTATTGAACTATTGTTCGGAAAAAAGATTTCAACCCGCCAGCTTTTGCCGTTGGAGGAGACGGCGCAGCGCCGGCAGCTCTTCACCGCCGAGGAGCAAGTTGAGAGCAAAGTAGACTAGTATTCCAATGAGGCTGCCGGCGGCCACAAAAATGAGGGGGCTGCTAATCAGCTGGCCTAACAGCCAGATCACGAGGCCCATGCCGGTAGCGGCCAGGATGCCCCGGCCAAAGGTCAGCGCCAGGCGCCGTTCGTCCAGGCTGCCCAACCGCCGCCGGTTCAAGTAGAGCAAGACGGCCGCCTGTATCGTAAAGGCGATGGTGCTGGAAAGCGCTAACCCCTGCACCCCCATGCTGCCCACCAGCAGGTAGGCAAAAACAACGTGAATCACCAGCCAGCCCAGCGCCACAAACATGGGGATGATGGTGTTATGCTGGGCATAAAAAAGGCGAGCCACAATCTCCAGCGTTGCCTCGCTGACCACGCGCACGCTGAAAAAGATGAGAATGCCATAGACAATCCGGGTTGAAGCGGCATCAAACGCGCCACCTTCAAGGAAGATGACGATGGCTGGCTGGCCCAGCATTACCAGGGCCACGCCCGCTGGAATGGTCAACGTCCAGATGATGCGCAGCGCCGTCATGGCTGTTTCTTTGAGGCGGCGGATGTCGCCAGCGTTGTACAGCTCGGCCAATGTCGGAAAGACGACAATGGCGATGGCCGTGCCCAGCAAGGTTTGGGGCAGCTGCATCAGATAGTAGGCGTAAAAATAGCCCGAGGTGCTGCCCGGTGGCAGTGCCGAAGTGAGCCGGATAATGAACAGGTCAGCGACCTGTACCGATCCCAGGGTGACGATGCGCGGGCCCATGAGGCGGATAATTTCGCGCACGCCAGTCATTTCCAGCCCTAGTGCCGGCCGGTAGCTGATGCGGTAGCGAATCAGGGCCGGAAGCTGAATCAAGATATGTAGCAGACCGCCAACCACAGTTCCCCAGGCTAGCCCGTGAATACCGAGTTCAGGTACAAAGAAAAACACACCCACGGCATAGCCAATGTCCAGTGACATGGGCGCGGCCGCCGGCAGGGCGAAATGCTGGTGGGCATTGAGGATGCTGCTCAGCACCCCGCTGACACCGAAGATGGTTGTCTGAATTAGGACGATGCGCATCAACTCGGCCGTCAGCTGCTGCATTTCGGGCGGAAAATCGGGCACGAGGATGACGCGGGTCAGCCAGGGAGCAAAGAGGGCACCCAGGGCGGAAATAGTCCCCAGGATGAGCAGCACCAGCGTCAAGGTAGCGTGGGCCAGCCGGGCAGCCTGCTTGGCCTGGGGGCTGGTAAGGTAGGCGGAATAGACAGGGATGAAAGCGGCCGCCAGGGCGCCGCCGGCAATGAGGGTGACGAATACCTCAGGCAGCTGGTTAGCGGCCGTGAAGGCATCATACTCCAGTCCGGTGCCAAAGGTGGTTCCTACCAGTCGGGTGCGCAGTAAGCCGGTTACTTTGCCCAATCCGAGAAAGAAAATGACGATAATCGTCGATTGCAGTAAATGACGGGCGCGATTCATGGGGCGGGATTGTAACGTGACGGCCGTCAGTCGCAAAATGAGCGCAGATTACGCCTGAATGATCTGAGTGCGGTATAATCTTGACCGCGCTACGACGGCGTCCAATCAAGGCAGGATTATATGATTCTTTCGACTTTCAATTCGCCCGCGCCGCGGGTTACCCTGATTAACAGCTTTAACCAGCCCTACAACAACGCCATTGCTACCGCCCGCACCTGCTACTCGGCGGCCGGCATAGTGCAGACGGCCGACGTTGCCGCCAAGCCTGATTTACGCGATCGGATTGCTGCGTCTATTTACGAAGCCGGCCATCACACCACTTTGCAGCACGCTCACGTTCAGTTTGGCCTGGAAAACGTCAGCCGCCACTTTATCTGGAGCTTTTTGCACTCCCACCCCTTTTACAACAGCGAGCAGGTTAGCCAGCGGTACGTCCGGGTAGCCGCTGACCAGATGGCCGTGCCCCCGCTGCGGGGAGAAGCCTTGACCATCTACCGGGAAGCCCTGGCCATGCAGATGACGGCCTATGAGCAGCTGATCGTGCTGCTCACCCCTACCGTTGAGCAGTTTTACTTTGAGCTCTTCCCGCTGCGCCGCCCCAAGGGGGATAAGGCTCATGCCCTGGCCCGCCGCTGGATTCCCAAGAAGGCGCAGGAGGTAGCCCGCTACCTGCTGCCGGTGGCTACGTTTGCTTACCTGTACCACACGGTCAGCCTGCTGACGCTGCTGCGTTACCAGCGGTTGTGCCGCCAATATGACACGCCCACTGAGACCCAGCAGGTGGTGGATCAGATGGTGGCCGCGGTTCTGGATCAGGATCCACTGCTGGCGAAGATTTTGGAGGAGTCACGGCCGTTAGAAGAGACGCTCGAATACCAGTTCTGGCAAGGGGCGCAGCAGCCACCCCGCAGCGCCGCTTTCCGCGCC
>Ga0114946_10002309_pt1 | contig 13100 bp, 11 predicted proteins | sample WalLakDeSediment_FD_88676 | JGI IMG/M metagenome (GOLD analysis project Ga0114946, IMG submission 88676) | Lake sediment microbial communities from Walker lake, Nevada to study Microbial Dark Matter (Phase II) - Walker Lake 11/02/13 Deep Sediment | ecosystem: Environmental > Aquatic >...
AACGCAGCCGAACTTCCCGGCCCGGAGCGAGCCGGAAAAACTTCTTGACCGGTTCCTCCATGAAATCATCCCGCTCGATATAGATCTCCCGGGCAAAAGGCAGGAGACGGCTGCCCATTTCCGGTTTCTGGGGGTGGTTCTGCGCGGTCAGCTCCTCGCTCCGGCCGGCGGGATAGTTAGTGATCACCACCTTCAAGGGCTTGAGTACTCCCATGACCCGGGCGGCGGATTCGTTCAGTTCCTCCCGCACGCAGTGTTCCAGCAGGCTGACATCCACCAGGCTTTCCTTTTTGGCCACCCCGATTCGTTCGCAGAAACTGCGGATCGCCGCCGGCGGATAGCCCCGCCGGCGGATGCCCGACAAGGTCGGCATCCGGGGATCGTCCCAACCGCCGACATATCCTTCGCTGACTAACTGCAGCAGCTTGCGCTTGCTGACCACGGTATAGCCCAGATTCAGGCGGGCGAATTCGATTTGGCGGGGCTGGCAGGGAAGCGGCAAGTTGGCGATGATCCAGTCGTAAAGCGGGCGATGATCGGCGAATTCCAAAGTGCAGAGGGAATGGGTTACTCCCTCCAGGGCGTCGGAAATGGGGTGGGTGAAATCGTACATCGGATAGATGCACCACTGCTCCCCGGTGCGATGATGGCCGCGGTGCATGATCCGGTAGAGCACCGGGTCGCGGAGATTGAGATTGCCCGAGGCCATATCGATTCGCGCCCGCAGCACCCTGGCGCCGTCGGGAAATTCCCCCGCCCGCATCCGCCGGAATAAATCGATACTCTCGGAGTTGGGGCGCTCGCGGTAAGGGCTGTTGCGGCCCGGTTCGGTCAGGGTGCCGCGGCTGGCCCGGACTTCCTCGGCCGAGAGATCGCAGACGTAAGCCAGGCCGTTTTTTATCAGGTGTTCGGCGTATTCGTAGATCTGCTCGAAATAATCCGAGGCAAAGTAAAGATGTTCACCCCAGTCGAAGCCCAGCCAGCGGACATCTTCCTTGATCGCCTCGACGTATTCCGTTTCCTCCTTGCTGGGATTGGTGTCGTCGAAGCGCAGGTGGCAGCGGGCCGGGGTGAATTCGCCGGCAATGCCGAAGTTGAGGCAGATGGACTTGGCGTGGCCGATGTGCAGATAACCGTTGGGCTCCGGGGGAAACCGGGTGACGACCTGGTCGTGTTTGCCGGTGGCCAGATCATCGGTGATGATGGTCCGGATGAAATCGGCGGCCAAAGGCTTGATGTGTTCACTCATGTTTTTTGCTTGCTCCCGATGCTGCTGAATACTGGCTAGGCTCTTGGTCCGGCCGGCCTGGTTTCCCAGGCAGCCGCGGTTTCAGGCGGGGAAATACTTGCCCGCTTCCCGCAGGCGCTGGACCACCTTCTCCTTGCCGAGATGGGCGAAGACCTCGAACATGCTGGGGCCCTTGTTCTGGCCGGTGATCACGGCCCGGGCGGCGTTGATGGGAATTCCCGGCTTGACCTGGTGGTCCTCGGCGAATTCGCGGGCGACCCGCTCGGCTTCCTCCGGAGTTAGTTGCGGCAGTTCAGCAAATCGCTGGGCCAGTTCGGGCAGCCATTCCTTGAGCTGGGGGTGCTTGAGCAGGTTTTTGTCCAAGGCCTTTTCGTCAATGGTAAAGTCGTCGGCAAACCAGGCCCGGCCCAGGGTGGCGAAATCGGTCAGGGTGTGGAAGCGTTCCCGGCTCATCTCGAGGGTTTGCAGAAACCAGGACCGTTGGCCATTCTCGTAGGCCGGATCCCAAAGACCTTCTTTCTCCAGGAAGGGTTTGACCAGAGGAGCCAGCTCTGCGATGGGCATGGTCCGCAGGTAATGGGCGTTAATGTTGATTGCCTTGGGATCGGTGAAGAACTTGGGGTCGTCCTTGCGGTAATTGAAAATGGAGTTGGCCTTGGTGATTCCCTGCAGGGAGAAGGCTTCGATCAGTTCGTCCCGGGAAAAGATTTCCCGGTCGTCGCCGGGCGACCAGCCCAGCAGCAACAGAAAATTAACCAGGGCCCAGGGAATGAATCCGCGATCCCGGTAAAACTGGACCGCCACGATTTCCCCGTGACTGCGCTTGGAAATTTTGGCCTTGTTGAGATCCAGGGTCAGCGGCATGTGGGCAAAGACCGGCGGCGTGGTTCCCAGGGCCCGGTAGATCAGGATCTGGCGGGGAGTGTTGCTGAGGCCGTCCTGGCCGCGAATGACATGACTGATCCGGTCGCGGATATCGTCCACCACGTTGGAGAGCAGGTAGAGGGGAGAGCCGTCGGAACGGACGATGACGAAGTCCTCGATATCCCGGTAAGCCCGCTCGATCCCGCCGTAGACCTCGTCCCTGAAGGCCACCCCCCCCTCACCCTGGGGCACCTTGAAGCGGATCACATAAGGCAGTCCCGCCGCTTCCCGGGCCGCGATTTCCTCCGGACTCAGGTCGCGGCAGGCCGCGTTATAACGGTAGTCGGCCTTGGCCTGGGCCGCCGCGTCGCGGCGGGCTTCCAGTTCTTCCTTGGTGCAGAAGCATTTGTAGGCCTGGCCGGCAGCCAGCAGTTGCTGGGCCGCGGCCAGGTGTTCGGCGGCGTGGGCAGACTGAAAATAGGGTCCTTCGTCCCAAGTCACCCCCAGCCATTCCAGGCCCTCGATGATGCCGCGGATGGATTCCTCGGTGGAGCGTTCGGCGTCGGTATCCTCGATGCGCAGAATCAGCTTGCCGCCGTGTTTTTGGGCAAACAGCCAATTGTAGATGGCGGTGCGGGCTCCGCCGATATGAAGATAGCCCGTGGCGATGGGCGGAAAACGGACGCGAACTTCACTCATACCGATACTCTCCTGCTAAAATGATAATGAAACAAGGTGACCAGTTGGCCCCAAACGCTTTGCCCGGGGGTTGGTTATTTCGTCGCAACTGTTGCCGATGGTCGCTGGTTATAGCGCTTTTTGGCTGGATATTCAATAGAGCGAGTCTCTTCGACCCCTCTTTGCTGGAACCGGGGCGAGGATTGGGGGGCGGAGCCGGGGTTGGCTTGCCGGAGCCTGCTCGGCGGCATCATGGCATCGGGTTCATTGCCTGTCGCTCTCCTGAATCCCCAACTCCCGCAGGATCCGGATGTTGCCGGTCCAGTTCTTTTGCACCTTGACCCAGAGCTTAAGCAGAACCTGGCGGTCCAGCATGACTTCGATTTCCTCGCGGGCGGCCTGGCCGATCCGCCGCAGCATGGCGCCTTTTTTGCCGATGATGATCCCTTTTTGGGAATCCTTTTCCACCATGATGGTGGCGTGGATGGTGGCGAGGTTGCGGGCCGGGTTTTCGCGAAAATGCTCGATTGCCACCGCGGTGGAGTAGGGCAGTTCGTCCCGGGTAAGGAGCATGATTTTTTCCCGGATGATTTCTGCGCAGAGAAAGCGTTCGCTGGCATCGGTGGGGATGTCCTCGGGGAACAGCCGCGGGCCCCGGGTCAGCAGGCGGCGCAACTCCGTCAGCAGAATATCCTGGCCTTCGCCGGTCAGGGCGGACAGGGGGATGATGGCGGCAAAGGGATAAGCATCCTGCCAGGCGGCGATCAGGGGCAGCAGCTTCTCCTTGCTGATCCGGTCGATCTTGTTGCAGAGCAACAGGGCGGGCCGGTCGGCCCATTGCAGCAGTCGGGCGGCCTCCTTCCTCTTCTCGGGCCGGTTTTCCGCCTCCGGGGCGGTGACATCGATCATGTAGGCTACCACGTCCACTTCGCTGACGGTATTGCGGGCGATTTTTACCATTTCGCTGTTGAGCCGGCTGCGGGCTTGATGCAGGCCGGGGGTGTCGAGAAAGACGATCTGGCTGTCGGCCTCGTTGAACACCCCCAGGATCCGGTTACGGGTGGTCTGGGGCTTGGGGGAAACGATGGAAATTTTCTGGCCGAGCAGGCGGTTGAGCAGGGTGGACTTGCCCGCGTTGGGGGGGCCGACCAAGGCTACAAAGCCGCAGGTGATTTGTTCGTGCTGGTCGTGGTTCATTTGATTTTCCCGGTTAAGTCAAAAAAGGTGAGTGGCGCGGTTGAGCGCACCGGCTTAGGGGCCATTTTACCTGTTTTTGCGGCGGCTGTCCTCGTCCTTCCGCCGCTGTTTTGGGTGACAAGTCCGGGAATTCCTGGTAGATGGAAAGCCTCGGTCAAAACGGGGACTCGGAGTGCCGTCATTGGCCCTGCCTTCCGCCTGCTTTTTCCACTCTTCCAATAATCCAAATAAAGTTGATTCATGGCTTCTTCCGGAAATATTGTCGAATATGTCGAGCAGGGGAAATTCATCTGCGGCGTTGTCCTTGAATTTTCCGCCAACCGGCTGCGGATATACAACCAAAACGGTCGTGAACTTAATCTGCCCGGCGCCCGGGTGGTGCATTGTTCGAGCCGGGTTCTGCCCGCTACCCTTTCCCGCGCTGAACAGCGGCGGATATTGCAGGAAACCGATCAGCGCCGGCGGGAACTGACCGAACAGATTGAGATCGACGCGGTCTGGGAACTGGCCGCCGCCGAGCCGGAGCAGTTTTTCAGTCCCCTTTTGCTGGCCGAACTTAATTTCGGCGGTGAGGCCGACGATGATCGGGTGGCGGCTTTTCTCCGGGCGGCTTTTCTCGACCGGCTCTATTTCAAATACAAGGATGGCCGGATTATGGCCCATCCCGCCGAGGTCGTGGCACAGCTCGAGGCCCGCCTGGAAAAGGAACGGGAGCGGGAAGCCCTGTTGGCCGAGGGGGCGGAGCGGCTGAAAACGCTTTTTGCCGCCGCGGTCTCCAGTCCCGGCGAGGAGGGCGCCGGGTTCTCCAAGGCTGCCGGCCCGACGCCGGGGGCTCCCGCTTCCCAATGGTGGCCGGAACAGGAACGCTGCCTGGGCATCCTGCGGGATTATTATCTGCTGGCCAACGAGGCCGATGAAAGTGAGCTGGCCCGGGAGCTCTTGAGGCGCTCGGGCTTAACCCGGCCCCATGATGTTTATCATTTGCTGGTGGCCACCGGCGTCTGGCAACCCGACGAAAACATTCCCCTGCTGCGGGCTGGAGTACCGGGGGCCTTCAGCGCCGAAGAGACCGCGGCGGCAGAAGCCTGCGCTGAACCCGATGCGGAGCTGCTGCTGGCCGAAGGCCGCCGCGATTTACGGGATCTGCCGGTGATGACCATCGACGGCGCTTCCACCCGCGATCTTGATGACGCCCTGCACCTTGAGCGGCAAGGGGAGAATTTCCGGGTCGGGATTCATATCGCCGATGTAGCTCATTTCGTCAAACCGGATTCGGTGCTTTTTAAAACCGCTTTGAAGCGGATCACCTCGCTTTATTTTCCCGAGTCCCAGGTGCCAATGCTGCCGCCCCGGCTTTGCGAAGATCTTTGCAGCCTGGTGGCCGGCAAGGATCGTCCGGCCATGAGCTTTCTGGTCACTCTGACCCCGGCCGGCGATATTGTCGAATCCCGGATTGTGGCCAGCGTGGTCAACGTCCGGTGCCGCCTCGATTACGAGGAGGTGGAGAGTCTGCTGGCCACCGATCGGGACCTGCAGGATCTGCTGGCCCTTAGCCGGGCCCTGCGCCGGCGCCGGTTGGACGCGGGCGCTCTGCTGCTGCCGGTTCCCGATGTCAATATCCGGATCGATGAACACGGCAACCCCGCCGTCAGCCTGGAAGAGGTCGATTTGCCGGGCCGCCTCCTGGTTTCCGAAATGATGGTGCTGGCCAATATGCTGGCGGCGGAATTCGTGGCCCAGCAGCAGGTTCCCGGCCTTTTTCGCACCCAGGACGATCCCCACCAGCGTCTGGTCCATGGTTACGAGCAGGATATTTTTACCCTCTGGCGGCAGCGCAAGCAGCTCAAGCCCGGCCTGTTGCTGACCAGGGGCGGCCGGCACAGCGGGGTGGGGGCGGCCAGCTATACCACCATCACTTCGCCGATCCGCCGCTTGCTGGACCTGGTCATGCAGCACCAGGTTTATGCGCTCCGGGCCGGCCGGGGGGCGCTGTTCAGCGAAGCAGACATGCTTGATTTCATTGCCGCCATCAACATCACCCAGGGCCGGCTGAACCAAGTCCGCCGGGAGCGCCAGCGCTACTGGCTTTTGAAATACCTGAGTTCCCGGGTGGGCAAAACTGTTGATGTTTTGATCGTGGGCCGTGGACCCCGGCGCATCACGGTGGTTCTCACCGATTGCCTGCTGGAGGCCGACCTGCCTCACAGCCGGGGCCTGAATATCCAGCCGGGCGAGGTGGTGCCGGTAAAAATAGCCAAGGCTGAGCCCTTGGACGGCATCCTGCGTCTGGAGTGGTAAGCGGCGGCGCCCCTTCTTAATGGCGCTTAGGCCGGGCCGAGGAGGAGTCCCTTGCCGGGTGATTCTGGCCGGGGCTGAAGACGGCGGCAAAAAAAGAGCGGCGCTGTGTTGAGCGGCGCTCAGTCGTAGATGATGCAGTTCCAGCGGGAAAGGATTTCCTCGGCCTGTTCATCGAGGCGGTCGGCCACTTCGTGAATTTGAAACCGCCGGTCGCACTGGTCGCAGGCCATCCGGACCCTGCCGCAGGAGCGCATGATCGTCAAAAGCCCCTTGCAACGGGGGCAGCCCATGGCAGTGGACATCCGGGTAGCCATCAAATTCAATCCCTCCGCTGTAATTTTTCGGCGCAAGCCGGCCGGATCGGTAAATGCCGGCCCCGATTGCCGAATGGAGCAACCGGTTCCGGTAAATTAAGCCTGGCTGGGCCCGGCGATACCGGTCTCGGGCGCGGTCAGATTCCGCTTTTAAGCCAGCAGGCTCTGGCGGGTAAAAATAGCCCGCAACTCATAGCCCTTGGCTGCCAGGGCTTCGCCGCCGCCTTCCTGGCGATCGACGATTGTGGCCACCAGGCCGACCTGGTAGCCCTGGGCTTCGACCCGGTCGATGACCTTCAGCAGGGTGCCGCCGGTGGTGACCACGTCTTCCACCAGGGCCACCACTGCTGCCTCGGGAAGGTTGCTTTGCCCCTCGAGATAGGCCTCGGTGCCGTGTTTCTTCGATTCCTTGCGCACGATAAAGGCCGGAATCGGGGCCTTTTCCAGAAAGCTTACCAGGGAAACCGCGGTGACAATGGGGTCCGCCCCCAGGGTCATCCCGCCCACCGCGTCGATCTTTTGCGGATTGTTTTGGATCATCTCGAAAAGCAACTTGCCGCACAGATAAGCCCCCTCGGCAGCCAGGGTGGTCTGTTTGCCGTCGATGTAAAAATCCGATTCCTTGCCCGAGGTGAGGAGGTAGGTTCCTTCGCGGTAGGACTTTTCCAGAATTATTTGCTTTAGGCGTTGTCTGTCGTTCATTGGTATGATCCTTTTTTACATTTTCTGCAAGTAGTTGGCCAGGTTGGCCTTGGGACTAACCACCGGCTCGATCTCGCCGCCACCGGCGGACATCACCACCATTACCCCGGGCCCGTGACCGGCCAGCACGCAGTCGGAATGGACCACGATGCCGATAACCACCCCACCGCTGCGATAGATGCGGCCATAGCTGGCGTCGGCGTCGGTGATGGCGACGAAATCGCCCAGGCGCAGGTCGGTAAGCTGGTGTTTTTCCACCGTGGGGTGGTCGAAAAGCTGAATATCGTAATCCCCACTGTGGCTATGGGGCGAACCCAGACCCGAACCCATGATCGCCGCCGGGACCTGGTGGGTCACCGGCACCTGCAACTTGCCGTCTTTGCCCGCTTTGAGGGGTAGGGCGCTCAGCAGGTCGGGATCCAGGTTCATGATGCTCACCTGGGGAAAATCGAGCAGCTTCAGGCCGCAGCCAAAGGCCTTGATCTGGATTTTATCGCCGATCACCAATGCTTCCAGGATTTTGGCGGGAAAATCGATCAGCACATGTTCAATGCCGCCGTGTTTGCCGGTAACCCGGCCCTTTTTGCCCTTGGCCTCGCCGCTGACGATGGTGGCCAGGTTGCCGGCGCAGGAAAAAAGATTAAGGGCCCGGTTGGGGCCGGGCTGGCCCTGGAACTGGGTAAAGTTGCTGATGGAAACTCCGGGCTCGACATGGTCGGCAAAAAACCCGCAGGCGGGATCGCCGATCCGCAGATTATAGGTAATCCCGCCGACCCCGGGATAAATGGCGGAGTGCCCTTCCGGATTGATTCGGTAGGGGTTGATGCCGCCCAGTGGTGAAGTGATTTCACCGATAACCGATTGGCAGATCAGTTGTTCCCGGTTGGTTTTCAGCATAGTCTGCTCCTTGTTGGCATAATTTCGGCGCCGGCAGCGGCCCGCCCGGAATTTTCGTCATTAAACGTTGAAGCGAAAATTGACACAGTCCCCATCCTGGACAACATATTCTTTGCCCTCCAGGCGCAGCAGCCCTTTTTCCCGGGCCCGAGCCTCGCTGCCACAGGCTAGCAAATCCTGGCAGGAGACCACCTCGGCCCGGATGAAACCCCGTTCGAAATCGGTATGGATAACCCCGGCGGCCTGGGGGGCTTTGCTGCCCTGGGGCACCGTCCAGGCCCGGGTTTCCTTTTCCCCCACGGTGAAAAAGGTGATCAGCCCCAGCAGTTCATAACCGGTGCGGATCAGCCGGTGGAGTCCCGGCTCGCTCAGGCCCAGGTCTTCGAGAAAATCGCGGCGTTCGGCTTCATCCAGCCGGCTCAACTCCTCTTCAATGGCTCCGGAAATCATGACCAGCGAGGCCTTTTCGGCGGCGGCGGCCCGGCTCAACTCCTCGACCCAGGGGTTGCCGCGGCTGATGTCCTCTTCGGCCACGTTGGCGACGTATAAAACCGGCTTGGCGCTGAGCAGAAACATGGTCCGCAACAGCTCCCGGCCGTTATCGTCCAGCTCCAGGGAGCGGGCCGGCAGGCCCTGGTCGAGATGGTTTTCAATGGCCTGCAGGATCAAAACCTGTTCCTTGAAGATTTTGTCGCCGGACTTGGCCTGGGAGACGGTTTTGTCAAGACGCTTGCGAACGCTTTCCAAATCGGCGAGAATCAGTTCGGTGTTGATGATTTCCCGGTCCCGCAGAGGGTCGACATCACCGCTGACATGAACGATATTGTCATCTTTGAAACAGCGGATCACGTGGGCGATGGCGTCAACCTGGCGGATATGGCCCAGGAACTGGTTGCCCAGACCCTCGCCCTTGCTGGCTCCGCTGACCAGACCGGCAATATCGACGAATTCCATCCGGGCGTTGACCTTGTTCCTGGTTTTGACCATGGCGGCCAGGCGGTCGAGCCGTTCATCGGGGACCGGGACCATGCCCACGTTGGGCTCGATGGTGCAGAAGGGGTAATTGGCCGACTCGATGCCGGCCGCAGTCAGGGCGTTAAAGATGGTGGACTTGCCCACATTGGGCAGGCCGACAATGCCGCAGCGAAATCCCATGGTAACAGATATCCTCAGAAAAGTTGGGCTGGCAGGAGCGGGCGCAGGGCTCAAGCGCAAAAACTTTTATTTATAATGGTTTCGGGGCAATTCAGCAAGATAAACGTCAAGGAGAAATTTTGGCCATTACGGGGAGGCGGCGGCGCAAGTGTTGAGCTATAAAGGGGTCGGGCGGCTTGGGGAGCTGCTGGGCGGACTGGCTACGGCTCGGAGTTGGCGGTCACGGCTGGCCCAGCATGCCGTTTTTCTGTTCTGGCCCGAAGTGGTGGGGGAGGAAATTGCCGCCGTTTCCCGGCCGGAAGTAATCCGGGACGCGGTTTTGTGGGTTCGGGTGGCCGACCCGGTCTGGACTCAGCAACTCCAGTTTGAAAAAAACGTTATGCTGACCGCAATCAACCGGCGCCTGCAGCCCGAGGAGCAACTGGCCGCTATTCGTTTCCGCCTGGACCCCGGCCTGGAGCGGGAACAGGAGCAGCTTGCCGGGGAACGGCTCGAGGCGCAAGAAGCCGCCGCCAGGACGGCCGGATCCCGGCGGGATGTCAGTCCCGACCCGGCCACAGAGGCCGAATTTGTTCGGATGATTGGGGGGATCAACGATGCCGAGGCCCGGGCCAATCTCCTGCGTCTCTGGCGCAAGGCGCAGCGGGCGGGCGGTTAGACGGGCTGAAATTGGGCCGTCTGGCCCAAAGTCGAGCCGGCCTGGCCCGGTCTGGGGAATCCCTTTAGTCCAGGTCGTTGAAAATGTACTGCAACAGGGCGATAATGGCGATGGCGGCGGTTTCCGCCCGCAGAATCCGGCGCCCAAGGCCCACCGCCAGAAAACCGGCTGCGCGGGCCTGGGCAATTTCCTCGGTGCTGAAACCGCCTTCCGGTCCGATCAGGACCATGATGGAGCGCGGGATAGCGAGGCTATTGACGACGCTCCTCAAGGGCGGGGCTTCCGGCTGTTCCCAGCAGATCAAGCGCAGATCGCAGCCCTCGCCGGCGGCCAGCACCTCGGCGAAGGAACGGGCCGGGTGGCAGGTCGGGGGCCAGGGCTGATTGCATTGCTTGCATGACTCCTGGATGATCCGCTGCCAGCGGGCGAGCTTTTCCGGCCCGGGGGCGGGGTTTTTGGTGTGGGTGGAAAGCAGGGGATGGATGGCCCTGACGCCCAGCTCGGTGCATTTCTGCACCACCAGATCCATCTTTTTGCCCTTGAGCATGGCCTGGCCCAGGTGGATGGCCAGCCGGTCCGGCGGGGTGTCGCTGGCGGCCAGCACCACCAGGTCGACCCGGTGCAAGTCGCCGCCCTCGATCCTAGCCTGGTAAACCAGGCCGCTGCCGTCGAAGAGTTCCACTTCGTCGCCCGTTTTCAGGCGCAGAACCTTGAGCAGGTGGTGGGCATCAGTCCCGGCCAGAAAGGCCCGGGAGCCGGCGATGGCCTGGCGGTCAATGAAAAATCGTCTCATTACGGTTGCTCTTGCTTCCGGTTATTGCCCAGCGCTGGTTTAACCTTCTCCGCCGGCCGGTTTGTGGAACAGAAAAGCGGCCCATTCTTCCTGGCAGGGGTTGGCGACCAGGTTAAGGCCCAGGTCCCGGAAGCAGTGCTCGATCCGGTTTGCCTGCTCGCCAACCAAGATGCCGGCCAGAACCAGGTGGCCGCCGGGCCGCACCAAGCCGGTCAGTACGGTGGCCAGTTCCAGCAGAACATCGGCGGTGATATTGGCGATTACCGCGTCGAAGGTGGTTTTTAATTCCCCAATGGGGGTTGCCGAGGCCCGGACAATATTTCCCAGCCGGTTGCGCTGAATGTTGCTTTGGGCCGCCTCGACGGCCAGGGGATCGTTGTCCAGGGCCAGGATTTCTTTTCCGCCCCAGAGTGCCGCCGCCATGGCCAGAATGGCGGTGCCGCAGCCGGCGTCCAGGATGGCAACCGGCGGTCGGGGCGAGGCAAAAAGGGTTTTAAGCAGTTGCAGGGCCAGCCGGGTGCTGGCATGATGGCCGGTGCCGAAAGCCATGCCCGGGTCCATTTCGATCACTTTTTCCCCGGCCTGGGGGGTGTATTCTTCCCAGCTCGGCTTGATGGTCAGGCCGGGGGCCACGGCCAGGGGGGTGAACTCTTTTTTCCAGGCCGCGTTCCAGTCGCATTCGGTGATGACTTCGGTTTGCGGTTCAGGGATCAGGATGGCCGGGTTTTGCCGGCGCATTTGGCCCAGGAAGCCGTGGATGGTTTCCAGGTGGTCGTTGAGAAGGTCGTTCTGCTCGAGATAGACCGTGACCTCTTCCCGGCCGGAATCCTCCCCGAAACCGGTGTAGCCCTGTTCAGCTCCGCTGTCGCTGCAGGAGGCCAGCAGGGCGGCGATCGCCTCGGCCTGCTCGGTCGGGCATTGGATCGAGATTTTTAGCCAGGTGCGAGGCTTGTTAAGCATGGCGGTCGCCTGAACTGGTTGCGGGTTGCGGGATGATCCGGTTAACTGCGGCTTGGAGCTGCGAATTTACCGGAACTATCTGGTCATGACAACCGAAACCATCCGGCAGCCCGGAGCAAGCCAGGCTGGAGTCCGCTCTTGCATGGCGGTCAGGTTGTTTTTAATCAGGTTTACGAGAACCGCTTGCGGCATGCGGGACGCTTCGGCGAGGACTTGAGGTTCATGGAAAAGCAGGAGCTGGAAAAACTTTTGTGCGAGGTTGCTGCCGGCCGTTGTCCGGTGGACAGGGCCCTGGGGGCTCTCCGGCACTGGCCGGGAGAAATGCTGGGCTGCGCCCACCTTGACCATCAGCGGCGCTTGCGCACGGGAATTCCCGAGGTGGTCTACGGCGAGGGCAAAAGCGCTGAGCAGATCGGCCTGATCATGCAGAAACTGCTGGAAAAAGGTGAAACGGCCCTGGCGACCAGGGTCGATGAAGAAAAGGCGGCGGCGGTCCGCTCGATTCTGCCCGGACTGATCTATCATCAGCAGGCTCGGATGCTGACCACCGGTTTGCCGGTGATTGACCCGGCCAGATGCCGGGGCAAAATTATGGTGATTTCCGCCGGAACCTCCGATGAGCCGGTGGCCGAAGAGGCCGCCGTAACCTCGGCCTGCCTTGCTCAGCCGGTGGAACGCCTGTATGATGTGGGAGTGGCGGGAATTCACCGTTTGCTGGGCCGGCGTCACTTGCTGGACGAGGCCGCCGTACTGATCGTGGTGGCCGGCATGGAAGGGGCTCTGCCCAGCGTGGTCGGCGGTCTGGTGGATAAGCCGCTGATCGCCGTGCCCACCAGTGTGGGCTATGGAGCCGGTTTCGGCGGAATCGCCGCCCTGCTGGGCATGCTCAACAGCTGCGCTCCGGGAGTGACGGTGGTCAATATCGACAACGGCTTTGGCGCCGCCTGCGCCGCCGGGGCTATTAATAGAAGGACTTGAGCCTGGGCCGGGGGCCGGCAAAAAAAGATGGCAAAAGTCATTGACAAGCCGGGAGGCGGCGGCTATCTTGCCGCCCTTTCCGGGATGCCCGGGAAGGCCGGAACCGGCTGATAAAACCGGGTTGCCGGATTTGAAAAAAAGGAAAAAAGCGATTGACAGGGTTGGCGGTTTTGGTTAAATTGCCAACTTGCCCTGCAGGGTTTCCCTGGGGGTTGAGCGATCTTTGAAAACTGAGCAGAGCATTAAGTGATGGGCCCTGAGCCTGTTTTGGCGATGTTGAGGAATCGGCATTGTTGGGATGGGCGTAGTAAGTCAAGTAGACAGCCGCTGTTAGCCGGCGGTTGTTTTACGAATAGA
>Ga0114946_10002310_pt1 | contig 13099 bp, 13 predicted proteins | sample WalLakDeSediment_FD_88676 | JGI IMG/M metagenome (GOLD analysis project Ga0114946, IMG submission 88676) | Lake sediment microbial communities from Walker lake, Nevada to study Microbial Dark Matter (Phase II) - Walker Lake 11/02/13 Deep Sediment | ecosystem: Environmental > Aquatic >...
AGCCCCGTCGCCGCGTTGATCGTCATCAGGCTGGCCACAGCCACCAGGGGCAGCGACAGCGTCTCGCTGACATAGATCATCAGGAAAGGCCAGATCATCGTCATGCCAATGGTGGCAATGATCATCCCGGTGAACATCAGCCAGAACTGTTTGGGGGTGTCGGCGTAGTCGCGTCGCAGACGTGTAAGCATGCGCAGAATTATAACCGGATGGAATGCGAGAAGGGTGCAATTCATTAAACGATTCGGGAAACGATGGTTCAGGTTAAGTTCCCTCTCTCACCCCATTTAAACGGTGCAGAGAAAGTTATCCATTCAACAATGGCTTATTGGTTTTACGAATAAAGTGAGCTTTAATGAAATGATCTTTTCCTCCGACCCCTCGCCGGCGGGGGCAAGGGGGGGACACAAGAAATGATTCACCATATGAACTCCGATGAAAAATCACTTATTAATCGCCCTTCAATCAAAGCATAGCATTACCCAAAATTATTAAGCGAATATTCTACCAAGACAAATTCCAGGCTCTCGACGAAAAGTTTAGAAACGCCATAAAAATGCAGTTTTCTCACAAAATAATCAATTCTCTTCCCATTTTTTAGCATTTTGAACCACAACCAAGGATTACCCCCCTTGCCCCCCGCATGCGGGGGGCAAGGGGGGCGCCTGGAAGATATTTTCCTTGTTGACGTTGAAGAAACCCAGATTACTTGATAATTCACTTCATTAACAAAACTGAAGACTTCCCAAAACCGGATATAAGTATCAAAACAAGACCATGAATATGATGTAAAATTCCCAAATGACTTCAAAATTCGTTCTGGTTAGAGGTACAAAAATCTTGTGTGTAAATCAACCTCACAGACAAACTCATTCAAACAGCCAATTTCCACCATCCAAAGAGACAGGAGAACAAAAGATCCAAACTATCTACAAACCCGTTGATAAAATCCAACCCGGTGATCTTGTGTTAGGCATCGATCAAGTACCCCACCGTGTGAAGCTCTGCACATCCTTTACCTACGAAGGACCCATCATCGCCATCAAACATAATCTGTCTACAGATTATGAGTACGTCCAACCTGAGAGCCTGATTCTTATCAAACGGCGCGTCCAATCATTGAGTGCATCTGGCGGCTGGTCAAGCATTCCATCAGGCCATTTCAGACGAGCTAGGGAATTCAGGAATCGGATGACGCCACCTGAATATAAGCTGTGGAGGGTCTTGGGAAATAAAGTGCTTGGGCAAAAATTTCGCCCCCAACATCCCATTGGGCCATACATCGTTGATTTTTACGCTCGACAAGCCGGTTTGGTGATTGAGGTTGATGGCAAACTGGCTCATGGCACACCTATGCAACAAGAAGACGATCGTATTCGTGATACTTGGCTTGAGTCGTTGGGATTAAAAGTACAACGTTACACAGCAAGTGAAATATCCTCAAATCTTGAAGGGGTGATCACAGATATTTCTTATCACCTTAGGGAATGTGTTGTAGATCAACTCCCCCAAGCACAATGGATTTATGTTCATCATATCATTATCAATGATAGCCTCTACATTGGCGTTGACCGAAATCTTACCCAGGTGATTGAGGTAAACGAGGTTCAGCTTAATGCCCAATGGTATCAAATCTTATTAGATTGCCCAGGTAGCATCATCACACAATCTGTGATTCATAATGCTTAAACTCAGTTAAGCCAGATGATTTAGTCTCTCCCCCCATCAAGCAGACTACCCCAAGTAAAACAGCTGGTGACCCACGAAGATCAACCGGGTCGGGCGAATGCAAGGCGCTACATCCGGCAGGGCGGCCAGCAGCGCAGCCACGTAAACCGCATTAAACGGTGAGAACTCCTCGGCGATCGCCACGCCCGTCAGCTCACGGCGATCTACCAACGCGCTGAAAGTCTCCTCCAATGTCTCGCGCTGGATCGTACGCAGCTTGCCGCTCACTGCAGGTGAAAGCACCACCCCCGCGTTATCTACAGACATCACGTCAAACGGTCGCCCGCGTTCCAACGTCCTCAACTCAAGTCCATCCAGCCGGCAAATGCTCGGCCAGAATTGCTCCTGGCTCAGCAATGCTCATCCCCCTGGGCCAGATTTTCAATCTGCTGATTCAAATTGTGTTTGTCTGCTCGTATGGTTTTCATCACCCTCTCGGCTTCGTCCCGTTTACATTGGGTTGATTATACACGATCCCCACCACCAAGCCCATGAATAATTCAGAAATCTTTCCTTCTAAGAAATAAACCAGCAATCATCTCACATTGAATCAACGAAACGCAATCTGAGAGTGACTATTCACTATTCATCATTCCCAACAAGTATAATTTCGCCTATGAAACACCCCTCTCCTCAAATCTCCCGCATCATCCGCTCACAGCGTAAATCCTTCGGTCTGGAGATCACCCCTGACGGCCAGTTGATCATACGTGCCCCCAAATCCGCCTCCGATGCGCAAATTCAGGCTGTTGTGACCCAAAAAGCCCCCTGGATCGCCAAAGCCAGGGCGCGCCTTGCCGCACAATACCCCGATCGCCAGCCAAAGACCTTCTCCCCCGAAGATACCTTTTGGTACCTGGGTGAGCAGTATCCCCTGCGCCTGGTAGACCGCCAGCGCCCGTTGTTGGACCTCGACGACGCCTTTCTCCTAGCACGCCATGCCCACAGCCAGGCCAAGGAAGTCTTCATCGCCTGGTACCGTGAGGAGACCCGCCACATCACCCAGGAGCTGATCGCTGGTTATTCGAGATCGTATAACATCAAAGTCAACGGGGTGCGCATCACCAGCGCTCGCACCCGTTGGGGCAGCTGTTCGGGGAAAGGCAACCTCAACTTCACCTATCGCCTGTGCATGTCACCGCTGCCGGTGATCAGCTATGTGGTTGCCCACGAGCTGGCACATCTCAATGTCCCTAACCACAGCCGCGCGTTTTGGGCTGAGGTCTCAAAAATGTACCCGGACTACCAAAAACAGCGCACCTGGCTCAAACAGCATGGTTATTTGCTCAACCTGGATTAAGACCCAATCGTTAACCCACTCATAACCAAATCGAAAAACACCCACAATAATCTCTTGATACAATACTTGTGTAACCATAATAAAATAAACAGAAACACGGCGAAAATGGAGATCAGCACATGACAGAACAGGACAAATTACAGGTTCTCTTTTTATGCACAGGCAATTCCTGCCGCAGCCAGATGGCAGAAGCCTGGCTGCGAGCGTTGGGCGGAGAAGATTTTGAGGTCTACAGCGCCGGCCTTGAACCCCATGGGGTTAACCCCTACACCATCACCGTGATGGAAGAAGCGGGGATTGACATGGGCGCGCACCGCTCTAAACACCTGGATGAATACATTGGCAAAGTCGACGTCGACTTCGACTACCTGATCACTGTCTGCGGCAACGCGGACGAACGCTGTCCTTTCTTCCCTGGCATGGGGACCCGGCTGCACTGGCCTTTTGAAGACCCGGCAGCCTTCCTCGGTCCGGAACCGGAAAAATTTGCCGCTTTTCAGGATGTACGCGACCAGATCAAAACCAAAATCCAATCCTGGCTGGATGAGTTGGACCAATAATTACCCCTAGCAGCAACTTCTATTGTCACGAGGGTTGCTGCACAACCACAGGTGACCTACATTACCAAACGTAAAGACGCCCAAGCAGGGCGTCTCTACAATTAACTGACGACAAAATGAAATGGGTGTACGGGTCGCCTCTACCTCACAGCTCGCAATAGCGGTCGATATGCTTCCCGATGACAGCCAGGCTATCCGCCCAGAATCCCTTGGATCGGATATCGATGCCAAACCGGGCTGCCAGTTCCGCCGCCGGGGCTTCACCGGTGCTCGACAGCAGCTGCTTATAGTCGGGGATGAATGCTGCACCCCGCTGCTGGTAGATGGCATACAACCCCACGCCAAACAACTTACCGAAAGCATAAGGAAAATTATAAAACGATAGGCCGGCGTAGTAATAATGCGGCTTCCAGGTCCACATGAACTTGTGGCGATATGCTGGGTCCAACCCCTCACCGTAGGTCTGTGCCTGGGCATCTTCCATGATTTCGCACAACTCATCCGCACTCAATTCCGACTTAAGCCGGCGTTCAAAAACCTCGTTCTCGAACAGGAAGCGTGAGTATATATCCACGATCACCTGCGCATCGCCGATCAGCGCGGTCTCTAACAAGGCCAGCTCTGCCTCGGGTTCACGGATCGTATTCATCACCGCGTTGAAGACAATCGTTTCGCACATGATCGACGCGGTCTCCGCCATGGTCATCGGCGTCTGACGCTGTAGCGGCGTCTTACCGGCCTGGAACATGTTGTAGTTGTGATAGCCATGCCCCAACTCATGGGCGATCGTAAACACCTGGTCGAGGGAGCCGTCAAAATTGCAAAAAATGCGCGATTCCTTGACCTCCGGTACAGACATGCAGAACGCGCCGCCGCGCTTGCCCGAACGCTGCTCAGCATCGATCCAGTTGTTTTCAAAGGCGGTTTGCGCAAACGCCCTTAAATCCGGTGAAAACGTCTCAAAATTGGTCAGGATGAAATCTGCTGCTTCATCAAATGTGTAGGATTTGTCCAGTTTTCCAGTGGGGGCAAACAAGTTCCACCACGGCAGTGCCTCAGCGCCAAAACGGGCTGCCTTTGCCTTAAAATAGCGCCGAAAAGTGGGAAAGGAGTCTTTCATCGCCTCCATCATCACATCCAATGTCTCGCGGTCAATCCGGGCCTGGTCAATCGGCGCGTGCATGGCATCCACCCTACCCCGATGCTTGTTGAGGGTGTTCACCCAGCCCTTGACGCCGTTCATGCTGGCTGCCAGCGGCTCTTTGATCGACTCCCAGGCTTCAAACTCGGCTGTATAAGCCCGCTTGCGGACGTCTTCATCCGGGTGAGCATGCAGGTTGATTAAGGCCGGCATCGGCAGAGTCTGAACCTCGCCATCCAGCTCAAATTCAACCGTCTTCTGGGAGGTCACGGTCCCTTGCAGTTTAGACCAGGCATTCGCCCCTGAAAGGCTGAGCTCCCTCGAAAGAACTTCTTCCTTTTCACTCATCAAGTATTGGCTCTGCTCAGCGATTTCCATCACCGGGAAGGCATGGGCTTGGGCACTGCCACCCAACGCCAGTGCAGCCGGTAATTGATCTTTAATTTGACCTGCCCACACCTGCAGCAGGACATTCACTTTTTGGATCTCAACCATCACCTGGTCAAATTGCGAACTCATGCGCATCGCATCCTGGTTGTAAGAATCGGTTGAGATGAATGAATGGAAATAAGAACCTATGGTAGCTGCCTTTTCCAGCAGGCCATTCAACCGGTCAACCATGCTGCTGACCGCCTGGTTGATGGCTTCAGGTGGGCTGCTGGTATCGACCGGCGCCAAGGCTTCCTGGTAGTGCTGCCGCAGCGCTTCAGTGGCAGATTTGACCCATTCAATGTCCTTGGCCAACTCCGCCGAATCCAGTCCAGGGTAAACATTTGAGAGATCCCAACGTGGGGGTTTGCTTGACATAAGAACTCCTTCCAGGTAACTCGAGGGTTGATCAGCTCACAGCCCCCTAATTATATGCCAATTCCTTTCTTATACAATAAAACATTACACCTGGCTAAATTGTCAACCGACATCGGATGACGAACGTCAGGTCAGGCTGATCTGATGGGTCAACTGGGTGATAATTTTATATTCCTGACCCTCACAATCCACGCCCCCAATACGGATACGCTTCTTGGTCTTGCCATGGAAATCACTGCCGCAGGTCACCAACAAACCCTGTGCATGTGCTGCGTCTCGATAGAATGCCACCTGAGCGGTGTTATGATAACTGCTGTACGCCTCGATACCCAAAACCCCCGCCGCGATGATCTCATCCAGCAGCCTTTGGTCTTCTTTGACATTCAAACTGGGGTGGGCCAGGATGGGCACCCCATGATGGGATTGGACGATCTCTACGGCTTGCGCCAGGCTGATAAATTTCATCGACGTGAAGGCCGGCTTTCCTTGAGCGCAAAAATCCCAGTAAAAATTCACGTAAGGGTTGTCACTGCGGATCCCGTCCCCGCGATAGGGGTCCAACAACGGGTTTTTTTCCTCGCGATCAAACATCAAAGCCGCTTCCGCCAGGATCTCGCCTGTCACCACACCCTCATGCGCCAACCCTGCCACCACAGCATCCTCAAAATCAATCCCCAGCTGGCGTACCAGTCGCATCAACAGCGCCGAGTTGTCCTGTGCCTGTTGGAGAAAATCCTCTTCAATATAATTGAAGACCGGAGCTGTGTGATCGATGTCGTACCCCAGCAGGTGCAGATTGATGCCTTTAAAATCACAATCTAACTCAATCGCAGGGATGACGGTCAAGCGCGTACCTTCAGCCGCGCGATATGCCTCAGTAATACCTCGAACCGAATTATGATCAGCGATGGCCGCATGGGTCAATCCGGCCTCAAGGCACAGGTCCACCAATTGCACTGCTGAAAACTCACCATCCGTGCTGTGATCAGAATGCATGTGAAGATCAATCGTTGCCATATTGCTGATTCTATCAAAATATTTCTCGATGCTTAGGGATAATTAAACACAATTCAATAACTGCTGACCGATTTGGGCAGACAGCTAATAACCCAGCCTTTCAGCCCTTATCTTTCACCTTTCAGCCTTCAGCTTTCAGCTTTCAGCTACAAAGTCACTGGAGCGAAGCGAAAGGGGTCAGCTACCCTCAACACGTCCCATGTGCCAGCAAAGCCACCGCCTTGCCCTGCCGCGCAAGCTGGTTGTAAATTTCGCAGGCTCTGGGGGTCTTTTCAATCATCACCTCATCGATCCCAGCAGCAGCAATTGCCTGGCGCGTTTTACCCGTCACCTTGATCGCGCCGTTGACACCTTTTCCAATCACCAAAATATCGACATCAGGACGTAGTGCGGGTTTCACCATCTTGGGGGTTAACCGATGACCCACCCGTTCGGCCCAAGGGCGCACCTCACCCCCGACAATGCAAATATCCTTGCCCACGCCCCTGCCATCTGCAGCATGCACCTGGCCATTGATCTCAAATCGGCCCCACTCAAAACGTTCAATTGGACCTTCAGGATCTGTAAACATAAGCTTCCTTCCAACCAATCCAGCAGTGCAGCTTTTCGAAGCCTGCCTCGCAGGTATAATTAGCACAACCTGATTATAATGTGAACCAGGTGCTGTCAGCAACTACACCGGGACCAGGGATAAGAAAGGACTGTATGGCGTTTCAGATCACAAAGGAATGGCTCATTGATCTCCCAGAAGATTTCGAGAACCGGGTGGAAGATGACAAGATAATCTTTTGGAAAACCGGGGTGACCGTGGTGGTTGCCGCATTCCGCGTACCGCAGGAAACTGGCAAAATTGACCTGCTCAACCAGATTCAAGAGAAGATCCCTGAAAATTCACTGGAGACGCTGGTGTCCACCAAGGGTGAGATCGTTGGGTTGGGGTACACCCAAATCCACAAATCGCAGGATAAGAAGAAACGCCTGTCCCTATACACCTTTACCGCCAGCGACACGTCATGCTTGCAAACAGCCTTCTACCTCGATAACCCCGATGACCTTTCCTGGGCAAAATTCGTGTGGGAGAGCATCCTCTTCCATCCAGATCAGGATAACCAGGCTTAGGCACAAGGATAGAGCTTAACTTCGTCTGTTTAAATCGAAATGAGTGTGTTGAGAATAATAAAAAATCATCAATTGATCATTGTAGGGGCGACGCATGCGTCGCCCCTACTGTATAATATTATTTATTTTTATTTAGTCGAAATCCAGCATCACCGCAAACGGGGATTTGTTAATCTAATAGTTTTTACACTCTCAAATATAAATTTTCACAATTCAACCTATACAATACTTTAGTATTATCAATATTTATATTTGTATTCTTGATATTTATTGCACTTTTCTTTAAATTTATGATATAATCGTTTCAATAAATCAAAGATCGTAACTACGCAGCGTGCGAGGGTGCCCTTCAGCAGCAGGATTGTCTGAGCAGTTACCAAAGATCGAAATAAACGAGGTGATTACATGCAAAAACAAATCAATCTGGTAGAGCATTTTGACAAAGTCCGGTGCAAAGATTTTGGAAAGCTGGTCCTTACCCAGGGCGAACAACCCTCACTGGTGGTCGAAGCGGACGAGGAGCTGCTTTCAGAGCTGGTTGCTGAGGTGCGCGGAGATACCCTGGTTTTAGGTTTTGTTGAAGATTGGTTCAGCCGCTTTGGCAAGGTGGTCACTTCATTCTTCGACAACACGGACCGCAAGGTCACCTATTACCTGACCGTGGCCGATTTAAACAAGCTCAGCATCAGTGGAAAGATCAACCTGGAATGCCCATCTTTCGTCACCAAAAGCCTGACCCTCAAGATATCCGGCTTGGGTAACTTGACCCTCACCCACCTGGAATGTGATACCCTGGATGTCATCATCAGCGGACGCGCCGATTTTGCGGCTGCTGGTCGAGCGGATCACCAAACAGTGCGCATCTCCGGCTCTGGTGATTACAATGCGGCAGGCCTTGCCAGCCAGTCCACCCGCATCGTGATTTCCGGCCAGGGGAACGCCAACCTGCGCGTGGAAGAAAGCCTCGACATCACCATCTCAGGCTTTGGCCAGGTCAACTACTATGGCCGTCCAAAGCTGCGCCAGGTCATCAGCGGTTTGGGTAAGTCAAAAAGGTTGAACGAATAAGGAAAAAACGATACAATAAGAAGGGAGGCACTATGAGCCAAGAGATAAAAATCGAAAAGAAAGCATCCGAAGTCATTCAACCGGGCAATGAAGAAGAAGCACGCCTGGCCATCCGCACCCGCCAGGATCTTTCCGGCGCACGCCTGCAGGGGATGGTGCTGGACAATATCAACGCGGTCGGCGCGATCCTGCGTAAGACGGATCTCACCAATGCGAACCTTTCCCATGGTCTGCTGATCAACCCCAATTTTTATAAAGCTTGTCTGCACGGTACCGCTATCCATAACACTATCATCCTCGGCGGTGACCTGGTAAAAACCAGCTGCAAAGGGGCAGATCTCAGCCATTCAGCCATCATCGGCACTGACGCCCAGGAAGCCAGCTTCGAAGGTGCGAACCTCAACAACGCCGCCTTGGTCAGAACCAACTTACAGGATGCTGACTTCACCCGGACTGACCTTTCCAATACCCGCTTAGCGAGCCTGGATGTGACCGGGGCTGATTTTTCAGATGCCAACCTGTCTGGGGCACGCGCTTACAATGTCAACTGGGAGCAAGCCAAAGTCCCGCCAACCATCACCCCTGAGCCATTGGTCAAGCTGCCCAACTGGGCCTGGTCGGTGTTGATCGGCAGCCTCTTTGGGTTTATGGCGCTGATCCTTTATTCGCTTTTCCGCAAGAAGAATAAACCCAGCTGAGTCATTGCGACCACCATTATTCAGATGAACAAGAGGGCTTGCCACACCGGCTGCCCTCGATTTTAATTAAAGCACCGCTCATCGTCAAATTTTTGTTAAGATCTTCATAATCCCAGGACTAATCCTGTGATTAGAATTTTTCTAAATTAACCACATGGATCATGTTTCGCTTCGCTCTAGCTACCCCCAAAACAAAATATCTTCATTCATCCATAGCGTCCTCATCTTCACAGTCCGCCAGGTCATACCACTCACAGCGATAGCGCTCCAGCTGCTCAAGGCGTAACAGGTTTTGCTCTAAAAGGCAGATCAGTTCCTGCAATTCCCGTTCACCGGCGTCCGCAATTGAACCACGTAGAAAAGCACAATCAGCATCCCGTGATTCTTCCCACGCGAATTGGGTGTCTAACAACGCCAGTCTGCGCGCACTATCCGGCTGCATCGCCAATAACTCATCCACCACAGACGTCACCCGGTCATCGGATACCCGCACAGCAATAACATAACAGGCGATTTGCTCATCTTGCCCACTGACCTCTGTGCAAGTTGGGATCTCTTTCGTTGTGCTGCCTTCCACCTGGGGGGTGATGATAGACCGGCGCCTCTCCTCGCCCGAGCGGGTTTGTAGAGAAATGAAAAAAGCGACAGCCAGCAACAAGCCCGCAATCGCCACTAACGAAATGCTCTGAATATGCCGTCGAATCAGTTTCATAATTTAAGATTTTACTACAAATTACCCGATCCCTCACCCCGGGGGGCGTTGAGAGCACCATGCTGCGCTGAAGCAGACCTCATTACAGCAATTCGGTCTTCGCGTTTTTCTTTCACACGTTAACCTTGTACAAGTATTTCGGTTTATGGCTCATATCTGTAATAATCAACTTCAGACCAACTCATTTTACTGGTAATGTTGGTTGCAAGTCTCCTTAATGGTGAGTTGCTGGGCTGCGGGTAAACATATCCGCAGTTCAGCATTTAAAACACTGGTAAAATCGATTTAGGAGAAGTAACTGCTCAGGCAGCCCTGCTGCTGAAGGGCGCCCTCGCACACTGAGTAGTTACGAGGAGAATATGCTATGAATAAAGTTGAGCGCATGCGTGCCGTACTTGCTGGAGAGATCGCCGACCGTATCCCAGCCAGTTTCTGGTTTCACTTTTCTGAAGATCAAGCCCACGGGGGAGAATCGGTCAAAGCACATCTTGATTTTTACCGCCAAGCAGACCTCGATTTTCTCAAGATCATGAACGAGCACCCCTATCAGGTGGAAACCCGCATCAAGAATCCAATCGATTGGCGCAAGCTTAAACCCGCACCCCTCAGCAGTGATTTTTACCAGGCACAGCTGGACGAAATCAAGATGATCGCAGACCAGCTTGCCGGGGAATGTCTGATAGCGACCACCATCTTTAACCCCTTTTCATCCGGCAACCACGCTTCAAACCGCCTGGTAACTGAACACCTCAAAGCCGATCCTGAATCGGTCAACATCGGCCTGGCGACCATTGCTGAAAGCCTGGCTGAATTCGCCCTGGCCTGCCTGGAAGCCGGCGTGGATGGCATTTACTTCTCAGCCCAGGGTGGGGAGGCGGATCGCTTTGAAGAGCATGAATTCCTCGAGTTTATCAAACCGCACGACCTAACCGTCTTGAACGCCATCAACGGGCTAGGTGAGCTGAACATCGTCCACATCTGTCGGGACAATGTGCGGTTGCATCTGTATTGCAATTATCCCGGGGCTGTCTTCAATTGGGCAGTGACTGCGCCCTCCAACCTCTCCCTCAAATCTGGCAAGAAACTCTTCAATCGCACCGTCCTGGGGGGCATGGATAATCGCGGCGTGATCGTCAATGGCAGTCAGGTGGATATCGAAAAGGCCGTCCACCAGATCATTCGCACTGTGGGGCCGAGGAACATGATCCTAGGTGCAGATTGCACCCTGCCAACGGAGATCAGCATCGACCACATCCAGGCTGCCATTGAGGCAACAGCCACTTTCCCAATGGATGAATTTTCTGCAAGTTGAACCATTTTTTAAGCTCTTTTGATCCGTCTATATCCCATTTTATGTTATGATTCCCAAGCAGCAACCACTATAGGAGAACCTTTAATGAAAACACTTTTGCTAATGCGGCATGCAAAATCAAGCTGGAAAGATGAGCATCTCAGTGACAATGAGCGCCCCCTGAAAAAGCGCGGTCGCAAAGATGCCAAAAATATGGCCAAAATAATCCAGAAGAACGACCTTGTGCCGGATCTGATCCTGTGTTCGCCTGCCGCCCGAGCCGTTGAGACCGTGGAGGTCATGGCTGAAACCCTAGGTTATGAAAATAAAATCGTCTACTCAGACGCCCTGTATATGGGTGAACCGAGTGATTTCGTCGAAGCCCTCAAAACCGTTGACAAGCACATGGAAAAGGTGATGATCGTCGCCCATAACCCGGGGCTTGAAGCTTACCTGCAGATCATTGACGGCGAGATCGAATCCTTACCCACAGCCGGTTTGGGGTACCTGGTGCTTGGGATTGATAAATGGAAAGACCTCAGCTTTGAAACCATGGGTGACCTGATCGGTTATTGGACACCTAAATCCATAGAAGAAAAATCATAGACCCTGCTGTCGCCCGTAACGTTATATTGATCGTAACTCCTCAGGCAGTCCTGCTACTGAAGAGTGGGGGGTGTGGTGTGGCGGCTTTGTCGCCACACCACACCCCCCTATCCCTTCGCACGCTGAATAGTTACTATTGATCTTTTTTAGCGCCTATTTGTAGATAACTACTTTCAGCCCTGGTTGAAGTTGACTGATTTTGCACTTCAAAGGTGGTGCAATCTATTTAATCAATAGGAGCAGATATGGCAGCTCTCATTCCCCACAGACTCATGGCGGGTGACACGCTTGGTGTGATCGCACCCTCTGACCCCGTCCTGCCCGACCAGGAAAACAACCTCCAAATGGGCATCCAATACCTGAAAGCCATGGGCTTCCAGGTTAAGTGTGGTGCCCACATTCGCGCCAACACCCTCGGTTTTGCCGCTGCTCCCCAAGAGAAGGCTGAGGACATCAACCACATGTTTGCGGACCCCAAGGTTAAAGCGATTATCTGTGCCCAGGGCGGTGACACAGCCAACGCGCCTTTATCCCTGATCAATTGGGAGGTCGTCCAGCGCAACCCAAAGATCTTCCTCGGCCTGAGTGACATTACCGTGCTGTTAAACGCCATCTATCACCGCACCGGCCTGATCACTTTTCACGGCAATGATATCTTATGGGGTTTTGGCAACAACCTGGTTGAGTATGAACGTTCGGAAATTATCCGCACACTGATCGACGCCGAGATTGGACCCATCCCCCCCCATGGGCAACGAACGACTATCCGGGGCGGCCAAGCGCACGGGAAAATGCTGGGCGGCAACCTGCGCTGCCTGCTCAAGCTGGCCGGGACGCCCTATTGGCCGGATTTCTCAGGCGCCATCCTATTCCTTGAGGCTTTTGAGATTTCAGCCAGCGCCTGCCATACCGCTTTTCACCAGATGCAACACATGGGGGTATTCGACCAAATTCATGGCGCCGTGATCGGGTATATTTACAGCATGCAGCACAACAACGACCCGCGCCCGCACATGGAAGATGTCCTGCTCGAGGTCACATATGGGTACCAT
>Ga0114946_10002312_pt1 | contig 13093 bp, 11 predicted proteins | sample WalLakDeSediment_FD_88676 | JGI IMG/M metagenome (GOLD analysis project Ga0114946, IMG submission 88676) | Lake sediment microbial communities from Walker lake, Nevada to study Microbial Dark Matter (Phase II) - Walker Lake 11/02/13 Deep Sediment | ecosystem: Environmental > Aquatic >...
ACATATTCATCAGCAATTTCCGATATATGAACAAGCCCTGTTGTCCCTCCAGGAAGGTCAACAAATGCACCAAATTTTGTTATCCCGGTTATCACTCCTTCCAAAATCGAGCCAATTGCAATATCCTTATTAATCAAAAACTCCTCCTTGGTATTGTACTAAAATCTAAGCATATTATAACTTTTAATAAAGCTTTGTCAATCCTCAAGCTGAAAGACTATTTCATCAGGTTTGACGAGCCCCAGTCTCTGACGCGCCAGTATTTCAATGTAGTCAAGTTCATGGAGCCATTGAATTTGCGTATTTACAGCCTCAAGTCGTTTTTCATATTCATCTAACAGTAGTTCATTTTTTTTTAATTCCTCTTGGATTCGTCTATACTGGATATGCTGCATCAATATCAGGAGAACCAGTCCACAGATCACAAAAAAACCGACAGTGCTGATCAGCCTGTATAAATTATACCGATCGCCCTGGTAGCGTTGTGGCATATTAGATATTTTTTTTTTCTGCTTTATCTCTTTCTTTTTCATCATATCTCACAATTTTATATAATTATTACAGTTATGTTTCTTTTCGACATCTTTTTAGTAAATCCTGCAATTATTTTACCATACAGCAGTAGCGTAGAGATATAATTACCTGCTCAACCTTGCTCAATCAACTTAAACTGCCTGGCCCTTATGCTTTTTTTTGACAGCATTACTGTTAATCCCGGTATTACTAAAGGCGCAAGTGCATTAATCTATCCTGGAACTACAGGTATAAAACAAATAAGATAGCCCCCATAAAGGAGGCTATAATGAATAACTTAATAATAGAACTGTTGTTACTTAACCATATCTTTTAAAGCTTTTCCGGGTTTAAATGCCGGGACTTTTAATGCAGGAATTTTAATTGTTTCGCCAGTAGCAGGGTTGCGTCCTTCTCTTGCTTTACGGTGGCGCACTTCAAATGTACCAAAACCAACCAGTTGCACCTTAGCACCACCAACAAGTCCGTCACTGATGCTATCAAATACTGCCTTAACCGCCTTTTCACTATCTTTCTTTGACATACCTGTTTTTTCTGCTACATGGTCTACCAATTCCGATTTATTCACTTTGTAAAGCCCTCCTCACAAATAGTAGGTACCAATTCTTGACTATATGATTTCGCTCTATTTATCCGGATTCCTGCCTTGATTGCTTATTTTACTTATTTTTTTAGCTTGATCCCACCATTGATCCAGCTCTTGGAGTGAAAACTGATCCATACTTTTTCCGCTTTGTTCAACTTGAGCAAGAATATAGGAAAAACGTTGTCTAAATTTATTTACTGTTTTTCCCAGGGCTAGCTCAGGGTTTATCCCCAGGAATCTTGACATATTCACTACCGAAAAAAGGTAATCCCCTAATTCTTCTTCGGTAGCCCGATGATCATTTTGCGCATAAGCTTCGATCAGCTCACCCAGTTCCTCTTGCGCTTTTTCAATAGCCCCGTCTATGGAAGGCCAATCAAACCCAAGATCGGCCGCCCGGCGTTGTAGTTTGTAAGCCTTAAGTAACGCTGGCATCCGTTGATCAATCTCTATACCTGGCGTTGTGCTTTTTTTGCTCTTTTCGGCTGCTTTTATCTCTTCCCAGAGAAGTTTAACGCCAGATTTATCGATCACCCTCTTTTCATTAAAAACATGGGGATGACGTCTTTTTAGTTTTGCACAAATAGATGCAACCACATCGGCAAAGGTAAAGCAACTTCTTTCACTGGCTATTTGGCTGTGAAATACTATCTGTAATAAAAGATCGCCCAGCTCCTCTTGCAACAAAGAAAAGTCTTGTTCATCGATGGCAGCAACAACTTCATAAGCTTCCTCAATCAGGTATTGGCGAAGACTGTGATGATCTTGTTCTCTATCCCAGGGGCAGCCATTATCCGAACGCAGTATTTTCATTATATCAAGCAGATCGCCAATAACCCCGTTTGCATAATCGAGTCGATTTTCTCTGACATCCCGTGTATCAGTGTGATTCGCAATCATATGCGCTGCCGGTATTCTTTTAATGATAATTTTTAAGCGGTTTTTTACAGTGCCTGACTCATAGTAAAGGTTAAAACATAAATCCTTTAATTGTCCCCTGAACCCGTAGATCATAAAGCAGTTTTTACCCCTGCTTAAAACCTTTCTATGAATATAATCAACTGTATCTTGCATCTTTGCGCCTTCATTGCCAGGGCGATCTACCCTCCAGGCGTCTTCCCCGTGATGATACAGGTAGGCGGCATAAATATCACTGGTATCATCGACAATAACCGGATATTTTCGCAATAATTTTCTAAGATCTCTTTTCGTCAGCAGCTTTCCCCGGTTCAGAGATAAAACGTAAATGATTATATCCTTCATTGCGCACCTTGCCCTGTTATCACTTTTTTGTCTTTACGGAAAACTTTTTACCGATGAGCGGAATCAAGACTGCTTCTTCCCGACTGATGATACCGCTAAACAAACTAAAAATCATAAATGTAACCGCCCCGATGGTAATCGAAACCAGGGTCGCTACTCCATTATGTAAGCGATAAGAAGAACCATCGCCCAACCAATACATGATCCCTGAATAACTGATATATACGGCTAAACCCATAACTGCCGAAACAACCAGGGGTTTAACTGCCAACGCCCGTCCGTTAAATCTCCAACCCGTATTTTTGGTGAGCCAGAGCAGGTTAAGGAAAGCAGCGACAGCAACACCAACTACTGAGGCCAAAGCAGCTCCGCCCACATTCAGCGCGGGAATTGCCGTCAAATACCAGGCAATAACAATTTTTACTGCCCCACCATAAAACATGTTTAACGCAGGGGTAACCGGTCGTCCCAAACCCTGTATTATTCCGGTTGTCGTTACGTAAAGGCACAGGGGAATTACTGACCATGACATAAAGGCCAGGGAATAGCCGGCCTCCGCATTGTTAAACAAAAGTATGGTAATCGGTTCAGAAAGCAGATATAACCCCACTGCTGAAGGGAGCGAAAAGAGAATGGTCAGTTTAACTGCCATGGTTGTCCTGGCCTTGATCAGATGATTTTCGCCCAATGCATAAGCTTCCGATATAGCAGGAACAAGGCTCATACTAAGCGCTATGGCGATCACATTCGGGAAATAGACAACAGAGCTGGCCATTCCTGTCAGTTGACCATACAGCGCCCTGGCACCATCAATATCAAATCCCGCTGCCTGTAATTGTCGCGGAACTATAGCTAAATCAATTAAAGTAAGCAGGGGTATGACCAGGCCGCCAATAGTAATCGGTATAGCCAGACTAAAAATACGGCCAACAATCTTGGTTATACTGCTGGCATTACTGGTCATTTGCTGGTTTCCCTTTGCTATAAAATCTCGCGCTTTTCGCCAATATAAAACAGCTAACAATAGTAACCCGGCCAGGCCTCCGGCCGCCGCTCCCGAAGTTGCCCCGGCTGAAGCATACTCCAGGCCTGCCGGCAGAAGTATAATCACCAGTACTATCGAAAATGCTACCCTTATAAGCTGCTCAAGAAGCTGTGAAGCAGCAGTAGGCGCCATATCCTGCTGCCCCTGGAAAAACCCCCTTAGGGACGCCATCACGGTAACAAAAAAAATAGCCGGCGATATAGTTAAAACAGGATAAAAAGCCTTTGGATCCTGAACCAGGTAAACGGCTATTTTCCCGGCGCCAAGAAACATGCATAAAGATATTACCAAGCCGCTAAGGCTTAAAATTATAAAAGCTATTTTAAAAACTCGCATAGCTTCACGAAAATCATGCAGGGCAATTTTCTCAGCCATTATCTTAGACAGCGCTACCGGTATACCAGCTGTAGAAATTACCAGTAAAGTAGAATATATCGGGTAAGCATACTGGTACAACCCGATCCCTTCATCTCCGAGCAGGTTAGCAAGCACAACACGAAAAACAGCGCCCATAATACGGGCCGCTATGCCGGTCACAGCCAGTATTGTCGCTCCCCTGATGAACCGATGATGTTCTACGGACAAGTGACTACCTACTTTCCAGATCTACGTTTAAACTATACCAAGTATTATAACAGTTCAGCAACATATCAGCTAACAAGCAGAAGAATTGATTTTTACACTGATGACATCCAGCATTTCCTTTATTGCCATAAGCATCTGTTCGGAATCAAGTTCACCTGATAATTTAACCTGCAAAGGTTTTTCTTTGACCAGTAAGAATTTATGCGGAGACAGTTCCTTTAAAACTTCTCTCAGGTTTACCGGCATTTTGTTCTCTGCTCCGGAATGAATAATTATTGCATGATTATTTTGCTGGATTGAAACTATACCTAGTTTATAAGCCAGGTGACGAATCAGGCCGACCAGGAAAAGATTTCGTACCGGAGCCGGGATAGAACCATAACGGTCTTTAAGTTCTTCTTCGACTTGTTTTAATTCAACAGCAGTGGATGCATTAAATATTCTCTGATAAAAATCTATTTTCTGATCGGCTACCGGAATATACTTATCGGGAATAAAAGCATTAGCCTGCAAATCAAGCCGGGGGTAAATCTTCTCTACAATCTTTTCATCCTTTAACTCTGCCACAGCCTGCTCAAGGAGCCGGCAATATAACCCAAACCCGACCGCAGCAATATAGCCATGCTGCTCAGCTCCCAGGATGTTACCGGCTCCCCTTATTTCCAGATCACGTAAGGCAATTTTATAACCTGAACCAAGTTCGACAAACTCCCTGATTGCCCTTAACCTTTTCTGGGCAGTTTCTTTTAATACCTTGTTCTTACGATAAGTAAGATAGGCATACGCAACACGCCCCGAACGGCCGACACGCCCCCTGATCTGATACAGCTGGGCCAAACCAAAACGGTCCGCATCGATCACTATCAGGGTATTAACATTAGGAATATCCAAACCGGATTCAATAATGGTAGTGCTGATTAAAATTTTATATAATCCTGACTGAAAATCAGCCATAACCCTCTCTAAAACCCTTCCGGCCAGGCGACCATGGCCCACTGCTACGGCTGTTTCCGGAAACATGGAACATATAGTAGAGGCAATGCGATCAATATCATGAATTCTGCTGGAAACCACAAAAACCTGGCCCCCGCGACTTAACTCAAATTGGATCGCTTTAAATATATCCTGGTCAGAATACTCCTGGACAAAAGTATGGATTGGGTAACGGTTCTCCGGCGGGGTATCGATTATACTAAAATCCCTGACGCCGGATAATGAAAGATTTAAAGTCCGGGGAATCGGGGTTGCCGACATAGCCAGAGTATCGACTTCCAGTCTCAACCTTTTCATTTTCTCTTTTTGTCTTACGCCAAAACGGTGTTCTTCATCGATCACGATCAAGCCAAGGTTTTTAAACCTAATATCTCTTGATAAAAGTCTATGCGTACCAATAATAATATCAGTATTTCCGCTTGCCAAGTCACTGACATTAAGAATTCTCTGCTTCGGCGGCACAAAACGGCTTAACTGGGCTACTTTTACCGGAAATTTCTCGAACCGCTCCTTAAATGTTTCATAATGCTGCCGTGCCAGCACTGTGGTCGGCACCAGGATTGCCACCTGTTTACCTTCCATGATCACTTTAAAAGCTGCCCGCAGCGCTATTTCGGTTTTACCATAACCGACATCACCGCAAACTAGTCTATCCATCGGGGCTGGTTTTTCCAGATCGTTCTTAACATCATTGATAGCCTGCAGCTGGTCCGGTGTCTCTTCGTAAGGAAACTGTGATTCAAATTCCAGCTGCCACGGGTGATCCGGAGCAAAACTGTAACCCTTTACTGCCGAACGGGCAGCATATAAAGTCAATAGTTCTTTTGCCAGTTTTTCCACTTCAGCAGACACCCGTTTTTTTATACGGGTCCATTCATTTCCCCCCAGGCTATGTAATGGAGGTGAAAGGTTGTCGCCGGCTGAGTATTTTTCAATTAAACCGACCTGATCAACCGGAAGGTATATTTTATCTGTTCCCTTATACTGAAGTTTTATATACTCCCTTTTTATGCCATTAACTGCCAGTATCTCCAGACCGGTGTAGCGACCAATACCATGATGGTCATGGACCACGTAATCACCTATAGCCAACTCGCGATAATCTTTAATCCCTTTTTTTTCACGGTACTTAACCCGGGCCTTCTTTTTCCCCGGTAATAAATTTTGCTCAGTAAGGCATACACCCTTAATGGTATCAATACAGAAGCCTTCCTCTATCACTCCGGGTAATATAGTGATAGCAGAAAGATACTTTTGCTCAAGCGATTTTTCTCCGTTTCCTTCTTTCTGGTGACTGGCCATTAAATCAAACAACGCCGCACCTTTATCTTCCCTGCCCGTAAAAAGAAAAAGATTATATCCCTGTTCAAACCAGCTCTTTAAATCGCTGTTTAATATATCCCATTGTCCATAATAGCTGGCAGCAAGTCTTCCCTTAAATTCATAAAGATCACCGGCTTGCCCCCTACTCATCACGGGAGGATAGAGAGAACAGCTGGCCACCGGACACCTTATTGAACCAAGTAATTCATCAGCCCGCCATAAAAAATTCTCTTCTTCCCCCGGTAAATCGCCCTTCCTGAAAACCGAATCGTAAGATTTCATGACATCCTGGTAAATATTTTCACTATTCTCCTTCACCATCGCTTCTTCTTCAATAAATACAAGAAACTTTTGCGGTAAGTAATCGATTAAAGACGCTGCTTCCTGATAGAAGAAGGGGAAATAGTTGCTCAGCAGTTCGAGACCGTCCGGATGTTCAAGACGGTCGAGATGCTTCATAACCTGGCTTGTAAGTTTATTCAGCGCTTCTTTTTTAGTCCGGGATAATTCTTTTCCCTTCAGGCTATCTAAAACAGTTAAAAGATTCACTTTCCCCGCTTGAAATGTCTGCTTCGACATCACTACTTCTTTTGCCGGGTTGATCAAACACTTTACGCTTTCACCATAAGACCTTTGTGTCAGAAAATCATAGGAGCGAATTGAGCCAATAACATCATGATCGAGTTCTATACGCACCGGTGCATCCCACCCGGGTGGAAAAATATCCACAATTTCACCCCGTGCGCTAAAACAACCCATTTGCTCAGTCAAACTAGCTCTTTTATAACCTATGGCCACTAGCTTCGCTAATAAATCCTCGCGATTTATTCTTTCGCCAATTAGAAGAGGAATAGACAGGTTATACCATTCTGAATGCGGCATTAATTTCGCCATTAACGATTGAATAGTAGCGACATAAACACCCTTCTTCTTTTCCTGCAACCAGTTAATAAACCGCAGTCTCTGATGCGCAATATCTTCGCTATAAAACAGGGCATCGGGATTAATGAAATATTCTTTAGCCGGTAAAAGATTAACCATATCGCGATCCATAAAGGTGAGCAAGTCAGAAATAACCCTTTCTGCCCTCGCGGAATCCCGTACTATAATCAAAGAAGGGAGCTCGGTAAAGGATTGCAGAGCTGCTATAAAAAAAGAAGAGGCGCTCCGATCAATACCGGTAATATGCACTTTATCTGTTCTTTTGGTAAGCACAGTTTCGGCAATCGATTTAAATTCTTTATTTTGAAACAATAGATTCATTAATTGAATCAAATATTTTCGCCACCCCGGTAAACTTAAATTATTTTCGTACAGCAAAACATGAGAGGAAAACCGGTTTCCCCCCGAAGCAGGTTAATTATATTCCAGCCACAATTTAACGTCAAATTTAGCAATCAAAAATCATCAATCACGGCCAACCGGATAAGAGCCGAGATTTTTAAAGTACCTGGTTAACTGCTTTATCTCATCCCATAGCTCTTCTTTTTCCGGATCATCATAGTGACCTTCACAATCGATAAAGAAGATCCATTCATCATTCTTTCTCCTTGATGGCCTTGATTCTATACGGGTTAAATTATTATTTCGCTTAGCGAAACAACCTAATACCCGGAACAAGCTACCTGGTTGATCACTGATCGAAATAACCAGTGATGTTTTATCATTACCGGAAGGTTTTTGTTTCTCCCGGGAAAGGACAACAAAGCGTGTCCGGTTATTTTTATCATCTTCTATACCTTTTCTGATGATTTTTAAATCATACCGGTCGGCTGCTTTTGCGGAAGCTATAGCGGCAGAATATTTATTAAGCCTGGTCTGCGACGCCGCATCGGCGGTGCTGCTAGTCGCTATAATATCTGCTGTTGGAAGATATTCCTGTATAAAATGTAAACACTGCTGGATGGCCTGTGGATGGGACATAATACTTTTGATACCCTCTAATTCCAGCGCTTCTGAGCTGACCAGGCAATGGGTAATAGGCAAAGATAGTTCTTTTATTATCTGCGCGCTTTCCTGTTTGATCAGCGAATAATGCGTCGCGGCAACGCCGCCTTCCAGCGAATTAACAAAAGGAACCATGCCCTCATTTATATGGCCATTATTAACTGCATCGATAATAGAGGGAATAGTTCTGTATGCCTTCATCTCCCTGTTTTGATCCCGGCAGTAAATTAACGCCACTTCTTCAGAGAAAGTTCCGGAAGGCCCCAAAAACCCTAAGTAGTCCTGAGCCATTGCCCAATCTCCTCGCATTTTCATTCAATCATTTTCATTTTAGAATCATTAAACTGCTTAAGTGAACAAATCTATTAATCTTATAGCGTTTCAGCGATCATATCTTTTTGAATTAAACGGCCAACTGCTAAGGCAACCGGTAACAAATCTTTGATGAGCAAATCAAAATTTTCCGGAGTTAACGACTGTGACCCATCACACAAAGCCTCAGATGGATTATGATGAACTTCAATCAACAAACCATCTGCGCCGGCAGCGATAGCAGCTTTCGACAGTGGAGAAGCAAGACGCCAGCTGCCACTGGAATGACTGGGGTCAGCAATAATCGGCAGGTGACTTAAGGCTTTCACCTGGGGGATTGCGCTGATATCAAGAGTATTCCTGGTCCATTTCTCAAAAGTGCGGATACCCCTTTCGCAAAGTATGAGGTTAAAATTACCTTCAGAGAGTATATACTCTGCAGACATCAGCCATTCTTCAACGGTGGCAGCTAAACCTCTTTTTAATAAAACCGGCTTTTTGCTACGGCCTATTTCCCTCAGCAATGTATAGTTCTGCATATTCCGTGCCCCGATTTGTATAATATCGGCATAACCGGCTACCAGTTCCAAATCATTGGTATCTAATACTTCAGTTATTATTTTTAAACCCGTTTCAGCACGTGCTGTTCTGAGCATTTTCAGCCCTTCTTGCTGTAGCCCCTGAAAACTATACGGAGAAGACCTTGGCTTATATGCGCCGCCCCGGAGAACTTTTGCTCCCGATTTTTTCACATGCTTTGCTATGGTCAGCAGCTGTTCTTCGCTTTCGACCGCGCATGGACCAGCCATAATAATCAATTCTTCTCCACCGATAACCACTTCATCAACTTTCACGACCGAATCATTCTCTTTAACCTGCCTGCTGACCAGTTTATAGGGCGCTGTGATTGGAACTACTCTTTCCACTCCATCTAATACCTCAAGGCCGGTAGGAAACTGTACTGATTGCTCGCCAACCGCCCCGATAACTACCCTTGCCGTGCCCTGTATCCGATGCGGCAGAAAACCCATTGACACCAGTCTTTTTTCCACTGCATCAATTTCTTTGCTACAGGCAGCTTGTTTCATAACAACAATCATAACCAATGCCTCCCTTTTAACTTACATAAAAATCCGCCCCTTAAGGGGCGGATTTTCTATCCGCTTATACCACCCAAAATGATTAGATGCTCTTTAAAGTACAGGCCGTCACAAGTGACTTTCGATACTCTATCCCTGTAACGGGGGAACCCGTTATCGCCTACTTGAAACGTAAAAACGCTTTTCAGCGAACAGCTCCGAAGGGAACTTCTTTTGGTGTCTTTCCGGTCAGGATTGCAGCCTTTGTCCTGACCTCTCTGCTGAGAAACCAACCAACTTACTTTCCTTCTTCATCGCATTTAACTACTCTGGATAATTGTTAGTCATTCTAACACATTAACCGGGGTTATTCAACCCCCCGATTAAAAAGATTCATGGCCATGTTTATCCCTTCGCTGATATAGGTTAGGGTTGCCTTAGCCGCTCTTTCTATGGCCTCTTCCAGTAAAATTTTCTCCTGCTGATCAATATATCCTAAAACATACTCGCCACCCTCTGTTTTAACGGGAGGTTTACCTATACCGACTCTTAACCGATCAAAGGACTCAGTACCAATAACATCTATTATTGATTGCACTCCCCGGTGTCCTGCACTCCCTCCACCCCTCTTCAAGCGGATAGTTCCGGGAGGCAAATCAAGCTCATCATAGATCACCAGCATATCTTCAGGTTTTATCTTATTAACTTTTAGCAGTGAAACAACTGCGTAACCGCTCCGGTTCATATAGGTCAGTGGCTGAGCTAAAATGATACTATTGTTTCTGTAACTTGATTTTTGGTAAAGATAAGTACTACCTTTTTCAGGCAGGCCGGTACGCACCTGTCGGGATAACAGCTCAATGACCCTGAAACCGGCATTATGCCTGCTTCCTTCGTAATCTTTTCCCGGATTACCGAGCCCTACAATGAGCAGCATAAAAAAACCTCCGGCTACCATCTCTATCCACTAATATCCGCTGAAAAACACTGGATGCCCCTGGACAAAGGGGCATCAATATTTAAGCTTATCCAGACAAATACTAGCTCTCTTCTTCTGCCGTTGAGGCCTCTTCCGCCGGTTTATCTCCTGCCTCTACTGCTTCGGCATCTTCTCCTTCAACTTCTTCCGCCACCGGTTCAACTTCTTCAGCCATCGGAGCAAGAACCTGCACCAGGGTAGTCTCCAAAGGTGTGATCAGCTCTATATCTCCTTCTAACTCAAGACTTCCGGCAAGAATACTATCGCCAATAGTTAACCCTGATATATCAACGTCAAACTGTTCCGGAATATCTCCAGGCAGACACTTGACATCAACTTCCCGGTTAACAAGTGAAAGGACTCCCCCTGCACTAAGCCCTGCCGGTTCACCAACAAAATTAATGTGGACTGACACCTCAATTTTATCAGTCATTGATATCCTGATGAAATCTACATGCAATATTTTTTCCTGATGGAACATATCACGTTGAATATCTTTAAACATTACTGTTTCCAGGCGCGCTTTTTTACCTTTGCTCTTAATTTTCAAATCAAGCAAAACGTTACTCCCACCGGTAGTTAAAACCTGCCTGAGAGTTCGCCCATCGAGTACCAGGGGTAATGAATCGCCGCCCCGGCCATAGATTACTGCCAGAACCTGATCCTCATGACGTATTTCATTTCTTTCTCCCTTAGTCATTACCGCTCTTGTCTGTGCTTCTAGCTCCATTCTTTCCATACATTCCAGCCTCCTTCTACAATAGTACATAGTATACTTCAGGAAGAGCTGAAGATCAACTCAATCAAAGAGTTTACTAACAGAACGTTTTTCCTGAATACGAATAATGGCCTCCCCAATAAGCGGAGCTACTGAAAGAGAAGTAAAACAATCCCGGTAACCTTTTAAGTAACCGATATCAACCGGTATGGTATTGGTGTAAATCACTTCTTTAATTGCCGAATCACTTAATCTTTTTATCGCCGCCCCGGAAAAGACAGGATGAGTACAACAGGCATAAACTTCTTTTGCCCCATTTTTCATTAGCGCTTCCGCCCCCAGGGTCAGCGTACCGGCAGTATCGATCATATCATCGATAAAAATGGCTGTTCTGCCGTCAACATCGCCAATGATATTCATTATTTCGGCCATATTAGGACCCGGTCTTTTCTTTTCAATAATAGCAATGGGCATATTCAGCCTGTTGGCAAGATCCCGCGCCCTGGTAACTCCACCTAAATCGGGCGAAACAACAACGCCCTTTTTTATAACCTTCTTTTTGAACTTGTTAGCCAAAATAGGTAAAGCTGTTAAATGATCAAGCGGTATATCAAAAAATCCCTGAATCTGCCCGGCATGTAAATCCATGGCCACAACCCGACTGGCCCCTGCGGCAGTTATTAAATCCGCAAGCAGTTTCGCCGTAATCGGGTCCCTGGCTTTTGTTTTCCGGTCCTGCCTGGCATATGCGTAATAGGGAATAACCACATTGGTTGTATTAACTGAGGCCCTTTTTAGGGCATCGACAATGATCAAGAGCTCCATTATGCTTTCGTTTATAGGACCACATAAAGGTTGAATCAAAAAAGCATTAGCGCCCCTGACACTCTCCTGAATACTAATCGATATTTCTCCGTCGCTAAAACGGCTTACTTCACATTTACCCAGCGGTATGCCAATATATTGGGCTATCTCTTCGGCCAAACCACGATTGGCGCTACCGCAAAATATCTTTAATTCATCACCATTAAACACTGCTCAATTACCCCCCTGTTTTACTGCTACCACCGCTATATTAATTTCTCCAACAGGCTGTCTCTTTCCTTCTGGCATTTTTAATCCAAATTCTCAAAAGGCCCGATTATTTTATTGGTCTTCACATTATTATTGACTACCCGCGCATACATAATTTGCGTTTTATCGGCAATGGTAGAGTTTTCGATATAAACACCCGGCCCGATCGAACAAGCCGAACCGATAACTGAGCGCCCTTTTATTAAAGTATTTGGATAGATTACCGTATCTTTACCAATTGTAACGCCGTGATCAATATAAGTATTATCAGGCGCAATCATGGTTACACCGCTTAGCATTAATTCCCGGTTTATTTCTTCCCTGATTATTGCTGTTGCTTCAGCCAATTGGTAACGGTTATTGATGCCGAGACCGACGCGATAATCCACTAAAACATATGCTCCGGCAGGATAACCGTCTTGCTGCATCATGGTAAACAGATCGGGTAAATAGTACTCATTCTGCCTGTTATCGGTCGAAAGCAGGGGTAGGTACTTGTGGAGCAGCTCCAGTTCAAAATAGTAGATGCCGGTGTTTATCTCTTTTATCTCTTTTTCCTTAACGGTAGCATCGCTTTCTTCAACAATCTGCCTGACGTTTGAATCTTCTCCCCGGATTATTCTGCCATACCCGGTTGGATCCGGTAAAATGGTTG
>Ga0114946_10002313_pt1 | contig 13086 bp, 8 predicted proteins | sample WalLakDeSediment_FD_88676 | JGI IMG/M metagenome (GOLD analysis project Ga0114946, IMG submission 88676) | Lake sediment microbial communities from Walker lake, Nevada to study Microbial Dark Matter (Phase II) - Walker Lake 11/02/13 Deep Sediment | ecosystem: Environmental > Aquatic > Freshwater...
GGAAAAATGGTAGACTGCACCAGATAAATTCGCCGCCCGCGCACATTCTCCAGAATACGGACAAAGGTATTGCCCTCAGAAAAGGTAATAGTCTCATTCTGTCCCGGGGTCACGCCTAGATAGTCACATATCCGGGCGGTCAACTGACGGCTGCCGCTGCCGCTGAATACCAGAATCGGATCGGTCATCATGACACCTTACTTTACCACGTCCACAAAGTAACCTTGACACGCCTCATCTAGCAGTTCAGGACTCATGCTGGGTGGCACGCCCTCATATTCAGTAATGGCAATGATCGTCTTCAAAATGTCGCGGGGATGAACAGCCTGCAAAAGGCGTCCGGTGTCCCGATACCACTTTTTCAGCAAATGCATAAAACCTTCTTTATCAAAAGGAATGTTAAACACCTTACACATGGCCACAAAAATCTGGTAGAACATCTTCTCATCAGGGCCATCTACTTCGACCTTCATCTGAATCCGGCGCAGGAAAGCGCCATCCACCAGATCGGCCGGATCCAGGTTGGTCGAGAAGACAATTAGCTGCCGGAAGGGAATCTCCAATGTCTGCCCGGATTGCAGACGCAAGAAATCGATTTTGCTCTCCAGGGGTACAATCCAGCGGTTTAACAGCTCGTGCGGGCTAACCTGCTGCCGGCCAAAGTCATCAATCAGGAACATGCCGCCGTTTGCTTTTAGCTGCAAGGGCGCCTCATAAAACTTGGCTACCGGTTCATAGCGTAGGCCAAGCGCCTCCATGGTCAGTTCGCCGCCGACCATAACGGCCGGTCGTTGAAACAACCCCCAGCGCCGGTCAAGCTTGCCCAGCGCAACCGGCCCACTCGACCTGGCCCCCTCAGCTTCGCCAACACCATCCTCCCAGGAAATGTGAATCAAGGGGTCAAAAACCTGGACAATCTGACCGCCAATGGTTAGCGCGTAAGGAATGTAAATGGGGTCGGTGCCGGCCAGCAGTTTGGCCATCGCCTGGGCAATGGTGGTCTTACCGTTACCGGGCGGGCCGTAGAGAAAGACTGAGGAGCCGGCATTTACCGCCGGGCCAATGCGGCGATGAAAATTGTCCGGCAGAATCAGGTACTTCAATGCCTGCTGCACTTTACTAGGTGAGATCTGAGCGCTGTTACTCGTTTGCAGCACAATGGCCTTGCGATACATGTCAATGTTAACCGGTACCGGGCCGACATATTGGCTGCGCTCCAGCGCATCGCGGGCCCGCTTGAAACCGGCGTCGGTCAGCGAGTAGGTATAGCTGAGCCGCCCCATTGCCCCGGCTTTGGCGATTTCCACCAGATGCTCCTGCTGCAGCCTGGCCAAAATCTCGTCCAGCACCGTGGGATGAATGCGCATCACTTCTGAAAAGCGGGACAGGTTTACATTGCCCTCGTTAAATAGCAGCCGGAAAATGAGGTCAATGACAAGGGACGGGGGAATGCCCAACGACTCGACGTTCATGGGAGTCGACAGTAAACCGGTAATCGTTGAGGAATGGCTCATAGGCTCTCTCTCCACTGGTTAGTCGAACAGATCGATATTATCAATAGCTTCAGCTTCGGCAGCCACGGCCGTAACCGCCCCATCTTCAGCTTCTACCTGTTCGCCATTAACCTTATCGTTATTCGGTTGCGACAAATAACCCTCCCGAATGACGGCTACGGAAGCGACATTGTCATCTTCCTTCAAATCCATCACCGACACACCCTGGCTGTAGCGGCCCTGGCGTGAGATATTGTGCACGGCCGTGCGCAAGATCAGGCCGTTACTCGATATACAGGTCACCTCATCATCCCGGGTGACAACGCGGGCGCTGACAATATTGCCCGATCGCTCCTCGCTGAGGCGCATCACCTGTACACCTTTGCCGTACCGTCCCTGCTGGCGATACTCAGTCAAAGGTGTCCGCTTGCCGACTCCCTTCTCGGTAATGAGAAGCAGATCGCCGTCCGGGAGGACTACATCGGCCCCGGCCAGCATATCGCCAGCGGCCAGCCGCATGGCATAGACGCCAATCGCGGTTCGACCCATCGCCCGCACATCTTCTTCCAGGAAGCGGATTCCCTGCCCCTGCTGGCTAACCAGAATCAAGTCCTGATCACCCTGGGTCAATTTGACCCAACCGAGGGCATCATCCTCATCCAGATTAACAGCGATCAGGCCGTTGCTGCGCACATTGCGGAACTCATTGACGGCTACCCGCTTGATCCGGCCGCGCCGGGTGATCATGGTCAGATACTGGGCATCTTCAAAACTGCGTACCGGGAGTGCGGCGGTAATCTTCTCCTCCTGCTGCAAGGGGACAATGTTCATCAATGAAGTGCCCTTAGCCGTCCGATCTAGCTCCGGTATCTCATACGCCTTAACCGCATACACCTTACCCCAATCCGAAAAGAGTAAGATGCTGTTCAGGCTACCGGCCGCAAAAAGATGTTCCAGCTCATCCTCTTCGCGTGTACCCATGCCGATGAGCCCGCGCCCGCCCCGCGCCTGCTTGCGATAGGCGCTAACCGGCGTCCGCTTGATATAGCCCCGCCGGGTGATGGAAATGAGCACATTCTCGTCCCGTACCAGATCTTCGTCACGCAGCTCCCCATCCAATCCTGGTTCAATCTTGGTGCGCCGCGCGTCGCCAAATTCTTTTTTCAGGCTCATCACGTCATCACGGATGATGGCCAAGATCTCCCGCTTGTCAAACAGCAAAAAGCGCAAATGGGCAATGTGAGCCGTAATCTCACCATATTCAGTCTCAATCTTTTGCCGTTCCAAAGCAGCCAGACGGCGCAGCTGCATATCTAGGATTGCCGTGGCCTGCACATCGGTTAAACCAAAGCGGTTCATCAACTCCGTGCGCGCGTTGTCCGCATCGGCGGAGCGCCGGATTAGCTCGATCACCTCATCCAGATGATCGAGCGCTATTAACAACCCTTCCAAAATGTGCTGCCGCTTGAGCGCTTTCTCCAAATCAAACTGGATCCGGCGGGTAATCACTTCAACCCGGTGGTCAATGTGAATCTGCAGCGCCCGCTTAAGCGACAGCAGGCGCGGCTCTTTATCCACTAGAGCCAACATCTGCACGGCAAATGTCGTTTGCAGCAGGGTATGCTTGTAAAGCTGGTTCAGCACTTTCAGCGGTTGGGTGCCCCGCTTCAGTTCAATGACAATGGAGATACCCCTTTGGTCAGACTCATCCCGCAAATCGGCAATATCGCTCAATTTGCCCTGGTTAACCAGCTCGGCAATACGCTCAATCAGGTTGGCCTTGTTAACCTGGTAGGGCAGTTCGGTCACATTTATCCGCTGACGATCGCTGCGGCTGGGTGAGTCCTCAATCGTGGCCACCGCCCGCATCACAATCCGCCCCTTTCCGGTGCCATAGGCGCTCTTGATGCCTTCGGCGCCCATGATCAGGCCGCCGGTGGGAAAATCAGGCCCCTGAATGAACGTCATCAAATCATCAATAGTGACATTATCCTGCTCATCCTGATGGTCGACCAGGTAGGCGATGGCGTCACATAGTTCGCCCAGGTTGTGGGGCGGGATGTTGGTAGCCATACCGACAGCAATACCCGCACCGCCATTCAGCAGAAGATTGGGCAGCCGGGCCGGTAACAATGAAGGCTCCTGCAGGCTGCCATCGAAGTTGTCGTCAAAATCAACCGTGTTCCTCTCGATATCTTCCAACAGCTCCATGGCAATGGGCGCCAGGCGGGCCTCGGTGTAACGCATGGCCGCCGGGCTGTCGCCATCCACGCTGCCAAAGTTACCCTGGCCATCAACCAGCATATAGCGCATGGAGAAATCTTGCGCCATGCGCACCATGGCATCATAAACAGAGCTGTCGCCGTGGGGATGATATTTACCCAGCACTTCGCCCACAATACGGGCGCTTTTGCGGTGGGGTGTGTGAGCGCGGATACCCATGTCATACATGGCATAGAGAATGCGCCGGTGGACGGGCTTCAGGCCGTCGCGAGCATCAGGCAGGGCGCGGGAGACGATCACGCTCATGGCGTAGTCGAGAAAAGAGCTGCGCACTTCCTGGTTGATGTCTATTGCGTTGATGGTACCAATTTCCAAGAAAAACCTCCAGATAAAAAGCGAAAAGGCCACCTCGCCGGGCGGCTCTTCAGCCGAGAAATTATACCCCAAAGCGGTGAAAAAGGCAGCAAAACGCCAGTTTAGACAGGTCTAACTTCGATGCCGCTTTTATGAGCAGCAGTTAACGGCCGCTTGACGACCCATTCTGGTCATGATTTAATTCGTAAAGTTTTTGTCTATATTTTATCGCATGATTTACCAGGATTGAGCTCTGGAGTAAATCAGCAGGGTGCAAAGGAATAGTTCATGACACAACGTTTGATTGCAGGGGAGACCGCTCCAGATGATTGGCTGTTGGACAAAGCGGGTGAACCGGCATCTCTAGCCGCGCAATGGGCGCCAGGGCCTATTGTGCTCACCTTTCTACGCCACTTTGGCTGAATGTTTTGTCGCGAGTGGCTAGCTCAGTTAGAGCAGCATCAGCAACAATTCAGCGAAGTCGGTTTGCGTCTGGTGGGTGTCGGGCTCGGGAAGCCGGAACATGCCGCCAACATCTGCGGCCGAATTGCGCCCAGCGCCACCTGTATCGTTGACAGTGAAAAAAGCGCTTACGTGCAGTATGGCTTACGCCAGGGATCAGTCCTGCAGCTCTTTGGTCCGCGGGTTTTGGCGGCCGGCGCGCGCGCCGCGGCCGGTGGCCATTTTCAAGGCCAAAGGACAGGCGATCCCATGATGATGCCAGGTACATTTATCGTAGACGGCCAGGGCATTATTCGCTATACCTATTACAGCCAACATGCCGGCGATCATCCCCCCATCGAGGAGCTATTGGCCGTAGGCCAGCAGCTGCGCGACCACACCCCTACTCCTCCGGTGTAGCCGAGGGCGTAGGCGTTAGAGTAATAACCGTCGGCTCTAGAGTCGGCGTAGCCGTCGGTGTGGGCGTGTTTTCGGCCGTGGGCGAAGGTGTTGGCGTGCTAGACGCGGTGGGTGTTGCCGTGGGCGTGCTGGTCGCCGTGGCTGTAGGCGTGACAGATGGTGTGGTGGTGGGCGAAGCAGTGGCCGTTGGCGTGGCTGTAGGCGTTGGCGTGCTGGTAGGCGTAGGTGTTGGTTCCAGGAGCGTTAGCTGCACCCGCGCTTCGACCGCCGCCGGACCGGCTTCCGGTAGATAGGGATTGGAGGGACCAAAGACCGTCAGCCGAATGGTCAACGCTCCTCCGGGCAGGTCACTGGTATCCCAGCGAGCTAACAAATTGTTCTCAACCTGATGGCCACGGAGTTCCTGCAGTACACCCCACCCCAAGGGATCATGGCTAAGGCCAAACTCTAGCAGATAGCCTTGATAATTGGGCCCCACGGCCGTGCCCCGTATCTCAAACTCACCACTTACCTGGGAGCCTTGCGCCGGCAGATCAATGACCGCCCGCGGGCGGGGTGTGTCGGGCGTGCAGGCCGTTTCCGGAGGCAGCTGCAGCGGAATAGCAATCCCGCGATTTGTGGCCCAGCCCCGACCGGCCGTCGCTTCCTCCAACCAGCGGCGAGCATTTTGGCGCTCCCGATCGTAGACTTCTGGACGGCCGCTAACCAACAGGTGAAAGAAGGTAGCACTATAAACTGATTCGGGGCAGAACTCATTGGCAATGAGATTTGTCCAGAGATCAACAGCCACCGGAGTGAAAAAGTCCTGGTCCGGGCCGCGCGGCGGCCGGTCGAAGGCAAACAGTTCCGTGCGCCGGTTCTGGCAACCCTCGCCCGGCTGTGAACCGGAATCAACGCAGATTTCGGCGCTGACAATACCCGCGGGGGGCGCAAATTCAACCTGCGCTTTGTCGGCCAGGTAGCTACTCATGTAGCTGTTCCAAATGGGGGCCGCCAGCCGGTAACCGGAACCGCCCGGAGCCACCGGCTCATTGTTCGTATTGCCCACCCAAACGGCGGTAACCACCTGCGTGGTATAGCCAATGGTCCAGCCGTCACGAACGTCAGCGGCCGTGGTGCCTGATGTACCCGTTTTTACAGCCACTGTCTGGCCGGGTATGGTCAGCAGGTTATTGACGCCGAAAGCCGCCGCCCGCGCACTGTTATCGGCCAAAATGTGGTTGAGCAGGAAGGCGTGTTCAGGCCGGGCAATGGGCGCTCGGGCCGATTCCGGTATCTGGTATTGGAAAATGGTCTGACCCAACCGGTTTTCGATGCGGTTAATAGCAAACGGTGGTAAGTATCGTCCCTGGTTGGCCAAAACGCCGTAAGCCGCGGCCATCTGCAGCAGCGGAATCTCGCCACCGCCCAAAGCCAGCGCCAGGCCGTAATTGCGTGGCTGGCCTATCTCCCGGCAGCCTTCATCCTGGAGAGCGGTTAAGCCGAAGCGGGGTGCATCCAGGACAAAATTACAGACGCCCACAAATTCGAGCGCTTTGACCGCCGGAATGTTGTACGAGTTGCCCAATGCTGACCGCAGCCGCTGGGGACCGTGAAAGGTGTTGTCGAAGTTTTTGGGCGTATAGCCCAGCGGATTGGCGCCATCCGGGAAGGTCGTCTCTACGTCCCAAATGAGCGTTGCCGGCGTCCAGCCCTGTTCCATGGCCGCCAGGTAAACGAATGGCTTGATTGAAGAACCTGGCTGACGGCCGGCCAAAGCCAAATTAACCTGGCCGTTGATGCTTTCATCCCAAAAGTCCAGGCTGCCAACCAGGGCCAAAATTTCACCTGTTTCGGGATTAAGCGTGACCAGGGCCGCGTTGTTCACCCCGGCGTTGTTCAAACCGGCCCGGTAATCGGCCAATGTGCGCTCGGCCAGTCGCTGGGCGTTGGGGTCAAGAGTGGTATAGATACGCAGGCTGCCCCGGTAAATGGCCTGCGCCCCAATTTCCTCTTCCAACTGCTGCAAAACGGTGAAGACAAAGTGTGGGTGATCGATGGTGCGCTGCAGGCGCTGCAAATTAGCGATCAACTGCTCGCCTTCAAGGCGGGCCGCGGCTGCTTGCGACTCGGTAATGTAACCGGCCACAACCATCAGGCCCAGTACCTCGCCCTGCCGGCCCAAGGCTTTGTCCGGCGCCAGATAGGGGTCCCAGCGGGCCGGCGCCTGGGGCAGTCCGGCCAAAATGGAGGCTTCGGCCAGGTTCAAATTAGCCGCCGATTTGCGAAAATAGGTCTGGGCCGCAGCTTCAATACCGTAAGCCAGATTGCCGTAGTAGATTTCGTTCAGATACAGCTCTAAAATCTGGTCTTTACCTGCCCGGCCGGGATAGGTCCGGTACAGTTCGGCCGCCAGAACGATCTCGCGCACTTTGCGGTTAAAGGTGCGCTGTGTCCGCTCATCCTCATCCAGCAGGACGGCACGGACAAGCTGCTGGGTGATGGTGCTGGCCCCGGAGACAGCTTCACCCTCCCGCGCCGCTTGATAGATAGCGCGGGAAATACCGATGGGGTCAAAACCGGGATTCTCATAAAAGCGGCGGTCTTCGGTGGCGATGGTCGCCTGCTGCAAGATCAAAGCGATCTGGCTAAGCGGCACGTAGGTACGGTCGCCGGCCTCTGGATTGACCAGGGAGTAGAGGATACGCCCCTCCCGGTCGTAAATGCGGGCCGTTTCAAAATCACTAGCCTGGCTGCGCAGGTCGGCCGGATTGGGTAGATCGCGAGCAATCAGGATATAGCCAATGGCCGCGCCCGAAATGGCCAGAGCCAGACCCAAAATGGCCAGGGTGATGCCAATCATGACGAAGCGTCCCAAACAGGCGCCCCAACTGCGCTGCCCGGCCGGCTGGGCCGAGGAGCGGGCCGGCACCACCACTCGAGCGGGTGCGGGGGCGTGAGGCCGGTTTACCGGCTGGCGCACCGGCTGGGATCGGGCCGGCTGCGGCCGTTGGCTAATGCGTTCCTGCTGTGGGGCAGGTCGGGCTGTCGGCTGAGCTGGGCGCACCGGTGGTTGTGTCGGCCGTTCGGAGATGGGCGTCGCCTCGGGCAAATCCAGTCGTGTCTGGCCGGGAAAAGCGGCCCGCGGCTGAACTTTTGTGGCTTCGTTATCTTCCTGCGGTGGCGGGGAGGCCACCGCCATATCTTCGGGGTACAACGGGAGCGGGGTAGGTCGGCGCCGGGGTACTACCGGCGGAATTGGTCCACCGGTTGGCGTGGCCTCATCATCATCGGCTACCAGCGGTGGCGGCGCTGGCGGCTGGGGTGGCGTTGGCTGATCCGCCTGACCGCCTTCGGCCTCGGCTAAGAGGTCCAGGAGAGAAATAGTATTGTCTTCGGCGGCGGGTGTGGGCGCGTCTGCCTGCTCCTCAGGTTTTGGTCGTTCTTCTTGATTCATAGGCGATTTTCCCGATTGAGACTTCCTAAACCTCTGGCTTACTTTGGACCAGCATCTGCCAATGGCCGCGCTGGACGACTTCGTTATCCTGATTATAGACGCTCGCCTTTAGAACAATGTTCCCCCCACCCAGACGCGGCAAAGGTTTGATGTCGATCACCTCGAGTTGGGTGTGGATGGTGTCATTAATGAGCACTGGCCGGCTGAACTTCCAATCCAGCTCGCGAAAGGCAAGGACGGTACCCTCAATAATGCCGGTACGGGTAGCCAAACCAACGCTAATAGCCAGGACAAGCAGACCATGGGCCACGCGCTGGCCAAACATGTGCTGGCTGGCATAGTCGCGGTTGGTGTGTATCTGGTTATAGTCGCCGGTCAGACCGGCAAATTGCACCACGTCCGCCTCGGTAATGGTCCGCCCGGCAGTTACAATCGTATCGCCAATGCTGTACTCTTCAAAGTAACGGCCGCTGGCCTGGTAAACACGTTCACTCATCACAAACTCCTTGGGGAATGATTAGCGACCAGCGTCACTACGCGCTTTGGTCGCTGGCTGCTCATTGTTGCTGGCTACCCTTCAGCGGCCGCCAGTTTGTTCGCCTCATCGGCAATTGTCAGGGCATCGATAAAGGAATTCAGGTCGCCCTCCATGACGGCCGGTAAATTGTAGCTGGTAAAGCCGATCCGGTGATCGGTTACCCGTGCCTGGGGGTAATTGTAGGTGCGAATTTTCTCCGCCCGTTCACCGCTGCCTACCTGAGAACGCCGGTCGGCGGAGATAGAGGCGTGCTGTTTCTCCTCCTCCATTTCCTGCAAACGGGCCTGAATAATGCCAAGGGCCAGCCGTTTGTTTTGGGTCAGGCTGCGCTCAGTCTGCACCTTCACCATCATCCCGGTGGGCTTGTGCACCACGCGGGCGGCCGTGGCGTTCTTCTGCATATGCTGGCCACCTGGCCCGGCCGAAAAAGTAGCCGTAATTTCCAGGTCACGTTCATCAATGGTAATGTCTACGTCATCTATTTCCGGCATGACGGCCACAGTGGCCGTGCTGGTGTGAATGCGCCCCTGTGATTCCGTGGTAGGCACACGTTGGACGCGATGCACGCCGCTCTCATACTTGAAGCGGGAATAGGCGCCGTCGCCTTTGACCGCCATGATAACTTCTTTGTAGCCGCCGACGCCGGTGCTATTTTCATCCACAATTTCCGTTTTCCAGCCGCGACCTTCAGCATAGCGGCCGTAGAGGCGCAGCAGATCGGCGGCAAAGATACCGGCCTCATCGCCGCCAGCCCCGGCCCGAATTTCGATGAAGACGTTGCGCTTATCGCGGGGATCTTTGGGCACCAGCAGCGAACGCATCTCCTTTTCCAACGCCTCCAGCTTTTCCTCCAGCCGCTGGATCTCTTCCTCGGCCATGAGAATCAGATCATCATCGTCACTGGCCTCTAAAAGGTCGCAGGTGTCGGCTAACTCTTGGGTAACGGCCATGTGCTGCCGGTACGCTTCTACCAGGGGAGTTAGATCGGACCGCTCCTGGGCCAGTTCATTCAAACGGGTATAGTCAGCCAGTACCACCGGATCTGACATCTGTTGTTCTAACTCGTCATAACGAGCCACGACTTTAGCAATTTTGTCTAGCATAGGCGTGATTATCCCATAAACCCAACGGCTATCCAACACCCTCATTTCCCCTTTGGTAGTCTGACGGGTCAATGATACAATCCTGCCATTTCATCGTCGGCTGATATCCGTTCAGTCTTAAGGCAAGGTGGAAGCAAGCGGCCGTAACCATGTTCCGGCCATTCGTCAGGAGGAATCTTCCAGATCTATGAACCGTGAATACCATCGCTGGTATAGTCCCTCACTGGGACGGGATATGGAGCTGTTGATTTTCGGCCATGCTGGCGCCCGTCTGTTAATTTTCCCGACCTCAATGGGTCGTTTTTATGAATGGGAAGATCGGGAGATGATGCAGACCCTGGGCGACCATATCAGCAACGGCCATTTACAGGTTTTCTGCGTGGACAGCGTCGACAGCGAAAGCTGGTACGCCCGCTGGAAACATCCCGGTGATCGCGCCTGGCGCAACACCCAATACGATAACTACATTCTGAATGAAGTGCTGCCTCTCAGCCGGCAGATCAACCCTAACCCCTTCCTCATCACGACCGGAGCCAGCTTTGGCGCCTACCATGCCGCTAACTTTGCCTTCCGCCACCCGGATCAGGTAGGGCGGGTCATTGGCATGAGCGGCGTCTATGATATTAACCGCTGGACCGATGGCTATCATGACGAAAACATCTATTTCAACAACCCTATCGAATATCTGGTCAACGAGCATGATCATTGGCGGCTAGAAGCGCTGCGGCGGATGGACATCATACTGATTACCGGACAAGATGATCCCTTGCGAGCCAGCACCGAACAGCTTGCAACTGCCCTGTGGAATAAGGGAGTCGGCAACGCCCTCCGCATTTGGGACGGCTGGGCCCATGATTGGCCCTGGTGGAAGCAGATGCTGCGGCAGTACATCGGTGGACATGATTAAGAGGACGAATTCGTAATTCGTAGTTTTCAGGAGGTTGAACATGACGTTAAAAGTCGGTCTGCTGGTAGGGCGGGAATGGTCTTTTCCGCCAGCATTTATTGAAGAAGTAAACAAACGGGATGAGGGCGTCACGGCCGAATTCCTAAGATTAGGCGGAACGCGCATGGGCGAACCAGTTCCCTACGCCGTTATTGTCGACCGCATCTCCCATGAGGTGCCCTATTACCGCTCTTATTTGAAACATGCCGTGCTGCAGGGCGTGACCGTGGTCAATAACCCGTTCATGTGGACGGCCGATGATAAATTCTTCGAATCTTCGCTGGCCGATGCACTGGGTGTCGCCCACCCCAAAACAGTCGTTTTACCCAACAAGGAGTATGTGCCGGGTATCGTCCACCCTGATAGTCTGCGCAATCTGATCGCTCCCCTGGATTGGAACGCCATTCTCGACTATGTGGGGCTGCCCTGCGTCCTGAAAGATGCCCATGGCGGCGGCTGGAAAGATGTCTACATCTGCCACTCCAAAGAAGAATTGTGGCGCAATTATGATCAGTCCGGCCTGCAGACAATGGTCTTGCAGGAGTTTATCAAATGGGATCATTATGTGCGCTGTATGTGTTTGGGCCAGGAAGAAGTGCTGCCGATGAAATACAACCCGCACGAGCGGCGTTACGTGGTGGAACATGCCCACATGTCGCCGGAGCTGGGTGAGAGAGTAGTCAGTGACAGTCTGAAACTGGTGCGAGCCCTGGGTTATGACATGAACACGGTGGAATGGGCGGTGCGTGACGGCATTCCTTACGCCATTGATTTCATGAATCCGGCCCCGGATATGGACATCAATTCCTTGACGCCGTTCTATTTTGAGTGGGCGGTGCAGCATATGGCCGACATGGTCATTCGCTTGGCTAATGAGCCACGGCCGCAGCTTGCTGATTTGCAATGGTCGGCGCTGTTCAAAGGACGGACTGGTTAAGTCGTGGATAGTGAACAGTAACCAGTGACTGGCTTACTTCTCACTGATCACTGATTACTGATCACTATTTACTCTCCCCATCTGTTGAGGTATGCATGTTAATACGGGAAGCGGCCGAGATTTACCACAATTTACTGACGGATGAGATAGCCCAGGCGTCTCAGGAGCAGCTAGACCAGCAGCTGCGGCAGCGGGGATTGTATTTTGGCCAACGGCCGCTGTGCACCGTACTCCGTCCCCGATTTTTGACGCCCCGCCAATACCGCTTCTTGCGGCAGCGGGTAAGGCTCATCTTACAGGCGTTTCGCAAAGGGTATCAGGCAGCCATGGCCGACCCCAACGTCCTGGCGCAAATCGGGCTGGAGGATTGGGAAAAAGAGCTCATTCAGGACGACCCCGGCTATGCCGAACCCACCCCCCTCTCGCGGCTGGACGCTTTCTACGTAACCAGCCGGGACGAACTCCGTTTCACCGAGTACAACGCCGAGGTGCCCGCCGCTTCCGCATACAATGACTCCTTTTCCGATCTGTTTTACGGGCTGCCGATCATGCGCGAATTTCTGCGCCAATATGAAGTGCGCAGTCTGCCCACCCGCCATAATGTCTTCAACGTACTCATGGCCATCTACCGGGAGTGGCGTGGCGTTAGCGGCGAGATGCCGCGCCTGGCGATCTTAGACTGGCGGGAAGTGCCAACCTACAGCGAATTTGAACTGTTTGCCCAATATTTTGCCAGCCAGGGTTTGGAGTGCAAGATTGTTGATCCCCGCGAGGTTGAATACCGCAACGGCCGTCTCTTTGACGGCGAATTCCCCATTGACCTCATCTACAAACGGGTGCTGATTACCGAGCTAATCGAACGAGGCGGATTGGATCACCCGGTTGTCCGCGCCGTACGGGATCGCGCTGTCTGCATGGTCAACCCCTTTCGGTGCAAGATACTATACAAGAAGACCAGCCTGGCTGTCCTCAGCGATGAACAGAACGCGCACCTGTTCAACGTAGACGAGCTGCGGGCCATTGATGCCCATATTCCCTGGACACGCCGGGTGGAGGAGCGCAAAACGCAGCACAACGGTGTTCCAGTTGACCTGCTACCTTACATTGCCAAGTATCGCGAGCGATTTGTCCTCAAACCGTCCGATGAATATGGCGGCAAGGGCATTGTGCTGGGTTGGTTAGCCAGCGCTGAGGA
>Ga0114946_10002314_pt1 | contig 13078 bp, 12 predicted proteins | sample WalLakDeSediment_FD_88676 | JGI IMG/M metagenome (GOLD analysis project Ga0114946, IMG submission 88676) | Lake sediment microbial communities from Walker lake, Nevada to study Microbial Dark Matter (Phase II) - Walker Lake 11/02/13 Deep Sediment | ecosystem: Environmental > Aquatic >...
CTTCCAGGTCCGCCGGGTACATGTCCTTGGTCACGAACTGGTTGCAGCCCAGCACGAAGCAGCGCCCTTCCAGGGCGATATGGCGCAGCGTGGACTGCCAGACCTCGCGCGCGTCCGCTGTGGGCGCCAGGTATAGCTCCACCCCCTGCTCATACATAGCCATGCGCGCCAGCGGCATATAGTTCTCCCAGCAGATCAGCCCGCCCATCACCCCGAACTCAGTCTGCAGCGCCTCCAGCGTGCTGCCGTCGCCCTCCCCCCAGATCAGGCGCTCGGCCGCGGTCGGCTTGAGCTTGCGGTGTTTGCCCAGCAGCGACCCGTCCGGGCCGAAGTACAGCAGCGTGCAGTACAGCGTGCCCCGGCTGAACTGGCTGTCGCGCTCAATGACGCCGATGGCCAGGTAAGCCTGCGCCTGGCGAGCTGCCTCCCCCAGCGCCTTCACCTCTGGCCCCGGCACCTCCACCGAGTTAGCCCAGTAGCGCTCCCAGGTGCGCCGTCCGGCGGGTGTGCGGCTGCCCACCACCGTGCCGAAGGTCAAACCGCGCGGGTAGCCGGGGATGAAGGCCTCCGGGAACAGGATCACCCGCGCCCCCTGGGCGGCGGCCTGGCCCGTCAGCTGGCAGGCCTTCTCCAGGCTGGCCTCCCGCTCGAAGAGTACCGAGGCGGCCTGCACCACCGCCGCTCTGACCTGCTTTGCACGATCTGGCATATGCTGCTCCTCTTCTAAAAGGTTGGTCTTTGATCTTGATCCTGCTCAGCCTGATTCTACTCCAAATTTACCTCGTTCCCATGCTCCGCGTCCCTTCCCCTCGCTGCTTTTCCGCTGCTCTACATTCTTAGTGCCTCTTTGTGTTCTCTTGACATTTAACACAGTTGCTCCGTGGTTTGATCTCTTCCCCCGCCTGCCCACCTGACCAGGTCACAACCGCTCCCCTGACCAAGTCCAAACCTACCCACAGGCCGGGTGCGCCGTGCGCGAGAGTAGGGTATCCTTAATGTAGGATTGAATGTAGCGGGAAAATCGGCTGTGTGGGGTCGAACGCTTTCTACATGCGACAGCACCAGCAGATTGGAGGAAAAAATGGACACAAACCGCCAGCAAGGCGCTCACAAAAATGGAATGTACACCGGCTCAGGCATAGCGCTTGGAGCTGCGTTTGGATTATTATTTGGACTGCTCCTGTTCGAAGACCTGGCCTTTGGCGTGATCATCGGCGCAGCAGCCGGACTGGTCATCGGCGCTGTGGCGGACCTGCTCAAAAGACGGCAAGGATAAATCATGAACCCCGTCTCCATGGATCACCGCAAGCGCTTGACCTTGCAGGGCTTTGGCTTGAGCTTTCTGCTCTCCAGCCTGCTCTTTCTGATCACTGGGCATTGGCTCTCATTCGGCCTGGTCCTGCTGGGCCTGCTGCTGGGTTTTGGGCTGGGAACCTTCCTGGACCAGCGCCGGTCCGCCTCTCCCCTGGTAGAAAATCGTAAGGAGACCGCTCAGCCGGACGGGCGTTTGGCTGCCTGGCTGCGAAAGCTCTACCTGAACGAATCCCTCCTGGTCCGCTTTGCCAGCTTGCTGGCCAGCGGGGTGGTGCTGCTCATCCTGGCCTGGTACGCCGGCTATTACCTGCTACCTGAGCAGCTTCTGCAGACTGGAGCGCCCGCCGGCGGTTCAGCCGCACAGAACATCTATTGGGAATGGGCCCGCATCCTGGGCTATAACCTGCTCGTACTGGTTGCCATTGCCCTCATCGGCTTGCTCTTGCCTGCCTATCCTTTTGCCTACCTGATCCCCCTGGCCTGGTGCGTATTGTACGGTCTCCTGTTGGGGACCAATTCATTCGTCATACCCATGCCGGAGCGTCTGGCCCCCACGCTGGAGGTTTTTCAACGGGCTGGCCCGCTCGAGCTGGCTGCTTATCTGTTGGTGGCGGCCTCGGCCTATTCCCCATCCCGCCGTACGCTGACCGGTGTCAAGGCCGCCCTTTCCAGCCGCTTAGACCGCTCGCAGTGGTTTGGCTTTATCCTGGCAATTCTGCTGCTTGTCCTGGCTGCAGCCTGGGAAGCGCGTATGATTATGGCGGCTGTCGTCTAGGGCGTATTTAAATCACCGGATCACCTTTGCTGGAACACTCGGCTGCCCCGTAAGATAGAGGAGACCTATGGACATATCCAACCAATTCGTCATCGAAACCAAAGGCCTGAGCAAATCCTTTGGCGAAGTGCACGCCCTCAAGTCGCTCGACCTGGCTGTGCCCAGGAATTCCATCGTTGGCTTTCTCGGTCCCAACGGCGCCGGCAAGACCACCGCCATACGCCTGCTGTTGGGCCTCAACCAGCCTTCAGCCGGGGGTGGGCAGATCTTTGGCCTGGACATCGCCAGCCAGAACCTGGAAATCCGCCGGCGGGTGGGCTACCTGGCCCAATCCCCGCGCTTCTACGATGATATGACCGCCCGCGAGACCCTGCGCTTCACCGCCCGCTTCTTCTTCCGCGGCCCCAAGGCCAAGATTGAAGCGCGCGTGTCCGAGATGCTCGATCTGGCCGGCGTGGCAGACAAAGCCGACCGCCCCACGCGCGGCTTCTCCGGAGGCGAGCGCCAGCGTTTGGGCATCGCCCAGGCCCAGATCAACGACCCTGAGCTGCTCATCCTGGACGAACCGGCAGCCGCACTGGACCCGATGGGCCGCCAGGACGTGCTGCGCATCATGGAGCAACTACGCCAGCGCGCCACCATCTTCTACTCCACCCATATCCTCGATGACGTCCAGCGCGTCAGCGACCGGGTGGTGATCCTGAACCGGGGTGAGCTGGTCGCCCAGGGCCCGGTGGAGACCCTCCTGGCCGGCGAGCAGGGCGTTGTCTACAGCCTGGTCACCCACGGCGAGCCTGACCCCGCCCGCCAGCGCCTGGCTGCGCAGCCCTGGATCAGCAACCTGCATCTGGCGCAGATCAACGGCGATTACCGCTGGACGGTGGCCGTCAACGACCCCGCCGCGGCTCAGGCTCAGCTGTTGCGGCTGGTCATGCAGGATGATTGGATCGAAGTGCTCGAATATGGGCAGCAGAAGCTGGAGCTGGAAGAGATCTTTATGCGTCTGGTACAGGAGAATGAGAAATGACAGCAGCCAATGGCTTTGAACGAGTAGAAGGAAACAGCTGGACCCTGGGATTCGGCAACCTGTTTGCCAGGGAGAACCGCAAATGGTGGGCCTCCCGGCGTTGGTGGGTCCAGGCCGTGATCTGGCTGGTGATCCTGGTGGGTCTGGTTGGCTTGGTGCTGTTCGTCGTTCCCACCCTGACCGCGCCTGATGGAAGCGCGGTCTCACAAGAAGATCCCATTATGAGCGCCTTGCAGGGCTTTTTCGGCCTGGGCGGCATGGCTCTGGCCATCGGCATCACCATCCTGATGCAGGATGAGCTGGTCGCCGAAAAGCAGGCCGGTACGGCCGAGTGGGTCCTGTCCAAGCCGGTCTCGCGCGCCGCCTTCTTCCTGGCCAAGCTGGTCGCCCACACCACCGGCATGCTGCTGGTCATGCTGGCTCTGCCCAGCCTGGGCGCTTATGCCCTGCTGACGGTTTATTCCGGCGCCCCTTACCCCCTGGCGCCCTTCCTGGCCGGCGTGGCCCTGCTGGCCATGCACACCTTCTTCTACCTGGCCCTGACCCTCATGCTAGGCGTGCTGGTAGAGCGGCGCGAGGTCATCCTGGCTGTCGCAATGGTCTCTTTGTTGGGCGGCTCTCTCATCCGCAATTTTCTACCCACCCTGTCCCTCATTACCCCCTGGTTCTTGCCCGATGTGGGCGGCCTGGTCGCCATGGGAGCTGAGCTGCCAGCGCAATTCCTGCTCCCCATTGTAGCCACCCCCATTTGGTCGCTGGTCTTTATTATCGTTGCCCTGCGGTTCTTCCGCCGCTACGAGTTTTAGATTAGCAAACGTCCCGCAGGGGTTGGTGAAGGCCCGTGGATACGATGTGCAAGCCTGCGGGACGTTTTGCACGCACTTACTCAGCGTTTTCTGCCTCCAACCTCAGCAGCCACTGCTTCGTCTTCAGCCCCTCACCTGCGCCATAGCCGTGCAGCTTCCCATCCGAGCCGAGCACCCGGTGGCAGGGGATGACCAGGGGCATGGGGTTGGTCGCCTGTGCCCGCCCCACCGCCCGCGCCGCCTCCGGCTTGCCAACCCGCCTGGCGATCTCGGCATAGGTGGCCGTCTCCCCGTAGGGGATGGCGCAGGTCTCCTGCAGCACCAGGCGCTGGAAAGGCCTCAGGCATTCCCAATCGATAGCGAAATCGAAGGAACGGCGTTTTCCCTCCAGGTACTCCAGCACCTGGCGCAGGGCCTCAGCCGCCATTCCCGCTCCCTGGTCGCTGATAACGTACCCGCGCTGGTGCAGGTCCGCCAGGAATGCCTCTCGCTCGACCTGTATGTCCAGCGCGGCCAGCCCTCGCTCGCCTGCCGCCGCCCACAGCCTGCCCAGCGGCGAATTGGGCAACCCGGCGATATGGACTCTATCTTTCATGATCGTCTCCCTAATAATTGCTGACCATATCCAGCTTGCCCTGCTCGCGCGCCCGTTGCTCGCACCAGCGGAAGACAAAGATGGACAGGATCGAAAACAAGGCCGTCAGAGCCAGCAATATTCCCATCAGCTCCAGGTTGCTGAAGCGTTGCAGGGTGGGAAAGGCCTCGGCTACCTCGCCCACCAGCGCCCGGCGCAACAGCTCCAGCCAGTAGGTGATGGGCATGGCGTAACCGATTGGCCTGAGGTAGACCGGCAGCACATCCAGCGGGAAGATGGCCCCACTGAACAGGTACAGTGCGCTGGCCACTGCCGCTCCCAGATCCCACATATGGTGCACCAGCAGCAGCATGATCCCCCCCAGGATCAGCCCCAGCATCGCCAGCATCACCACCCCCACCACCAGGGCTGCCAGAAACAAAGGCCAGTCCACCGCGCTCGGGTCGATCTTCACCTGCAAGAACAGCACGCCAAACAAGATGGTCACGATTACGGATATCGAGGCCACCAGGAAGCGGGCCACGCTGCGGCCCAGCAGGTAGGTGGGGAAACTGACCGGGGCGACGTAAATGTATTTCAGGGTTTTGTAATGCTCCCGGTCATCGATCACAGCCCAGGCAATCCCGTTCATGATCTGCCCAACGTAGATGTAAAAGGCGTTGCCCAGGTAAATATAGGGGAAGATGGCGGCTTCGAAGGCGCCTTGGGTGATGACCGAATACATCACCACCAGGATGGCTGCCCCGGCCAAGGGTTTGACCAGCGAATAGACCGCAAACAAAAACGGGTCCGTCCAGTTCGACTCGATCTGCCAGCCCAGCCAGGCAGACATGCGGAAGGAGCGCAGGTAAGAATGCCGGAAAGCGGATGTTTCCGGCTGGTCCTGTGAGTAGTGAAGGGAAGGATTAGACATAGGATTTGCTCTCACCTACGGCTTTCTGTCAACCGGCCCTCGCGAATGGCCAGCCTTTCCATGTGTCCCAACAAGGCGCCGGCGCTGATCAAGAAAACCACGCACAAGACCAGCAAGATCGATATCTCCACCGTCACCGACAGGAAGCCGTAGCTGGCCCCGCTCTCGAACACCAGCTGGCGCATGGCGTCCAATCCCAGGGTCAGCGGGATGATGGAGGCCGCTGCCGCCACCCAAAAGTTCAGGCTGCTGACCGGGAAGTACAGCCCCGACACCAGGTAGATCGGCTCCTGGGCCAGGTTGGAGAGATGCCAGGCCTCCCGGCTGAGCAGCAGGAACAGCGAGGCTGCCATCATGCCCATGCCGTACAGGGCGATCATGGTCAGGAAGAACACCAGCATCAGCTGGAAAAAGCTGCTGAACGCATATTGAACCTGGAAAAACCAGCTGCCCAGCAGGATCACCACCACGGCCCGCAGCGAGGTGGCGAACATGCCGCCCACTGCCATCCCCAGCAAGACCGCCATCATCGAGTTTGGCGCCATGATGTATAAGGCCAGGTTGCCCTGTTCCTTTTCCCAATACAGCTGGCTGGACATATTCCACAGCACGTTCATCCAGAAGGCGGTCATCGCGCCGCCGATGACGACAAAGCCCACGAAATCTTCCGGCGCGCCGATGGCCCGGTATACGAAGACGTAGGCGGAAACGGCCATCATCGGCAGAAAGATCTCGAAGAATATCCACGATTTCTCGCGCTGTTGGCCGATCACGCGCGGGTATGCGCGGGCGATGACGGTCATAATAAATAGCCGCCAGCCAACGCTTTTATTCAGGCTTGCTGCCATCTTTGCGCTCCGCTTCGTGCATGCTGTGCCCGACCAGCTCGACAAAAACGTCTTCCAGGGTGGGCTCGCGTTTTTGCAGGTTCAAAATCTGTATCCTGGCTGTGGTCATGCTGTTGACCACATTGCCTAAAGCCCGCTCCTCCTCCAAGACGAATTCCAGCACGACGGATCCGTCCATCTGCAGCTCGGTCACAGAGTGGACCCCAGGCAGCTGCTCGAAATCCTGCACCGGCTTACCGTTCAGCGGGCTGGTCTCGATCCGGAATATGGCTTCCTGCTGCAGGCAGCGCTTGAGGTTGTTGGGCGTGTCGCAGGCCAATACCTGGCCCTGGTTGATGATCGCCACCCGGTCGCACAGCTCATCCGCTTCAACCATATAGTGGGTGGTTAGCAATAGGGTCCGGTCACGGTTTTCATCCAGCCAGCCGCGGATGTAGTTACGCACATCGCGCGCCGCGCCGACATCCAACCCGAGGGTGGGCTCGTCCAGGAACAGCACCTGCGGGTTGGTCAAAAACCCGCGCACGATATTCATCTTTTGGCGCAGCCCGGTAGAGAGATCCGAGGACTTGGTATTGAGCCGGTCGAGCATGCCAACCACCTCCAAAAGCTCGCGTATGCGCTGGTTGGCTTCCTTGGAGGGCATGCCGTAAAACTGTGAGAACATCCACAAATTTTCGCGCACCGTGAGCAAGCCGTACCCGGAAGCTTCGCCTCCTGAAACCATATTGATGAGAGGGCGAACCTTTTCAGGCTCCTCAGCCACGTCATAACCGGCCACTTTCGCCCATCCATTGGTGGGGGCCAGCAGGGTGGTCAGGATTTTGATCAGGGTGGTTTTGCCGGCTCCGTTCGGCCCCAGCAGCCCAAACAGCTCTCCGCGCCGGACTTCCAGGTTCACATCCTTCAGCGCGACGAGCTCTTTGGGCTCTGTCTTCTTCCCCCCTCTGATCTTGTAGATTCTGCCTAAGTTCTGTGTCTGTAATGCAAAATTCATGGTTAACCGCCAAAAATTGACAATATTGTTGGGTGAGCGTAGGGTAAGCGTAGGGTAAGCGTCAAGCACGAAAATCTGCTATCTGCTATTATAAAGCTCGAAGGGCGATTTCTCTTCTTCTCCTCCTTAGAGAGAGCCGGGGGCGGCGTACCCGGCTCTCGCTGCGTTAAGCGACCGGTTCATCCGTCTCCGATTCCTCCCGTCCCGCAGGCTTTGTTCTCGCCTCCCAAGGGGTCGCCAACCCCTGCAGGACGTTCCGCGTCTCGTTCCCCTGCTCTGCGTGGTAAGGTCTCCCTCAAGCTAGCCTGAATCTCATACAGCATCACCCCGCTGGCAACCGCCAGATTGAGCGAGGTCACTCGTCCCTGCATGGGCAGGCGGATCAGGTGAGTGCATATCTCTAACGCCTCAGACGAAAGCCCCTCCCGCTCGCTGCCCATCAACAGGATCAAGGGCAGCTGGTAAGCGCCAACCGACCGGTACTCCAGGCTGCCCCGCGCCGATGTCCCGTACACATGGACCTGGTGGGTCTGTACCCATGCCTTGAACTCGGCCAGGGAAGCCCGCGCCAGCGCGTGCCAGAACAGGCTGCCCATGCTGGCCCGCACCGCACTCGGGTGGTAGGGGTCGGCGCTGCTCTCCAACAGGATCATCCCCGCTGCGCCAACCGCGTCGACCGTGCGCATGATAGACCCGATATTGCCCGGGTCTTGGGGAGCCAGTAGGGCCACCCCCCAGGGGAAGTCGCTCGTCTCCAGCTCTGCCAGCCGGGTTTCGCGCTGCCGGACGACTGCCAGGAGGCCCTGCGGGTTTTCCTTTTCTGCTATGGAAGCAAACACCTCGCCCGATACGCTATAGCAAGGCTTTCCCCGGCGCTCTTGCTCCTGGATCAGCTCCCAGGCATAGTCGCTATTGAGTAGCTCGGCTGCGTAATACAGGCTGTGCACGCTGGTCTGCCCTGATCTTGCATCGGCTGCCGCCAGCGCTTCCCCGATCGGGTGGATGCCTTCCACCAGAATCAATCCGGTCGCCTCCCGCTGCTTGCGCTGGCGGAGCGACCGTACCAGTTTGATCTTTGAATTAGCCCGGCTGGTAATGGCAGACATCACTCATGCAGTGGAACCCAGGCCAGCACGGTGGTGCCTTCGCCTGGCTCAGAGCTGATCTCTACATCCCCTCCGACTTTGTGGGCGCGGGTGCGCATGTTCGACAGGCCGTGTCCCAGGCTGACCGTTGTCTTGCCAATCTCGAAGCCTTTGCCGTTGTCGGTCACTTCCAGGATCACCCGTTCTTGGGTGGTCCACAATTGGACCGCGGCCCGCTCGGCGTGAGCGTGCTTGGCGACGTTCGCCAAAGCTTCCTGGCAGATGTGAAAGAGCGCGGTGGCATGTGCTGTAGGCAGAGCTGTCAGGCCGTCAGGTGGGGCCTGCAGCTGCGCCTCTGCACAGGTGTTGATCTGGTATTCCTCGATCAGGCGTTGCAGCCCTTCGCGTAAGTTCCACCCACCCATCTGCCGCGGGCGCAGGTCAGAGATATAGGAGCGGATATCACCGATGGTGCTGTTCAACCCTTCGATAGCCTGGTCGATCTTAACGTAAGCCTGTTGCGGGTCATCCTGGATAGCCATGCGGGCGTAATCCAGGGCCAGGCCGACCGCATAGATCGACTGGATGATGCCGTCGTGCAGGTCCATCCCAATCCGGTCGCGCTCTTCGAGTACAGCCAGGCGGCGGGCTTGCCGGTGCAGGCGCGCGTTCTCAATGGTCGTGCCGGCCCAGGTGGCGATGGCCGTCAACAGGTTGATCTCGCGCTTGTCCAGCTTGCGTTGGTTCCGGGTGGCCACATTCATCACACCGATCACGTTGCCGCGCGCCATCAAAGGGATGCTGGCCAGGTAGGTAAAGCCGGCTTTGACCACCGCCGGGCGCAGGAAGTTGGCTTCTTTGTGCAGCTCGCTGGTGATGAACTGCTTGCCGCTTTGAGCAACCATCCCTACCACCCCTTCCCCCAAGCGGAAGCGCTCCCGGGTCCAGAAAGCTTTGGCAGAATCCCCCCGGTGGATGGCCAGGAACAATTCCTGCCCACCCTCTTCGGTCAGGAAGATCTCGCCGGCCTCTACTTTCATGTAGGACATCACCCTGCCCAGGGTTCGATCCAGGATTTCGTCGACTTCCAGTGAGCTGGCCAAGGCCGAGGCCACATCATTCAGCAGGGCCAGGTCCTCGTTGCGTTGCGCCAGGGCCCGGTCTTGATCGAGCAAGTCGCGATACAAGCGCGCGTTGCTGATGGCTACGGCTGCATAAGCCGCCATGGTTTCGATGACCCGCTCGTCGTCTTCGGTGAACTCGTGGTAGTCTTCTTTGTCGGTCAGGTAGATCTGGCCCAGCAGAAAATCGCCCAGCATGATCGGTACCCCCAAGAACGATTTCATCGGGGGGTGGTGCACCGGGAAGCCCGCGCTGCGCGGGTCTTTGGTGATATCGGCGATGCGCACCGTGCGGGCACCACGCTGCGAAACGCTGAGCAGCCCCTCTCCGGTGGGAGGGTGAGCCATGCGCGAGATTTCCTCCTGCGTCATGCCCACCGGGATAAACTGTTCGAAATTTCCCTCGTAATCTAATACAGCCAAAGCAGCATAGCGCGCGTTGACCTGCTCGCGCGCCAAACTGACAATTCGCTCCAGGAGGGTCTCCAGGGAGAGATCGCTTACCAGCTCCAGACTGGCCCGGTGTAGGGTGACCAGTCTTTCTTCAATTTGCTCACGGGTTAACACTACCATTGATAATCCTCACCGCAATGATATTTTACCCTAAATTTGTCTAAGTTGATTTCGGCTCTTTGGGAAGGGTGATCTCTTCCCTGCTGATCCTGATAGTTTTTGCAAGTCGTGCAACTATATAAATAAGACGGGAATCCGGATATGGTCTGTTTTGTTCGCTGAAACCGAACCAGGCTTTCGATTTCCCCTGGCTACCTGACTTTAGGATAAAATTCACTGGAATGGGGTCATAGATGAGCCGCTCACGTATCCCTGGTTTTTATAACCTGTCCCTATCAGAACGGCTGGCCGAGTTGGCCCAGGCCGCCGGCCTGGCAGTAGAAGATTTAGCTGCTTTCAGCTCGGACGCTGGCCTGGCATCTGAGCAGGCTGACCATATGATCGAAAATGTGGTCGGGACGCACGCCCTGCCGCTGGGCATTGCCCTCAATTTTGTTGTCAATGGCAGGGAGGTCTTGGTACCGATGGCGGTTGAAGAGCCCTCGGTGGTTGCCGGAGCCTCGTTTATGGCCAAATTGGCCCGAGCAGGCGGCGGTTTCCACGCCCACGTCACCTCAGCGGAGATGATCGGACAGATGCAGGTGCTGGATGTGCCCGACCTTCCCGCTGCGCGGGTAGCCCTGCTGGAGGAGAAGGCCCAACTGCTGGAACAGGCCGCCGGCATCGACCCGGTCTTGCAGCGTTTGGGGGGCGGGCCACGTGACCTGGAAGTGCGCATTATCGACGATTCGCCGGTGGGACCCTTCCTGGTCGTCCACCTGATCTATGATGTGCGCGACGCCATGGGCGCTAACGCCGTCAACACCGCCGTAGAACGGCTGGCGCCCCTGGTAGAATCGATCACCAAGGGTCGGGTGCACTTGCGCATCCTGTCCAACCTGGCCGATCGCCGCCTGGCCCGCGCTCGCTGCACCATTCCACTGGCTGAGCTTTCCTTCGAGGGTTACCGCGCCGAGCAGGTCCGCGATGGGATTATCGCCGCCTGGGCTTTTGCCGCCGTTGATCCCTACCGGGCTGCCACGCACAACAAAGGCATCATGAACGGGGTCGATGCGGTGGTGATCGCCACCGGCAACGACTGGCGCGCCGTAGAAGCCGGCGCGCACGCGTACGCTGCCCGCTCCGGGCGCTACACCTCCCTCAGCACCTGGGGCAAAGACCGCCAGGGCAACCTGACCGGTACGTTGGAGATGCCCCTGGCTGTGGGCACGGTCGGCGGGGCCACGCGCGTCCACCCGGGAGCGCAGGCGGTCTTGAAGCTGATGGGAGTTACTACGGCTGCTGAGCTGGCCGAGATCATCGTGTCGGTTGGGCTGGCCCAAAACCTGGCTGCCCTGCGCGCCCTGGCTACCGAAGGGATCCAGCGCGGGCATATGAGCCTGCATGCCCGCCAGGTGGCCATCGCCGCGGGCGCCAAAGGCGACATGGTTGAAGAATTGGCCCGGCAATTGGTCGCAGAAAAGACTGTGCGCATCGACCGCGCCGAGCAAATCTTAAAAGAACAGATGGCAAAAGACGCCAGATCTTGAGGCTTTGACCATCTTTGTTTTGGAGAAGTTATGGATCATCAAACAGGTTCGCACCCATCCGGAAGAATGCTCAAACCATCCAACCCTGTGGGCATCATCGGGTACGGGGCTTATGTCCCGCGCTACCGCCTGCCGGCTAAAGAAGTGGCCCGCATCTGGACCGGCGGCGAAGGGGCCTTGCCCATCAAAGAGAAAGCCGTCCCAGGGCTGGACGAAGACGTCGTTACCATGTCCATTGAAGCTGCCCGCAACGCGCTCAAGCGCGCGCAGGTAGATCCTGCCGATATCCGCGCCGTATGGGTGGGCTCCGAATCTCATCCCTACGCGGTCAAGCCCTCCTCCACCATCGTAGCGGAGGCCATTGGGGCCGTCCCGAACGTGCAGGCGGCTGATTGGGAGTTCGCTTGTAAGGCCGGCACCGAGGCTGTGGTGGCTGCCATGGCGCTGGTGGGCTCGCAAATGGCCCGTTATGCCCTGGCTATCGGTATGGACACCGCCCAGGGGCGTCCGGGTGACGCCCTCGAATACACCGCTGGAGCTGGCGGCGCGGCGTATCTGATTGGCCCGGCTGAAGAGTCGCTGGCCGTTATCGAGGGCTCTTACTCCTTTGTGACCGATACCCCCGATTTCTGGCGCCGAGAATACCAGAAATACCCTGAGCACGGGCAGCGCTTTACCGGCGAACCGGCCTATTTCAAGCACGTTGCCGAGGCGGCCCAGGCGCTGATGGAAGCCAACGGCACGACCCCCGCAGATTACCGCTACGCCGTCTTTCACCAGCCCAATACCAAGTTCCCCCAAAGAGTGGCTGCCAACCTGGGCTTCAGCAAAGAGCAGATCGCTCCCGGGCTGCTGGTGGGCGTGATCGGCAATACCTACGCCGGCGCGGCCATGATTGGCCTGGCTGGCATCCTGGACGTAGCCCAACCAGGTGACCGGATCCTGATGGTCTCTTTCGGCTCCGGCGCAGGCTCAGATGCGTTTTCTCTCACGGTTACCGAGCATATCGAAGCGCGGCGCGACCTGGCGCCCAAGACGGCCGATTATATCGCCCGCCGCACCGAGATCGATTACGCTACCTACGTGCGTTTCCGCGGTAAGCTGAGCATGAAATAAGCTGGGTTCTCATCAGGGATTCCAAATCTTGATAGTTATTGATAGTCTCGGGTAGGTAAACTTAGACTTGAGTTTGTGAAGATTAGTGCATTTAAAGCTGCTCAGGCGAAAACCCTGGCAGTGCAAAACGCCAAATCAGCAGTATAAAAGTCACTTCAGCTCACGCGCTGGAGGTTTCAAAGGAGAACGACCAAATGGAGATACCCCGGCATTGGAGATTAAAAAAGCAGCGCTACAGTCTGGTCGGCGAGGTATGCCCGCATTGTGACGCCAAGATCTTCCCCCCTCGTGATGTTTGCACCGAGTGCGGCGGCGAAGCCAAGAATGTATTCCACTTCAGCGGCCGCGGCGAGGTCTTCTCGCACACCACCATCTATGA
>Ga0114946_10002316_pt1 | contig 13076 bp, 13 predicted proteins | sample WalLakDeSediment_FD_88676 | JGI IMG/M metagenome (GOLD analysis project Ga0114946, IMG submission 88676) | Lake sediment microbial communities from Walker lake, Nevada to study Microbial Dark Matter (Phase II) - Walker Lake 11/02/13 Deep Sediment | ecosystem: Environmental > Aquatic >...
AGCCGTAGCCGAGCGCCTGCGTGAGGTACGTCTCTAGCAGGCGCTGGTGCCGTAGGGTCTCGAGCGCAATCGCGCGGCCGGCCGGCGTGAGGCTGGCACCGTGGTACTTGCGGTAGCGCACCAGCTTCAGCGACGCCAGCTTGTCGAGCATGCCGGTCACGCTCGCGGGGGCCACGCCGACGGCGGCGGCCAGCGCCCGCGGCTTGCCGTCGTGCTCGCCGAGCTCGAACAGCGCCTTGAGGTAGTCCTCCATGGCGCGCGTGACCGCGGGGCCGCGCTTCATGTCCGCCCACCGCCCGCGGCGGCGCCGAGCCCTGGCGGCGCGCCGCGACCGACCCCTGGCGGCGCGCCGCGATCGACCCCTGGCGGCGCGCCGCGATCGACCCCTGGCGGCGCGCCGCGATCGACCCCTGGCGGCGGTTGGGGCGCGCGCCGCCGCAGCGCCTGCGCGATCAGCCCGTACTTGGGCCCGAACGCCAGCGCCAGGAGCAGGAAGCCGCCGGTGGTGCTGGCCATGCTGCCGCCGATGGAGACGTCGAACGCCCGGGCGAGCGCGTAGCCGATGACGCTCGACGCGATGGCGATGGCGCTGCCGTAGGCGAGCATGCGCCACAGCCGGTCGGTGAGCAGGTACGCCGCCGCGGGCGGCACGATGACGAAGGCGACGAACAGGATGGCGCCCACCGCGTCGAAGGCGCCGACGGCGGTGACGCTGAGGAGGCCGAGCAGGGCGTAGCCGATCAGGGCCGGCCGCAGCCCCAGGGCGATGGCCAGGGCCGGGTCGAAGGTGGCGAGCTTGAGCTCCTTGTACAGGAGCACCACGAACGCCAGGTTGGCGGCGGCGATCACCAGCATGGTCGCCAGCGAACGGGCCACGACGAGGTCGCCCACGCGCACGACGTCGAGCCAGGCGAAGGCGATCTCGCCGAGCAGCACAGCGTCCGTGTCGAGGTGGACCTCGCGCGCGTAGACGTTGATCAGCAGCACGGCTGCGGCGAACAGCGCCGGGAACACCAGGCCGATGGCGGCGTCCTGCTTCACGCGGCGGCTGCGCACCAGCAGGTCGGTCAGCACCACCGTGGCGAGGCCGGCCACTGCGGCGCCGACCACGTGCAGCGGGCCGTCGAGGGACCCGGTCAGCAGGTAGACCGCCACGATGCCCAGCAGGACCGAGTGGCTGATGGCGTCGCTGAGCATGCTCTCGCGCCGCAGCACCAGGAAGGTGCCGAGCAGGCTCGCCGCGACGCCGACCAGGGCGCCGATCAGGACGATGGTGACGGAGGGGTCGTCGAGCCAGGCCTGCACGCCGATCACGCGGCTTCACCCGGTCCCTCGCGGCCAGCGCTCGGTTCGCGGTCGCCGAACGGGGCCTGCAGCGCGCGGGCCTGCGACTGACCGGCAGGGGTGAGGACCCAATGGGCGCCCTCCTCGGGCATGTGCTCGACCCGCTCGACCAACCCGCGCCGCCGGAGCCTGCGCAGCACGTGCCCGGTGGGACCGCCGAAGTAGGTGTCGAGCATGCCCTGCTCGCTGGCGTAGGCCGGGTCGCGGTGGTCCTGCCCCAGGCGCAGCAGGTCGACCAGCACCCGGTGCGAGCCGAGCGCGCGCCGCTGCCCCCACGAGCGCGCCGCGTGCCACAGCAGCCCGCGCTCGGGGGCCACCAACAGCGACGCCGCCACCAGGGCGCTGGCCGCGAGCACGATGACCGGCCCGGTGGCGAGGCCCCTCACCGAGGCCGACGCCAGCGCGCCCACGACGCCGCTGACGGCGCCGAACGCGGCCGCCAGCCACACCATCCCCTCGAGCCGGCGGGTCCACTGCCGGGCCGCAGCGGCCGGCGCGACGATGAGGGCCACCATCAGGATGACGCCCACCAGCTGCAGGCCGATCACCACGGCCACCGCGATGAGGAGGGTCAGCACGACCTCCAGCGCCAGCACCGGCAGGCCGAGGCTGCGGGCGAAATCGGGGTCGAAGGCGACCGCCTTGAACTCCTTCCACAGGAGGGTGAGGGTGAGCAGCGCCACCGCGCCGACGCCGCCGATCAGGGTCAGGTCGGTCGGCAGCACCGCCGCCGCCTGGCCGAAAAGGAACGCGTCCAGCCCCGCCTGCGCTGCGCCGGCGTGGCGCTGCACGTAGGTGAGCAGCACCGTGCCGACGGCGAAGAACAGGCTGAGCGCGACGCCCAGCGCGGCGTCGTCCTTGAGGCGCGTGGCGCGGGTGAGCAGCAGCACGAACAGCGCGGCCAGCGCGCCGCTGACGAGCGCGCCCAACAGGATGGGCGTCAGCGCGCGCGAGCCGGCGACGAGGAAGCCGAGCGTGATGCCGGGCAGCGCGGCGTGGCTGAGCGTGTCGCCCAGCAGGCTCTGGCGCCGCAGCAGGGCGAAGCTGCCGAGGGCGCCCGCCACGACCCCCACCAGCGCGGCCCCCAGGGCCACGCTGCGGACGGTGAAGTCGCCGAGCAGCGCGAGGAGCTCCATGGCGTGGCGGGAGCCCGTCAGGTGACGGGTCGCCGGTCCCCCTCGCCGGTGGCCGGCGCCCGTGAGGCCGGTGGATCCATTGGGCCGGCGCCGTCCGCCGCACCGAGCAGCACCACCCGCGGGCCGTAGGCGGCGCGCAGGTGCTCGGCGGTGTACACCTCGCGCACGGGGCCCTGGGCGATGATCCGCACGTTGATGATCGCCAGCCAGTCGAAGTAGGCGGCCACCGTCTGCAGGTCGTGGTGCACGGCCACGACGGTCTTGCCGCGGGACCGCAGGTCCTTGAGCAGGTCGACGATGGCGCGCTCGGTGGTGGCGTCAACGCCGGCGAACGGCTCGTCCATGAGGTAGAGGTCGGCGTCCTGCACCAGCGCACGCGCGAGGAAGACGCGCTGCTGCTGGCCGCCCGAGAGCTGGGCGATCTGGCGGCCGGCGAACGCGTCCATGCCGACCATCGCGAGCGCCTCCATGGCCTCGTCGGCCTCCTGCCGCCGCGGGCGGCGGAACCAGCCGAGGCGGCCGTAGAGGCCCATGGTCACCACGTCGAGCGCGGTGGTGGGGAAGTCCCAGTCGACCGAGGTGCGCTGCGGCACGTACGCCACGCGATGGCGCTGCTCGCGGTAGGGACGACCGTGCACGTAGACGTGGCCCGCGGTCGGTCGCACCGCGCCGATCACGCAGCGCAGCAGCGTGCTCTTGCCGGCGCCGTTGGGCCCCACGATGGCCGCCAACACGCCCGGCGGGACGTTGAGGTCGACGTCCCACAGGACGGCCTGATGCGAGAAGCTGGCGGTGAGGTCCTCGACGTGCAGCGCCAGCGAGGGCTCGTGGACGCCCGCAACGACACTCACGGCAGGCCCCATGCCTGGGCCCAGCCCGTGAGCGGGTCGGGCCACGGCGCCACCTCGCCGCCCAGCGCCGTCACGACGGTGACGACGTTGTGGCGCAGCATCCCGACGATGGTGCCCTCGGCCGTGCCGGCCTCGCCCATGGCGTCGCCGTAGAGCGAGCCGCCGATCGCCACGTCGCCCCCGCGGTCGCGCACGGCTGCGCGCACCGCCTCGATGGTGCGGGGGCTGATCGTGCTCTCGACGAAGATCGCCGGGACGCCGGTCGCGACGACCAGGTCGGCGGTCGCGCGGATGTCGGCGATGCTGGCCTCGGACTCGGTGCTGATGCCCTCGATGCCGTGCACCTCGAGGCCGTAGGCGCGACCGAAGTAGCGGAAGGCGTCGTGCGAGGTCACCAGCGTGCGGTGCCCGGTCGGCACGCTGGCGACGCTGGCCGCGGCCCAGGCGTCGAGCGCGTCGAAGAGGGCGACGTAGTCACCGGCACGCGCGTGCACGTCGTCGCGGCAGGCGGGCCGCAGGCCGGCGATGGCGTCGGCCATGATCACCGCGCCGCCCGACCACAGGCCGGCGTCGAGCCACAGGTGGGGGTCGGGCCGGCCCTCGTAGGCGTCCTCACCCTCGAGCAGGCGGTCGGCGGCAGCGGTCGCGACGCGCTCGGCCAGCGCCAGCGTCGGGATGCGTTCGCCCAGGCGGTCGAGGACGGCGCCGAGCTGCCCCTCGAGGCCGAGGCCGTTGTGCACGATGAGTTCGGCGCGCGCCAAGCGGTCGACGTCACCGGCGCTGGCGCGGTAGAGGTGCGGATCGATGCCGGGTCCCATCAGGGCCGTGACCTCGACGCAGCCTCCGCCGACCTCGCGCGCCATGTCGGCCACCATGGCGGTGGTGGCGACCACCCGCACGGGGGCGGGCGGCTGGGCCAGGGCAATGCCGGCGAGCGACGCCGCGAGCGCGGCGACGAGGATGGCGGCGACGGCCCGCCGGGCGAGGCCGCCGGCGGCCGGTCGGAGGGGTCGGGGGGTGCGCATCACATCGGTCCTTCCGGAACACCGAACGACGAGTTTCGGTATGCCGAAAAAAGGATACGACCATCGGCCGAGCGGGTCAAGGGCGCGCGACCCGAGGCGTGGGTCGGGCCGCCACAGGTCCGCGCTCCGGCGGTGTTCCCCCAAAGTCCCGGCCGCCTTTGCCTACCATGAGGTCATCTAGGCCCACGGAGGGACGATGGGGACGAGTCGCCTGGAGCATCATCCGATCCTGGCCATCGCGCCGCGCGCCGACGTGCCTTTTTGCTGGAACGGCGCGCCGATCGAGGCGAAGGACGGTGAGGTCATCTCGTCGGCCGTGATGGCCCATGGCGAGCAGGTGTTCGGTCGCCACCCCAAGGACGGCAGCCCGCAGGGCCTCTACTGCGCCAACGGCCAATGCGCCCAGTGCCTGGTGCTGGCGGACGGCCGTCCGGCGAAGGCGTGCATGACGCCGGTGACGCCGGGCATGGTGGTGGCGGCGCTCGACGGCCTCCCGGTGACACCGGTCGGGGCCGACCCCCCGCCCATGTGCGAGGTGGAGCGCCGCGAGGTGCCGGTGCTGATCATCGGCGGCGGGCCCGCCGGCCTGTCGGCGGCCACCGAGCTCGGCCGGCACGGGGTGCCGGTGCTGCTGGTCGACGACAAGGACCGGCTGGGCGGCAAGCTGGTCCTGCAGACGCACCGCTTCTTCGGCTCGATCAACGCCGTCTACGCCGGCACGCGCGGCATCGACATCGGCCGTCGCCTCGCACGCGAGGCGCTCGCGTTCGACACCACCGAGGTGTGGGCCTCGTCGACTGCGCTCGCCGTCTTCAGCGACGGCTGGGTGGGCGTGTGGCGGGGTGGCGAGCGCTACGTGCTGGTCAAGCCGCGGGTGCTGCTGGTCGCCGCCGGCTCGCGCGAGCGGGCGCTGCCCTTCCGCGGCAACACGCTCCCCGGTGTGCTCGGCGCCGGGGCCTACCAGACGCTGCTCAACCGCGACCAGGTCAGCATGGCCCAGCGGCTGTTCGTGGTCGGTGGCGGCAACGTCGGCCTGATCACCGCCTACCACGCGCTGCAGGCCGGCGTGCAGGTGGTGGGCCTGGTGGAGGCCCTGCCCGAATGCGGCGGCTACCGCGTGCATCGCGACAAGCTCGCCCGCCTGGGCGTGCCGATCCACACCTCGCACACGGTGATCGCTGCGCATGGCAGTTCGCGCAGCGAGCTGCTTGGCACCGAGCTCCGCTCGGTGCACGGCGTACACGGCAGTTCGCGCAGCGAACTGCTTGGCACCGAGCTCCGCTCGGTGCACGGCGTACACGGCAGTTCGCGCAGCGAACTGCTTGGTACCGAGCGGAGCTCGGTACACGGGGTCACCATCGCCCGAGTCGACGAGCGCTTCCGGCCCATCGAGGGGACGGAGCGGCACGTGGCGTGCGACGCGGTGCTGGTGGCGGTGGGCCTCGATCCCGTCGACGAGTTCACGGCCCAGGCGCGCGCCGCCGGCATGACGGTGTTCGCCGCCGGCGACTGCGACGAGATCGCCGAGGCGTCCGCCGCCATCTTCGCCGGCAAGATCCGCGGCCTCGAGATCGCGCGGGCGCTCGGCGTCGACGCCGGCGAGGTGCCGCCCGACTGGCTACACACCGCCGAGATCCTGCGCTCGAAGCCGGGGCCGGCGCGGCCGGCGCCGGCCGGCGAGGGCGTGCACGGCAGTTCGCGAGGCGAACTGCTTGGTACGCCGCGTAGCGGCGTACATCCGGTGTTCCACTGCGCCCAGGAGATCCCCTGCAACCCCTGCACCTCGGTCTGCCCGCAGGGCCTCATCCACATCGACCCGGACGACATCCGCCACGTGCCCGAGTACCTGGGCGACGCCGTGGCCGAGGCGTGCCTCGGCTGCGAGCGCTGCGTGCGGATCTGCCCGGGCCTGGCCATCACGCTGGTCGACCAGCGCGACGACGCCGAGCACCCGGTCGTCACGATCCCGTTCGAGTTCGACGTCGACGCGGTCCACGCGGGCGACACGGTGACCGTGCTCGACACCGGCGGCGCCGTGCTTGGCAACGTCGAGGTGGTGCAGGTGCGGGGCGCGCCGCGCAGGCCGACCGAAGGTGGCCCCAGCGGTGGCCGCGACGGCACGCTGCTGGTGAAGGTGCGGGCGCCGGCCGAGATCGCCCCGCGCATCGCCGGGCTGCGCGTGGCGCAGCCGTGGTCGGCGGGGGAGTGGGCCCCGGCGGACGCGGCGCTGGACGACGACGAGGTGGTGTGCCGCTGTGAGCGGGTCACCGCCGGGGAGCTGCGCGCGCTGATCCGCGCCGGCTACCGCGACGTGAACGAGATCAAGGCCGTCGTGCGCGCCGGGATGGGCGCCTGCGGCGCCAAGACCTGCGCGCCGCTGATCGCGCGGCTGTTCCGCGACGAGGGCGTCGGACCCGCCGAGGTCACGCCGGCCGTCCGCAGGCCGCTCTTCGTCGAGGTGCCGCTGGGTGTGTTCGCCGGCGTCGAGGGGCGCGGATGAGCCACACCGACGTCGTCGTCGTCGGCGCCGGCAGCGTCGGCGTGCCCATCGCGCTCGCCCTCGCCCGCGCCGGCGTGCGCACGCTGGTGCTCGACGCGGGCGCCAGCCCGGGCCAGGGCGCCAACAAGGCTGCCATCGGCGGGGTGCGCGCCACCCACGCCGACCCCGCCAAGATCCGCATCGGCCGCGAGAGCCTGCGCGTGTTCGCCACCTGGGGGAATGAGCACGGCGACGACATCGAGTGGGTCACCGGCGGCTACGCCTTCGTGGCCTACCGCGAGCAGGAGGAGACCACCTTCCGCAAGCTGCTCGAGACGCAGCACCGGCACGGGCTCGACATCGACTGGCTGGAGCCCATCGAGATGCTCGCGCGCGTACCCGACCTGGCGCGCGACGGCCTGCGCGGCGGCACCTTCGCGCCCGGCGACGGTCACTGCTCGACGCTGCTGGCGAGCCACGCGTTCGCGCAGGCGGCGCAGCGCGCAGGCGCCGAGTTCCGCTTCGGCGAACGGGTGACCGAGCTGTTCGTCTCGGAGGGGCGCGTGCGCGGGTTGCGCACCGACCACGGCAGCTACGCCGCGCCGGTCGTCATCAACGCCGCCGGCGGCGCGGCGGCCCAGGTCGCAGCCTTGGCCGGCGACACGCTGGACGTGCGCGCCGACCTGCACGAGGCGGCCATCAGCGAGCCGGCGGCGCCGTTCCTGACACCGCTGGTGGTCGACGTGCGGCCGGGTCCCGGCTCCGCGAACGTGTACTTCTACCAATCCAAGGGGGGACAGCTCGTGTTCTGCCTCACCCCCAGCCCGCCCATCTGGGGCGACGACCTGCGCGAGACCAGCGTGTTCCTACCGCAGGTGGCCAAGCGGCTGGTGGCGCTGATGCCGCGCCTGCGGCACCTGCGGGTGCGACGCACCTGGCGCGGCATCTACCCGATGACGCCGGACGGCTCGCCGCTCGTGGGCTGGTCCTCGCGGGTCGAGGGGCTGCTGCACGCGGCCGGCATGTGCGGGCAGGGCTTCATGCTGGGGCCCGGCGTCGGGAGCCTGGTCGCGCGCATGGTGCGGCGCGAGACGACGCCGGACGACGAGGACACGCTCGCCGCCTGGTCGCCGCGGCGGGCGTTCGTGGGGCAGGAGGCGTTGCGGTAGCGGGACGACGCGCGGTGCGCGCACCGCCGGCATCCGCGTTCGGGAGGCGAGACGATGGCGAACGACCTGGTCGTGATCTTCGGCACCGGCCCGGTGGGCTGCTGGACCGCCCGCGCGCTGCTCGAGATGGGGCTGGCGGTGCGGGCCGTCAACCGCACCGGCAAGCGGCCGCCCCTGCTCCCCGACGAGGCGGAGCTGCACGCCGCCGATGCCGGCGACGACCGCCAGGCCGCCGGCGCCGCGGCCGGCGCCGTCGCTTTGGTGCAGGCGCTCAACCCGCCGTACCACCTCTGGCACGAGCGCTTCCCACCGCTGCAGAAGGCGGTGCTGGCCGCCGCCGAGCGGCATGGCGCGCGTTACGTCTCCATCGAGAACCTGTACATGTACGACGCCGGCCGGCCGATCCGCGAGGACAGCCCGCTGCGACCGATCTCGAGGAAGGGCGAGCTGCGCTGGCGCATGGCGGAGGAGGTCATGAACGCCCACGTGCGCGGCGCCGTCCAGGCGACGCAGCTTCGCTCCAGCGACTACTACGGGCCGGGCGTCACGGGGTCGGCGTGGGGCGAGCGCGTGTTCGGGCCGCTGGTGGCCGGCAAGCCGGCGCAGGTCACGGGCTCGCTCGACGTCCCGCACGCGGTCGCGTACATCGTGGACGTCGGCCGTGCGGCCGCCGAGCTGGTCGTGCGCGACGAGGCCCTGGGTCGTGCGTGGATCGCCCCGCATGCGCCCGCGCGCACCGCGCGCGAGATGGTGGCGATCGCCGCCGCTGCCGCCGGCGTCCGGCCCCGCGCGAGCGGCATGGGCCCGCTGATGATGCGGCTGGGTGGCCTCTTCATCCCGGTGGCTCGGGCGACGGTGGAGATGATGTACCAGTTCGTGCGGCCGTTCGAGGTGGACGCCGGTCGCATCGAGCGCGACCTGGGCCTGACCGCGACCCCGTTGGAGGAGGGCCTGGCGCGAACGGTGGCCTGGTACCGCGAGTGCGCCCAGGCGGCGGCAGCCGCCCGCGACCGGGGCCGGCGGGTCGTCGACGCGGGCGCCATCCCGGAGCCGTGACGCCGGCCGGACGCGGCGGTGTCAACCCGAGCTGGTCAGCCGCAGGCCGACGATCGACACCAGCAGCAGCGCCAGGAACGCGACCCGTGGGAGCGTGACGGGCTCGCCGAACAGCGCCACGCCGAGGACCGCTGCCCCGAGGGCGCCGATCCCCACCCACACCGCGTAGGCGGTCCCGATCGGCAGGACGCGCACGGCCGTCGCCAGCAGCACCATGCTGACGGCCAGGGCGGCGACGGTGAGGACGCTCGGCAGGGCGCGGGTGAAGCCGTCGGCGTACTTCAGGCCGATGGCCCAGGCGGTCTCGAACAGGCCGGCGACCACCAGGATCAGCCAGGCGGTGGCATGCGTCACCTCGCACCTCCAGGGGCGTCACCGAGACGACGCCGCCGGCGGGCCGTGCCGCACGGGACGGGGTCGGCGGCCGGCGTCCGATCGCGCGGGATCAACCGAGGTGCCCGCGCAGGAACGCCAACCCCTCGCGCGCGATCGTGTCCTGGTCGAGGTCGCGATCGGTGCGGAAGGGCGAGCGCCAGATGAAGGTGTTGACGCCGAGACGCACGACGCTCAGCCTCCCGTGCCGGCGCGCGCGCCGCCAGCCTGCGCGCCGCCGGCGTCGGCCTCGGCCAGGATCGCGCGGGTGGCGGCGGCGAGGGCGGCGACGTCGCCGGCCTGCAGCCAGGCCTTCTTGACCAGCTCGCCGCCCATGCCGACGCAGGCCACGCCGGCGTCGAGGTAGGCGCGCAGGTCGCCCGGCGTCACGCCGCCGGTGGCCATCACCTGCAGCGAGGGGAGCGGGCCGCGGACGGCCTTCACGTAGGCCGGTCCGCCCACGGCGGCGATCGGGAACACCTTGACCAGCTCGCAGCCCCACGACAGCGCCGTGACCATCTCGCTGGGCGTGAGGGTCCCCGGCACGTAGCCGACCTCGTGCGCCGCGCACAGGGCGGCCACCGCCGGGTCGCCGTTGGGCCCGACGACGAAGGCCGCGCCGGCGTCGAGCGCCAGCCGCGCACCGGCGACGTCGCGGACGCTGCCGGCGCCGAGCACCACGCCGGCGGGGGCGCCGGCGACCAGCTGCGCGAGCACGCGCTCGGCGCCGGGCCCGCGCAGCGTGTACTCGACGATGCGCGCGCCGCCCTCGGCGAGGCCCGCGACCGCGTCGGCCGCGCGGCCCGCGTCCGGCTCGTAGAACAGCGGCACGACGCGCTGCGCCCGGGCGGCCGCGAGCAGGGCGGCGGCGTTCACGACGGCCTCAGTGCCGAGGCGGCGCGGTCGAACTCGGCGAACAGCTCGGGGGTCAGCGCGACGTCGAAGACCTCGGACACCACGGCGCTCCAGCCGTGCACGAAGTAGATCCAGCCATCCTCGAGCGTCAGCCCGCGCGCCTGCGCCTGGCGCCGCGCCTGCTGCAGGAACAGCAGCTCGCCGCGGTAGTTGAGCTCCCAGACGAGCCCGCGCTGCGGGAAGACGCCGGCGTCGGTCAGCGGCGAGCCGGGCGAGTCCTTGCCCATGCCGGTGGCGTTGATCACCAGCGACCCCGGTGGCAGCTCGGCCATGCGCGCGTCGTTGACCGCCGGATCGGCGTTGACCCGGTAGGTGAAGCCGATGTCGGTGTCGAGGGCGTCGTTCACCGCCCGCAGGTGGTCGAGGCGGGGGGCGCTGCGGTTGACGAAGTGGATGGTGTGGGGGCGGTCGCCGGGGCGCTCGAACTCGCAGACCGACACGCTGATGGCCACCGCCGAGCCGCCGGCGCCGAGGCACAGCACCTCGCCGCCGCCGAGCCAGTGGTCGCGTGGCACGAACGCACGCCACGACGCGGCCGAGGTGATGGGGTCCTTGGCGTGGCCGATGAGCCGCCCGCCGCGCTTGGAGAGGCAGGAGACCTCGCCGCAGGTGCGCGCGTGCGGGTCGAGCTCGTCGATCAGGTCGCGGGTCGCCAGCAGCAGGTTGATCTTGTGGGTGGTCACCAGCGCCCCCATCGCCAGCGGGTCCTCGCGCAGGTGCCGCACGATCGTACGGTAGGCCGCGGGCGGCGAGTTGGGCGCCGCGTCGTACCCACGGATGTCGGCGTCGATCCCCAGGATCTCGGCCCACTTGGGGAAGACCCGCATGATCGACGACTGCCGGGTGGTGACGCCGACGAAGTAGAGCGTCGGTCGGGTGCAGGCGGGCGGCGGCTCGAACGTCATGGGCGGCTCCTCGGCGGGCGGGTCGCGGGCGCTTCGGCGGGGCCGGCGGGGCTTGCGTCCGGCGGAGCGCCTCGCACGGTCGCCGGCGTGGCGGCCGCTGCGATGTGGGTCATGCGCCTTCCGCCCCCCGATGGTAGCGCGGGTTCTGCACGACCCGAGGGCCGTCGGGCGCCGCGACCACCAGGCAGGCGAAGCCGTCGCGGGCGATCGTGCCGTAGTCGTAGCCCGCGTCGGCGGGGTAGGCGGCGAGGAAGACGAACGGCGCGTCGCCGGTGTTCGCGGTGCGGTGGCCCCAGTACGGCGGCACGTACGCCGCCGTGCCCGCGACCATCGGCAGCGACTCGACGCGACCGTCGGGCGTCTGCAGCAGGAGCATCCCCTGGCCGGACAGGCCGTAGTAGAGCTCGGCGCGGTCGGCGCGCGCGTGGAAGTGGCCCTTGGTCATGAAGTACTCGTCGCCGACGCGTCCGGGCTGGATGACGGTGGTGGAGTAGAGCAGGTGCCCGTCCTGCTTGGGCAGGTCGGCGGCGTCGTACACGCGGTACACGAGCGGGTCGTCGGCGAGCAGGGCCGCCTCCGCCTCGCGGTCGTGGAACAGCCCGCGCAGGTCGCTCAGGTGCCGCTCGTGGAGCGCGTGGGCGCTGGGGATGGTGCCATCGCTGAGACGCACCTGGTGGGCGATCGGCTCGACGTAGGTCATGCGGGCCTCCCTGGTCCCGGTCCGACGACGACGTCCGCGTCGCCGACGCCCGTGAGGACGGCGACGACGTTGCGGGCGGCGGCCTGCCCCATGCGCCGGGCGGCCTCGCGGGTGGCGGCGCCCAAGTGGGGCGTCGGGATGAAGGTGGGCAACTCGAGCAGCGGGCTCCCGACCGGTGGCTCGCGCTCGAAGGCGTCGGCGGCCGCACCCGCGAGGCGGCCCGCGCGCAGCGCCTCGGCCAGCGCGGTCTCGTCCACCAGGCCGCCGCGCGAGGTGTTGATGAGCACGGCGCCCGGCCGCATGCGCGCGAGCACGCTGGCGTCGACCAAGTGGCGGGTGTCGGCCTCGAGACCCAGGTGCAGGCTGACGACGTCGGCCTCGGACCACAGCGCGTCGAGGCCCACGCGCGCCACGCCGGGCACCTCGCCGGCGTAGGGGTCGTGACCGACGACCCGCATCCCGAACGCGGCGGCCCGTGCGGCGACGGCGCGGCCGATGCGGCCGAGGCCGACCAGGCCCAGCGTCTTGCCCGCGAGCTCCCAGCCGCTGCGGCGTTCCCAGCCGCCCGCGCGCGCCGTCGCGACGGCCGCGGGCAGGTCGCGGGCCAGCGACAGCATCAGGCCGAGCGTGAGCTCCGCGACGGCGACCGTGTTGGCGCCGGGCGTGTTGGTGACGGTGACGCCGTGGCGCGCGGCGGCGGCGAGGTCGACGGTGTCGACGCCGGCGCCGAAGCGCGAGACGACCCGCAGCCGGGGGGCCGCGTCGAACACGCTGGCGTCGCAGCGGTCGAGCCCGAGCAGCAGCGCGTCGGCGTCGACCGCCAGCGTGGCCAGCTCGGCGGCGGAGCGCGGCGTGGCGCCCGCGGCCAGGACCAGCTCCAGGCCGGCGTCGCGGATCAGCGCCTGGTGTGGTCCGTCGGAGGCACAGAACGCGCGCGCGGTCGCCACCACCCGAGGGCGGCTCGCGGACGTCACCATCCGCGGGCGACGGGCGGCCTGCGTCACGGCGGGCTCCCCGACGCCGCCGCTTGCGATCATGGTGTCGGGTCGTGGGTTGAGCATCGGCATGGTGGGTCCTCGGCAGGGGTGGCCGCGATCTACGGCCGATGGGTGGTCAGCTGGTGG